>Ga0315903_10002395_pt1 | contig 27604 bp, 30 predicted proteins | sample LakEriMetagenome_7_FD_203524 | JGI IMG/M metagenome (GOLD analysis project Ga0315903, IMG submission 203524) | Freshwater fungal communities from buoy surface, Lake Erie, Ohio, United States - Buoy 2 MA119 | ecosystem: Environmental > Aquatic > Freshwater > Lake | place: USA: Lake Erie, Ohio... | reverse complement strand
GGTATATTCGAACCCCGATTTTTACCTAGCTGGGAAAAAAAATCTTGCTTAAACCCTTGCTGTGACTGGGCACACGGCCCCCCTCCCCTGCGAGCATTTAAGTTTGTGCCTGGATCGTTTAAGCTAGCGCTTAAGTTTAAGCCCAAGGATGGGCCCTAAAGATTGGTGGAGTGCATCAGTCAAGCTGATTTTGCGAAGCTCAAAGGCGTTTCGGTCTCAGCCGTTAATCAGGCGATGAAAACGCGGCTGGCCGACGCGGTGGTGATGCGCCAAGGGAAGAAGGTGTTGCGCAAGGATTTAGCACTGGAGCTATGGACGGCGCGAACAAAGGTAAGCCATCGCAACAGGAGGAAGTCTGAAGAGGATCTACCGGAGATAGATGTAGGGGAATCGCGGAGGCTGCCTAGTGCTGGAGAAATAAAGGCGCTGGTAGCCAGCCTGCCCGAAGATGAGATACCTGATCTGAATATCAGCCAGGCCAGGAGGGAGCACTATCAGGCCGAGCGCCAGAGGGTGGCAGCGTTGAGGGATAGGCAAGAGGTTGGAAGCATTGAAGAGATGAGGCAAGAGGCGGCTACGTTAGCGATGGCATTACGGGATTCGATTTTGGCTGTATCCGATCGGGTGGCGGGTCGTGTGGCGTCAATGAATGACCAGCAGGCGATTCGTCAATTGATTGATGGTGAGCTGAAGACAGCGTTGCGTGCGCTGAGGGATATGGGATGAGCGGAAACTGGGCACCTGTATCAGCCGGGGATGCGTATCGACGGGCGTTTCTGGAGGCGTTGCAACCGCCGCCGGATATGACGGTGAGTCAGTGGGCCGATGCTGAGAGGGTGCTGACTAGGCGGTCAAGCTCAGAACCGGGCCCATGGCGGACGGAGCGGACGCCATTCCTGAGGGAGCCGATGAATTTATTGAGTCCAAGCGAGACGAAGATCAAACGAGTTGTAATGGTGTTCGGCAGCCAGAGCGGAGGCAAGACGGAGGCGGGCCTTAATTGGTTGGGGGCGACGATTGTATTGAACCCGACTCCATTTTTGGTGATGTTTCCGTCTGAGAGTTTTGCGAAGAGGCAGGTGCGGCAAAGGTTTACGCCACTTTTTAATAATACGCCCTCCATAAAAGAAAGGCAAGTGTCAGTAAAAACAAGGGATGCAGCCAATAGTATGTTCTTAAAAGAATTTGCAGGGGATATGATTGTATCAATTATTGGGAGTAATAGTGGAAGCGCTAGCCAGGGGATGCCGGCTGGCTGCTTGTGGGTAGATGAGCTGTCTTCTGTCCCAAATGAAGCGGATGACAAGGGCGATCCGTTGGAAAACGCGGAAGCACGCCTCACGAATTTTCCGAATCGAAAAACGTTGCTTACATCAACGCCTGGCGTGAGGGGAGCTTGTCGAATTACATGGGAATTTGAAGAGCGATCAGATCAGCGGAGGTATGCGGTAAAGATGCCATGTTGTGGTGAGCGTCAGATTTTACAATGGCGTCAACATTTTGTATGGGATACACCAGCCGGGGAAGTATTTTGCAGGTGCGAGCATTGCCAAACGCGAATAAGTGAGGAGCATAAAGAATCAATGTTACCTGGTGGGATATGGCGTGCGACAGCTGAGGGGGATGGTGAGACGGCTGGATTTCACCTGCCGGGATGGTATGCGCCAGCGGGGTGGTTGAGCTGGCATCAAATCAGGAATGAATTTTTGAGGGCCAAAGGTGATGCATTGTTGCTGAAGGGATGGATTAACAAGAGAGCGGCTGAAGCGTTCCAGGATGAGAGCGTTGCCGAGGTAAATGCTGATGCATTGATGAAGAGAGCACAGATGGAGCCTTATGCTACGGGTTACTGCCCGCCTGGTGTTTTACTGCTGACGTGTGCGGTTGATGTACAGGATACCTGGCTGGAGGTAGCCGTATGGGGATTTGGACGTGATAGGGAAAGATGGCTGATATGGCATGAGAAGATTGTAGGTGATCCAGCGCAGAATGTAGAATGTAATCCAAAGAATGGCGGCCCATGGCTACAGGTTAATGCGATCAGGAGGACACAATTTAATGCGGATGAAGATCGATATTTTGAAGTGGCTAGAACTTGCGTTGATAGCGGGGGACATTTTACCCATGAGGTATATGAATACTGTAGATTGCATGCTCGCGAAAATGTGGTGGCGATTAGTGGAGCTGTCAAGGCAACGGCGCCACCCGTGAGTCCAGGCAAGAAGATGGATATAAATTACAAAAATAAAGTAATTAAATCAGGCGTGACTTTATATCAGTTGGGGGTTCATGGATTAAAACGTACTTTATACAGGCAGCTGCTGATCGAAACGGCTGGCCCTGGGTTTATCCATTTTGGCCAGAATGCTACTCAGGAATTCTTGAAGGGTTTGACGTGTGAGCGGTTGATCCCGAAGATGGTCAAGGGATTTCAGAGGCTGGAATGGCACAACCCCCCAGGGGCTCGCAACGAACCGCTGGATACGGCGGTGTATGCGAGCGCGATGGTCGATCTAGTGGCGCGTGAGTTTGCACGCGGTACGATGTGGGATCAGCTGGAGGCGCAAGCCATGACGCGGCGGAAGGGAGCCCAGGGCGAGGGGCGCGTATCGCTCCTGAAAGGCCTGAGGTTCAGCTAGAATTTTGTCATGGCAACAATTGCGGAAATCGAGCAGCGGCTAGCGGCCTATCGACAGGCTGAGCTAGAGGTGCTGTCCAATGGCCAGAGCTATGAACTGCCGGGGCCTGATGGGTTGCGTAAGTTCACCAGGGCAGATCTGGAGAAAATTCAGCGGATGATCAAGTTGCTTGAGCAGGACTTGAGTGAGGCTCAGGCAAGATCCCAAGGGCGCCCCCGCCGCCGTTCGTTGGTGCCAATGCCATGACGCGCAAGCGCAGGATACGACAGACCCAGCCGCCAGCTGTACAAGCGGGTGCGGCCACGGGTGCGGCTGGGGGCACGCATGAGGGGATCGCTGATCAGCCTATGCCGATGGCATGGGGGCAGCCGATGACCTCAAGCCTCTATATGCGTTCGGCGTTCGGGATGTGGGCGCCAGGGTTACGCGATGCTGATGGGACAGATTGGTATGAGCGTAGGGATCAGAGGGCACATTGTAGGGATTTAGATCGTACTGCGCCGATAGCATCGGCCGCGATCAACCGACATGTTGAATATCGAGGCGGGATGGGTCTACGGCTGCAATGTGCCGTGGACCATGAAGAGCTGGGGATCACAGAGGAAGCCGCTGCGGCGTGGAAGAAGAAGACGGAGAAGCGTTTTCACATGTGGGCAGCAAGCAAGTTTGCAACAGTATCAGGTGAGCTTGACTTCTACCAAGCGCAGCGGTTATCCATTTTATCGCAGGAGCTAAGTGGTGATGTAGGGATTCAACTTGTGAAGAAGGAGCGCGGCGGCTGGCCGTTCCGGTTGGCGTTGCAGCTGATTGAAGCTGATCGAATTTGTAACAAGGATGGAAGTATAAATACCTCCACTTTACATGAAGGTGTGCAAAGAAATAAGGATGGGGAGATAGAGAAATTCTGGATTGCAAACCATCATCCTGGCAGTATCAACGTAAATTCTGACAAGGGATGGACGGAGATCGATCAGTATGGACCAAACGGAGAATTGCAGTTTATTCTACGCAGAAGGATCAGGCGGCCAGGTTCAAGCCGTGGGATGCCGCGTCTTGGGTCGATTATAGATACTATCAAAGGTCTTGATGATTATACAGAATCAGAGATCACGGGGGCGCGCAATGCGGCAAAGATGACGCTTGCCGCTATGATGGATTTTGATTCATTTGAGGCGCTTTTCGGTAAAGAAACTCAAGATGCTGAACAATATAAAAAGCTCGCGATAGCAGCGAGAGAAAATTCTACGGCATGGACTGACGGCCAGCTAATCCATCTGTTGCCGGGCGAAAAGCTGGAATCACCCACGCCAGGGCGTCCGAATCCAGCTCATCAGCAGTTCTGGGAGACCGTGCTCAAGATTTGCGCGATGGGCACCGATATACCACCTGAGATAGTCAAGGGCTTGTTTGAGTCTAGTTATACAGCCGCGAGGGCCGCTAGGGAGCAATGGTGGCAGACTATCAGCATAGATCGCTATGATGACGCGGCTGACTTGTGTAAGCCGATATACCAGGAATGGTTGGCTGATGCCGTGGCGCTGGGCATTATTGAAGCGCCAGGATTTTTTGCGGATCCATTTATCCGCCACGCATGGAGCGGCAGCGATTGGCATGGCACAACGGCCGGCTCGCTGGATCCGCTGAAGGAAGCGTTGGCGGCAGAGAAACGGGCAGCGTTCCTGACCAGTGAGCACGAAGAGGCGTTGGCGTTCAATGGCGGCAACTGGGACGACAAGCATCTGCAGCGGGTGCGTGAGGCCAGGGCAAGGGAACGTGATGGCCTGCCCCCGCTGGGAGCCAAGCCGGCCGATACTGTTACAGATCAGCCGATGGACGGCAACACTCCGGGGGCTGTATGATAAGAACATGAATCTCGTTGATGTCCTTTATTCTCCCTGGGCGATCCTGCCCGAGCATCTGACGCTGATGCGGCAGATCTATGGTGCGCATCTCCGGGGTGATCGGACGGATATCGCGGCACTGGAGGCAAGGCGTGGAGCCCCCCTGTCGGGCCCTGTGCCTGGTGGATATGAGGTGCGCAATGGCGTGGCGGTGATCCCAGTACGGGGGGCGATTGCGCAGCGCATGAGTTTGATGCAGGAGGTGAGCGGGGGCACGTCAAGTGATTTGCTGACGAGAGACATCAAAGCGGCGGTTGAGGATAAAAAAGTTCGGGCGTTGCTGTTGCATATTGACTCCCCCGGCGGAACGGTTGCTGGGACTGAGGGGGCAGCGTCGGCATTGTTTGCGGCTCGACAGTTAAAGCCGACCGCGACCCTGAGCGACAACCTGGTTGCTTCCGCCGCGTATTGGATCGGTTCAGCGGCGAGCAAAGTCTACCTAGGCAGCCAGGTGGATCGGTTGGGCTCTATAGGTATTGTCGCCACCCATCGCAACATCTCCAGGATGGAGGAAGCGGCCGGGATCCAGACGACTGAGATCACGGCTGGAAAATACAAGCGAATCGCGAGCCAATACGGGCCCCTGACTGACCCAGGTCGGCGATCTATCCAGGAAGAGGTAGATGCGATCTATGAAATCTTTGTTGATTTTGTTGCTCAATATCGTAGTGTGACGCATGAGCAGGCGTTAGCCATGGCTGATGGGAAGGTATTTATGGGGCAGCAAGCGATAGATATAGGACTTGCCGATGGCTTCCATTCGCTAGAGGGATTGATTGCTGAATTGAATGATTCTACGGCGGGATGGGAACCACCCCCATCACGTCAAGCATCGGCGGCATTGCCGCCGCTAGCAGCGGTTGCGACGGGCCCCCCGCCCGGTGCGACCCAACTGACCACCCTCCCCCCTTTGAGTATGACAACCACCCAGGAGCAGGTGGCCCAGTGGGCTGCCGACAACCAGGAGGCCGCCAGTATCCTTCGGGAAGAAGGCGCCGCCACCGAGCGGGCAGAGCTCCAGCCCCAGATTGAAAAGGCACGCGCTGAAGGCGCCGAGGCCGAGCGCGAGCGTGTGGCTGGCGTTCGTGCTGCCCTGATTCCAGGGCATGAGGCGCTGATTGAAAAATTTTGCGCCGATGGCAAGACCACTGGTGGGGAGGCCGCCCTGGCTGTGACCGCCGCCGAGCGTGAGCTACGTGAAGCCGCCGCGTCTAGTCGCCTGACCAACGCCACCCCTGCTGTGCCATTCGCTGGAGTCAGCGAAGGCCAGCGGGAGGCGAAGGCTCCGCCCAAGGCTGAAATTAATCCCCGCGCCGTCGCGGACAAAGCCCGCGAAATCGCTGAACAAGCCAAGGCAAGCGGCACCACTATGCCTATTGAGCAGGCTTGCATAAAAGCGCGCGAAGCGCTCTACCCCACTTCCAACACCTGAGGTTCCCAATGTCTAAATGCATGCCTATTCAGTACGTCAACTATGCAACAGGTGCCGCAACAAAAGGGTACCGAATTGTAAAGTTTAGCGCTGATGATACAGTTGTTCATGGTGCTGCAGCTGCCGATTTTTTGATTGGCATCACTGACCGCCCAGAGGCTGCAATCAGCGAATCCACCGATGTAATGAGAGTCGGGATTTCCCCCCTCACCTATGGCGCCACAGTTACACGGGGGCAGGCGCTAACAAGCGACAGCGAAGGGCGTGGGATCCCAGCTACCGCCGCCGCTGGAACGAACATCAGAATCATCGGCTTTGCCGAGAAGGATGGTGTTTTGAATGATATTGGCTCATGCTATATCTCCCCCGGATTCTTCCAGGGTTAACCCTTAAAACCACTTAGGAGACCAAAATGGCTCAAACTAACCTCAATTTTCCATCTGATCCCGAGCTGCAAGCGGTCGCCATGGCCTACCGCTGGCCCGGAGGTATTGCCGACCTTGTAACGCCAAGGGTTCCCGTTGGCGCCCCCGCTTTTGAATGGTGGCTGCATGACAGGAGCGAAGAGCTGACCCTTCCTGATACCAGGATAGGACGAAAAGGGCAACTAAACCAAGTTGAGTTTAGCGCTGAGAAAAAGACTGATTCTATTATTGAATACGGTCTTAGTTCTCCCGTTCCTCAATATGACATGCTGCCTGGAGTTCGTCCTTCTTGGTACAACCCCAGGGCCCGTGCTGTAACTGGCGTGATGAAACTGGTGGAATTAAGGAGAGAGAAGCGAGCCGCTGATCTTTATTTTAATGCAGCGACTTATCCCACTGGTAACAAGCAGACACTCTCCGGCACGAGCCAATTCACCCATGCAGATTCAAGGCCGGTAAAATTGCTGCTAGAAACCATGGACAACATGGTAATGCGGCCAAATACTTTTGTATTTAACGAACCCGGCTGGACAGCGTTCCGCCGTCACCCTGAAGTAACCGGTGCGTTGGTTTCCGCCGCAAACGGAAACACTCCCCTCACCAGCTCTATTGGTGCAATGGCATCAGAGCAGGCGGTTAAGGATCTTTTTCAGATTGAAAATCTTTTCATCGGAAAATCTAGGATCAACACTGCCAACAAGGGTCAGACCCCTGCCCTTTCCCGCTTGTGGGGCAATCATCTTGCCATGTATTACATGGATCCAGATGCATTTACTCCAGATGCGAACACTATCACCTTTGGGCTGACTGCTCAGTTTGCTGATAGGATTGCCCGTTCTTTCCTGGCGGAGGAGATGGGCCTTCTTGGCGGTGAGCATGTTGTTGCGGGCGAGATGCTCAAAGAGCTGATCATCGCCCCTGACCTTGGCTATTTGTTCTCTAACGTGGTTTGACATGCCTAATTACACAGTCACCGACCTGGGTCCATTGAATCATGATGGCGTCATCTTTGAAGATGGCGCCCAAGTGACTCTAGAGGAAGCCGCCGCCGCCGCCTTGCTGGCTCTTGGGGTGATCACCCCAGGGCAGGAGAAGGGAGCAAAACCAAAGTCATCTACGAACGATGCCGGCTAATTTTGCCGCCGACTTGAATGCGATGCTCGGCGAGCCGTTTGGGTCTCCCATTACGGCCGCTGGGCAGAGCGACTCAGGAGTGCTCACTAAAAGTAGTGAGATCGTCTTGGGGGGTGACTTTGTGTTTGTTGGTCCGAGCGTACTAGCAAAGTCTGAGCTGTTTGGCGGGTTGGAATACGGAGCACTAATGCAAATCGGAGGAGAAAATTATAAGGTTTTGCATGAACCAATCACAGCCGGGGATGGGTTGCTGTGCCGAATCCCACTACAACTGGTGCCCACGCCTGTGGTGGTACGTGCAAGGCGCTGGCTGACCACGTTGGGGAATCAGGTGAGAGTAACCCTGGCGGGCGAAGGTCTAACAACGTTGCCTTACTGAGATGACCCAGTTAAATCCTGTCTACACCTTACAGCTGCCGTCAGCGCAAACGCTGTTGGGAGATGAGCGGCTGGTGGTGGATCAGGCGGTAGGGGCACCGTTGGCCGCGACGGCATTAGTGGCGGGCACGGCCTATCAAATCGTGGCGGTTGGCACCACGAACTGGGTAGGGATTGGTGCCGCTACAGCTGCGGTAGGTGAGCAGTTTGTGGCGACTGGCGCTGGTACTGGCACGGGTACAGCGAGGGTGGCGGAGACGCGGGAGACGACTGTTCAGGCCATTGCGGACCTGGCGGCTGGTGGTGCCACGGATCTGGGCTATGACCAAGCCACCAGGACGCTGAGCAGCTCCACGGGGGGAGATGTAGTGCTCCCCCTGGCAACGCCGACGTTGGCGGGTTTGCTGTCTGCTGGTGATCAGGCGAAGCTCTCGGCATTGCTGCTGACGGGGGGAAGCACGGGCCAGGTGCTGGCTCTGTTCGGGGATGGCCTGTGGAAAGCCAAGAGTTTGACCGCCGCCGATGTTGGCGCGGACAGTTCAGGCGCGGCTGCAGCGGCGATTGCTGCCCACCTGTCGGCCGCTGATCCCCATCCCAGCTACACCACCGCAGCGGAGGCCGCTGCTGCGGCCCCGGTGCAGACGGTGGCGCTGTCGCTGCCGAGCGGGTGGACGACATCCGCGACCAACACGGCGGGCAACGTGGTGCTGACGCTGGGGCTCCCTACTGGATCCTCTCTTGTTTCCGCATCAGATCGAACAGGTTGGGATGCAGCGGCAGCCTTGGCGGGAACGGCGATACAGGGCACGGATCCTCGACTGACGGATGCGCGGGAATGGAGCGCGGCGACGATCAGTCAGGCGGATGCCGAGGGAGGAACGGCGACGGATCGGCGGGCGTTTACAGCGCAACGGGTGCGTCAGGCCATTGTGGCGTGGTGGCAGGGGATCACATCGTCTCTCGGGCGATCGTTGGTGGGTGCGACTGATGCCCCAACGGCCAGGGGATTGATCAGCGCGGCGGCATCGGGCGCTGTGGGCTCCAGCGGCCTGACGATGACATCGGCCAGGTTGCTGGGTAGGGGCACGGCAGGAACTGGCGCGGTGGAGGAGATCCAGATAGGCGCAAACCTAAGCCTTACTGCCGGAGTGCTCTCGGCCTCTGTCACCGGGGGCGGGGGTGGGACCGTGACTTCCGTGGGCCTCTCGGTCCCCACTGGGTTTACAACTAGCGGCCCGGTCACCACATCGGGAAATATCGAACTGTTGTTTTTGCCCGGATATTCCCTGCCGACGACAGCAAAACAGGCTGATTGGGACACAGCATTTTCCGAGCGTTTGCGCTGGGATGGTGGCGCTACGGGCCTTAATGCCGCGACAGGTCGCACATCCCTGGCGCTGGGCACTGCAGCGCAAGCAGCAACCACTGATTTCGCCACGGCGGCCCAAGGTGCGTTGGCCGCTACTGCCCTTCAGCCGTCATCGTTAGCCTCCCCCCCGGCGATCGGAAATACGACACCAGCGGCGGGAACGTTTACCACACTGGTGGCGACAACAACGCTTTTGTTCCCTGGCGCGGCACCATCTACACCAGCGGCGGGATATATTTACAGAAGCGGCGACAACATTGTCTACTTTGATTCTACAACTACTCTGCGCACTGTACTAAATAGCGCGGGCAATCTTGCCAACCTATCAAGCCCTACAATCGCCAGGGCGAACCTCGGCATCCTGACATCACAGGGCTTTACCCTGGGCGGGCGGACAGAAAACCTCACGGCACGGGTTCTGGATACTAAGCGCTGGTCGGTTGCCGTTACGGTCACCAGTCTGCCGCTGTGGACAATTGTCACGGCTCCTACGGGAAGCTCTGCCCAGTTTGATATAAGAGTTAATGGGACTAGTATTTATTCTGTGCTACCTACGATTGGAGCCGGAGCAACTGATTCATCCGCCACCCCCGGCACATTCTCGACAGCGTTTGCCGCTAATCCGGTCATATCGGCATTGGCTACAGTGACCTTCCATTGCATCCAACCTGGCGCCACGATTGCCGGGGCTGGTTTGGATGCGTTGATTGAGGGCCAGCGATGAGCACAGCGATCTGGTGGCAACCGCCGATTACGGCATCGGGGGCAACATTATGGACGCCGGCCAATGGTTCAACGTTGCCGATCAACTGGGTTGATCTGCCAGATACTGCAACGTTGACTACATCTGGCAGCGCGTTGATCTCTGCTGGCAATAAAGGTACTTTTGGGGGAAGCTTTTCGGCGCCAGCAACCACCAACAGGCCAACTATACAGGAAAATACAATTGGCACTCTAAGGGGTGCATCTTTCGCTACTGATGATATTCTAACGTTAATTCGTGGATCATCAACTGCGTTTACAGCTCAATCTACTTTTTTGGTGTTTAGGTTTGGGTCCACGTCTTCCGGTAGTGCGCGTTTTGTTAGCCAATCGCTGGGTACAAATGCGGACACACCAAATAGGTATGTACCAATCATTAGACAGGCCACAACCGTGAATGTGGGATCATTTCTGGCCTCATCGGTTGCCGCTGTCGCCATGGCTTATGACACCTGGGGCTTGTTCCAATCTATCCACAATGGAACCACTTTATCGAACTCTTTGAATGCTGGTACTGCCAATACATCTACAGTAGCACTAAATCAATCTTTTGATCGCCATTCTATTGGCGGTTCATTTGCCGCAAGCGGCACCTATGGAAGTTTTTCTAATATGGTATCCGTGGAAATGTTGCAATATGACATCGCTGTTTCTGGTGATTTGTTGGCAAGGATACAGGGGTATATGTTGTGGCGTGGCTCTTCTGGGTTGCAATCGTTGCTACCCAGTGGCCACGCCTACAAAAACGCCGCCCCAACATTATGACCAGCAACCTGATGCTACAGAACCGTGCGGACGGTTCTCTCAAGAATTATCCACGGCAAGATGATAGGCCGATTTTGGATTGGACAGAGCGGGATAAGTGGTGGGTGCTGAAGCGCCAGACGGAGGATTCTGTTCCGCAATGCCCCACTGGTTATCGTTTGGTTGAGAAAGAAAAGACAGTTTTTACCGATAAAAATTCCCCGCATATTAATGGGATTCTTTTATCGTACCAAGAGGCTGAGCCAATTCCGCCTCCTGTATATGACTGGGCTTCGTTTTTAAGCGTGTTCTTTGCCCCGCCTGATGAGTTAAATGAGGAATGGGTAGCGATTCTGGCAGTGCTTGCAGCGTCCAGCCAGTTGGCGCTGTTCGTCCGTGCATTAGAAAGCCTAGCCAACAATGGCGGGGAGCATATTGCCGCCAGCATTTATTGGCAAGAAATCCTTAAGGAAGTAAATCTATCAGTTGACCAAATAGAACTGATCAAGGAACAGGCCGATGCGTGTGCGCTCCCGTCTCTATTCGTATTCTTCCTCGGTGGCGTCCCCGAGGCCGAAGATGTAGGCCAAGAGTGGAGGGGGCCTGATGGTGTTTTGTGGCGTGTGATTCAGCGCACTAACCCAGATGGCACGTTCGCCAGTGATGACCCCGCGACAGCCCAGCGCGAATCGCTGGAGTGGGCCAGGGTGGAGGAAGGGTGATGACCTGGCTGTTCGGCTCCAGGCATGACGAGAATGTGACCCATGGTCGAATTCTCGACGCGGTAGAAGCGTGTAAGCATGATGTAAACGAATGTGCTAAAAACATTGCAGTGATACACGAGACTCTCACCAGTGGGGGGGATCGGTTCAAACGCCTGGAGGATGCCGCAACGGCCAATTCAAAACGAATTGAGGCGCTGGAGCTGCAACAACGAAGCACGTCCGTAGTGGCGGATCTAGCCAAAACCTGGATTCTGCCACTGATGGGAGGGGCAGCGTTTCTGTTGTCCGCGGCAATGTGGCTAGGCGGCCGGCTGGACAATGACACGATCGCCCCCCGCCACGGGGCAGCAGTCGAGAGGAGGGCGGAATGAACCTACCGCCCCCCCCCCGCCTGGATCTGGTTACGGCCTGTGTGCTGTTCGCCCTAAGCTGTGTCCTGGCTTCAGCGCTGATGAACCACGCCGCTTACATAAATTGCATGAACCACGCGGGAGGCCTCGCTTGTCGCGTGTTCCAAAATGAAGCGGGAAATTCCTGGCTTGCAGCTGCTGGATTTGCTATGGGGATCGCATTCCGGCAGCGCCAATGAGCACATCCCGCCATTGCCAAATTTTTGAAGCCATCGCTGCACGATTTCAGGCGGTGCCAGGGGCGGACACGGTCAGCACGTCTGACTCGCGGGTGTTCTCTCCTGGCGATGGTGTTGTCGTCAGGGTGACGGAAGGCCCCACATCAGCGCAGCCCTCACCAATGGATACCTGCTCCTTCCAGCATCAACTGGAGGTGGTGATCATGATCATCGTCCCGGTGTCGCCCCCCCAGGGCCCTGGCGAACCTCCACCATCGTGGCGGGTGCTGGATCCCTACAGGGTAGAGGCGCACGCCCGGATGATGGGGACCGCAGATCTACGGCGGGTGGGCGGTCTGGCGCTTGACACTCAGTTGCGCGGCTCAGACGTGCTGGTGGAAGACCAGGCCATGCAGCTCACTCTCGGCTATACTGTGATCCATAAAACTCGGCAAGAGGACTTGACACTGTGAGCAAAAAATCGCCCACCGTTTCTGATCCGCCGCTGCCTAGCCTGTTGCCCGGCTCCTCTTTTTGGCGCAATCCTGGCGACACCGAATGGACAGAGGGAGAGCCGCCTTCTGAAACCGTAACCCCCCAACCCCAACCACAGGAGGAAGCCAGCGATGGCAATCAGGGATCAGATTCTGCTCGTTAATGCGGAGACCACGCCGGGCACCTATCAGACGCTAGTCGCGGCTGATGCTATCTCATGTGGGCAATTTATTCCAACCATTCAAGATTTTGAAGAGGCCGAGCGGCAGATGATCAGCGGCCTGCCTGGCATGGCCGAGCCATCTGTAATGGTGTCAAAAAAGGCATCATTCGAAATCCCATTGGAATTCGCTGGGTCTGGCACTGCAGGCACAGCACCTGGGATCGATAAGATCCTCCTCGCGTGTGGGATGGTCAAATCGGTCACCACTGGCGTCAGTGTGACCTACACCATGGGGCTCACATCCTCGACGCCAGCGACACGCTATAGCCTGTCAACGGGGATTGATGGGCAAGCCTACCGGATGGCAGGGGCGCTCGGCTCGCAATTTCAGATCAACCTAGAGCCGAACGGGTTTGCCTCTTGTTCGGCGACGATGCAGGGCCTTTATGCAGCCCCAGTTGATGTTGCAAACCTAACGCCTGTCTTCCCTGCACAAGCGCCCCCGGTTACGTTTAACTCGGCTGGTGTGTTGTCTGGAACGGCTACTGTTGCAGGCTTTGCGGCTTGCATCAACTCGTTTAGTTTCACCATGGCAAATACACAGCGGTTTGCTGATGATGCCGGGTGCACTCCGAGAATGTCGCACACCAACCGCGAAGTAAGCGGAAGCATTACTATCGCCAGGCCAGCCCTTTCTGGTTTTGATGCGTTTGCTACAGCAGCAAACAGCACAACCGGGGCGATTCTGCTCCCATTGAATGGCGGTGCTGGTAACATTTCTACCATCAACCTGCCAAGGGTGCAATTCAAATCTCCTCAACTGGTAGATGTTGATGGTGACGCCTATCTCCAGATGGATTGGGTCAGCCGCCACCGAATCGCGGCACACTTCCCTTCGTTTGTCTTTACCTAATTATCATGGCCCTCGTTAAATCAAAGAAACTGCTTGAAGAGCCCAGGCCTCTAAAAATTGAGCTTGAGTTCAATGGGGATGTTCAAGCGTTTGTATGGACAACCCCCCACATGTCTGGGGAGGAAAAGAAGGCCATGATGGACCTGATCACGGGTCGCAATGAATTGGCGGAAGAAGGGAAGCGCTTGGCGCAACAACTAGAAGAAGCTATTGAAGAGGAAGACGCGGAAGAAGTTAAAAAGCTTGAGCAAGAAATTAAGGTGATTCGTGAAAAGCTAGCAGAGTCTGAGATCACGCCAGCTGTCAAAAAGTTGATTTGTGGGTGGCCCGAAGGTGGTGTAACAGACGAAGAAAACGACAACAAGCCAGTTGAGTATTCCGAAAAGGAGAGAGATTACCTGATTGAAAACGTAGACGGTTTGCCGATGGCGATTTTCCGCGCCTGGGTCGATCAGATCTATAACGGAGGCGCACGAAAGGGAAACTCGAAGGCGTCGCGCAGGAATGGCTCAAAAGCCTGAGCGGCGCAAGGGGGGATGGTGCTCAATCGCTAGCAGACTCAGCCGCTGCCTTGGGGATCACCCCACCCCCGGAGTGGATAGAAGCCAGGCAGGAGGAAGAGCAAGATTTTGAGGTGTTGCCGGAGGTGTGGGATTCTGTCCAGCTGTTTCTGTTGTGTGATTCTCAGTGGCGGGTTGACTTCGGCACTTGGATCGGGCTCGATTATGGCCCTATAATCATGTTAGGTCAAAGCATGGGGATCACCAACATGACGCAAACCATGCAAGACATCAAGGTAATAGAAACTGAAATCCTTATTCAAATAAATAAAAAACAACAAAAGGCGGTCAAAAAATAATGGGATTTTCTTATAGCTCTTCAGCGTTGCTGCAGATTACAGCCAAGACCAAGGGATTGGAGGCCGTCGCCAGCCTACAGCAGGGGATTGATGCGTTAAGCCGATCAGCGCAACGTGCTGAAAAGTCAATCAAAGGCGCGTCAGAGGAAACCAACCGTTGGGGCGATGGTGCCAAGACTGCGGCGATGTCAGCCGCGATCATTGCGGCGACAAAAGCATCAATTGATTTTGAGACAAGTATGTCTCAAGTAAGGAAAGTGGTCGATGGCTTGGAATCGCCAAAGGCATTTAAGGAAATACAGCAGGAGATTTTAGATCTTTCTAGCGTAATTCCAGTCTCCATTGAGGGCATAACGGAAATTTATGCAGCCGCCGGACAAAGTGGTATTGCAAAACAAAATATACGGCAGTTTGCCATTCTTGTGGCTGAAGTTGGTTCAGCGTTTGATATGACCGCAAAAGATGCGGCTACTGCATTGTCTCAATTGTCCAGCTCCTTGGGCATGACAACACCAGAGGTGCGCGAGCTGGCCGATGCTATCAACTACCTAGACAACAAGACTGGAGCATCGGCGGCCAACCTGGTGGAATTCATGACTCGTTCCGGCGCGATGGGGCGTCTTGCTGGGATGTCAGCAGAACAGACATCCGCATTTGGTGCGGCAATGATCCAGGCCGGTACTGATACAGAGGTGGCCGCTACAAGCTTTAATAACATGATCCGGGCCCTGAGCCGAGGGCCGAGCATGACGGAGCGACAGGTTGATGCTTTGCGTCGATTGGGTTATGAGATGGTCAATGCTGCCGATGTTGAGCGTGAGTTGACGCGGCAAGCGGAGCAGGCCAGCGCTGAGCGGTTGCGCATTGCGGAGCGCTCGGGTGAGGAACTGGTAAGGGCCGCTAGGGCCGCTGGGGATTTAAGAATCCGGGTGGCGGAGCAGGAAGCAGATGGATTGATTCGCGAAGCACGTAGGGCCAGCGAGGAAAGGATCAGGATTGCAGAGGCGGAAGAAGAAAGACTAAATAAAGCTGTATCAAGAAAATTCAGAGCTGAGCGGACACAGTTAAGGCGCAATGCAGAGGATCAGGCGAGACTCATTGAAAAGAATTACAAAGATAGAGAAAATGAACAGATTAAATCTCTTAGGAGACAGGAAGAAGCGGAATTAGAAGCAGCCCGCCAAAGGGCTTCAATGGGTGGATATTCTGCCAATGAGGAACTGAGAGCGATTCAGGAATCTTACGACCGGGCTTATGAGCAGATCAGGGGTGGAACTGAGCGAGCATTGCTGGAGGAGCGCAGATCGGCCGAGGATCGCCAGGTGTTGCTTGAGGATCAGATTCAAGATAGAGAAGAAGCCGAACGGAAGGCATCGGAAGACCGGCTGGAGGCATTAAGAGAAGAAGAAGAAAACAAGCTGATGATTCTAAAGGAAGGTACTGACAAAAAACTGATAGCCATAAAAGCAGAAGAGGAGGAAAAACTGCGTATTGTAGAGGATGGCGTAAGGCGTCGATATGAAGCAATAAAAGAAGTAGAAAGTAGATTCTTGGAAGAGGCTAAAGCAAGCGCGAAGAAAACGGGTGAAGAGCTGGCGGCGGCTTCAGCTCAAGGGTTTGCGGATAGGTTACAAAAGGACGCACAGGGCACTGTGCTAGAAGTGCTGAGCAAAATCAATCAGCTGCCAAAATCACAACAGGTCTCAGTTATATCTGATTTGTTTGGAGATGAGGCCAGAGGGTTGCCTAGCCTCATCAATAATTTAGATGAGCTGCAAAGAATTTTGGAACTTGTAGGCGATAAGGGCCAATACGCTGGATCAGTCTCTCAAGAAGCCGGGATACGCTTTGGCACGGCCGGGTCACAGGTTCAACTATTTTGGAACAACCTGACAAAATTAAACAAAGCTTTCGGAGACGTATTTAAGCCAATCTTAGAAGATACTCTTAAATTGTTGAATCCGCTAATCGAAGGCCTAACAAAGTTGGTTCAATTTTTTGGCGAAATGGCAACAAGAGTCTTAAGAAATACGATTGTCATAGGTGGTCTTTCTTTTGCGGTCGGCAGCTTGGTCGGGCCGTTACTGACCGCTACGGCTGTGATTGGTGGTTTCATGAGTTTAGTAACCATTAATCGATGGCTCTCCGGTATTGCCATTCTGGCCCAAATCCCTGGCCCCTTGCGTTTGATCGGCGTCGCTCTCGCTGCGATTGGCTTAGCAAGTACACCGCTAGGAAATGTGATAACTGCGCTTAGTACGATGTTATTCATATTCCAAGGTATCAAACTTGTCCTAGGTGGTGTTGGGCTTGTCCAGCCGTTTATCACTGCTTTAACTGGCCTCGCCGCATGGATCGGCTCCACCTTCGTCCCAACACTTTTGGCTTTCTTCAGCGGGCCGGCCGGGTGGACTGTGTTGGCTGTAGCTGCGGTGGTCACGATGGTGGCGCTGTTCCGGGAGCCGATCTGGAACTTCCTAATCTGGCTGGGGGAACAGTTTGCAAAGATTCCTGAAACGCTGGCCGGAATGGGCGAAGCGCTAAAAAATACCTTGCTCGGCGTATTGACTTGGTTACAAGAAAACACCGCCGGATTTTTCCAAGGCTTCCTGGAAGGGATGAACACCATGTTGACAGCGGTGGGCGATGCCCTGCGAGCGGGGATCACTTTGGCGTGGGATTGGATCAAGAAAAGAGCTGAAGATCTTCAAAAGTTTTTTACTAAGATCCCTGAAAACATTGGCAAGGCATTTAAAACCGCCTTTGATGTTGCGGTGAAGGCGATACGCGGGGCGATCAATGCAGTGATTCAAGCGGCTGGTAATGCCGTGAATGCATTTATCCAGAGCGTGAACAACATGATCGCCCGGATCAATTCGATGTCCGCTCGTGTCGGGATTAGCCTTGTCTATGTGCCACAGGTGCAGATTCCCCAGTTTGCCTATGGCGCGTACGTGACCAAATCCACGGTGGCGGAGTTTGGTGAGCGGCGGCCAGAGTATGCCATCCCGGACGACATGATGGCGCGGGCATCGCTGAACTACCTCCAGGGGGCCCGGGGGGGAGCAGTGCTCAACTCAACCCCACGCACGGCCGCCAGCGGCGGCGGATCTGTCAGCGTATCGGTCAAGACTGGTGACGTGATCCAGATGCCGGGCATGGAAGAGCCAACGATGCTGGTTTCTGATGGCGCTGCCATGGTTCGCGAAGCGGTAGCGCAAACGCTAAGCCTGCTCAACTCTTCTGAGGGCCGCGTCGCGGGGGCGTTCTGATGGCTGAAAATTCACGGGATCAGGCTCTCTTCGTGCGGATGATTGACGCCTCGGGACTCGATCGGGTGCGGTGGCAATCCCACTGGCCAGGCGAGGTGCAATGGGAAGGCAAGTCGTGGGCGCATCAGCGGTTGCGCTGGGATGCGATCACAGCCGGGGCCATCTCCGGCGATCAGGCCAGTATTTCGTTTCCTGATCTCCCCTCCACCGCCCCGCTGTATCAGCAGGCCCTCGACGGCCGCTGGCTGGTGGAGCTACGGCTGTATCAATGGCGGAAATCGTTGGCGCTGACCGGGCCCACCAATGAAGTGGTGCTGGTGGCGTCCGCGCTGGGCGAAGTCGCGTCGGGCTCACGGGTGGCGCTCGAGGGGTTCACGCTCAAGCTCGGCTCAGGTGTCGCTCGCGTTGGCAGCTACTTCCCGCCACGTGTGGCCGATACCGCTGCGATTGGAACCCCCTGCCTGCTGTAGCCATGGCCCCGAACAGTCTGAACGAGTGGGCCAGGGTTACAGAAGCTCAGAGGCGGGCCCGTGGGGTTGCAGAGGCACAAGCCCGTGCCGCTGCCAGCTATGGCAAATCCTCCGGCAGTTACGCCATGCCGGGGGGCAATTACACCGGGCCTAGCATTTCATTTGGCAGGAGCGGGGAGGGATTCTCGGGGGGCACGTTTTCTCGTCTCGATGCCATCCCGTCATCGGTCATTGAAGCCGCTTCCGGGCGGCTCCCCCCGGCGCGGGAACGAGAGGCCGGCCAGCCATCGCTCCTAGACCGCCCACAGCAGGCCATGCAGGTCGGCGACCCAATCCCCCTGGCATGGTGCCGCTTCCGATCAGACACCAACTCTGGCGGGGTGCTGGTGTTCCCCAGGGCAACGATGGCCGCGTTTGCGAACAACGCCACCACCATCACCAGTCGTTTTCACTGTGTCATCAGCCAAGGCCAGATTCCGCCGATCAAGGTTCAACACTTCCGCGTCGGATCGTGTCGTGTTGGATCGTTCTCTCAGAACTACGGCCAGCGGGCTGGTACCTGGAGCCCTGGCAACTCGCTCACTCCACAGGCGGGCTATCAACTGCCTAACGCCTCCCAGGCTTGCGGTGGGGGTGGTGATTACCGGGGTCTGAGCGTACTAGAATTCAGCAATACAGTGGAGGGTGGTTCAGATAAGTGGAACCTCGGCTGTAATGTATTTCTAGAAGGCGGGCATATTGTTACTAGATTACTGGATAATGTACAAGGGCCATCGGATAATATCGCGGACCTTATCCTATGGGCACTAAGACAGAATGGTGCGCGTGATGATCTTATCGATCTTGACTCTTTCATCTTCGCCGCAAAGTTCACAGACGTAAATGGTTTTTATGTAAACGCCTACTTTGAAGATGCCGGAAACCTCGGCGATTGGATCCTTAAAATCCTTCCGTACTATTTACTAAGAATCACACGCATCAAAGGCAAAATTGCTTTACGGCCACTGGTGCCAACCGATAGCGATGGCCAGATCAATATCGATCAGGTTCAGCCGCCAGTATGGACATTTCAGAATGAGCACATCAAGCCTGGAAGCTGGCGGCAAGAGGCGCCAGAGAATGGCAAGAGGGAGGACCCCCACCTGGCTCTGTTCTGGCGTCAGCAAGACCCCGCCCAAATTCCGGTCAAGCGCGATTTAACCCTGAAACCTGCCGGCGCGCGAGATGCCGCAGAAACTCATGATCTCTATCATCTATGCGCCACTGAAAAGCATGCGGCGAAGGTAGCAGCGTTCCTCCGGGGGCAGCGCTACTTAATCCAGCACACAGGCAGCGTTTCGCTACGGCCTGGCGGCCAGACCGGCTGGATCCGCGAGGGTGATATCTGCCAACTGCGCGTTACAGCCGACAGCGAAGCCGAGGGGCAGCATGTGATCTCTGAGTTTTATTGCGTGGAAGCTCTGGGGTTTGACGCGGATGGCTCCGAAAATCTCACCCTGTCTCATTGGCCAGTAGATGAAGGGGGGCGCTCGCTGATCGGTTTAGAGGTGGCCCAGGCTCAGCCGCAGGGGTCGCTCCTGCCATGGCCCACGCTCGGCACCTGTGACCTGCCCGGCAGGGCGACTGATACAACTGTACCGGCGCAGACCACCACCACGGGCCAGGCGTTCTCCGAGGGCGGAGGGGGCATCTCGCCAGGCCCTGACACCAGCCTGGGCGGTGGGGTGCCTGGTGGGTTTAATGGACCGCCGATCCCTCCGCCGCAAAGCACTCCGCAGCCCCCGCAGGATCCGGCCGGCGGCGTGTCTCCTCCCTCCGGTGGGCCTCCGATCCCTGGGCTCAATGGTGGGCCAGCAGGGGCTTCAGGGCCGCCAAGCATGGGGTCACTTCCCCCGGCAAGTGTGAAAAATCTTGCTGCGTGCCCAAATGGTGATCAGCGCTTTGTTTATGTTTTATATGCGTGGGAAGGTATAGATGATTTGTTTAAATTTGGCATGAGAGAGAAGGTTTACGTGTTTTCCTTGTCAACGCTGCCCGTAATTACTAAAGACGACTGGCCGGGTATAATTAGCCCTATCCCTGAAGAACAGCCAGAAAGAGGCCCTGGGCGTTTGGTGCAGAGATACACAGCTGCGGGATATGGTTTGAACGGGGAGACCCTTCGTTTTCAATTCTACGGTTGGTCGGATTATAAGCTGGTGATGGAGAGCGTAGGATGCGGACCGTCCGGCCCGACGACTCCAGTGAGCCCGGAAATTTATATAGTCAAGAAAGGGGACACCTTGTCAAGCATCGCCAAGAGCAAACTAGGCGACGAATCCAGGTGGCCTGAAATTCAAAAATTAAATAATATCAAAAACCCCAACCTGATCTTTCCGAATCAGCCCCTTGAGCTGCCATCCTGATGCAACCCTTCCCCACCCTGATCCCAAGCAGCGCACCGCTCACTGCTGGCACCGTCGCCACCGTGACGCATCGCTCGCTCGAAGGTGGGGCGTCAACAATTACAACGTCCACCATTGAACGCGATCGTATCCTGCCGCTTCAATTCAGGTTGACCGATTCTCAGCTTGCACTTCTAGACGCGCATTACGCTATACATCTCACAACGTTATCTTTCCCATTTAACTCCGCAACCGTTCCAGCATTCTACACGCCTGCCGGTTACGCTTGGCGATATGCATCAGCACCTACAGTAGGTGATCTGCACCCGAACGTCCGGGATGTAAGCATTGAATTTGTTTGCGTCCCGGTTGAGATCTCTAGTACTCAACCCATTGTGATGGAAGGGACCAGCACGATGGAGCTGGCGCTCATGCTGATCCTGGAGGGAACCAGCACGATGGTGGATTCGATCCTCATGGCTGGAACTTCAGAGATGGCCGGCCCCTATCTCGTCCATTGGTTCCCGCCTATTGAGGGCACGTCAACCTCGGTATGGGGCGGAATCCAATATCCCGATACAGGGCCCAGCACGCTATCTCTGTTGCTGCGGTTCGATGGCACCAACGGCAGCCAGACGATTGTCGATTCATCGCCCGCAGCCCAGACCATTTCAGTGGTTGCTGCGGGCGGCAGCGGCACAGGCCCAGGTTCGATCACCACCACTGACGCGGTGTTTGGCCAATCATTTGAAACCGGATCATCATCAGCCGGCGTTCCAAGCTATCTGGAAATCCCCCCCAGTAACCTGTATCAATTTGACGGGGCATTCCTGATTCGATTCTGGCTGAAACAGTTCAACTACTTTGGCGGGTATGACACCATCCTGGGGATTGGAGACTCAGGGGGGCATTACGGGATCCAAATTACATCGGGTAGCGCTGAAAACTTTAAGGTTGACGTGGGATCCGCAAGGCTTCCAGCCGTGTCCAATAATTACACACTAACGGCCAATCAGTGGCACTACATCGTGCTTACAAGGCTGCCAAGCAATCAAATCTACTTAGCAATCAATGGAACGGTTGTAGCGGAAGCCGGCGTCGCTGGCACCGTTGGGGCGGATCCGGGGAGCGCCACACCAGAGCGGCGCAGGGTGCGGCTTGGCATGAACACCGCCAACCTGTTCAGGCCGATGCGGGCCAGGATTGATGATCTGGCGATCATAAAGAATGGATTCACGACAGATTTTTCCGTTCCCACAGGGCCTTACACACCGTGAGTGCTGCGTTAGGATGACAGCCAAAACAGCTTAGCTATGCCAGCCATCGGTACGGTTTCTGTTGCGGCCTATGACGAGGCCTTCAAGTTGTTCCTTGGGTCTGGCACTTGGAAGACGTTGCTATTGAACAATGCCTACACACCCCTACCGGGAACGCATAGGCGCCGGTCTGACGTCAGCGCATGGGAGGTGACCGGAACGAATTGTCCGGCTGGGGGCGTGACGATTTCTACTAACCCGTTCACTTTCTCGATTGACACCACGGGGAAAGCAATTGTGACAATTGCTGCCATTAGCCTTCCCAATATAACTGTCACAGGCGTGCGCCATGCCTATTTGTATAAATCTCTAGGTGCTGCGGCTGATGACATCTTGGTCCGGCTGTTTTCTTTCGCTGGTGTAGAGAATCGCACAGCCGCGTCGCTAGACATCACTAGCGGCACATGGACGACCACTATCCCAGCATATTCGTTTAGCGTATGACCGATTTCCCTTCAGGTATTCAACCCCAGGTGCGGACATTTAACCTGGGGGAAGTTCCGATCGTGGCCAATGACACCATTGTTGGCAGAACCGGGGCGGCGCCTACGGATCACACCGTCACGTTTGGTTTCTTGGACGTTGGCGAAACTACTGTCACAGCGGTTTACAACCACCACTTTGCTCACCGCGAAAGCATAAGCTTTGGCACCCCTGCTGATCTATGGCGGATGCAGGCTGACCAATATGAAGTGGTGCCGCCTACGCATGAATACAAATACACTAAATCGCCTACCTTTACACTAAAGGGGGCGGGCTTTTATGATATAGAACTTACTCTCACTTCCTGCTTCAAATGACTGACAGCTCAGTGGAAGATTATGTCAAGTTTTTTGACAAAAGCCTCTCACACCATCGAGAATGGTTGCATGCGGTGCTGACCAAACTGGTGGCCGCTGATCCGGGTGCGCTCGCCGAAGGTGGGGAGCTGTGGCGGATCTGGCGCGGGCGGACCGGCCCGGTCATGGCTCCTGCCCAGGTGGCGTTGGCCGCGCTGCCCCAGGTGAAGGAGTTTGAGGGCTGCAAGCTTGAGGCGTATCCCGACCCCGAAACGGGCGGGGAGCCCTGGACGATCGGGTGGGGAACGACCACCTATGCCACGGGCAAGCCGGTAAAAGAAGGGGATGTGATCACCCAAGAGGTGGCTAATGCGTTGCTGTTTGCGCGACTGGAGGAGGATTGCGTCACGATCACCGGCCGTGTAGAGGGGTGGGATCGGCTGAACCTGAATCAGCGGGCGGCACTGCTGTCGTTCACCTACAACGTTGGCCCCAACTGGTTTGGCAGCCAGGGGTTCGACACCATCACCAAGGCATTGAGCGAGGGCAGGTTGGCTGACGTGCCAGCGGCGATGATGCTGTACGTGAACCAAGGCGGCCCCAGCGAAGCAGGACTCCGCCGCCGTCGCAAGGCAGAGGGTGCTCTCTGGAATGCCGGCCCTGCTCCGGCTCCGGCTCCACCCCCAGCGGTGGCAATCACCAGCGTTTTAAGAGCCGTCCCCTGGTATCCACAGCGTGACTCGGCCACCGGCCAGGGCCTGCGGATGTGTTTCTCCTCCAGCTGTGCCATGCTCTTGGAGGCCATTAAGCCCGGCACGCTGAAGGGCGCCAATGGCGACGACGAATACCTGGCTGTAGTGCAGCGCTTTGGCGATACCACCGACGCCAGTGCGCAGATCAAGGCGCTGGCTCATTTCGGTGTCACCGCCCGGATGGTCCAGAACGCTGACTTCCAGCTGCTCGAGCAGCAGATCGCTCGCGGCATCCCGGTGCCATGCGGTTACATCCATCGGGGTCCGGTGAACCGCCCCACAGGCTCGGGCCATTGGCTGATTGTGATTGGTCATACCCCCACCCAGGTGGTGGTCAACGACCCCTGGGGTGAGCCCGATCTGATCACGGGGGACACGCTGAACGCGAACGGCAAGGAGCTCCGCTTCTCCCGCCAGAACTTCGGCAAGCGCTGGATGGTGGAGCCCATCGGTGGTGGTGCCTACCGTTTCGCTCCGGGCAAGGGATGGGCCATCGTGGTCGATTTCATCCGATGAGCCATCGCGGTCGGTTCATCGTGCTCGAAGGCATCGACGGCTGTGGCAAAACCACACAGCTCGAAGCGCTCCGGGATTGGCTGCCCGACAGTGGCCTGCTCCCCCCCGGCGCCAAAGTGATCACCACCCGCGAGCCCGGCGGCACGCCTTTCGGGCATGCCCTTCGAGATCTCCTCCTCCACCCCCCAGCAGGGCAATCGCCTTGCTGGGGGGCGGAGCTGCTCCTGTATCTGGCCGATCGCGCCCAGCATGTGGCCGAGCGTGTCGCCCCCTCCCTGGCCGCCGGCCATTGGGTGCTGTCCGATCGTTACCACGGGTCCACGCTTGCCTATCAGGGTCATGGGCGCGGCCACCCCCTGGAGCTGCTCGGGGCCCTGCATCGCTTCGCTGCCAATGGCCTTCAGCCTGACCTTACCCTGTGGCTGGATGTGCCGCTCGCGGAAGCGATGGCGCGTCTCCGCCATCGCGCACAGGATCGCATCGAGACGGAAGGGGAGGCCTTCCTCAGCCGGGTGTATTACGGCTTCCGTCGGCTGGCGGAGGGGCCAGGATGGCGGCGCGTCAATGGCGTGGGCGGTCCCGATCTGGTGACAGGTCGCTGCAAAGACCAAATTCTTGACTGGTTCTGACCTACCGTTCGGGCGTCATGAGATCCATCCCCCGGCTGTCTGGCGGCGGCCGGTTTTTTATGCCATAAAAAATGCCCCCTAGGGGGCTGAATGTGGTGGCGATCGGGGGGGGTGCCTACATGAACCCCAAGCAAGAATTCACGGGGGCGCCGATCGCCAACAACATTCTACCTGAAGGGGCGACCGATCAGGGGCTGAAAAGTTCTGAGCCATTTGGTGACTTCGCCTACATAAACCATATCGGGCCAGCGGCTATACTCACGCCTGCCGCGTTCTTGAGTCCTATAAACAGCAGTTACTTTTACTTCTAGTCCATCTTGAGTCGCATATATTGAAGTGCCTCCGTGTCGGGATGCGGCGGTTTCAGAATAAAAGCCGTGCAAGATTACGCGGTCTTCATCTTCTTCCGGCGCGATCTTTGCCCGCCAGGGTGGCGCGGGTTCGCCTTCGCCCTTGGCTATCTGTTCCAACAGCGAGGCGCGGCGCCGAAGGCATGCCGTGGCACGGCTTAAAAGAGCTTTCTCTTCATCCGGGAATGGCCCTTGTTTGGCTTGCTTTGCAGCTTCCTGAAATCCCCTGGCAGCGAAAAGCCAATCAGTTGCTTGTTTGATAAGTTCGTCTCTGGTCGCTTTGTCCATGATGTGGTGTGCTTGGGTTGCGATTAAACTTTAAGCCGCACCATCAAAAGAGAGATGCGGTTGTTCATAAAACTTTACGGACGCCAGTCAGGCTTGAGAGTTAAGCCACTCCTCCAGAGCGCGTCGGGCCAGGTCCGTCATGGGCAGGTCCCGATCCACGGCCGCCAGCTGGAGGCGCTTGTGGAGCGATCGGGGAAGGTCAACGGTGAAACGGACGCGAGCTTCGGGTTCGGCTGGCACAGGGGCAGGCGATGGACTCTCTGGGGGAATAGCTGGGGTGGCGGTGGTAGCGCTGTCAGGCATTTCAAGCGCAAGACTGCGGACAATTTCATTCAGCCATTGTTCGTATGTGCCTCTGGCGGCAAATACACTGGGGGCCCAATCGGCCAGCCAGCGGGCTAGTTCTTCTGGAGTGGCAAACGCTGGGCTGATCGGCGTGCCTGCGCTGGTGGTTTCATACATCATCAGATGCGTGCGATCCTCTACAGGCCAGTTGGGCATGTAGTTATCACGGTGGGGGCGCTGGCCCTCCCACTGCTCGTATGTCATGCCGTGATTTTCTGCGTTGCAATTATCAGGGCGCCAACCTGCCTTCCACTTTGCACACTCATCGTCCCATTCGCCTGCCTCTGGCTGATAGTCTTCAGCGCCACTCAACTCCTTGTAGCGGTCTTCCATCAAACCACTACAATAATTGAAAACTCGTTCCTTAGGGTGCTGCCACCCGAGCGGAACACGCCTCACTTCTAATTGTGCCATGATTCTCAGGTGAAAGATTAAGGGTTAAAGGTGACCGGTCTTTGGAGTGGCTCCCGGTGGCCACGGTAGACAAGGCGGATCCGCCTAAATAGTAGTTAGGCAGCAAAGTCGCGGCATTTGATCTTCGCCACCAGCCGGTGCCCGCTGCGCGTGTTCAGCTCGGTCTTCGGCCGCGCCACGATGCCCTCGGCCTCGAAGTCGCCCCACGTTGAGCGAATGCCGCGCTTCGCCCAGGCCACGGCATCGTGCAACGTGCCTTCTCCGATCACCGGCACCACGTCGATGCCAAGTTTCTGTGCCACGTCGTGCACGTCGGCGCGTTGCAGCCACCACTGGCCCACGCGTACGTCGAACAGCACGAAGTCTTGGTCCGAGCGGTAGTTGCCGCCGCCCTTCTGAATCTTGGCGCCGTAGCCCTCGCCGTACAGCACGGCGGCGCCGTACGGGAACACCTCGCCCAGCTTCGCGGCCAGCGGCAGGAAGCGCTCGTTCAGGCGGGCCACCAGTTGCGCCGGAATCTGAGCGTTCTCGGTTCGGCCTCCAAACGTGATTCCGCCATCCTTGAAGATCACGCGAATGTTCGTGCCGTCCACCTTCTCGGTGAACGTCCACACATTTCCGGCCAGATACTCAAACTCCGGCAGCGTCCATTCGCCTTTGATCAGCGTCTTCCGCTTGCTGGTCATGTCGCGCTTGTAGATGCTCTGAATCTTGTGGTACTCGCTCACGTTCGTCCTTTCGTTGGGTTGCTGCATAACTGTCGGTTCAAGCGGAGAGCCAACGGCTATCCGCACTTGTGCGCTTCGGCGGCAGCGTCACGGCCGTTGGCTCCCGGTGGCCACGGTGATCACGCCAGGGCCAGGCGGACCTTGTGGCGCGTGATGCCCAAGGCATCAGCAATGGCACGCTGGCTCATGCCAGCCTGACGCATGCGGCGGATCCGCTCGGGCTGGGTCTCCAGCACAAGACGGTTCACGATCGCGCCAATCAGGATCAGTGGGACGATGATCCAGAACAAAATGCAAAGAAGGGTGGTCATTGGAGGAAAATGTTGGTGGTGGATGGGCATTACTGCCGCCCGATCCATGTGCCAACCATACCGACGATCCAGCGGATCAGGCCAGCGGTCGTAACAATCCGTTACAATTCAGGGAAGGGGTTGTGGGGCTCGAACCCACCTACGGCGAATTATGAGTTCGCCGCATTCACCAGATTGCTAGACCCCCTGGGTGACCTCAGTCGTCATTGCCCCTCCCCCTCAAGCAAGGATTTAACAAAGGCAGCCGAGGCTTCAACCCTATTGCCCCCCTCCAGCTCGGCGGCGATGGCGAGCAGTTCACGGCGGATCTTCATCTGTTGCACTCCCCGATCACATCGCGTGTCGCATACCGGGACAACTTGATCAGCTGCGGCACGAAGCACAGCAACGGCTGAACATTTCTCTAGTGCCCAAAGCACGTCGTCCCTAGGAACGCTGTCTGAATAGGTCGCCAGCACGGCATCTTTTACCGCTTGCGCAGAGGGGGAAAGGGGGACGGGGCTACTCATCAGGCATTTCCTCCATGTGAAGATCGTTTACCCA
>Ga0315903_10002390_pt1 | contig 27620 bp, 25 predicted proteins | sample LakEriMetagenome_7_FD_203524 | JGI IMG/M metagenome (GOLD analysis project Ga0315903, IMG submission 203524) | Freshwater fungal communities from buoy surface, Lake Erie, Ohio, United States - Buoy 2 MA119 | ecosystem: Environmental > Aquatic > Freshwater > Lake | place: USA: Lake Erie, Ohio... | reverse complement strand
AGGATGTCGTGGAACTGCTGGAACAACAGCGGCCGCCAGTCGACCAGCGGCATCGGCTCCGCTGGAGCGGCGCGGAACCCTGGCCCGGCCCCACCGACCCCATCGCCGCCTGGGTCGACGGGCGTGGGCTCGGCCTCGGCCCCGGCGGCGGCCTCGGCCGTGCTCTGCCCGCCAGCCTCCAGGCTGGCCAGCGCCGTTGCTAACGCCTGGGCGAGCTCCGCCTCGCGCAGCAGGCGCTCGAGGCTGCGGTTGTGGCGCTTCTGATCGGGGCGGCTGGTGGCGCAGCCGCGGTGCAGCTCCAGGTAGAGCTCATCCCGCCACACGGGCAGCTGGGCCGCCAGGGGTTCCAACCGCTTGAGGTAGGCGCGCGCGCTGCCGTGGCGCTGCGGCGCAGCGGCTTCCTGCTGTCGCCAGAGGTCGAGCTGCTCCAACATCTCCGCCGTCGGTCCCCCGCCGTGGTCCCCCACCCCTGGCAGCCACAGCAGATCGTCCACGCCGCTGGCGGCCTGCCAGGCCAGGCGCTCCGTCTCGATCGCCACGGGATCGCCGTCTGTGCCGATCGGAGCGGTGATCAACGCCAGCAGTTCGGCGCCGCAACGGCTGCGCCAGCGAAACAGCCGGTGCGGAAACGGATTGGTGGCGTTCCAGGCGAGCTTGTGGGTGCAGAACCAGCGCACGCCGGTGCATCGCGCCACGGCCGGCAGGCCGGCGGCAAAGCCAAAGCTGTCCGGCAACCAAGCCAGGAGGTGCTCCCACTCCGGGAAGCGGCTGCGGCTGTAGGTCTGTCCCTCCTGGAATTGGCGCAACAGCGAGGCGGTGCTGAGAAGCACGCAGTCGCTCTCGACCCAGGGCCCATTCAGCGGTTCCCAGCGGCCGGCCCGCATCGCCCGGCGCACCTGCTCGAACAGGGCGGGCCGCTGGTCCTCCAGCCAGGCGTAGAGGGCGGGGGTGGAGTGCCCGAAATGAAGATCGGGGAAGCGATCCATCAAGGCCAGGGCGGAGCGGAACGTGCGCTCAGCCGCCCGCCAGGTGTCCGCCACGGGCCAGAGCCAGGCGAGATCGAGATGGGCGTGGCCGAGCACATGCACCGTCCCCGGCCCCGGCCGCAAGGCGAGCGCCGCCGGCCGGCCAGCGGCGATCCGCCGCTGCTGGAGCTCCTCCCGGTCAGGCTGCAACAGCTCGAATGGGTCGTCGGGTTGCAGGGGCTCCAGCTCCAGCCGGCTGCGCACCAAGGCGCCATCGTCGTGGAGCGGGCTGCGCAGCCACAACTCCAGCCGCAGCGGCTTCCCCTGCCACCAGGAGGTCGGCAGCTGCCAGCGGCAGGCGGTGTCGAACAGATCGCCCCCCCGCACCGCTTCGCCATCGGCAAGCAACAAGGCCTGATCGGCCCACCAGCGCAGCGCCAGCCGAGCCCGGGCGACCGCGGGGCCGAGGCGTTGCCAGGTCGCGGGGCAGGCGCAGTCGAAGACCAGCCGCCGCCAACTTCCGCCACGGGGCCAGATGATTAGGCCCCGCGCCGCCCACTCGGGGCGATGGCGGGCCCCCCAAGGCTGATCCAGGGCGCTGCCGCCTTCCACGCCACCTTCCACGCCGCCCTCCACGCCACCCTCCACCAGCGCGAGGCTGTGCGGCTGCCTGCAGGCCTGGTGTGGGCCGCCGGGCAGCCGGGCGCTGCCGGGGGACCCGGCCTCCCGGTGCTCCACCGCGCCGCTGGTGAGCGAGAGGCCCGTGGCCAGGAGCCGTGGGTTGGGCCCGCCCGCCGCTGGCCCCAGGCGCCACAGCGGCTGCAGGTCCAGCCGGCTCGGGCCGATGTCCCATGACGGAAACGTTTCAATCCTGGCGGGATCGCCGGGCCCCAGCCCTTCGGACATCCTGTTTGGTCGTGCGGGACCCATAGGATGATGCGGCCGCCGCTGGGCCGGTGCGACCCAGGCTGGCCCTCGTCACTCCCTGTCACCCGCCGGAGCGCCCATGCTTGCTCTCAAGATCTCGGTTTATTCCGTTGTGTTTTTCTTTATCGGGATCTTCGTGTTCGGCTTCTTGGCCAGCGACCCGAGCCGTACCCCCAGCCGCAAGGATCTCGAAGACTGACCGCCTGCGCGGCTGAGCGCAGCCAGCGGAGCTTCCTGATCAACCTGGATCCGCACCCGCGCCAGCTCTCCGCCCATGGCAGGATTCGCCGCACCTGCACCGGGCCGAGAATTTGGTCGCTGCGCCAGCCTGCCGCCCCCTCGGCACTTGCGGAGTTCTGCTGCTCCTGGCCCCCGCCCTGATCCTGTTACGTGGCACGACGGCGTCGGCCAAACCGCTCTCCGCAGTGCCGCTTGAGCCTGCGTCGGGAGGCAATCCCTCCAGTTCATCCACGCCGTTAAGCGGTCGCTTGCCAGGCGCGGCCGGATCGGCTGAATCGGGCAATGGCCCTGTTCAGCTTGCCCAATCCCAGCTTGCGGCGCCGGATCAGAATGGCGGCTTGAAACCTCCGGCCGCTGCGGCAGAGCTAACCGTCCCCGCTGCGGCTCCAGCTTCGGGAGCCCAATCGGGTGCGGTGGACAAACCTCGCCGTTGGCTGCCGGAGGAGCTGGATCTCAAGGCTGATCAGCTCAGCTACGACGGGTTGCTGCAGCGCATCGTCGCCCGTGGCAATGCCACGGTGCTGGTGGCTGGCGGCCGGCTGATCGCCGATCGCCTGGAATTTGACCCGGCCTCGCAGGTTCTCTTCGCCAGCGGCAGCGTACGGCTGCAGCGCGGTCAGCAGTATCTGCAGGCCAGCCGACTGCGCTACCACCTGATCGAGGGCAATGGCGAGGCTGAGGACGTCTATGGCGTGCTCGATCTTGAGGCCGGCAAGCAGGATTTCAAGCTGGATCGGCCGGCGTCCCGGCCGTTGCCGCCGCCAGCACCGATCAGCTGCCCCCCCGATCTGCCCGCCGCGCCGCAACGCCGCCTCTGGCCATTGTCCGTGGTGGGCCTCGGCAGCGCCAAGCTGCCGCCGCCGCCGCTGCCGCCGGCCCAGGGCTGTCGCGATGCGCCGCGGGGGGAGAGTCAAGCGCTCACGGATCTGCCGCGTTTGCTGGAAGACGTGGCGATGGGTCCGGTGGCCAGCGACCCCGCCCGCCCAGCCTCGCCTCAGCCGCCACTCCCGGCCACCGGCAGCCCGGCAGAGCAGCGGCATCGCCGCGATGCCGCCATCGCCCGCATCGACCAGCGCGTGGACGATGTGCGTTTCCGTCAAAGCCTCACCTTCGAGCAGCGTTTCGCCGGCCAGCCGCAGGGGATCAACAGCTCCACCGGGGTGGACCAATTCGGCCGGACCCGCCTAGTGCAGCCGCAGACCCTTGATCTAATCAGCAATCAGGAATTGCTGCGGGGCACGATCAGTCGCTGGCGCTTCCAGGCCCGGCGGGTGCGGCTCAGCGCCACCCAGCTCTCGGCCGACCGGATGGCGTTCAGCAATGACCCGTTCACCCCCGCCCAGACCTGGGTGGATTCCGAGAATGTGGTCGCGACGCTACTGGTTAACGGCGATACCCAAATCTCATCCACCTCGAATCGCGTTGTGCTGGATGACAGGTTGGCTCTACCCGTAGGCCGTCGGCGCGCTCGTCTGAAAGCGCGAGACGATATCGATAATCGTTGGGTGATCGCCTTCGATTCCCTCGATCGCAGCGGCGTTTACACCGGCTACAATCTTGGTCCCTATGGCATCGGCGCCAATCTAAAGCTCGAGCTCCAGCCCCAATTCATGCTGCAGCGGGCTTTGAGCGGCAGTGTGAACAGTTATCCCTTGCCAGGTCAGCCCGCGCTGGGGGCCAGCGGCTCCCAACCCGTTCAGCCGGGCGATCTGTTCGGCTTAACGGCCTCGCTGAAAGGCCCATTCGCAGGTTTCAACCAGGATCTCAATCTCAGCATCAGCAGCTTCAACCCCGACAACTTAAGCAATGCCACACGCAGCTGGGGCAGCATGAGTCGCTGGCTGCGGCTCCCCCTGGTGGGCAACAGCCTGATGCGACTGTTCGGGGCCTACCGGTTTCGTAGCTGGAATGGATCCTTGGGTGAGCAGGATATCTACTCGGCCTATGGCGTGTCCTTCGAGCAGGCGGGAAATCTGCCGAATTGGGGTCAGATTTCCAGCAATTATTATTGGCGGTTAGGAACGGGAAATTTCCAGGGAGCCCAGTATCAAACCACCAATCTCATCGGCGTCTGGCGCACATCATTCTATGGCTCAATGAACAGCAGTCTGCCCCTCTGGCTCGGCAAGACGCTGCCAGCAACGCCGGCCCAGGGCTTGATCAGTGCCCCTGCTCCGGTGCAACCCGGCTTGTGGCTTAACAGCAATATCAATACCTTCCTGTCGACCTATAGCGACGGCAGTCGCCAAAATACTCTGAGCTTCAATATCGGCCCCACGCTGAGCCTGGGTCAGTTCAGTCGTCCTTGGTTCGACTACACTCAGTTCAGTGTTACTGGCGGATTGACTCTGCTCGATGGCGGCAGCCCCCTCGCTTTTGACCGTGCTGTTGACCTGGCGACACTCAACTTTGGCCTCAGTCAGCAGCTGGTTGGGCCACTGCTGTTTGTGGGTGGAATCGGCATTAACGTCGACCCGGGCTCCACGTACTACGGCCAGATCACGGCTTCTTACATGGAGCTGCGCTGGCAGCGACGGGCCTATGAGGTGGGTGTCTATTACAGCCCATATGAGCAGTTAGGAGGTATCCGTATTCGCCTCAACGACTTCAGTTTTGATGGCACTGGTGTTCCCTTCGTGCCCTATACACGGATGCAAATCTTGGCAGGTCAGTCCAATACGCCGCGTCCGTTTTGAGCGGCAAGCTTGAGGGAGAAAGCTTGATCGATGCCGGCGAGCAGCCGCTCGGCTAAGCCATCGGCCCAGGCGATGCCGCCCCCCGGCGAAGGCGGAGCGCCACGATCGGCAGCGGCCGGTTGCGCCGCATGGTTAGCGGGGTCATGGTTGGCGGGGGCATGGTTAGCGGGGGCGGGGTTGGCGGGCGTGCTGTTAGCGGGGGCGGGGTTAGCTGGCGTGTTCAGGTGTTGGCGGTAAAGCCGTTCAGGTAAGGGAGCCGCGCCGCCGTTGCGGTCAGTTCAGCCCCATGGGCCACCAACTGCGAAGTCCCATCCCAGTGGCCGCTGCTGAGCATGCTGCGGGGTCCAGGCGCTAGCCGCACAGGCCAGCGGCACGCCCCAACGAATTCGCTTTCCAGTTCGATCTCCAGGGCCTCGAGATCCAGGGCCAGGATCGCTGCGGGATCCGCCCGCAATGCCTCCTGTAGCGCCGCCACAGCGCTGGGTTCGGCGCAGAGGCAGGGAATGCCGAGGGCCAGGCAGTTGCCGAAGAAGATCTCCGCGAAGCTCTCGCCCACGATCGCCCGGATCCCCCAGCGCATCAGCGCCTGGGGCGCGTGTTCGCGACTGGAACCGCATCCGAAGTTGCCGTTCACCACCAGAACCGAAGCCTGTCGATAGGCGGGCTGGTCGAATGGATGGGCGCCCGGCGTTTCCTGGCGGTCATCGGCGAAGGCCGCGTCAGCCAGGCCATCGAAGCTGACGCACTTGAGAAAGCGAGCCGGAATGATCCGATCGGTGTCGATGTCGGCGCCGATCAGGGGGATTCCCAGGCCGCGATGGGAGCCGATCGGTCCAGAGGGGAACGGGGCGGCAGACATGGCAGGGCCTCAGGCGATGGGGGAGATGGACGCTGGCGTCGCCGCCGCCAAGGGCTGCAGCTGGCGCACATCCGTGACCTGCCCCGTGACCGCCGCCGCAGCGACCATGGCTGGACTCATCAGCAGCGTGCGGCCGTTGGGGGACCCCTGGCGCCCCTTGAAATTGCGGTTGCTGGAGCTGGCGCTGAGCTGGCGGCCCTCAAGCCGGTCGGGGTTCATCGCCAGGCACATCGAGCAACCGGGCTGGCGCCATTCGAAGCCGGCGCTGCGGAACACGACATCCAAACCCTCAGCCTCAGCCTCAGCCGCCACCTGTTCGCTGCCCGGCACCACAAAGGCCCTCACGCCAGGGGCCACCTGGCGGCCTTGCGCCACGGCCGCGGCCGCGCGCAGGTCGCTGAGTCGGCCGTTGGTGCAGCTGCCGATGAAGCACACGTCCACCGGCAGTCCGGCGATCGGTGCCCCCGGGGTGAGGTCCATGTAGCGATAGGCCTCCTCGGCGATCGGCCGATCCTCTGGTCCCAGCTGTTCGGGGGTGGGCACCCGCCCATCGACCGCGATGCCCTGGCCGGGGGTGATGCCCCAGGTCACGGTGGGGGCCAGGCTGGAGGCGTCAAAGCGCACCTGATCGTCGAACTGGGCAGCGGTGTCGCTGACCAGGGAGCCCCACCAGGCGACGGCCCGCTCCCAGGCTGGGCCGACGGGTGCGGCGGGCCGACCCCTCAGGTAGGCAAACGTGGTGGCATCCGGGTTGCAATAGCCAACCCGGGCGCCGCCTTCGATGGCCATGTTGCAGAGGGTCATGCGTTCCTCCATGGACATGGCCTCAATCGCCGGACCGGCGAACTCATAGGCGAAACCGACGCCACCGCGCACCCCCAGGCGCTGGATCACGTGCAGGATCAGATCCTTGGCGAACACCCCGGGCTGGAGCTGGCCCTCGACCCAGATCCGACGCACCTTGAGCTTGGCGAGGGCCAGGCTCTGGCTGGCCAGCACATCGCGCACCTGGCTGGTGCCGATACCGAAGGCGATCGCGCCGAAGGCCCCATGGGTGGAGGTGTGGGAATCGCCGCAGGCCACGGTCATCCCCGGCTGGGTGAGTCCCAGTTCGGGAGCAATCACATGCACAATCCCTTGGCGACCGCTGCCCAGGCCATGCAGGGTGATGCCGTGCTCGCGGCAGTTGGCCTCCAAGGTGGTCAGCATCTCCTCGGCGAGGGGGTCGTCGAACGGTCGTTGCTGGGAGGTGGTGGGCACGATGTGATCGACCGTGGCCACGGTGCGCTCCGGGTGGCGCACCCTCAACCCGAGATCGCGCAGGGAAGCGAATGCCTGGGGGCTGGTGACCTCGTGGATCAGGTGCAGCCCGATGAACACCTGGGTGGCTCCACTCGGGAGCTCGGCGACCCGATGCAGCTCCCAGACCTTGTCATAAAGGGTGCCGGCGCTCACGAGGTTCACGTTGGCTTAACCCAGCCTAGAAGCCGATCAGCGGGCCGAGGCGGCGGTTGTGGAGTCGATCACCGTCGATCGCGGCCCTGGCCCAAGACGCCTCAGGTGTCGTCACGTCGGCTCGGCCGCGGGCTGATGGGCGGCCTCGCTGGGCGGCCTCGCTGGGCGGATCCGTGGTGCCGCTGGGCCTCGGCGGGGATCCTTTGCCCCCATTGGCCAGCGTCAGGCGGCCTTGGCGGACAGCTCCGGCAACTCCGCTTACCCTGAAGCAAGGTCTTGATGCGCTGATTTTGCTGCACGCGCTCCTGCAGGTGTTCTTTTGCGTGGCTCTGGTGCTGCAGGGCTTGTCCCTGTTTGGGCGGCTGCGCCAGATCTGGATTGGCGACGGTCTGGCCGGGGAGTTCCGGCGCGAACTGCGCCGCCGTGGCCTGCTGATCAATGCGCCGCGGCCGCCGATCGCTCCTTGAAGGCCCCGCGGCTGCCTGAGGCGTCCCCGCCGGGTGGCTTCAACCCTGGGGATGCCGCCCAGGAGAGCCGGCGGCCATGGTCTTCGGACCCCGGGGAAGGACGGCTCGCTCGTTGCGAGGGTTGGGCGAGATGGGCTGGGCTGAGTTGTCGATCCGCCCGTCGAAGCGGGCCCTCAGATTCGGTTCGCGGCTCTGAGGGGCATCGGAGGCCGTGTCCTGGGGGATGGCCTGGCCCTGGCGACGGAACAGTCCGTCGAGGTAATGGCGCACAACGGCCCGATCCTGGCAACCGTGTTGAAACAAAAAACCTGCCAATGCCGCCTGCATCAGGCGGTACTGATCCCATTGCGGATGACACCTCACAAAATCGCGCATGGCGTCATAAAGATCTTGAGGTAGCTGGTTCTCGACGCTGACGCTGAGTGGGGCGTGATCGGGGATCGATCCCATGCGGACGTTGACGGAAGACATCTCCATCTCCCCATGGGAAGGCGCCAAACGTCAAAAGCCCACCGCCGGCTGAGATCGCCGAGACGACAACTGAGACGACGGCCGAACATGGCAAGGCTTGCCCTTCGCCTCAGGCTCTGGGCATGGCAGAGCGCTGGCGAGGCGAAGTTCGGCGTGGAGGCCATGGCACCTGTCAAGCGTTCGGCGGGGTTTCCCACAGCCCAAGCCACACGATGGCGTGAGGGCAAGGGATGAAAGGCGGCTGGCCTTGGGAAAAACCACTGCCGGGGACTGGAATCACGCGGCTGAGGCGGCGGAAAAGCCGCCAACGCCCAATCGAACAGCATTCGTGATCGTTCTCAGCCGGAGCGGCCAGAGAAGCGAATCGCAGCCACTGGCCAGTTGACAGGTTGGGCCTGCCCTCACTCCTCGTCGACGGAGCCAGCGGGCACCAGGCGAATTTGCTTCCTGCCCAGCTTGATCTCGAACTCATCGCCGGGCTTGAGTTCGAGCAGAGCGGTGTAGGCCTTGCCCACCAGCAGGTTGCCGTTGCCTTGAACGGTGGCCACATAGGTGAGCTTGCGACCGCCCTTGCCGTTGCCTTTGCCGCTCGCTTCGCCAAGGTTGAACCCTTTGGCCTCCAGCAGGGCCTCGTAGAACGCGGTGAAGTTGAGGCGCTCGGTGCCATCCTTCTTGGCACTCACGTAGCCGCAGCTGCGAACCAACTCGGACTTGGAGACGTCGCCAAGTTCTTTGACTTTGGCAAGAAGATCAGGGCCAGTAAGCATGGGTTTGGGCGTGAGAGTTGAGCCTGATTCACTTTAACGGGCCCACCTGTCCAGGCAAGGCCAAGTCGGTCGAATTCGAGAGATCCGGAAGCATCTCGCTATGTCGGTTTTGCATGATCGTGCAGCATCTCCCCATGGGCCGCCGCGCCAGCCGGCCCATTAGAGGTCAAGGCCAGGGGCTCAGCCCAGCAACCGCAGCCGCAGCCCGTCGAGGGCATCGCCGCAGCTGAGGGTCCGAATGCCCTGCCGCCCTCGGCTGGCGGCAAAGCGTCGTGTGGCCGTTGTGGTCCCCTGCGGCCCCGCCCAAGCCAGAACCACCTGTCCAATGGGTTTCTCCGCTGTACCTCCAGCGGGTCCGGCGATGCCAGAAATGGCGATCGCCCAGCTGCTGCCGCTCAGCCGTCGGACACCCTCCGCCATGGCCCGCGCCACCGGTTCACTGACGGCCCCCTCGCTGGCGAGCAGGTCGGCCGGCACGCCGAGCAAATCGCGTTTGATCTGGTTGGCATAGGCGATCACGCCACCCAGGAACACATCCGAGGCACCCGCGACCGCCGTCAGCTCCGCCCCCAGGCCTCCCCCAGTGCAGGATTCCGCCACGGCCAGGGTTTCGCCGCGCAGCCGCAGCAGGCTCAACACCACGCCAGCCAGGCTCTCCTGATCGCGGCCGAAGCAATGGAGGCCGCAGCGACGTTGCAACTCCGCCTCCATCGGGTCTAGCAGCGCTGCCGCCGCGGCGGTGTCCGCCGCCCGGGCCGTGATCCGCAGTTTCACCTCCCCCAACCCGGCATAGGGCGCCACGGTGGGGTTGTCGCAGCAGAGCAAATCCGCCACCTGTTCCGCCAAGGTCGACTCAGATATCCCCCAATAGCGCAGCATCCTGCTGGCCAGAACCCCGGCGGTGAGACCCTGTTGCCGCAACCAGGGCGCTGCGGTTTGCCGCCACATCGCTCGCATTTCGGCGGGTACGCCGGGAAAGGTGAGGATGCTGAACCCGGGTTGCGGGCTCCAGATCATGCCTGGGGCCGTGCCGACTGGATTGGGCAGCAAGCAGGCGCCGCGAGGGCGCAGGGCTTGGCGCCGATTGCTGGCTGCTAGCGGACGTCCTCGTGCGGCGACGCGGGACTGGATGCCCGCCCACACGTCCGCGTCCTCCTCCAACGGCGTGTCGAAGGCAGCGGCGATCGCCTCGGTGGTCAGATCGTCGGGGGTGGGGCCGAGACCTCCGGTGGTGATCAGCACCCGGGCGCGGCCTGCCGCAGCGCGGACGGCGGCGATCACACGCTCGCGGTTGTCTCCGACGACCTCTTGACGGTAGTGGGGCAATCCCAGGCCAGCTAGCTCTTCGGCGAGCCAGCGCGCATTGCCGTTGACGATGTTGCCCAACAGCAGCTCCGTGCCGACGCAGAGAATCTCCACCCCTCCCGCCCAGGGGTTGGCGGGGGAGGGCGATGCGGCCAAGCGGTCGGAATCGTCCCGTGGATCGGTGGCCATTCAGGGGGGAGGCGTGGCAGAGGGGCCTGAAAGCTCGGCCTGGGTGCCTCGGCGGATCACCACCACAACGCCAATCAACACCGCTGTGGCCAGCCCCAGCCAGGCAAAGCGATTCTCGGCATTCGCCAACACCAGGGCCAGGGCCGCCAGCCATTGGGTGAAGGCGTAGATCAGCACCACGGTGCGGCGATGGCTGAGGCCGGCTCGCAGCAATCTGTGATGCAGATGGCGCCGGTCGGGATAGAAGGGTGAGCGGCCCTCGCTGAGGCGACCCATGATCACGGCCGACATGTCGGCCAAGGGGAGCGACAGGATCAGCAGGGGCAGCAGCAGACTGACGCTAGTTAGGCCTTTGGCGGGCCCCACGATGCTGACGGCCGCAAGGGCAAAGCCCAGGAAATAGGAGCCGCCATCCCCCATGAAGATGCGGGCGGGATTGAAGTTGTGGCGCAGGAAGCCGAGGCAGGCACCGGCCAATGAGGCGGCCAGGAGTCCGGCAGCGGGTTGGTTCAGGCTGAAGCTCACCGAGAGCAGGCCGATCGCGGCGATGCCGCTGACTCCGGCCGCCAGCCCATCAAGGCCATCGAGCCAGTTGATCGCATTGGTGATGCCGACCAGCCAGATCACGGTGGCCAGAAGACTGAGGGTTTGGGGGAGCGTCAACAACCCTCCAAACCAGCCAAATGGCATCTCAATGCTGCCGATCCGCACGCCCTCGGACCAGACCGCCATCGCCACCAGCAGTTGGCAGACCAGGCGGGGCAGCGGTGGCAGGGCAAACAGATCGTCGGCCAGGCCAATCAGAAAGTAGCTAAGCGCACCCGCCAGGGTGGTCCAAATCTGGCGATCGCTGCCTGGCGCCAGCTCAGCGAAGCCCCCGAGCCGCCAGATGATCGCCAGCGCCAGACTGAAGCCGGCCACGATGCCGATGCCGCCGAGCCGCACCATCGGTGCCGTGTGCTGCTTGCGTTGATCTGGCGGATCCACCAGTCCGAATCGAAGCCCGAGCTGGCGCACCAGCGGCACGATCAGCGCGGTCAGCAAGGCTGCAACAAGCAGCGCCAGCATGGCCGCCTTGTTGGGGCTGTAGGCGAGGCTCACCACCAACGGACTGGTCAGGGACACTCCGGTCGAGCCACGATACGGTTAAGCGGCAGCACTCAGACGTGTTGAAGTTCGCGTTCAGAGGAATAAAGAGGGAATCGCTCGCACAGCTGGGCCACCCGCTCGCGGCAGTGCTGCTCGATGGCGCTGTCATCGGGTTGGAGCAACCGATCGGCGATCACATCGGCCACGATCCTGAACGCCTCGGCATCGAAGCCCCGGGTGGTGCAGGCGGCCGTACCGAGACGCAGGCCACTGGTGACAAACGGGGATTGTGGATCGAAGGGGACGGTGTTCTTGTTGGCGGTGATGTGGATATCGCTGACCAACAGGTCAGCCACTTTGCCAGTCATGCCGATGGAGCGCAGATCCAGCAGCACCAGGTGGTTGTCCGTGCCACCGCTGACCACCGCGATGCCTCGGTTCTGGATCTGCTCGGCCAGGGCCTGGGCATTGACCACCACCTGATGGCTGTAGGTGCGGAAAGAGGGATCCAGTGCTTCGCCGAAAGCCACCGCCTTGGCGGCGATCACGTGCTCCAGGGGGCCGCCCTGGGTTCCTGGGAACACGGCCTTGTCGAACTGTCGGCCGAACTCGGCGTCGTTGCAGAGAATCAGGCCGCCGCGAGGACCGCGAAGCGTTTTGTGGGTCGTGGTTGTCACCACGTGGCAGTGGGGCAGGGGGCTGGGGTGCTCCCCAGCCGCCACCAAGCCGGCGATGTGGGCCATGTCGGCCAGCAGATAAGCGCCCACCTCATCGGCGATGGCGCGGAACGCGGCGAAATCGATCTGGCGGGGATAGGCGGAGAAGCCGCAGACAATCAACTTGGGCCGGTGCTGCAAGGCCAGTTCGCGGATCGTCGCATAGTTGAGCCGGTGGCTGTCGGGGTCGACGCCATAGTGCACGGGCTTGAACCACTTGCCGCTGACGTTGACCGGCGAGCCATGGGTGAGGTGGCCGCCATGGGAAAGATCCATGCCCAGGATCGTGTCGCCGGGCTGCAGCAGGGCCAGAAACACAGCGAAGTTGGCCTGGGCGCCGCTGTGCGGTTGCACGTTGGCCCAGGCCGCGCCGAACAGCTGCTTTGCCCGCTCAATCGCCAGCTCCTCAATTGCGTCGACGTATTCGCAGCCGCCGTAATAGCGCTTGTGAGGCAGCCCCTCGGCATATTTATTGGTGAGCACCGAGCCCTGGGCCTCCATCACAGCGGCGGAGGCGAAGTTTTCGCTGGCGATCAGCTCCAAGTGATCGCGCTGTCGCTGCAGCTCCTTGCCGATCAGCGCCGCGATGGCTGGATCGGTGCTGGCCAGGGACATCTGGAGGCCAGGGCTGGCGAGACGGTGATTGCCGCTGACGGACTCCGGCATACAGGTGATGGCGATGGCCAGATCGTAGGCAACGAACCTGCCCAGCCATGGCTCGCATGCCCAGGTTCTGATCCTGCCGCGGCCGGGCTGGTCGCGGCAGCGTGATGCGAGGAAGCCCCGCCGCGTCAGCCGCTCCAGGGAGCGGCGCCGCCCAGCAACCCCGCTGGCACACATAAAAAAACCGCCCTGGCGGGCGGTTCTGCTGTCATCAAGCGCGCCTGGAGAGATTCGAACTCCCGACCCTCTGATCCGTAGTCAGATGCTCTAATCCGCTGAGCTACAAGCGCTTGGGAACCCATTCATTCTCACCGCATCGGGTGCCCGTTCGTCAACCGTCGGGATCCGCCCACGCCCCGATGCCCTGGTTCGAGGCCCCGCAGCCGGCGCCGCTGGCGTCACAATCGATGGATTCCGCGCGCCCCGCTCCGCGCCATGCCGATCCGCTGGTACGGCCCCGCCGATCCCTCAGACCCGACCTTCCGGCACTTCGACCGGGTGGTGAATCTTTGCTTGCATGCGGCCTTGTTCGCCGCCATCAATAGCGGCCTTTGGGTCGTGCAGGGGCTGCGCCATCCCTGGGCCCATCTGGACTGGTTCAGCCTCGGCTGGGCCCTGCTGCTGGTGGTCCATGTCAGCGTGGTGGTGCGTCTAAGGCCGGGCCCGGACGCGGACCCGGTGCCTCCCGCCTCGCCATGACCCTCGCCGCCCAGGACCTGGATGAGCTCAGCCGTGGCATCGCCGATCGGCTCTATCTGCAGGTGGCCAGCTGGCACCTCTACCTCGGCGACGCCGGCCTGGCTCAGCCGCTGGCGATCGAATGCGCCGCCCGGCTGGACCAGGGCGCAGCGGTGAGTGCGCGCCAGGCCCTGGAGGCCGTGCAGGTGCCGATCGGCGGCGGTTCCCTACGGCTGCCGCTGGCCCGCCTGCTGCCGCCCGGTCAGCTGCGCGATCTCGAAGAGCTGCTGCAACCGTTCTGCTGAAACGGAAGGCACCGGATAGGGTGACATTCCGTCGCTTGAGCTCCGTGCTCATCATTGAGGTCACCAATGCCCGCGACGTCGTCAGGAAACGGATCGGCAAGCTCGGCAGCCGGCTGATCGGCAAGGTGGTCGACGCTGAGGCCCAGGTTGAGAAAGCCCTCCTTCAGGAGCTGGAATCGGCCTTCCGCGACTACGGCATCGAGGCCCGGATCGTCTCGGTCGATGGTCCGATGATGGTTGGTCGCTCTCGGCTGGAGATCCCGGTGCACGTGCGTGAAGAACGGCAGGTGCGCCTGCCCTGAAGCGCGAGGTGGCCTCCCCTTCCCTACTGGCCACGCTGCTGATCCTGCTGCTTGGCGTGCTCTGCGCCCGATTCAGCGCCGGCAGATTGGCGCGTTGGTCGGTGCCGGCCATCGTGCTCGAGCTGATGCTCGGGGTGGTGCTGGGCCACTGGCTGCTGAGCACTTCCCAGCTGGCGCCGCTCAGCGGTCTCAGCGAACTCGGCGTGCTGACGCTTTTTTTTCAGGTGGGCCTCGAGGTGCGGGGCGATTTGCTGGGTTCTCGCCGCGGCACGATCTTGCGCACCGTGGCGATCAGCTGCCTGGCGCCGTTGCTGGCCGTGCTGCCGCTGCGCTTCGGCCTCGGCCTGCCCTGGCCTGCCACGGTGATCTGTCTGGCGGCCCTGGCAGCCACCGGCACTGGCGTGACCTTGCGGGTGCTGACGCAGAAGGGAGCACTGCACAGCCCCTCCGGCCGCCTGCTGGTGGGGGTGTCTGTGCTGGACGATCTGCCGGCGATCGCCCTGCTGGCCCTTGCCGGTGTTGTGGGGGTGGTGGCCGGATCCGCACCGGCCTCTTCGGGGGGCGCTGGCGTTGCCGCCTGGCGCCTCCTGTTGGGCCCCGCCCTGGGCATCGCACTCGCCCTGCTCAGCCACCTGGCCTGCGGCTGGTGGCTGCGGCGAGGGGGGCGTGGTCCTCGGGACGCCCTTGAAGTGCTCCTGCTGCTGATCGTCTGTGCCTGGCTGGGGGAAGCCTGCGGCCTCACCAGCCTGCTGGGAGCGTTGTGGGGTGGTGTGCTGCTGGCACGCCTCTCACCAGAGACCTCCGCCCCTGCGGGGCCCGTGCGGAGCCAGCTCGCCCTGATCACAGAGGTGTTCCTGCCTGTTTACTTCATCGGCGTTGGCCTGCGATTGCCCCTCAGCAGCTTGTCCAGCCCACGGGCCTGGCAGCTGGCGGCGGTGCTGGTGATCTGCGCCGTTCTCAGCAAGCTGGCCTGCGGCCTGGGAATCGCTCGCCGCGATCGCGCCCAGGGCATCGATCCCTGGCTGGTGATCTACGGCTTGATGCCGCGGGGGCTGCCCGGCTTGGTGTTCGCCACAACCGCCCGCTCCAGTGGCTTGATCGACGCGGATGGCTTCGCCGCGGTGGTGCTGATGGTGTGTGTCACCACCGTGGTGGGCCTGATGCTGCTGGAGCGGCGCTTAGGGATCAAGTCGGGCGGCGACGGCGCACCAGGCCCCACAGTTGACGCATCTCAGGAACTCCGGCCAAGGAGCCGATAAGCCCGTAGACGCCGAAGGCCAACCCGCCGGCGATGCTGTTTTGCAGCAGCAAACCCAGCAGGCCTTTTGGCCAGTGCACCGTGCCCTGCAGGATCCAGGCGGTGAGGCCCGCCAGCACCGCCGCCACCACCAGCAGGCCCAGATCCCGGCCCCAGCGCCGCAGCGGCAGCGCCTGGAGGCGTGCCTGCAGGGCCATCAGCAGGGCCAGGCAGGTGATCGTGTTGACCGTGACCGTCGCGAGCACCAGGCCGGGAGCGCCGAAGTTCAGGGCCGGCAGCTGCAGCCCCCAAGGGGTGGGGCATCCCACCAGCAACCAGTCGAACAGGGCGTTCAGGCCGATCCCCGCCATCGACCAGCGGAAGGGGGTGACGGCATCTCCGAGGGCATAGTACACCCGCACCAGAACGTCCCGCGCCAGGTAGGAGGGCATGCCCAGCCCGTAGGCCATCAGCAGGCCGCCGACCAGTTCGGCCGCCTCGCTGTTGAAGGCACCGCGCTGGTAGACCAACGCCACGATCGGCATGGCCAGGCCGATCATCACCGCCCCCAGCGGCAGCATGCTGGCGCTGGAGAGCATCAGGCCCTGGCGAATCCGGGCCACCAGCTCAGGGCGATCCTGGGGGGCCGTGAGGCGCGAGTACACGGGCAGCAACGGCACCAGCAGGGCATTTGAAATCAGGCCCAGCGGGGTTTGCACCAGCAGGTTGGCGTAGCCAAGGCCGGCGGCGGCGCCGACGATGCCGGACGCGAAAAACAGATCCACGAACACGTTGATCTGCAGCATGCCGGAGGACAGGGTGGCTGGGCCCATCACCCTCAGCACCTCCCGCACGCCTGGATCCCGCCAGTCCCAGACCAGCCGGAAGCGATGCAGGCCCTGCTTCGCCAGGGCTGGCAGCTGGATAAGCCATTGCAGCACCGCCCCGAGGGTGGTGGTGCCGGCCAGCACCACCCCGCCGAGCACGGCCGTGGCCGGCAGCAGGATCGCGGCGCCCAGCTGCCACCACAGCAGGCCGATACCAACCACCACCGCCAGGCTCGAGAGCAGCGGGCTGATCGCCGGCAACCAGTACACGTCCGCGGCATTGAGCGCTCCGAAACCCAAGCCGATCAAGCCGGCGAACAGGGCCATCGGGGCCATCCAGCGCAGCTGCAGCACGGCGATGTCGTGGATCTCCGGCTTGAGCGCCGGGCCCACCAGCTGAATCAGCGGATCGGCCAGCACAACCAGCAGCACGGTCACGCCGATCAGGCCAGCCCCCACCAGGGTGTTGATGGCCGCCAGCACGTGGGCTCCCTCCTCTCGGGGGCGGCGCGCCAACACGCTGACCATGGCGCTGTGGAAGGGACCATTGATGCCCCCCAGCAGGATCAGCAAAAAGCCCGGCAGCACATAGGCGTAGTTGTAGGCGTCGTAGGCGGCGCCGACCCCGAAGGCGGCGGCGATCACCTGCTGGCGCAGCAGCCCCACCACCTTGCTGAGCCCGGTGGCCACCGCCACGATCAGGGCGATGTGGCGCAGGGAGCGCCCGCTGCCGGCCACCACGGCGTTCGCCGGGGCGGGAGCTGGGTTGCCGCCGCCGCCCCCATCGGGTTCCGCGCCGATGTCTGGGGGACTGAGCCGCTGCGAATCCCCCATCAGGTCCTGTGTCGCGATCCAGCCTGGATTGTTGCTTGCCAGGCACGCGGCGCAAGGCGCGCGCGGGGCGCGACCAAGCAGCAGCGTGCGCGGCGGGCGAACAAAGACCAGTTCCCGCGGGGCGCGACCATGGCCCGTCGACCGCTCCCCCGCTGCGCCATGCCGGCCCCCGCCCCGTCCCCGGTCGCTTCCGATCCTTGCCCGGTGCTGTCGCTGCCGGCTCTGCGCGAGGGGGTGCTGCTGCGGCGCTACAAGCGCTTCCTGGCCGATGTGCGGCTGGATGACGGCAGCGAGGTGACGGCCCACTGCCCCAACACCGGCCCGATGACCGGCGTGCTGCATCCGGGGGGGCGGGTGCGGCTGCGCCATGACCCCTCCCCCAGCCGCAAGTTGGCCTGGACCTGGGAGCAGGCGGAATGTCCGGGCGCCGACGGCCAGCCGGTGTGGGTGGGGATCAACACGGCCCTGCCCAACCGCCTGGTGCGAGCCACGATTGAGGCGGGCTGCCTGGAGCCGTGGCTGGGGCCGATCGCCGCGATCCGGCCGGAAGTGCCTTACGGCAAGGGGGGGCGTAGCCGCATCGATCTGCTGCTCACCCCGGCGCCCGAGGCCGCCGACCCCCGGCCCATCTATGTCGAAGTGAAGAACACCACCTGGACGGCGGCTGAACTGGCGCTGTTTCCAGACACGGTGACCGAGCGCGGGCAGAAGCACCTGCGCGAGTTGATCGACCTCTTGCCGGCTGCCCGCGCCGTGTTGGTTCCCTGTCTGAGCCGGGGCGACGTGCGGCGCTTCGCCCCGGGTGACGCGGCGGATCCGGTCTACGGCGAGCTGTTCCGCCAGGCGCTGGCGGCGGGGGTGGAGGTGCTGCCCTGCATCTACGCCTTTGCGGCCACGACGGTGAGCTGGCTGGGAATGGCGGCGATCCAGCCGCGCCAAGCCGGTGGGCCCGAGGCGTGAGCCCCGACCCGGGCCGCGGCCAGGCCCCATAGAGTCAGGCCTGCGATAGCAGGCTTCCGTGGACACCCGTGCCTTCAAGCGCTCCCTGCATCACTCCGAGCGCTACAACCGACGCGGCTTTGGGCTGGGTGAGGAGGTGGCCGGCAGCCTGCAGACCGCCTACCAAAGCGATCTGGTCGCCAAGCTGCGCGGCAATGGCTACCTGCTGCGCCAAGGGCGCTTAACGGTGCGGCTGGCCGAGGCCTTCGGCTTCTGCTGGGGAGTGGAGCGGGCGGTGGCGATGGCCTACGAAACCCGCCGCCACTTCCCATCGGAACGCATTTGGATCACCAACGAGATCATTCACAACCCCTCGGTGAACGATCACCTGCGCGACATGGATGTGTTGTTCATCCCTGTGGAGGAGGGCGTGAAGGACTTTTCAGAGGTGGCCGGTGGTGATGTGGTGATCCTGCCGGCCTTTGGGGCCACGGTGCAGGAGATGCAGTTGCTCAATGAGCGGGGGTGTCACATTGTCGACACCACCTGTCCCTGGGTTTCCAAGGTTTGGAACAGCGTCGAAAAGCACAAGAAACAGGACTTTACTTCCATCATCCATGGCAAGGTGAAGCACGAGGAAACCCTTGCCACCAGCTCGTTTGCGGGCACCTACCTCGTGGTGCTGGATCTGGCCGAAGCGCAACTGGTCTGCGATTACATCCTCAATGCTTCACTGCCGCAGGCTGATGCCCAGCGCCGCCAATCGCGCGAGGCATTCATGACCCATTTTGCCAAAGCCTGCTCACCGGGGTTCGATCCCGATCGAGACCTGCTGCGGTTGGGAGTCGCCAATCAAACCACAATGTTGAAGAGCGAGACGGAGGAGATCGGCCGCTTGTTTGAACGCACCATGCTGCAGCGGTTCGGGCCCACCGAGCTGAGCCAGCACTTCCTCGCCTTCAACACGATTTGCGATGCCACCCAGGAGCGGCAAGATGCGATGTTTGCCCTGGTGGACGAACCACTGGATCTGATGGTGGTGATCGGCGGCTACAACTCCTCCAACACCACCCATCTGCAGGAGATCGCCGTCAGCCGCGGCATTCGCTCCTTTCACATCGATACCCCCGAACGCATCGGCCCCACCAACCGCATTGAACACAAGCCCCTGGGCGGTGGCCTTGTGGTCGAGGAGCCGTTTCTCCCCGCCGGAGCGATCCGGATCGGCATCACCTCGGGAGCCTCCACTCCCGATCGGGTCGTGGAGGATGTGATCGGGCGGCTGGTGGAGCTCAGTCGTGCCTAGCCCCAGGGTGCGCCTCAGCCGTGCTGCCACGGACGTGACAGCGGGCTCAGGCCAGGGCACTACATTCCCTTGCTGCGGGAGGCTCCGCTCCTGCCACGCCCGGGCCAGCCTGTTCAAACCCTCTGCGCCGTTCAGTCCTGTCTTCCCTCCCCCTGACTCAGCCTTCGCCAGTGATGCCTGAGACTCCGGTCTCGATGGGTGCCTTACCGCTGCGGCAGTCCTCCGACCCGCAGGTGCGCCGCTACACCAGCACCTTCGCCGATCTGATGGAGATGAGGGCCCCGGCCCAGGTGGTCGAGGCCTACCTGGACCGGCACGACGGTTGGTTCCGGCGCTGTGCGGCGCCGATGGCGGTGTCGCCGCTCGGCAACAACGGCTACCTGCTCACCCTGGGGCGCTTCGGCAACTTCGGCTTCGAGGTGGAGCCGATGGTGGGCCTGGAGCTCCTGCCCCAGGCCGAGGGCGTTTATCGCATCGTCACGGTGCCGGTGGAGGCGATCAATCCCAGCCTCAGCGGCCTCTACGACATTGATTTCAATGCCGCTCTACGGCTGGATGACGCGGGCGGCGATGAGGCTTCCACCGAGGATGTGGACCGGCTGATGGCTCACACGATGGTGCGCTGGACCCTGGAGCTCAGCGTGTGGATCCGTCTGCCATCGATGATCACGATCCTCCCCGATGGCTTGGTGCAGACCAGCGGCGATCATCTGCTGCGGCAGATCGTGCGGCAGATCTCCCGGAGGCTCACCTGGAAGGTCCAGGAAGACTTCCACGGCAGCCATGGGATCCCGTGCCCGCCGCGGCGGCGGGCTCAGTTCTGAGCCAGTTAACCCATCGAGCCGGCGGTGGTTACGCCGCTCGAAGGGCAGGTCAACAGTTCAGGCGGCGCCCACGATCTTGGCCACGATCTGCATGCCGCTGACCGCCTGCCAGAGAAACAGGGTCATCAGCAGCATGTTGAGGCCAACGTGGGCCTTGCGGGCCACCAGGTTGCCCTGTTGCATCAGCGGTGCCAGGGCAGCGGCCAAGGCGACAAGGGCGGTCATGCCCAGACCGACGAGCAGGTGCGGACTCACGAACAGCTTGCCGTTGTTGATCCAGGTGACCGCCATGCCGCCGACCATACCCAGCACCATCACAGCCAACACCAGGCTGCCGAACAGGAAATGGCGGCGGGCGTACTGGCCTTTGATCAACTCTTTGCGCTCTTCCGCCGTGGCGGTGCGGGTTTTCTTAGCGCGGATCCCGAGCACAAGCGCGTAGCCGCTCAGGCCCAGCAGGATCCACATCAGAATGGGGTGCAGGAAGCTGAGGCCGTAGGCCAGGGGAGCGGGCAGGGCGTCGGCGGGCACCGCGGCGAGGGGCGCGAGAACCATGGACGGAGAGGAGCGGCGGTTGCCAGAAACTACAACCGCCCACGCCTCTCGGTCAGTGCAGGAAGTGGCGACGGCCCGTGATCAGCATCGCCAGGCCCAGTTCGTCGCAAGCGGCGATCGAATCCTGGTCGCGCACGCTCCCGCCCGGGTGGATCACGGCGGTAATCCCCTGGCTGGCCGCCAGCCGCACGGTGTCGTCGAAGGGGAAGAAGCCATCGCTGGCCAGCACCGCCCCCCGCGCCCGTTCTGCCGCCGCCGCCAGGGCCAGCTGAGCTGAACCCACCCGGTTGGTCTGACCGGCACCGATGCCCAGGGTCTGCCCGTGCGTGGCGACGACGATGGCGTTGGAGCGCACATGGCGCACCACGCGCCAGGCAAAGGCGAGGTCCTCTTGCTCGGCCGCGCTGGGAGTCCGACGCGTGGCGACCTGCCAGCCGCTGGCTTCACTGAGCTGGTCATCGCGCTCCTGCACCAGCACGCCGCCGAGCAGGCTGCGCAGTTGGCGGCGGTCGATGGCCGCCAAGGCCGACTCCGGCAGCTCCAGCACCCTCAGATTGGCCTTGCTCGCCAGGCGCTGGCGCGCTTCAGGGCGCACGGCGGGGGCCACCACGCATTCCAGGAACAAACCTGTGAGGGCTTCCGCCGCCGCGTCATCCAGCTCGCAATTGAGGGCGACGATGCCCCCAAAGGCAGACACCCGGTCCGCGTCCAGGGCGCGCCGCACGGCTGCGGCGATGCCGCTATCGCTGGCGACGCCGCAAGGGTTGGTGTGTTTGATCACCACCGCCGCAGGTTGATGGGCCGCCGCTCCGTAACCGAACTCGAGCACCGTGCTCAGGGCGGCATCAAGGTCGATCAGGTTGTTGTAGCTGAGCTCCTTGCCTTGGAGCTGCGAGGCCGCGCCCCAGCCATGGGCGGCGGAGCCGTACCAGCTGGCCTGTTGGTGGGGATTTTCGCCGTAGCGGAGGCTCTGGCGATGTGGCAGCTCCAGGGTCAAAGGCGCGACCGTGGGGCTGGTTTCTGCCGCGCTCGGTGGTGGGGAGGTTGGGGCGCCGCCGGAGGCCCGCAGCCGCTGCTCCAGCCAGGAGGCGATGGCGGCGTCATAGGTGGCGGTGTGGCGGAAGGCGGCAAGGGCCAGCTGCCGCCGCAGCTCGAGATCCACGCCACCCGCCTCCAGCGCCGTCAGGAACGCGGGGTACTGACTTGGATCGGTGAGGACCGCCACGTCGGCGTGGTTCTTGGCGGCGGCCCGCACCATGGCCGGCCCGCCGATGTCGATTGTCTCGATGGCCTTCTCCCAGCTCACGGCGGGATCGGCCACCACTTGGCGGAAGGGGTAGAGGTTCACCACCACCACATCGATCGGATCGATCGCCTGGGCGGTGAGATCGGCCAGGTGGGAGGCATCGTCGCGGCGGGCCAGGATGCCGCCGTGGATGCGGGGGTGGAGGGTTTTGACGCGGCCGCCGAGGATTTCGGGGGCGCCGGTATGCTCCGCCACCCGGGTGACCGGCAAGCCGGCGGCGGCCAATGCTGAGGCGGTGCCGCCACTGGAGATCAGGCGGTAGCCATGGCGCAGCAACCCTTGGGCCAGAGGGATCAGGTCCTGTTTGTCGGAGACGCTCAGGAGGGCCGTCGGGGCCATAGCGGCGCACGGTCAGATCTTTAGCCAACCTACGCAAGGGGTCATGCCCCGATCCCTGCACTTATCGCCATGAGCCTTGCCAACAGTTCCGCCACTCCTCGACCCGGCCCGGGGCCGGGAGATCTGCGCGTGGGTCCGGAGCAGGCCGAGCGCCGCCTGGTGCTCCTGCATGGCTGGGGCGCCGATGCCGACGACCTGTTGGAGCTCGGACTGGAGCTGGTCGATGGCGAGGAAGGCGTGGACGTGGTGGCGCTGCGGGCCCCAGGCCTCCATCCAGCCGGTGCGGGGCGTCAGTGGTACCCGTTGGCGCCCGCGCCGGATTGGGCCGCCTTGCCGGCGGCGCGGCATGGGCTGCGCGAGCGGCTTGAGCAGCTCGGTCGCTCCCTGCCGCTGGAGCGCACGGTGCTGCTGGGGTTCTCCCAGGGCGGGGCGATGGCGGTGGATGTGGCCACAAGCGCCGTTGGCCTTCCGTTGGCGGGGTTGATCTCCTGCAGTGGCTATCCCCATCCGGACTGGCAGCCCCAGGCCACCGCTCTGCCGGTGTTGCTCACCCACGGCAGCTTGGATCAGGTGGTCCCCCCCGAGGCCTGCTCAGCGCTGGAGGAACCGCTGCGGGCCGCTGGGGCCCTGGTCAGCCGCCAGCTGTTTGAAGGGGGTCACGGCATCGATCCCGAACTGTTTCCGCTGATGCGGCGGTTTCTGGCGTTGGCCTGGAATCCCCAGGCCTGAACGCGATAGTGCCGCCAGATCGGCTCTAGCCTCCTCAAGCTCCCCAAGACGTGCCGGGGCACAGGCCTCGCGACATTGTCTTCGCGAGGTTGGCGTGTTCGGTGCTGTGGGCACGCCGTGTGCGGGGAGCAGCCGCGTGCGCAGGGGCAGCCGTGTGCTGGGAGCAGCCGTGCGCAGGGGCAGCCGGCTGCAGAGGCCTTCCCTAATGCGGAGGCCATGGCGAATGCTGAGGACATGGCACCGCGATGGAGCTGCCCAGCAAGCGCTCGGCATGATGGGAGGCCAGGCGTGATGCCGGGTTGGCGTGATGCCGGGTTTCAGTGGGCGTTCAGGCCATCCGGTTGGTTCAGGCCAGTAAACCTGGAGCCCCTGCCTGACTGGAGCCCCTGACGAAAGCCCCTGCGTGTGCCCAACCTGCTTAGTCCTCACGGCTGCGGGTGGGGGGGGTTCCCTTGGCTGAACCCCCTCGCTGTTGAGCCCCCGTGCTCGAGTCCCCTGGCGAGGACGGGGGGTGCTTCAGAACGCAGCCCGGCTCAGACGAACGCGTATTCGTAATCCTCCATCTCCTCCCAGTCGTCGGCGGCGAGAGCCTCGAGACCCTCAAACAGCACGTCTTCACCGATTCGGTCGACGATCAGGCGCAGGGAGGGGAACAGGAAGTGGTTCTCCTCGGCGTACTGGGCGCTGAACAGACCTTTTTCGCCCCAAAAGAAGCGATCCGTGGTGTGCTCGTTGCGGCGAACGTTGAGGATGGCGGGAGGCACCAGCTCAGCCTCGGCGATGTAGCGCCGGGCGGCGGTGACCGGCTTGTAAGAGCCAGTTTCCAAGTTGAAGGTTGGGACGTGGGCCAGCACGCGCTGACCTGCGAGACGACGGCGGCTGATCCGCTTGCGCTTCTTGGACATGGCAAGGCTCCCGAGGCGGGAGACCGACGAAGAGGATGGGGATGGACGACGACAGCAGGCATCAACCCTGTGTGGGAGGATGACCTGTACAGCCGCTCCTGAATGGAGCTGGCCCATGTCGGGAACGCTGCTGCAGTGGGGTTGAGCCTGAGGCGTTGAGCAGCAGCGAAGGAGCTGACCTCGTGGGCCAGAATGCGCGGACAGGGCGCCTGTCCCCGCTGTAGCCTGATTTGCGTTGAAACGCAAGGGCCTCTGTTCCAAGCACGACACAGAACGAACCGCTGGAGTGGCGGAGTAATGGTCGATACCAGGAGCTTAACCCGATTTTGCGGCAAACCTGCAAACTTTCTGAAGTTTTGCGCACCGGTTTTGACGGCGTGCGGGGCTGCCCCCATCCACCATCTCCCCCTCCGCTCTGCTGATGCCGCTCTCTGAGCGCTTCCAGGCCCTGCTCCAGCACCAGCTCGCCCAGTTCGCCGACTGCTCTGAGCTGCGTTCGCTGATCGTGTACGCGGCGCAGCGCGGCGACAGCGGCAGTCTTGATCTGGTGCCGATCGGCCATTGGCCGAAGGATGGCCGTGTGCTGCCGGCGGTGGACGCCGGCAGCAGTCTGCGGGTTCCCGCTCAGGAGCGCCGCTGGCTGCCGCTGCGTGATGGCAGCGTGCTGCTGGGAGCGCTGCAGGTAGAAGGCACCGGCCACACCTGGTCTGAACCGTTTCAGGGCCGCCTGCAGGCCGCCTCCTTGTGTCTCACGGAAGCACTCCGGCTCGACCTGGAATGCCAGGCCCTGGCGGAACGGCTCGACCGTCAGCAAGAGCGCCTGCGGGTGATGGTGCATCAGCTGCGCAATCCGCTCACGGCCCTGCGCACCTTTGCCCAGCTGTTGCGGCGTCGCCTCGGCGACGACGAGAGCAACCGGCAACTGATCGAGGGTCTGCTGGCCGAGGAGCGCCAGCTCAACCGCTACATCGATGCCCTGGATGTGCTGGGCTCCGGCGAGGCGCTGGCGGCGGCTCCGGCCGGACAGCCGCTGCTCTTGCCGCCGCTCCTCAGCGGCCCGGAAGGTCGGCCGCTGGCGGAGCCGCTCGTGCCCCTTTTGCAGCGGGCAGCCGCCACCGCCCAACTGCAGAACCGCGACTGGTATCCCCCTGCCCAGCTGCCCGACTGGCGCGGAGACAGCGGCTCGGTGGCGGAGATCCTCGCCAACCTGCTCGAGAACGCCTTCCGTTACAGCCCCTCCGGCAGCCCCATCGGGCTGCATGTGGCCCCGGGCCCAGGCCGCCTAACGCTCACCGTGTGGGATGGCGGGCCGCCGATCGCGCCGGGGGAACGGGAGTGGATCTTCCAGCGCGGCGTCCGCGGAGAGCGGGGCGCGGAGATGCCAGGAACCGGGCTGGGTCTGGCGCTAGGCAGGGATCTTGCCCGGCAGCTCGGTGGGGAGCTGAGCCTGGTGGTGCCTCCGCACGCGGTGTGCGATGACCTGCCAGATCAGGGCAACGCCTTCCGGCTCAGCCTGCCGGATCCCAGGCGCGAGATCGGGGGCAGCGGCCCGGAGCCCTCAGCCTTCGCGCCAACCCGCGTCTGAGCCCGCATGTTCCGTCAACCCCGGATCGCCCCCAGCGGCAGCGCCGCCATCAGCAGCAGCGCCAGGCTTTCGCTCCACTCCACGCAGGCGCCGTAGCTGTCGCCGCTGTGGCCGCCCAGACGCCGGCCCAGGGCCAGGGGAACGAGCAGGGCCGGCAGCAGGCCGAGCATCCCTCGGCCGAGGGACAGGGCATCCGGCCCCCGCAGGCTCCAGGTGAGCAGCGCCAGGGCCAGCGCCAGCAGCAGCCCCGGCCGCAGCTCCGCCGCCAGGCCAGCCCAATGGCGGCGATGGAAGGCCGCGCTGCCCCGCGCGCGCAGATAGGGAAAATGGGCGATGGCGATCAGCGGCGCCAGCCGCCCCCATACCGCCGCCCACAGCAAGGCCAGGGGCGCCAGGGGGCCCAGCCAGGCCAGGGCCGCGGCCCGCAGCAGCAGCACCAGCACCAAGGCCTGCACACCGCTGGCGCCGACGCGGCTGTCGGCCATGGCCTCCAGCAGGCGCTCGCCGGCGGCCAAGCCATCGGCGGTATCCATCGCCCCATCCATGTGCAACCCGCCGCTGAGCCACAGGCCGGCGGCCAGCACCAGGCACACCTGGGCCAATGCCGGCGCATGGCCCTGCAGCAGCCACCACAACAGGCCTTGCAGCCCCCCCAGCACAGCCCCGATCCAGGGGGCGAAGCGGGCGATGCGCAAGAAACGCGGCGCCAGGCCTGGCCAGGCTGGCAGCACGGAATAGAAGATCCAGGCACCGGCCAGGTCCCGCAGCCAGGCGGGAGCGTGGCCGTGGTGGGGCGCCACGCCCGGCTCGCCCTGGCCGGGGGAGGAGCGCTCCGCGGAGGTGGGCAGGCGGGGGGCGGCGGCGGCGGGCCCCGCCCCCGCCGATTGCTGGGCATCGCCAGGGCGCTCGGCGATGGGATCCGGGGGCGGCGGCGCGGAGCTGGGCCGGGGCGGAGGGCTCATCGGGGGCGCGTAGCGTCTCTGAACAAGCTGGGCCAGGCGGCGGGGCCGGGGGCTTCAGCCTTCACCCTTGCACCCGCTGGAACCTTGCGTGACGAGCAGAGCTGATTCCCCCGGGCCTGACGCGCCCGAGCCACGCGCCACCGAGGCGGCTTCGCTGCCCGCGCCGCGGTCGCTGGCGGGATCCCAGGCCGCGGCTCCCACCGCCACCGCAGCTCCCGCCGCCAACGCAGCCCCGCGGGGCGATTCAGCGGCGCCCTTCTCGTTCACGATCAGCGCCCGCTGCCCCCGTAGCCGCGCCCGCTGCGCTTGCTTCCACACCCCCCACGGGCCGGTGCACACGCCGCGCTTCATGCCGGTGGGCACGGCCGGCACCGTGAAGGGGGTGAGCACAGCCCAGCTGGCCGAGACCGGGGCCCAAATGGTGTTGGCCAACACCTATCACCTGCACCTGCAGCCCGGAGAGGGCGTGGTGGCGGAGGCCGGAGGCCTGCATCGCTTCATGGGCTGGCCGGGGCCGACGCTCACCGATTCCGGCGGCTACCAGGTGTTCAGCCTGGCGGCCCTCAACCGCATCGACGACGACGGCGTGACGTTTCGCTCGCCCCGGGATGGCCGCCAGATCACCTTGACGCCGGAGCGGGCGATGGCGATCCAGATGGCGCTGGGGGCGGATGTGGCGATGGCCTTTGATCAGTGCCCCCCCTATCCCGCCAGCGAGGCGGCGGTGGCGGAGGCCAACCGCCGCACCCACGCCTGGCTGGAACGCTGCCTGGCCAGCCACGACCGCCCCGATCAAGCCCTGTTCGGCATCGTGCAAGGGGGCTGTTATCCCGCATTGCGGCGGGAGTCCGCCCGGGTGGTGGCGGCGCTGGGATTGCCTGGCATCGCCGTGGGCGGGGTGAGCGTGGGCGAGCCGGTGAAGGAGATGCACCGCATCGTGCGCGAGGTGGGGCCGCTGTTGCCGGACGATCGGCCCCATTACCTGATGGGCGTGGGCAGCTTGCGGGAGATGGCCGTGGCGGTGGCCCACGGGTTTGATCTGTTCGATTGTGTGCTGCCCACCCGCCTGGGGCGCCACGGCACGGCCTTGGTGGGAGGCGAGCGCTGGAACCTGCGCAATGCCCGCTTCCGCCACGATCACACCCCCCTGGACCACGGCTGCGGCTGCCTGGCCTGTC
>Ga0315903_10002386_pt1 | contig 27646 bp, 40 predicted proteins | sample LakEriMetagenome_7_FD_203524 | JGI IMG/M metagenome (GOLD analysis project Ga0315903, IMG submission 203524) | Freshwater fungal communities from buoy surface, Lake Erie, Ohio, United States - Buoy 2 MA119 | ecosystem: Environmental > Aquatic > Freshwater > Lake | place: USA: Lake Erie, Ohio... | reverse complement strand
CTGCGGCAGTTAATAGTAATGCTGCATTTGTAGTTGATGATAAATCTCTTGTTGTGTTTGCTGTTGTTAGTCTTACACGAGCATTTTCTGGTGTAAGCGTGAAGATTGGATTTGGATTTGCTGGCATAATTATGAAAAGTTATAATAGTTAAAAAGTTTTGCTGCTGGAGGACTTGCGGAATCTACATATCTTTTTACAGCATCCTCGCTAGGTGCTTTGTCAGTAACTCCGCTTGTGATTGTTTGAGTAATATTACTTTGAAGTAAAATATTTTCAATAGGATTGCCATCATTTTTCCAAATTGGATTACCTAAACTATTAGCTCCAATAGAACTTTCGGAAGCACTTGCAGTAATATTAGAACTTTGATGTTTTAATCCTAAATGACCAGACCCAGCTGTTCCTTTAACGTGTAAACTTTTTGCGTTTAAACTATAATTGCCTAAATCAGTGTTTTGAGTTGCCCCTGTGTAAGGAACAAAACCTGAACCGCCGACAGCCCCATTAATAGCAACTAAAGAACTTAACTGAGTAGTACCATCGCCTATGAATAACTCACTAGTATCTGAGTTAAATATAAACTGCCCATCTTTTAAAATCAATGTAGGATTAGCAGCAAAGAAAGCTGCATTTTTTTTACCTATCCTTATGTCTACATTTGCCATTAGTTAATCGGGTCTATAATTGTTGATGTGTTATTTGTAATCGTATCTATAATTTGTTGTAATACTTCAACTGTATAAGTGCCACTTGTGTTAAATGTTTGCAATATATTCCCGTCCTGGTCTTTAATTTCAACTAAGAAAGTACCACTTGGAACAGTAGTTCCGCCAACATAAATATAATTGTTAGTTAAAATATTACCCGCTGCAATTGGTAAATTACAACTGTTAGCACCTTGAGGCGAACTTATAGTTAAATCAAAAAAATGTCCACTAACATCGTCATCATTGCGCTCAGTAAAATCAGTTAATGTTACGCTATCATTTACTTTGAAAGCTCCTATTAATCCACTATTTGAAACAGCTCTCAAGTAATTAGGTAAATCAAAACATATTTGCTCAGTATCACTAATTACATGATCTATGTTTGAAACATCTTTGTTAACTAAATCAGAAACAATACATAAATAATTCCTTGTAACGATACCTTTTGATAAAGTGCTATTTTGTAAAATAACATTAAAGAACGGATAAACTATTTCTACATTAGTGTCCGCTTCGGATTCATCACCAAAGTAAAATGAATTTATACCCTTATGCTTAATTGCAAATTGGCTAAATAATTCTTTGTCTTGGTTAATCGTTAACATTCTTTTTTGCAATAATAATCGTTAATATTGGTTTCGTTGTCTCTTATGTAAATCCCGTTAAAATAATTTTTTCTACTTGCATTAATTCCCGAAGTTGTCGCTTCTATATATTTTGGAAAAGTTGTTGTATTATCATTTAAGTAATCCATTAATAGTTGACCGTATGCTTTAGCTTTTAAAGTCCATTCGTCCTTTAATAATTGAACATCGTTTGTGTCGGCTGCGCTTGAGTTAGCTGAGTTTTTAACTTGTATTCCTTTATTTTGATATGCAAATTTAAACGACAAACTAGATTCCGCTTTAATGTACCACGCTAAACATTTAGCGATATAGTTATTAATTAATGCCTTTTCGTTTGGATAAGAAGATAAAGATGGATTTGAAGCTATTTTCGTTTTAATATCCTCATATAATGGAGTACCTAGAATCGGTTGGATATAAATATCCTGAACCATAATTATAGTGCTTTCAAGTTTTTTAAAGTCCACGTTTCCGTCAACTCCTACTAACTTCTTAAAGTAGTCTTCTTGTATAAATAATACGTCTGCCATTATTTCTTAACTTTTCTTAAACGTGTTTCAGCAACCCAAATATGCCTGCAATCAGGATCTACTACTTTTGTTTCAGGATTAGTATAGTAACCGCCTCTAAAATCCCAAATATTAGTACCTCCTACATTTTCACCAACTCCCTTTAAACTAATGCCGTCTATTTCTTCAAAAGTATATTCTTTATTTAAAGACATTAATTTTTTACAAAAAGGACGAGATGAACCTCCTTTTTTCAAACTAGGTTTTTCATCGTTAACCTCATATTTATAAACTGTATAAATTTCATCACTTACAATAGGCTCAGTTTGTTTTTCAATAGCTTTTTCAGTTGGTTTAAAACCTATACTATTACTTTCTAAAAGTCCATTCTTAATTAACCTTGCAATACTTTCTTCCACTTTAGCGAAATCGCTTTGAGTTAACTCTGATAATTCATCAATAGACAGTATCGGATTACCTTTTAAAGCGTTTAAAATAGCGTTGTCTAATTGTTCTACACTAATTACTAAAGCATCCGCAAACTTCATTATTTGGCGCTCATATTTTAAAGCATCAATTTGACTTTTAAACTTTACCTTTTCACGTTTTAAAACAGTATAAGTTGATGGGTCTTCAATAGTTCCTATGCTTTCAAAAACCATTAAAACATTATCAACTTGACTAGACATTTTAGCATCTAATCCATCGTTAATACCTAAAAACTTTTTAACTTGACTAACTTTAAATCCATAAGCCGTTAAACTTGCAATAGCCAAATCAGGGCTTTCTGTTTTACCTGATTTAAACTTTCTTACAATTCTATCAATATCATTACGATCGGTTGCACTTAAACCAGTTAACATTTCATTATATCCATCCGCTTCTGCTTGTACTGGCAAAGGCTGACCATTTACATCAACTGCAACTGGTTTTAATGGCTCATATCCTTTTAACTTTCTTCTTTCGTCTTGAGTTAAATCAACGTCATTAGATAAGTCCGCTCCGATTAAACTAATTGGCTCAAACATCATTTCTAAATATTCACCTGTTTTTATAAATGCTAAGTAAGATAAGAACTCTAGTAAATCATTTTGTCTAGGTTCAATATATCCTTTAACGAATAACTCTTGTAAAGTTAATAAGTCAGGCGAACCGCTTAAAAATGAATCATCAAACTTTATATTAAATAATTCACTAGCCATCTCGTGACCTGCAAATATTTTCTTTTGCGCTCTTTTAGCAGTATAGGTAAATCTATCCGCCATATCAGTTGGCGTAACGTCTATAACCTCTGGTGCTTTATCCTCTCTTTCAGAGTGAACAACCATAACAGCTTCGCCGTCTTCGCCTGTGTATGTTCCTTTAAATCCTCTATCAATAGTAGCAACCATTTTGTCATCTGGCTTACCATTAAAGAAATTAATAATTTTACCCATTGATAAACCATTGTTTACCATTGTGCTATTAGCTACACTTATTGCAATGTCTGTATTAATATCTTCTACAATACTTTGATATTGCGCAACTGGATAAATCGATTCCAATCTACTAGCAGACGCTGAATAGTATTTGAAATCAGTAAAGAAAGTACCAACTTGAATTTCTTTATCATTCCATTTTTTAATTTCTTTTATCTCAATATTGTATTGGTTTTTCTTCCAATCTTTTGAGAAAAATAAAGTTTCCCCATCCTCTGAAATCCTACAATTTGCGGAATTTAAAAAATACATTTCAATAGCTTCACCACTTAAATTAGTTATGATCTCAATATACTGACCGTTAAAGATTTCGGTATTTTCACTAATCTTTTTTCCTACTTGGTTTAAAGTTTCTTTTTTGTTGAAATTATCAATAAAAGCATTTACTTTAATTTCATCAACTGCATTAACTGCTTTTAATCCTTTTCCCCAAATATACCTAGCCTTGCGTTTAATGATAGCCCTATGCTCAGGATGCTCACTGTACAGTCTAATTAATTCTTGAGGGTACAAATTATTTTTACCATACTTAACAAACCCCTTATTATCAACAGTAAACGATAATTTAGGCATAGCCTTTAAGTTAAGTAACTTTTTATTTTCTATAATATTGATACTAGCCATTATATACTATCGTTTCTATTTGATTGCCATTATACTGAGTTATCTCAGATATATTGTCAACTAGATTTAATTTTCCTGTTTCAATTTTATTAGTCGCAAGTAATGGATCTAAATTTGTTGCGCTTGTTTGTTCGTAAACATTGTAAGCGTAAAAACCACTTAATCCTAATTCAAAAGTACCGTTCAATAAATCTTCGGTTTCGTTTTCAATAAAATTAAATTCATTGAATCTTAGTTTATTGTTACTTATATCTTCCGCTATAAAACATTTTACTTCTCCACTTTGGTCGTTTATAACTTCAAATAAATAAACAGCATTAGTTAACGTGGTCTTTTCGGATAGCGTTAAAACTACTATATTGGTACTATTTTTATTAATGATTATCACTAAATTAATATACCAAAAAATGTAAACTTTTACAAAATAAAAAAAGCTACCTAATTTAATAAGTAGCTTTTTTTATTTTAATTAATTTAACTATTAAGTTAATAATCCTGCTAAGATTGTAGGGTCAACTTTTTTCGCCGCTGCTTTTGCTCTTCCTTTTATAGTTAATGTAGTTCCAATGAAATCACCCATTGCAGTACCTGACTCAAATTTAGAATCAATACCAGTAGAACCAAACTCACGTCCTAACATCCAAGCGTCACCGTTTTGCATTACTGCAATTAATACGCATTTGTTTTGTAAGTATAACGAAATCTCTTCTTTATCTAAAGTATTTAATCCGTGCATTTTAATTGACGCTTCCCAGTCGTAAGCGAATGAACCATTTGCGGTTGCTCCAGCACCTGTATAAGACCAATTCCCTTGTTCTATTTCTTGAGCTATTGTTTTAAATGCAAGTGTTTTTGTGATTGCAGTTACAACATTTGCTGTTAACGTTGATGTTGTAATATTACTAAATGGCGTGATATACCATGAAGCAACTCCAGCTGTCGTTAAACAGTCTTTTACTGCGTAATTTTGTGTTAATGGACAAGGCATAATTTTATAATTTTAATATTAATAAATAAGAGGGGATTAATTAAAACCCCCTCATTTTTTTTCTATCCACCGTATAAAGTGATATAACGTTGATTAGTTACCCATGTAGCCATAGCTTGAGTATTCTTAATGTAACGTTGCATTGCACCGTTTGCCACTTTATCAATTTGTAAACTATTCAAATCGCTTGTTGCATCTGTTAACACTTTCAAATAACTAGGTAAAGTTAAAACTCTAAAAGTCGCTCCGATCGGGTGGAATGAAATCTCAACACCATTGTAGTAAATTTTTTCATTTGCCCCTGCCCCTTCAATTAAAAAATTAACTTGTTGCGCTGCCCCTACTGTATTGTTAGCAATTTTTATTAGTTGTCTATCGGCTAATGGCGCAAAAATCATTGGTAATTCACCAGCGCTATTAATTACTTTTTGGTCAGCTCCAGCGTATAATTTACTGTATTCTAAAGCAATGTTAGCACTTGTTACAGTAGTGCCAGTTACTTTGATATAGTTACCTAAACCTGCTCCAGGTACTGTTTTTGATTGAGAGTCATTATATAATATTCTAGTTACTAATGAATCAAATAACGTTGTAGGCATTGCTGCAACTGCTGCTTGAGCCGCTGCTGTAATAGAGCCTTGACCTGCGCCGGGCGTTAATGCTGCAATAGCTGCTTTAGTTGCAGTTGTTGCACCGTTCCAAAGTTTAGATTCAATATCAGCTCCGATAGCTGGTTGAATTTGGATTAATACTTTTTTGTCAAATTCGTCAGACACTACTTCATAAGCACCTGATTTCATTGATTTTTCGAATTTAGTGCCTTTTAATGAATTATCATTAATACGATCTTCGTAATTGAAAGCTACTAAAGATACAGGGGTTCTATTTACACCTAAAGCAATGTTACCAGTTGCTGTTACCTCACCAGTATTTAATGCTGTCATTGTAACATCTACTTTACTTTCGTAAACATCTGTTCCTGATTTGTGACCTTCTTCAATATCAATTACTCTTTCTCTAAGAGTTTTTGAGTCTTGGTATAATTCCTCTGTAATTTGCTCTAACTCAGAGTGGTTTCTTGTTGAGCCTGTAAAATTTATTGGCATAATTGTTTGTTTTTATTTTTGTTTATATTGTTTTAAATCTTCGATTAACCATTCAATTTGTTCTTTAGAACAAACGTCTTTTAAATAGTCTTCAATTTTATTAGAGCCTAATGCTTCTAAGAATACTTTGTAATTAACTCCTTCTTCAAATGGATTAACTACTGATTCAGATTTTTCTTTTGCCATGTTTTTTGTTTTTATAATTTACCTTTGTTAAATAACATTTTTTCGTAGTTGCTCATTTCTTCGTAAGCTTTAGTAGCTTTTTTAGAAGGCTTTTGAGATTCTAAATTAACGGCAACAGCTTTGCCATTTAATTCACTAATAGCATTTAAAGCAACTCCTAAACCTTTTTTTGTTTCAGATAATTCAGCTTCTAAAGTTGTTTTTGATGCTACATTGTTTTTTTCAAAAGCATCTAAACGCTCAGATAATTTTGATAGCATAGCCTTCATTTCAGATTCCACAGGCTCTACCTCTGCAACAGGTGCTTCTACTTCTTTCGGTTTAATTTCAGTAACCACACCAGCAGCGCAAACAATTTTAGTTCCGTCCTCTAATTCAAATTCACCTTCGGCTGGGATAGCAACACCGTCCTCACCAGTAAATGTAGCTGGTGAACCAACTTCCATTTTATCAACAGATAGAACAGTTCCATCAATTAATTTAACGTCTTCTAATTTTGCAACAGTCGGCTCTACTTGTTTAGCTGGTAAATTAATACCGAACTTTGCTAAGTATGTGGCAACTGCTTTTTCTGCTTTTTCACTTAAATTCATATTTTTTTTATTTAATGTTTCTAAATTAATATACCAAATAAATTTGCTTTTTACAATTTATTTTTTTATGAGATTGTAGATAATAGATTCGATTTGTTTTTCGTCTAAGTCAATTTCTTTTTCCAAATCAAAAAAACCCTCTAAAGAAATACCGTTTACTTTACCAGCTTTTGCTTCTTTCCAAATAGCGTCGTTGTTGACTTTCATAGAACAATAGATAGTCCCGTCACTAAGATTTTCAAATCCTTTTGGAGCTGTAATACCTCTACTTTCGTCACTCATAAATATTTCAAATACAAATACGCCTTTGGACAAGTCCTGAGTGTCATGTGTTAATTTTACTTTCTTTTGATTACCGTCACTCATATATTTTTGAAGTATTTGCATGTTAGTGTCTTTTTTATAAACTACATAAAACTCTTCATTTTCAACTTTACGATAGATAGGTAGATCAGCTATAATAACAGGGGCTGTTATAATTCTCTGTTCTTCTTGTAGTGCCATTTTAAATTCAACAGGCTTATGTTCGCTAAACATTAACCACTCGGTAAGCATAGCAGGACTATCTACTAAAGCGATATTTTGAATGCCTTGTTGTTTTAATTCTAATCCGTTTAGATCTTCATTGATCGTAGCGTAATAAATTGGTAGTTTCTTTTCCATTTTTTTTATTTAAAAGTTGATTGTTCTTCTAATACTTTCACGTCGTTTTGTTTGTCATTTATTTCTTTAACGCTTACAGTTGAATTAACATTAATAGTTGGCTTAATAGGTTCTTTTTCACCTCCTACTTTTTTCCCCGTTTCATCGAAAGAAGTAGAACTATTTGTATTTGCGCTTGGAGTGTTAATTGTTGGAGGGCTAGGAACTGCAACGGCTGCAACTCCACCACCTCCACCACCTCCGCCACCGGGATTAAATTTTTGAGATGCTATCTTTGATATATTAACAGCTGCAGTAACTCCAACAGCAGCAGCCGTAACACCTTTTAAAATAGATCCAAATGGTTCTGGAATAACTGATTGAGCAGATAGAGCATTAACAACCCCTTGAATCCCTGATATAGTAGCGTTTGCAATAGCAATACCTTTATTAATATCAAATTGTTTTTTAGCTTGTTTTAATTCTTCGGCACTACCTTTTTGTAGGTTCTTTGTTTTAAAATGAAAGTAAGCGTCTGATAAAGATTGTAGAGAGTTCGTTAAAGATTGAGCAGCTTCTAAAGAGTTGTTTCTCCACATTGCTTCATTCTCAGCATCCTTTTTAGCAGCTTCTTCTTTTTGTTTACTTAAATTTTCTAAAGATATTCTATTCCTTTCCGCTTTCCCCAACTCCATAGCTTCGTCTTGAGCTCGTTGTCTTTCTTCTAAAGCTAATTGGTCAGCTTCTTCTTTAGCTCTAGCTTGGTCTGTTAAGGCTTGATTATCTAATTGATTTTGTTGTTCTCTTGCCCAAAAAGCGTCAGATTCAGCTAAAAGAATATCGTCTTGTATTTTCTTTTTAGCTCTATAATCTTCTTGTTGTTTTAATAACTTGTCATTTTTCTCTTTCTCAGCATTTAAAGTAATTACTTGTTGTTGAGTAGCAGCGTTTTTAATGGCATTTAGTTGCTCAGTAAGTAGTTTGTTTTGCTCTTCAGTTAAAACGCCTCCTTGTTTTACATACGCTATCGTTTGCTGAACTAATGCTTTGTTAGTTTCAATTATAGCTTGTTGTTTTGCTATCTCTAAATCAACTGCACTTTTACCACTAGCTTTTGCTACTGCTATTTGCCTATCATATTCCGCTGTCTGTCCTGCTAATGCGTCTTTAGCTGCGTTTGCATTTTCAACAGTAGCCTCACCCATTTTGTCGAGTTGGCTATTTGTCAGCCCTAAAGCGTCGGTTAATTTATAAGCAGCGTTTGTAATTGAATTAATAACATCTCCAACACCTCTCAATACTTGAGCTAACACACCGCTGCCTTTAGAAAGCTCTTCAAAGTTTTCTACTAAGTACATTACTGCCTGAACTATTAATCCAATTCCTACGGCAGCCAATGCGGACTTCATAGCAACTAAACCAACTTTTACTTTATCAAAATCTAAGTTTCTTAAGCCTTCACCTAATTGATTAAATCCCTCACTTGCACGTTCTACGCCGCTACCTTTTAAAGATTTAGTGCTATCCGCTAAATCGTCAACTTTATCTTTTAAAGCTGAAACTTTTTTACTAGCATCGACAAACTCTTTTGAGCTTTCACCGAAAACGGCAGCTGCTCTGACTTGTTCGTCTTTAGCAGCTTTAATGGCATTCTTTAAATCCTTTACGGAATTTATAGATTCCTCAGTCCCCTTGACCTCAACTTCTATCGCTATCTTTTTATCCTCTGCCATTTTCTAATGCTTTAATTAAATCATCATTACCAGTTACTGCAACATCTAAGCACATGTGAATACATATTAACCCGTCAACTATTACTTGACTAGGTTTGTTATTCATTAGGCTTTCTAAAAGTTCTATTTTTTCTATCATATTCTTATTTTTTCAATTAAACATTCAGTTACTATCACTCCAGTATTAGCATTAGAATATTGTAACTCCATTGTAAAATCTAATGTATTAGAAATAGTCGTATTTATAGGACTTATACTAGCTGTTAAGCAAAGTGATTCGGATAGTTTATAAAAAGTATTAGCAGCATCTAGTTTAGTGTAATTAATTGTTCCGTGCGACATAAAAGAACCACTACTACCAACTGTTCTAACTGTTATTAATGCTTCAATTTCAAAATCTCTCAAATCAGGGTTTGTGTCTATAATTCCATTACATGTGTTTGTTTCTAACGTAGTGCCATTAATTTTAAATCTAGTTTTAAAATAACCAACTACATCAGGTAAAGTAAATATAGCTGCGTAAACTCCTTTAATTTTAATTCTAATAACATCACCAACATTTAAGCTACTAGCTGGTATAGTTACGCTTCCCAAACCTGTGCCTATCAATGATGTTTCAGTAGTTGTATTAGTTACTGATTTGTTTGAGGTTTGAACGAATAAAACATTTGTTTGAGAGGTAACTCCATTTATAGCGTTGTAACCGTTAGTAGTAACACTTACATCATTAGTATTAATTACACTAGCATTACTTACATTTTCTTCTACTTTTATATTATTTCCAATGGCAGTTATATTAGAACAACTTTCGGGAATGTAAATGTTTTCTCCGACAGCTATACAATTTTCACCTAAATTAATAACATTTTTACCAACATTTAAACTTGTGTTCATTCGAGCAGTTAAAACATCTCTTCCGCTCGATACCGTTTCAATTTCAATTATTCTTATTGATTGTGGAGTGAAAACATTTGCAGTTAGTAATTTTACCAACTCAAATTTTGTTGACGTTTCATTTAAAGGAGTGTAATTTTCAATTTTGTTTACAATCCAATAAGCGCCGTCACTAAATATTCTATGTCTAAAATTAAATTCATTAATATCTTTTGAATTTAACCACAAATATTTAGTTTCAAATTTAGAATCTCTGTTAGTTAAATTTTCAATGTAGTATTTATGAAAACGATTATAAAAATTATTTGTTGTAAAATAAGTATTAACGTATGTGTAGTAAACTTCTTTAGGTAACCCAAAATTCAAATCAATAGTAGGATTAAACGGATCGTCCGTGTGCCCAGCGTATAGATAATCATTCGTAATTAAATCAGCGTTACCAAAATCTTTATAAGTGTATGGATTAGCCGTTTGCTTAACGCCACCGCAAACTAATAGCCTAATATTTGGCACTATTGGTTTCTTAACTGTAATACCTCCATCTTGCTCTTCTTTGTAAATACGAGGATGAGCAATGCCTAAACCATAGTTTGCAGCGTTTGGAGTTGGAGAAAAAATAATCTCAGTTACTTTGTCGTTTTTACTAAAATCATTTTCAATATCTATCTGTTCACTTCCAAAAACTTCGTTCCAAGTATTTTTATATTGTTCGTTAAATTTATCTTTGTCCTCTTTATATTTGAAAATATATCTTTTGCTATCTAGTATATTTACGTTAACAGTCTTTTCCTTGTCTTCGTCTGTTTTGCCTTCGTAATTTAAAATAGGTAAAGTATTATAAAATGTATCAAATGATTCAATGATTAAATTAGTTTTGTCATCGGGGTCTAAGTCAATATACAAATTTAAAGCCTTAACAATTGACATTAACAAATCCTTTTGTTTTATTTTTGTTGGCAAAGCGTTTTGAGCTAACAAAGTATTACCAGCTATTAACTCTTTTCTTGTTGCAAGTGCATAAAACGAAGTCTTTGCAGCTCCACTAATTAATTCGATTGTTACAGTTCCAGTTCCTGTTGCTACAACGTTGTTGCTAACATCGTAGTAAGTAATTCCAAAAAGCCTTAAATAACTTTGAGCCTCTAAATAGTCGCCAGCCGTTAAGAACTGTTCGCCAGTTGCTACTTGGTTTGTGAAGTAGTAATATGTGTTAATGTTTATTTTAGATCCATTATTATCATAATTAACATAGCTTTCATATGACAAATTAAACCAGCCAATACCACCATTTCCTGATTTTCTAATTCTTTTTCCGCTTTGATGTAGTGCCTGAGCATTTACGACTGATGGGTCTGTATGGGTAAATGATATTCTGTAATAGTCAGCAGCTGCGATATTATAATATCCGCTATCGTTAATTATAGCATAAGTTCCTGCACTTTGAGAGCCATCATCAAAGAATCCATCACCACTTGTCTCATTAGTATAGTTAACATTTACCCATGCACTATTAGCAGTTCTTACACTATTAGCAGTTAATCCAACGTAAAATTGTCTATTCTCTAATTGACTTTGAGACAGTGGTATGCTTGTCAGATTTGGGTAAACAATATACTTTTTAAATTCAGCGCTATCTAGTATTGAACTTGTAAATGTGTAACCTGCTTTTGTAATTATTTTTTCAATGTATTCCCTTAAATGAAAACATGGTAAAAAATCAGTTGTATTCCAAACAGTATCAGACCCACCGTTACTACCTTTATCAATGAATGGATATACAACATCTAAGCCAGTACCGTAATTCGCACGTGTACTTATTTGGGTAGCTCTATTGTATGTATGATCGTAATCACTAAAGTCCAAGTCTTCCGAACTGTTAGCGTTTCCAACGATTAATTTTTCACCTATCTCAACAAACAAAGAACCACCTTCTCCGATAATAGAACATTCGTAAACCATGCTATTATCAGGTCTCTTAACTATTTTAAGCAATTGTAAACTGCCTTCAAAATTTAATATTTCATTTACAAAATATTTGCATGGGGTTTTTAAATTCTTGTTAAAATATTGAGTTGCAATATTAACTTCAAATATATTTTCAAAGCATTTGTTAATTTCATTTGATGCGTCTATTGAAATTGTCAAGCTCCTAGATGCTTTTCGCTTATCAGGCTCTCTAACATCGGCTAAGTTAAAATTCAAAGATACAGGTATATTATCATTGAATGGCTGTGATTGTAAACCGCTGCCATCTTTATTAAAAATCTCTAATCTAGTTACTACTGCCATTATATACCTCTTTGTCTAGTTTCTTTAACATCATATTCGCAAGTAATTTTCATGCTCAACAATGGATCTCCAAATCCTTTTGGAATAGGCAAACTACTATCTGTTAAAGTGAATGATTTATAATTTTGGTTTTCGTCTACTATCCACGAAACAGGACTATCCCAAAGCTCTTCAAGTGCTTCAATTTGTGAAGCTGTAATCCAATTAGTATTTAATGTGATTTGCTTTGCCGTTTGAGTGCTTACTGTTTTTGTCTCAGATTCCCAAACATTAGACCCATAAGTTAACCCACCTATAATTCTTTTAGGATTCAATCTAACTGTATTGTTTTTCTTTGTTACAGTAACCGAGTTAATCATCTCAAAATTAAAGCGCTGTATGTTTCCATTGCGTTTTAAATATTGAATAGTGAATTTTTCATATTTAGTATGTAAATCAGTAAATGTGTATGAAGTAGAATAGTAAACAGTTGCACCGTTTTTAATCTCAACCCCAACACTCCAACCGTTTAAAGGAGTGTAACCATTAGCTAGTAATGTCTTATAGCCTATGTTAGCGTAGTATATTAATTGATTAGTAGTTGGAATAGTTAAAGTTATAGTGCCTTGTAATACGGCTAATTCATTATATACTTTCAAAACAATGTCAGTAGTTGAGTTTCTAAAAAAGTGAATCCAAATATCATTCTTAACGTCCGCTATATTTTCAGGTTCGTTAAATTCTTTAACAACGTTGCTTAGCAACTTAATATTTGAAGCACTTGAAACGTAGTTAAGATAATTATAATTTCTAAAATCTTCATCTGTTAGACAAGCATCAAAAGCTATGTAGTTAATAGTAGTAGTTGCGTGAATAGAACCAGTATAATATTCTTTAATCTTAACCTCAACCGTGCAGCTTTTCCCTTCTGCATACTTACAAAGGGAATTTGTCGGGTTAAAGTAATCTCTAGTAATATAATTCTTAACTATTTCAATAGGATCGTAAACCAAATACCCGTCAGGACGCTGAAGTATATTTTCAGTAAAAATAGTACCTCCATTTACTTGAACTGTAACAATGTATTTAAAATCAGGTAATGCAATTTGATTTGATTTAAACAGAAATGTTTGGTCATTATAAGCTGGAGTGTATGCTTGTGGTATCTGATATTGTATTAATGCCATTAGTTACTAATATTTATTATTATATCCGTTTTTATTAATTCGGATAATCGTTTTTGTAATTCTTCAATCCTACCATCATTTATAACATCGGTAAAAAAATTAGTAGGTTCGATTGTTTTCTTCTTTAAAGAACGTGCCACTAAAAAACCAGCTGCTTTCTTTGCCCTATCAAATGGCATCTTCTTTAATTTCTTTAATCCATTTTTTCGTTTAGATAAGCTTTGCTTTTCCTTCCTAGCTTCTAAATCAGATATTCTAATATTTTCAGCAAATCCACTTAATCCGCTCCACTCTGATATTTTATTTTGTCCCTCTTCGCTAACACTTCCCGGTTTCCTTCCTTTGTCAACAATGTCCCAGTAGTCATTCATTACAAATGTAAATCTTAAAACACCGCCCGAGTAACTTATTGGCAAAGCCTTTGCGCTATTCTCTAAACGACTTGTTCTTTTACGACCACCATGTTTAGCAGCCCTAGCGTCCAACTTACTTTTCAATGATGCCTTAGTATCAACGGTGAGCTTTAAACCAAACTCATTAAGTAAATCTTTTATGTCGTCATTTAGAGCCATTCAACATTATTTCAAATTTTCCTTTGTCTTTCAAGTAACTTAACTTAGTATAGAACCTTAATACATTCCAATTATAAATATCATCTTCACTTAATCCGCTATCCTGAACGACTAAGCTAATCGAGTATTCCCATCCCCACCTTTCAAAAAAGTCTGAAACTCTCGGTCTTCCATCATCGTTTTCGCGTGTGCTTGTATCATTTCGTTTGCTTTCAGTAAACAATCCTCTATAATCACGCTGTAACTTTTCAAACAATTTGAATAAAAAAAAACAGCCCCTAGAGAATCTTTTAATTTACTTTGCTTAAAAAGTTCTACGTTTTTAAAATGATTTTCAGGTTTATATTTCCAACCAAATAGAGTTAATTCTTGGTGGCAAATAGCCATTAACTCAGGCATACAAGCAATGTAATCATTGTTGTTAGCCTTTAATATTTCTGTGAAATCCTTTTGTTGAGCCGTTGTATATTGGTCAATAGACTTAATGTATCTAAATTTTTTATAAGCTAAAGTAAACGACTCAGGACTAGCCATTGAATTAATAGGCTCGATTAAGAAGATAGCGTCTAATAACTTTTCGTAAACTAAAGAAGGTTTTAATGTTTCAATATATTCAACTGATTTGCCTGATAGTATAGATAATCGTTTAATTGACTTATCCAAATTGTCTAGTGTATCATCGTTTTTTAACGCTTCAAGTTCTTGAAACTGATTAACTGTTAAATCTTCGTATCGTTTAGGTATATTCATACATTTTAATATACCAAAAAATATAAGTTTTTACAAAACTATTGAATTATAAAAGTTGATTTCTTTAACCTATTTAATGCAACATAACGAACGCCATCTATTGCATGATCGTTGCCTACTTCGGGAACATTTGTTTGTTTGCCGTCTTTATCAGTAGCCCAACGATAAGTTCTTAACTCACTCTTTAAATTAGTTGAGCGTTTAGTTACATTGATTGTATGCCTTAGTAAAGTATCTAATCCATTCTTAATGCTATCAGCGCCTTTCTTAGCACCTTCAATTCTATACCCAGCCCTTCTAATATCTTCTATACTTTTAGGCTCAGCACTATCAGCTACAATCATATCATGTCGTTTAATTCCTAATGATTCAAACTCTTTAATTATATCACTATTAGTTAGCTTAGTCTTATAAAGTAATTCATCAAAGTAAAGTTCACCATTGTAACGATATACGGCTGTTAATGTAGTAGGGTCATTCGTAAACCCAAAATCCATTCCATAGGATATGAACTCAGCTTCTTTAGGTATATCTTCACATTCTTTCCAATTCTCGAATATAACGCCTATCAAATTGCCTATGTTTCCTAATCCGTAAACTTGCCATAAGTTAGCCCAGTATTTATTCTTAACCGTTCCGTCTTCATTGTAACCCTGATTATAATAGTTTAGAATTTCGTCACGCTCACCCTCTTTTAGGCACTCATTGTCTTTGAAAGTTAATTGTATGAAGTCGCAGTCTGGTCTAGGTAGTATGTCAGTATCAACATAAAATTCAGCATCGGGGTTGTAATCCAAATAGATATTATCTGAACGGGAAGCCATTTGCCTAAACGTTTCCTGATTAACTTTATTAACCTCATTGAAGTAAACAACATGAGAACGCAACCCCTTACCGACATCTTCTTTATCTAATCCTATAAACTTAATATTTGAACCATTTGGGTAACGATATTCACGACCTGCAAGAAATCTATCTTCACTAAATAAACCAGCTTCACGCATAATATTAACGAAATCCTTTATAACAGTATCTCGCATCTTAGTTAACTCAGCACTTACCACATAGATATTCCTATTAGGTTTACTACTAGCGTGGTTAATAAGAATGGTTAATATGCTAAATGTTTTAGATGAGCCTTGACCACCTCTAACAGCTCTATACTTTTTTCTTAAAGCTGCTATCTTACGAAGCGCTGTTGTTTGTTTGAGTGGCATTAATCCATTGGTTTATCAATCGGGTCAATATTAAGAATCGACACATTAGTATTTTCAGTTTGCAATTTATCTGTCCAACCTAATTTGTTCTTAGCGTAGAATATTCCTTTGCCTTCATTTGCAACTATATCCCCAGCTAGTGCCAAAAATAAATTATCTATTTTTTTAATAGTGTCCCGTTTTAACTCATCTTCACCTTTACGCCACTCGTAGTAAGTATTCCTACCTAATGTATCTAATTTCAATAAAGGTAGCCATATGTTAAGAAAATAAGCAATAGTAGGTATATGCCTATCTTCTATCTTTACTATTTTACCTGAACCAGTTGCAACCTCTTTAGTGTGTGACAAGCACTCTTTAATGTATGCATCAGCATAGTTAGGTAATTCGTTTATGAAGTCAATTGATTTTGCCATTGTTAAATACTTTCAAGTTGTTTTATAGAAAGGCTGTTTATTTTATTCCAAGCTTTACTAAATTCAGATATTGCTTTTGCCATTCTTTTTTTATGTGCTTTTTTCTTTTTTCGTGGCAAATCTTTAGCCACTACTTCCTCAAAACTAAGTGTTGCCATTATTTTTTCTTTTTAAGAACTACTACTTCTTCTTGACTATTTATATAAGCCAATATAATTTTAAACGTATCCTTGAATTTGTTTTCGCAAGTTGAGCAACCTACTAATATTTCGGCTGTACTATCTATTTTAGAATAAGCTTCTAAAATTTCTTTAACTACTTGTTGGCTTTCGTCTGGACGGATTAAATCCCTTGCGACCATTTCAATAAATCCTTTGTGTTTTACTAATGTTTCCATTTTATTTTAATTTTCTTTTTAATTCTTTTTTAAACTTGTCGTTTTGATATATCAATTTTCTTTGGTTAAGTCCTAATTCTTGAGCTACTTGTCTAGTACTAGTAACAACTGACTTAAATAACACTTCGCTTTTAAATTTATCAATTTTCGATATTTGTTCTATTTTCTCATCAATTTCAAAATCATAGATATTTTCATTGTGATATTTGTCAGCGTTCAAATTCATTTTAGTAACCCTTTCGTTTTTGTCATCAAATTCAGTGTAATAGTCATGTTCTAATACATGAAATCTGTTGCAGTTTTCTACCATAGGACATTTAGTGTTAACTAGATCATTGTTTCTTAACCTGTGTGAATTTAAACCTTTAATGCAATTGCTGCAATATGAGATGAATTGAGCGTCGTTGTATTTATTTAATAAAAATTCATCAGGTTTTTCGCATAAATAAAGTAAGAACTCTTGGTATAGATCATTGTGAATGTCCCGATAGTTGCACAATTTAACTGCTAAATTTCTTAGCAACTTAGAGTTTGCAGCTATGGTAATCAATTGATTCTTATCCATTAATATTGCAAATATACAAAATTATTGACATTCCGCACAATTATTTTTTTGTTCAGTTGTTGGGTACAATGTTAGCCCTTGTTGAGAGTACTGAGTCATTTTCTCATTACGTTCCTGTTCGGTTGCAGCGCAGTATAGATAAGCTTTGTTACCGTTAAAATTAGAGTAAATGCACCATACTTTTGAAGTTGGTTGCTGTTGAGTTGGTTGTTTGGTTGTTTTCTTTTTGTCGCAGTTCGTCAAAATTAATGCTAATGCTAGGATTGTAATTGTTTTCATGTTTATTTGTTTTTTTAATTTTTTTAATTTGAGTTAAATGCTTTTGTGAAATCTTCTATTTTCATAATCTAAATCGGTTTAAATGTTTTGTTATAATAATCTATTGAATTTGATTGTTCCATTAATCCAGCATCGTAAGCATCGATGATCTGTTGTTTTTCTTGTTGTAGTATTTCAGTAGCTTTTATCTGTAATTCTAAAGGTAATTCAAAGGAATATGCATTAAGCCACTCTATCCATTCATTCATTGCTGTTTTCATGTTATTTGTTTAATTTTTCGTTAATTGTTTTATATTTTTTTAATAACTGATTTTAATAAAAACAGTATATCATCTGGACTATTGCCATTAAACTCATTACAAATAGATTCTGCATCTTCTATCGAACATAATCCTAAGTTATGATGTATAGAGCCTGCTAATTCAAATGAAGGCACGTAATCGTAATGCTCTGCAATATCGTGAGCAATTACTAATCTTTTCAATATTTCAATATTTATTTCCATAATCTTAAAAAGGGTTTTCTATATTTTTTAATTTTTCGTTAATTGTTAAAAAGGGTTAACTAATCCGTTATAAAACATAATAAATTCGTCAAAATCTCTGGCTATAAAGTAAATACCACCTGCACGTTCAATATTCTTTTGATATTCCTTTTGTGCATCTGATTGTTTATCCTTCATCTTAACCTCTATTTTTACAGATAATCCTTTAATTGTTGCTGAAATATCAGCTGATCCGTTTGTTCCACTACCTTTAATATACTTGCCTGTTCCAATTTTACGAGTATTACCTAAAACATCTTTAACCATTTTTGAATCATCAATATAACGTCCAGTTGTTGAAATACGTTCTGCTTGCCATCCGTTTAAATTTAACCAACTAACTATACACTTAGTAAGACCATTAGCAGTCTTATCAGTAAATGTAGTTTTAGGTACATAATCAGGACGCATTGAAGTTTGAGAACATCTAATAGACCAGTCTAGGTCTGTTAAATTTTGTAGTGATTGTTTTTGTTTTGCCATATTGTTTTTGTTTTTTACCTATTTTTTACCTATTTTTTACCTATTTTTTACCTTGTAACATACTGATTATTAAGTATATATATATATAAGTAAAATATATATATATAAATACTAAAAATTCTTATAAATTATTTTAGTATATTTTTTTTCGTGGTAACTTGTAAAACGTTTTTTACTTTTACTTTTTACTTTAAAAATCAATTTCTTCATTATTTATTATTATATCTTTCTGATTATCAATAATTTGCTCTTTTTCAATTTTTGAACGAAAGTAAAAAGGTGCGCCAGTAATCATTGAAGTTGTCTGAGAATGTTTGTTAAAAGGTAGATATTTTTTAACTTTTAGTGTTTCAATTTTCATTTCTTCCTTTATAACTTTTCTAATATAAGATATACTTATTTGATTATTATTTAAAAACCATTCATTTTTAATATCTCCTGCAGTTGCTTCAAATTCATTTACATTATTGTTATTAAAAAAGAAATCTAAATGATATTCAATTTCTTTACAAAGACTAGATTTTGATTCGTTTTTAATACTATCAAGTGCAGTAGTTTTTATTTCATCTTTAGTAAATACCATACGAGATAATGAAAAATCAATATCAGGTAAATCTGTTAATAGTTTTAAAAATTTAGGTATTTCAGTTGTTAAATCTTCTTCAATATTTGTATTTCTTTTTCCTTTTATCGGGTTAATTTTACGAACCCAAAAACGTATTTCTTCGTCATCAATACGCATAAAGTCATTTTCTTTGTTTGTGCATATAATAACTTTACCAAAAAAAGGCACAGAATAATGCGCTACAAATTTTTGAGATACTGACATTGATTTTGCAGTTGCTATTGATTTAAGTTTTTCAACAGTATTTTGTTTTTCAATCACAGTTTCATCAATCATAATTATATTTTTCGTAGCGTATGAGTCATTAAATCCAGAAGCTAAATCACTTGGATTGATTAACGTAGAATTTTCGCCAAATAATATTTGAATATAATTAAGAAATGTAGTTTTTCCAGTTTCACGTTCAGTTGAAACAAGTGCTAATATTGGCATTATTTGTTTAGGATGCTCATAAATAACCTTCATATATTTTAATCCAAGTTCCCATTGTTCTCCAAAAATATGTTTTATTAATCCTATTGTGGTAGGTATATCATTTAATGAAACATCTCCATCAAATGGTTCGTGTGAGAATTTAGAATATAGATTATAGCAGTTATTTTCAACAGGTATAAATTCCTTGTTATTTGGAATAATAGTAAAATCGTCAAATCTATTAATGTGGTCTATTAATTTTTTACCGTGATCATCTGTAATTGTTGATTTGTCCCATTTTTTTAATATTGTTTGTGGCACACCATATCTATTAGTTTTATTAAAAACTTTAAATAAATCAATACCTACACGGATATAAGGTATATCACTTTTCATTACATAAAAATTAATAAAGCTAATAGCGTGATTAGTATTACCTTTAAATTTTACTGCAGCTAAAAGCATAAATTTTGATATACTTTGTCCTGTTGCTAAATCAAAAGAATTTTGTTTGTTAACGTCAACTAATCCATTTTTATTTAAAACAAAAGTAGGAGATTTAGAAGTTATTTCTCCTGTTTTTTCTATTGTAACAAATGTAGCTGAATTATCAGTATAAGATATACAACCCTTTGTTGATTCAAAAATTTGCTCAAAAGTTCCAAAGAAATTAAAATAGTCTACTGGAGTTAGTAATGGGTTTGATTCTGGTTTCTTAAATTTGCTCATTGTTTTTCATATTTATAAAATTACAAAACCATTATTGATGCGTTTGGGCTACCAACCCTAGACAGGCTCTAACCCCCGTCAACACACCAATAATGGTTTAAATGTTTTTTATGTTAGAGTATATTAATCCGTTGGTTATTCGGATATTTGCAAATATAATAATTATATTCTAATAAATAAAATTAATTAGTTAATACATTTTTTAATTCAAATATTTCAAAAAATCTAGATAAGTAATTAATATTTAATTCACTACAATTATTTAAACATATTGATATTATTATTTTAGGATTTATTTTGAAAACATTATGATATTGCTTATAAACAGATATACTATCTATAATATTAGTAAAAGCTAGTAAATCATTTTTATTAATATCTAAATCGTCTATAAATATTACTTCAGTATCTTTATTGCAGTCTCCAAATAAAAAATTACATTTCATTAATTCATTTCTTCCGTTTATTATTACACTTTTATTATTAGCCATTAATAAATTAGCTAATCTAGATTTACCACTAAATTGTTTTCCTATTATTAAAATTCCTTTTTTCATATTAATTAGTTAAAAAAACAGGATTTAACATTCCTTTATTTATCATAGTAAGACTTGTTTTTTTATAAACATATCCTTTTTTTGATAAGTAATGATGCGAGTCAATCATTTTATTTATCATTTGTATTGAATAGTTATAATCTAAATAACCTGCTCCAACATAACCACCTAATAAATAAGCTGTTGCTCTTAAAATTCCGTGACCTGAGTCAGTTATTGTATTAATACGGTTAAGTATTATTTTTTCAATACTAGATGTTTTATCACTTACTACATATTGAATAACAGGTGGTTTTTTAATAGGAATAAATTTACGAGTCCAAACGCTATAATCATTTCTAATTAATATTTCGGGATCATAAGACATAAATAAAGGTAAAACACAATTTTTAGGTGCGGCATCAAAACCTTTATAACTACCTAATTCGTTTTGAATAGCATTAAAATAATGTTTAAATTCATCTACACTAGAACAAATTGGTATTTTAACAACAGCCCTGACACCTCTTTTAGAAGCACTAAGCCATGAAGATATAATAAATTTATTTTTATTAAAAAGATATTCTTTAAATTCTTTTGCGTATTCTACAGATTCCATTTTATCAAAATCTAACATAAGTAATCCAGTAAAATGTTTAATATTTTCATATTTACGTTTACCTTCAATAAACACACAAGGGTTAAAAGAATATAGTTTTGTTTTTAGTTCCTGTTTTAGTTTAACATCTTTGTTTTCATCAGCTATCATTATCTGTTCAAAGATATGTTTTATATCTTTTTTAGGGCTTTTAATAGCATTAAGTAAATAATCTAATGAAACGTAACCTAAAGGAGTATGATGTGTAATATCAGCATCATAATAAGGAAAAATTATATCTTTCATATACTAAGTTTTTTTAAAAGTTTAGTATAATTTTCGTGATGTAAACCGTTTATCTCATTACTGTTCCATTTTAATCTAGTTGAAAATATAGTCTTATTACTAACTGAAAAAAAGTAACTACCATCTATGTGTTTACGAACTTCGCCAACATTAAAAGCCCCTAAAAAACCATTAAATGAATGATGTTTATAATGTTCTTCGTGCCTATCTTGATGCCATTTACAAAAAGGTTTTCCATCAAATGAAACATTTTCAATATTATTTATAACACTTGATCTCTCATTCATTAAAAAATACTTGTAAGATAATGGAGGACAAATAAAAATAGGTATCTTCTTAAATATTCCAGCATGAACTTCAAACTCATATTCAGTATATCTAATGGCTTGTTTTACATATTCACCTATTTGTTCACCTCTTTTAGAATCAGGTTTTTTACATTCTAAACCAAAGTGTATGTTATTAGGTAATGATAATAATATATCAATTCTACCCTTTCTACATTTACTAAATACTTCAGTCTTAACTTTGAAATGTTTGCTAAAAGATTTAGTTAGTTGTTCTACAAATTCCGCTTCTGTTTTAATCATGTTTGTTTAGTTTTAAATAATCAATATTAGAAAATTTATACCCTTCAAAATCTACTATCTTTTGAACTGCATGGTAAATGGTTTCGGCTAAAACATTGAACTTTCTGCCAGTTGGTGATTTAATAAAATATGTTTTCATATTGGTAAAATAAGAAACCCACCTAAAAAGAAGTTGCGATTTCCTTTTAAATGGGTTCTTTTAACTATTAAAGTTAAATTTTTGAATCTGTCGCAACTCAGATATTCTGCAAATATAATAATTAATTTTCTTTAATGCAAAAAAAAATATATATTTACATTAACAGTACCTATGGGCCTCTTATTAATGACGAAGCTCTAACAAATTGGCTACTTGTTATCTTCGGTTTTTTATTTTTTCTATCTGATAATCAACACTTTACGAAATAATGTAAAAATAAATTTGGTAGTTGTGTACAAAGTGTGTACATTTGTATCAGATAATTAATTAATAACTTTTAAAAACTCTGACAAATGAAAAATTTATTAAACTTAGCAAATGCAAAAAAAGCAAAATTAGAATCTATGCCAACTGTACAATTAGCAGCTTGCCAAAATAATGGAATGACTGTAATTTCTGAAAACGGAAAATTAATTCCTTCAACCGAATTGCAAAAATTCGAAAATGGATTTGCTTTTGTTAGCGGATTATTTGCATCTGAAATGGTTGGTGTAATGGTTGCTTGTCGTCAAAATAATATTAAAGCGTAATTATATGGTAAATTTTTATAACATTGACAATATAGACTTTATGAGAAGTAAACCTGACAAATATTACGACCTTGCAATAGTTGACCCGCCTTATGGGCTTGGGGTTGTTAGAAGCGTAAACGGTAATATGACTTTAAATAAAACATTTAATAACAATTTTGATAAATGGGATATAAAGCCAAAAAAACAATACTTTGAAGAATTATTTAGAATAAGTAAAAATCAAATAATATTTGGCGGAAATCATTTTACGAATCATTTGCCTGAATCTGCCCATTGGATTGTTTGGGATAAAAAAATAGCAGGAAATAGGTTTAGTAATTGCGAATTAATTTGGACATCGTTTGGTATTAGTTATAATGAAAAGGAAAAAATGTCAATTAGAAAACTAACTCATTCTGTTGGCAAAAAATATCATCTTACTGGAAAACCAGTTAGTTTATATATAGATATAATTTCAAGATATGCTAAGAATGATTTTAAATTAATTGATACAAATGGCGGGTCTGCTACAATTGCTATTGCTAAAGAAAAAATAAACTTAAATTTAACTTTAGATATCTGCGAAACAAACGATGTTTATTATAAACAATCTATTTCAAGATATACAGAATTTAAAAAACAATTAAAACTATTTTAATTATGAAAACTTACAACGTAATCCTAACAGGACAGCAAAAACACATTAAAGGGAATTCATTTGAAAATCAAACCGAATCTCAAGTTAATCAAATTATAGATAAATACATTTCGGATGGCTACGACCGCCCGAAATTTAACGGAGATTCATTTGAATTAAATAATGATTTATACATTGAAATAAAATTAATATCTTAACAGGTCAGAGGGTTAAGCCTCAACTCAAACCACGCTCGATATACGGTAGCGTGGATTTTGAGGTATAAGAGTTCATTGACGTATTGTGAAGACCTACAAGTATAGCTTACTGTTAGGAGGAAGATTTAAGCTAAACACATCGGTTAAGCCGTGCCATTCGATTGGTAATGTGTTCTAAAAATTAATAAAAATGGAAACTGTAAAAATTGAAATAAACAAAGAACTGTTTGACGAATTGGTTAAACAAGGCGTGGTTAGTGTAGAATCTCTAAAAGAAGTCAATATACACGATGATTTCTTTAAAGATGACAAAACTCATATTGATTTAAAAAAAGCGTCTATACTGGCATACAAAGAATTGAAAATTTACGAATTTAAAAAACGACATAATATAAAACCATGAAAACAAAAGACAAACCAACAACCGTTTACACAGTACGAGTAGACACTAAGCTGAGAAAAGCAGCTGAATTAAAACATAATCCTACCGAACTAAGAAAACAAATTGCTAAAAAATTAAATAACTTTTTTAAATCTAAAATATGAATTACATAATTCCAACACTAATGCTAGTAGCCTTAATGTACGTGACTTTCACAATGGCTAATGAGTATAGAAAACGTAAAAGAGTTAAAAATATTCAAGCGTTTTTTGAACAAAAGCAAAGATTCGAGATTGAAGCAAAAGTTCGCCAAACAATTGAACATAAGGCTAATTGGTGGGACAATTTCAATATTGAATTGTATGTTAAATTTTTGGAAAGTAAATAGTATGAAAACTAAATACATACGATACACTAGAATTATAAAGCATTCTATAATGTATTTTTTAACTTTGAATATTGAGCATTATTACGAAGTTACTCACTATTATTACATGAAAAAATTTAGCAATATTTAACATGAACTGGAATAACGCAAAACTAAACGAGATACAAGCTATTGAAAACGCTTTAATTTTTAATGCTAATTGTGGTAGTAGTAGCAAATTATTTACTACATTTATACACTCCACTAGTGAATGGATTGATAAAGAAACTACTGCGAAAGAAGTGCATATTAGCCCTTATAAGATACAACTAGACAAAGATATTGACTTAGTAGCTTATCATATTGAAAGTGGATTTAGAACGGATGACGCGTTTGAAGCTGCTGGTTTAAATAGACATAGCTTTTATAGTAAAATGACCGACACACATCATAATATTTTAGAAGCTGCTAGGAAAAAGAGAAAACATAATAGGAATTATTAAAAGAAATAAAAATCAATAAAAACAAACAAAATGGAAATCAAAGGACAAATTAAGGCTATCATGCCAGTAAAAGAAACCGCTACTTTTAGAAGTATTGAAGTAATTATAACAACCGATTTTGACGGTAAATATCCACAACATTTAAGTTGTCAACTTTCACAAGGAAAATGTGATTTAATTAATGGTGTTGCAGTTGGTGATTTGGTAAGTGCTGAAATAAATTTAAAAGGTCGTGAGTGGACAAACCCACAAGGCGAAGTGAAATACTTTAATAGTATTGATATTTGGAAATTAACTAAAAATAATATTGCATTTTAAATAATTAATTGTAAATTTGTCAAACAAACTGCTAAATTTTGGGAGAGATTTAGAACAACAGTTAACCTTTTTAAATTAGGCTGCAATTCTCCCATTGTAGCCTTTTTTATTTTTATGAAAAACGATATAAGCAAACTAACAAAAGAACAACTTGAAGCGTTTATAATGGGCGTCCAAGAAACATTTGAACGTGGGGATGTAATAGATGAACGTAAAGAACTTAATTGGATTGTCACAGAAATTGATAGCGCATGGTCAATTAAAGCACAATGGATTAAATCAGTTACACGTTTTCCCTTAGTTAATCCAATGACTGACAAAGAAGATATTTATCATTATGATGATTATTATTTTCAGATATTAACGGCACAGTCTAAACGTAAATTATGTGCTGAGATTATAGATGCTATTGAAGTAGTAAATAGTAATGAATTTAACGAGAATTAAAACTAAACGAAATGGAAAACAATAATCAAATTCAAAGAATCGAGCCAGTAACGGCAAAAGAATTAACGTCTTACTTAGATGTAATGGGTTTATCAACTCAATTAACTGATAAAGAAAAAGTACAATTTTTAGAGATTAGCCAAGCGTTTGGGCTTAATCCTTTTAAACGTGAGATTTACTGCTCAAAGTATAATAACCAAACATCTATAATTGTAGGTTATGAAACATATATTAAACGTGCTGAGCGCTCTGGTAAATTGGATGGATGGCAAGTAGTAACAGAAGGTAAAGTAGAAGATAATAGTTTAAAGGCTATTATTACAATCCATAGAAAGGATAGAAAAATACCATTTATTCACGAGGTTTATTATTCTGAATATGTGCAAAAAACTAGAGATGGTATTGTAAATAAGTTTTGGCAAAAAGCATTTACTATGACTAAAAAAGTAGCTATTGCACAAGGTTTTAGATTATGCTTTTCTGATGAGTTGGGTGGTATGCCTTATACGGCTGATGAATTAGATAATGTAACAGAAGATATACAAAGCGTAGTAGTTGAAAGTTTACCAGCTCAAGCAGTTGTAGTTGAAAAACCATTAGAAGATAGAATAAAAGACGCTGAAAAATTATTAAGTGATGTAAATTCTAGTGATGAAATGATTGCAATTTATAAATCTTTGCCAGATGATTTAAAAGCTAATCAAACAATTATTAATTTATGTGCTGAAATAAAGCTGCATTATAACCCTATTACTTAGCATTTGCATTAAAGGAACAATTAAAGGCTGTATTGAAGTAAAGGCATAGAATTAATTAAAAAACAATAAAAAAATGGAAAAATTTATAAAATTAGCGGATATAAGAAAGCTAAACAAACAAGTATCATTAGGTGTAATTAGTAGCTCACGAATGATCGAAATAATTAATGAGAAAGCGAGTGAATACGCTAAAATGTATGTTGAGAATTTTAAAATAGAACAAGCTGAATTAACAACCGAAATTACTGCTGACGCAAAACCCGTGTTACCTGCTGTGCTTATTTGCGATTGCAGTAGCCGTGAACATCAAATTATCATTGAACACAATAATGAAGATAACTTAACCTATTGCCATATTCATTTGGTAAAACACGGCTTTTGGAGAAGATTAAAAGCTGGTTTAAAATACATATTTGGTTATAAATGCAGATATGGTGAATGGGATGAATTTATATTAAAACCTGAACACGCCAACCAGCTTCGTGAATTGTCGGAGTTGCTGTCAAAGCATAGCAGGTAACGGTTTGCATCTTTCCGAATGTGCCGCTTGAAGTAAATAAATTAGTAACAAACAAATTAGATTATCAAATTATGGAAAATATCAACAACAAAGCAGAAACAATATTAAGAGAATATGTTGAATTTAAAGACATAAACCAAAGCGAAACAGTTGAATTACTCCCATTGACCATAGTAGATTGTATGGAGGAATATGCTATTAAAAAAATGATTGATAAAAAAA
>Ga0315903_10002383_pt1 | contig 27683 bp, 25 predicted proteins | sample LakEriMetagenome_7_FD_203524 | JGI IMG/M metagenome (GOLD analysis project Ga0315903, IMG submission 203524) | Freshwater fungal communities from buoy surface, Lake Erie, Ohio, United States - Buoy 2 MA119 | ecosystem: Environmental > Aquatic > Freshwater > Lake | place: USA: Lake Erie, Ohio... | reverse complement strand
AACAACCATTAATGACGGTACAGCTCCTGTTCAGGATACCAAAAAAGATCCGAATGTTTTCTCTCTTCCAAGATAGAGTTTGAGTGAATGAACAGGCGGTAGTCATTAGTCATTAGTCATTGGGTAAAAGAAACCGGACAATCGTAAAATCAAGTATTACCATCAAATAACTTACTCCACTCTCTACTCTCTACTCTCCACTCTCTACTCTCTACTCTCTACTCTCTACTCTCCACTCTCCACTTTCTACTCTCCACTTTCTACTCTCCACTTTCCACTCCCCACTCTGAACCAATAACCCTCATGTCAGTCCACACCGAAATAAAAAAAGTCACCACACACGTTCTGCTTGAGATGAAGCGCAGGGATGAAAAAATCGCTATGCTCACAGCATATGATTTTTCCATGGCACGCATTCTTGACGATGCAGGCGTGGACGTAATACTTGTTGGCGATTCCGCTTCAAATGTGATGGCCGGTCATGAAACCACTCTCCCAATCACACTCGATCAGATGATCTATCATGCATCTTCGGTAGTGAGAGCAGTTAAGAGGGCTTTGGTAGTCGTGGATCTGCCATTCGGCTCGTATCAGGGCAATTCCAAGGAAGCACTCAACAGCGCCATACGGATCATGAAAGAATCAGGTGCTCATGCCGTAAAACTGGAGGGCGGAAGAGAAGTCTGTGATTCCGTTGGCCGGATTCTTTCAGCCGGAGTTCCTGTAATGGGTCATCTCGGGCTGACTCCTCAATCAATTTATAAGTTCGGAACTTATGTGGTGAGGGCTAAAGAAGAAGCCGAGGCTGCCCGACTGATTGAAGACGCAAAATTGCTCGAGGAAACAGGATGCTTTGCTATCGTACTGGAAAAAATACCTGCACAACTGGCTAAAATAGTTGCCGGTGAAGTAAAGATCCCCATTATCGGTATCGGTGCTGGCAGCGGAGTGGATGGTCAGGTTCTCGTTTTGCACGACATGCTCGGTATCAATAAAGAATTCAACCCGCGCTTTTTAAGAAGATATGCCAATTTGTACGACACCATTCATCAGGCCACTGAGAATTACATCAATGATGTTAAGAAGGTTGATTTTCCAAATGAGAAAGAGCAATACTGATTGGTGATGATTATGATTTTTATGATCAATTATGATTGATCCATTATGATGAATTTTTCATGACAGATCATCCACTTGAAATTCTTTACGAAGACAATCACCTGATAGCGGTCAATAAGAGATCAGGAGACATTGTGCAGGGAGATAAAACCGGCGACATGCCGTTGAGCGATAAAGTAAAGGATTACATCAAAGCCAAATACAACAAACCGGGTGAGGTATTTCTGGGTGTGATACACCGCCTCGACCGACCTGTCAGCGGGGTGGTATTATTTGCCAGAACCAGCAAGGCGCTGGAGCGGATGAATGAGCAATTCAGGGAACGCCATACCGATAAAATTTACTGGGCCATAGTTCAGGATGCGCCGGAATCACCCGAAGGCAAGCTGATTCATTTTCTGATTAAAGATGAATCGAAGAATAAATCGAGGGCTTATACCGACGAACGAAAAGGAGCACTTCGCTGTGAACTTGACTACAAATTCCTGTCTCAGTCTGACCGCTATACCTTACTTGAAGTACATCCTGTTACCGGCAGACACCATCAGATCAGGGTTCAGCTTTCCTCCATTGGGGCCATTATCAAGGGTGATCTGAAATACGGAGCCAAGCGAAGCAATCCGGACGGTTCCATCTGTCTCCATGCACGAAAACTGTCATTCAATCACCCGGTTACCAAAGAGCCGGTTTCCATCACGGCTCCTGTTCCTGGCGATAATCTTTGGCAGGCTTTTGCCTGTTTGTAAATCTTAAACGGGATCCACATCCACCTGAATAAAAAGACTTCTATTTTCAGGATGCGACAGAAACCGATCGGTGACGTGAGTCAACATTTGTTTGATCTTCTGATCTGAAAGTGACTTTTCGATTTTCAGTAAAATGTGACGGATGTAATAATTCCTGATTCTGGCAACAGGAGGACTAACGGGACCCAGTACACGTTTTCCGAAAGCCGATTTAAGCTCACGTGTGAAATCCTTTGTGAGTTCCTCCAGCAGTTTGTCATCTTTATGTTTGAGTCTTAACTGAATCAAACGACAGAAAGGAGGGTAAACAAACCTTTGGCGTTCGGCAAGCTCATATCGGTAAAATCCAGTATAGTCATTGTTCATCATATAATGAAGAACAGGATGAGCCGTGTGATAAGTCTGTATGAAAACCTTCCCCCTTTTGAACTTCCGCCCTGCTCTTCCAGCCACCTGCGCCAGTAACTGATAACTGCGTTCCACCGAACGGAAATCAGGGAAATTGATGAGGCTGTCGGCATTCAGTACCGCCACCAGTCCCACATTATCAAAATGCAGTCCCTTGGTCACCATTTGCGTCCCGACAAGGATATCAATTTCTCCGTTTTCAAATCCTGAAATAATACGCTGATAGGCAGATCTCGAAGATCCAGTATCCATATCCAGACGCAGCACCTGATGATTGGGAAAGAAAATTGAAATTTCATCTTCAATCCGCTCAGTACCCACACCTTTCATCCTGATATCGGGATCACCGCATGCATTGCATTTGGCAGGCGGCAAGGTGGTATAACCGCAGTAGTGGCAGCGAAGATGGTTCGAACGTTTGTGAAAGGTTAGGGTGACATCACAATTGACACAATGCGGAATCCATGCACACTTCCTGCATTCAATCACCGGAGCAAAACCGCGGCGGTTCTGAAAAATGATCACCTGCTCACCTTCCGACAAAGAATGCTGAATGGCATCCAGTAATTCCTGCGTAAAATGTGATTTGACTGTTCGCTTGCGATAGGCCTCTTTCAGATCAATGATTTTTACTTCAGGCATCCTGACACCGCCATATCGCTCACCTATCCCGACAAGTGCATACTTACCTGTCTCTGCATTGTGATAACTCTCCAGGCAGGGAGTTGCGGAACCGAGCAAAACCCTGCAATTGAAAATGTGGCCGCTCACCACTGCTGTGTCACGTGCATGATATCGGGGACCGGGATCATGTTGCTTGTAGCTGCCGTCGTGCTCCTCATCAACGATAATAAGTCCTGGGTTGGAAAACGGCAAAAAGACCGACGACCTGGCACCGATTATAATGGGATACCTGTACTCACCGTCGCGTCCGTCATTCACCAGTTTTATGTATACCTCCGCCCTTTCGCGGCTGCTGAATTTAGAATGAAATACCAGAAGTCGTTCACCAAAATGATGTTTAAGACGCGTAATGATCTGTGTGGTCAGTGCGATTTCCGGCAACAGATATAAAACCTGTTTCCCTGTTGAGATGATATCAGAAATCAACCGTATATATACTTCTGTTTTCCCGGAAGAAGTCACACCATGCAGGAGCGTCACTTTCCCTTCACTGAAATGCTGTTGAATCTGTTCATAAGCAAGCTGCTGCGTTTCGCTGAGGGCAACCTGTTTATCAGGGTTGCCCGGAGGAATAAAAGCAAGACTTTCGTCTCCTTCAAAAACCTCCATCACTCCTTTGCTGACCAGTTGCTGCAGTGCAGAAGGACCGGAACCTGTAAGCTTGAGCAAAGCCGACCTGACGAAAAAATCCCTTCCCTTATCAATTTTCAGTTTCATGAAACCCATCAGCAGATCGAGTTGCTTTGGCGCCTTCTTTTCAAGAGCTGTAAAGAATTCTTCCATGAAATGTTCATCGTTGGCTTTGGGGGTAAGACGAACATAGGATAACTGGCGGGGCTTAAAAGATTCCTTCAGTTCTTCATGGACCAGAACCATACCCCTTTCAATCATCTTTCTGACCAGTCTGATACCATTTTTACTTCCGGTAATTTTGGCTGCATCGAGAACCGTGAGGGATTTTTTTTCATGGAGAGTATCCAGGACCAACTCTTCTTCAGGAGTCAGTAATTCATTTTCAGCAAGAAAATCAGGGTTCACCGTAATGGCTGTTTCACTTTGCAGCTTCAATTCCGAAGGCAAGGCAGCAATCATGATTTCTCCGAGGGTGCAGAGGTAGTATTCAGAAATCCACTCCCACAGCTTGAGTTGATTTTCATTCACAATCGGCATATCATCCAGCAACTCCAGAATCTCGCGGGCCTCGTATTGCTCAGGTTTACGTTCATGAACCGAATAAACCAAAGCGGTGTACATCTTAGATTTCCCGAACGGCACCACCACACGCTGTCCGGCACCAATAGCTCCCTGCATCTCCTGAGGGACACGATAGGTGTAAAGCTTCTGGAGCGCTAATGGTAGAACGAGGTCGGCGAAAAGGGGCATAGGGGTAAAGAGTCAGGGGGAGTCAGGAGAGTCAGGGGGAGTCAGGGGAGTCAGGAGAGTCAGGAGGGTCAAGAGGGTCAAGAGGGTCCGGAGGGTCAGAAATTGGCACAAACAGTTACGTTTAATCGCAACAAGCAATTTCACTCATTGCCCGGGCCTTAATCATTCACCATTCCAATTTCCAAATTGATCATTCATAATTCACAATTCATAGTCCATCACCTCACCATTCTGAATACTTCAAATCTTTTTTTCACGTACATAATAAAATCATACTGTGTGGAATTCTTCAGAAAGGATTCGGATACGCCGCAGAAGTCGATAAAATCATCAAATTCTTCATTAGACAATTGTATGATATCGGCATCCACATATTTTCTGAATAACTCCTTTAAAAGTTCACGACGACGGTCTTCGTTACGCATTTCAGCGACCATACGTTTGTTACGTTCTCTTCGGCTAAAGGCCTGATATAAAGCTGTGATCGGACTTGAAACGGCATCGACACCTTCGAGCATGTAGTCGCTTTTTTCATAGCCGAGGGTTTCGATGTCTTTTTGAATTTCCTCCAGATCGCGCCTGGTGAAAATATCCACCGGTTTCAACTGTACTTCCAGTTTTTTCAGAGGTATTCTCACGTTGTAGGAATCAGCTGCAGCAGAATCATGAAACGAAATTTTAATGGTGGTAAAGCCTGTAGCTGCAATGATCAGAGTATCCGTCTTGAGCGCAGTCAGTTCAAAGAATCCTGTATTGTATCCGAAGTAACCCTGCTGTGTCCTCTTATTAACGACCATCAGATTGGGGATAGCACCCTTATTCTCCGGATCATAAACAGTACCGCTGATGCGGACAGGTGTATCCTGAGCCATTGTTAAAGTTGAAACAACCTGCAGAATTATGATAAAGAGAATTCGTTGATAAAACAATGCGACGCGGATTGAGCGGATTAGTAAAATAAACGTTGATTAAAGACCTTTCAGTATCATGAGCGTGTAGTCGAGCATGTCGTCGGTGAAATCGAGATGTGTCACCATCCGCAAGGCCTGTTTTCCGAACGGAACGGTTTTGATCTGATGTGATTCCAGTTTGGAAATGAATTGATCAAGCGGGTAATCGTTATTGAATTTGGAAACCACAATATTGGTATCTACCGGCATGACCTCATTCACAAAAGGCAGTTCACTCATGGCGGCTCCCAATACTTTTGCTCTTCTGTGATCATCGCTCAGGCGATAAACATGATGATCGAGCGCATAAATTCCCGCAGCAGCGAGATAGCCCGCCTGACGCATTCCTCCTCCCAATACTTTGCGTACCCTTCTGGCCTCTTTAATTCTTGCCGATGATGACAACAGTACTGAACCAACCGGTGCACCAAGACCTTTCGAAAGGCAAACTGAAACTGTATCGAATAAAGAACCAATATCTTTGGCAGAATAAGGGGCTTCGGCCAGGGCGTTGAAAATCCTTGCTCCATCGAGATGCAAATGCATCCGGTTAATGTCGCAAACATTTCTGATTTGCCTGATTTCTTCAAGATTATAGATACTACCGCCACCACGATTGTGAGTATTTTCAAGAGAAACCACAGAGGAAACCGGGTAATGAACATTATCCGCCCTGACTGACTCAGCTACCTGAGCGGCAGTTATTCTGCCCCGATCGCCCTGTAGCAGCCAGACTGACAATCCTGAATTGAACGCCAGACCACCTCCTTCATACAAGTAAACATGAGAAGTATGATCACAAATGAGTTCTTCCTGAGATCTGGTGAGTATTTTGATGCCGATCTGGTTGGTCATGGTACCTGAAGGACAAAACAATCCCGCTTCCATGCCAAAGATGGCAGCTGCTTTTTTTTCAAGCGCATCAACGGTAGGATCCTCCATGAATACATCATCACCTACCGGAGCCGCCGACATGGCTTCCAGCATGGCCGGTGTAGGCCTGGTGACTGTATCTGAGCGGAGATCAACAGGTAGTTTGACGGTCATAAAAATGAAGAGGGCGGTAAAAGTATGTTTTGTTTTTCAGATGAACATGATGATTGCATGAAAGGCAAAAGGTTTAGTCTTTCCAGTTGTCTACCCTGCCCTTCACTCCACGGTATTGCCTTGTAGCGGTATCACTTGCCATTTCAAGATATTTCTTATAGTTGATCAGCGCATTTTTTCTATCCTTAAGATACACCTCATAAACCCTGCCCACTTCGTGATGCAAATCAGGCTTTTTATCGGAATAAATCAAAGCACTTTTGTAGGCTTCAAGCGCGGCAATATAATCCCCGGAGGTTTCATACATATCCGCCAGACGGGAGTAATAATTACCCATATTATTCGAAATACCATTCGAAATTGCTGCTTTGAAAAAAAGCTCGGATGCCTTGTAATCTTTCATTGACTGATAAGAAAGTCCAAGATAATAACAGGTGATTTCATCCTCCGGATTCACCAGATGCGCTACTGAAAGCATCTGAACTGCCAGCTCTGTTTCTCCATTCATGAATTTGGAAATTCCCGCCTTACGCAATAAATCGGGATTGGATGTTCCTTTGCGAAGCAGTGGTTCATAACAGGCATAGGCCTCCGCATGCTCTTTCAGCGCATACATTGCATCGCCTCTCATTTTGTACAGCTCTGGATGTTTGTGATTGTTCAGCAAAGTCCCGGTAAGAGAGTCAGCATCGGTATACATGTTCTGCTGAAGCAATTTCTCTGCCAGCCTCATACCGCTGACCAGATCATCGGGATTGGACGAAAGCGCTTTGGCATAATAGTTCATGGACAGCCGGGTACTGTCAAGCTTGTCGTAACAGGCTGCCAGCTGGCGCAGATAACCCGCATTCAAAGAATCCGTTTCGAGCAGTTTGTTATAGCAAAGTCCTGCCTTTTCATAATCACCAAGAGAGAATACTATTCTTGCTTTTATTGAAAGTCTGCTTCCGGTCAATAAAGAATCATCAATTTGTGAAATTGTTTTATCCGCTTCGGTCAGATTGCCGGAAAGAAAATAACAGTATGCGAGCAGCTCAATCGATTCATGGCTCTGCTCTTCTGCGTTACAACCAGATAGAATGTCAATTGCTTTCAAATATTCACCGGACCGGTAATAATCTTTTGCATTTACCACACACTGAGCTGAAACCCGGCAACAGGAAACAAGCAAAACGAAAATCAATAACGGGAATGCCCTGAATGCGCTTAGTTTCATGTTTCAAATTTAAGAAATTGAATCCCGTAAGGAAGCCAAAAATGTTAAGTCGCTGAAAACTCGGCCAATAGTTCCCACAATCAATGTCTTCAGGCTGATCAACCAACCGCAGTCAATCGGAATTCAATTTTTACTTTTACAAAAAAAAGCATTGGAAAAATTATCTGTTATCCTGTCAGCCCTCGAACAATGGGCCCCACCCTCTCTTCAGGAATCATACGACAATTCGGGTCTGATTACCGGCAACCGGGAAATGTTGATCACCGGGGCTCTGATTTGTCTTGACAGCACCGAAGCTGTACTGGATGAAGCAATCACTCACAACTGCAATCTGGTGATCGCGCACCATCCGATTGTATTTTCCGGAATGAAAAAGCTGAATGGTAACAATTATGTGGAGCGGACAATCATCAAAGCCATCAAAAACGATATCGCGATTTACGCCATTCATACTAATCTCGACAATGTGGCAACCGGAGTCAACAGTATGATAACCAGTAAAATCGGACTTTCCAACATCCGGATTTTATCCCCGAAAGGCGGCTTTCTGAAACAGCTTGTGACCTATTGTCCGCATGAAAACGCTGAGAAGGTTCGGGCGGCACTGTTTGAAGCAGGCGCAGGTGCTATCGGGAATTATGACGAATGCAGTTTCAGTTCCTCCGGTTCAGGGACTTTCAGGGGCAGTGAAATATCCAATCCCGTTATCGGTCAAAAGGGTGTCAGGCATACCGAACCGGAAACCCGGATTGAGGCGGTTTTTGAATCCTGGAAAACTGCGGCTGTCATGAAAAAACTGAGGGAGGCTCACCCTTATGAAGAGATTGCCTACAGCATTCATTCACTTGATAATCAATACAATAATATCGGATCGGGAATGATAGGCGATTTGCCTGAAGCGGAAAACACCATGAATTTTCTGAGCCGTCTGAAAGATGTGATGAAATCCGGCTGCATCCGCTATACCCGCCCAACCGGAAAACAGATTAAGCGAATTGCTGTTTGCGGAGGGTCGGGCAGCTTTCTTTTGCAGGATGCTATTACTCAGGGGGCAGATGTATTTGTGAGTGCCGACTTCAAGTACCACCAGTTTTTCGATGCAGATGACCGAATCATGATAGCAGATATCGGACACTTTGAAAGTGAGCAATTTACGAAAGATTTGATTTATGAATTCCTGAACGGGAAATTCACTACATTTGCGCTCCGTTTGTCAGGACTCAACACCAATCCCATAAACTACTTTTAAGATGGCAGCAAAAAAACCGGTGGCCAAAGGCAAGAAACCTGTAAAGCCACCTGTCAAGAAAACGGCAAAACCGGCACCAAAACCGGCCAAGAAAGTTGTTACAAAAGCCGCTCCTGCCAAGAAGGTTGCTGCTAAGGCTCCTGCCAAGAAGGTTGCTGCAAAGGCTCCTGCCAAGAAGGTTGCGGCGAAGGCTCCGGCCAAAAAGGTGGTGGCAAAGGCACCAGCCAAAAAACAAGTTGTTAAAGCTCCGGCGAAAAAAGTGACCGCAAAAAAGCCGGAAGTAAAAGCACCTGTTAAAAAATCGGTTGCAAAGCCTGTTGCCAAAGAAATTCCCAAAAAGAGTGAGCCTGTTAAGAAAGAAATCAAGCCAACTCCTTCCAAAAGTGTTGAAGCGGCTCCGGTAAAAAAAGCAGTGGCCGTAATAGAAGTAACCAATAAAAAAGAGGCGGCTTCCGTTAAGGAAAAGGAAGTCAAAACACCTCCCCCTCCTTCTGAACCGGAAATTGAATTGCCTGATCCGGCTGATGAAGTTTTCGCTGACGACTCAGGAGATGATGAAGAAATTATTAATACGTATACCGACGATATGATTGCTGAAAAAAAAGCACCCAAAGCCAAGGCTTCAGCAAAAGCTGAACCTAAAGAGAAAAAACCATCGGCACGAGCCAAGGCAGCAGCAGAAAAGCCGGCTCCGGAACCCGTCAAGGAGCGCCGCTTCAATTACAAACTGAAGACTTTTGGAAAGAATAAAACTGAATTTACCACTGAAGAAAAATTACAGGCACTGTTTCAACTGCAGTTGATTGATTCTGAAATTGACAGGATCAGAATCATGCGCGGGGAATTGCCCATGGAAGTTCTCGACCTGGAAGATGAAATTGCCGGTTTACAAACCAGGATCACCAACTACACCGAAGAAGTTCAAAACCTTCAAACGGAAGTTGCCAATAAAAAGCAGGCGATCAAGGATGCAAATACTGCCATTAAAAAATATGAGCAGCAGCAGATGAATGTCAAAAACAACCGCGAGTTCGATTCTCTCAACAAAGAAATTGAATTCCAGCAATTGGAGATTCAGCTTTCTGAAAAACGCATTCGTGAATATTCAGGTGAGCTTGAAGCCAAAACTGCCTTACTGGAGGCTGCAACAAAGACTCTTGAAGAACGCAGTGGTGATCTTAAAACCAAAAAGGACGAACTGGACAACATCATATCAGAAACACAAAAAGAGGAAGAGCAGCTTCTTAAATATGCCGATGATGCGCGTGCCATGGTTGAAGAGCGACTCACCTCAGCGTATGACCGCATCCGTGAAAACGCCCGCAATGGTCTGGCTGTAGTAACGATCCAGCGTGATGCCTGTGGCGGATGCTTCAATAAAATTCCTCCTCAGCGCCAGCTCGACATCCGTCAGCACAAGAAAGTCATCGTTTGTGAGCATTGCGGCAGGATTCTGGTTGACCACGACATTGAAATCTGATATTTCAATATTTGATCAGAAAAGGGATCCCAACCGGGGTCCTTTTTTTGTTTTGTGTTTAGATTAGCATGATGAATCTGAGAGTAATAATATTGCTTTTGCTGCTGTTTCCCGGCGCAGCACTGAGTAATCATGCCGAATTCACTCCCACCCTCAGGAAAGCCTGGAAGGAGATGTTTGTCCTGCAGTTCGACAGCATGTACGCCCTCACCTCCCAGGCTCGCAATCAGGCAGCGGCAGCCTACATTGAAAGCTACGGTGATTTCCTAAAGGCATTTATTTCGGAGGAAGAAAAAGACTTCAATCGTCTGAAAAACCGAATCGATGAAAGGTTAGATCAGGTTGAAAAAATTTCATCAAAATCTCCCTGGAAAAGAATGATGCGGGCTGAAATGCTGCTTCATCTTGCGGTGGTCAAATTCAAATGGAAAGAATATTTTACGGCCGCCTATTATTTCAGAAAGTCATTTCATTTGCTTGAAGATAACAAACGGGCCTTTCCCGATTTCGCTCCCAATCAAAGAGCGCTGGGCTTCTTCCATGCGGCCATCGGAACCGTTCCGGAAAATTATAAATGGATCTCGAATCTGATCGGTTTAAAGGGAACAGTGACTCAGGGAGAATCAGAGCTTACCAGGGTTTCACAAATGATCAGGAATTCAAAGGAATGGGGGTTTATGTATGATGAAACTATTTTTCTGAAAGCGCTCATGCAAGGGCTTTTTAAAAAAGACTACGAGAGCGCACAGGCCACCTTGTCGGATCCCGGATTCGGAACCGGAGGCCAGGGAGCCATGCACACTTTTATTCTGGCCAACAGTTTTGCCGCAGGAGGCAAACAGGCACAGGCGCTGGAAATTTTACAAAACTTCAACGCCGAAAAAGGATCCTACCCCATGCTCTATCTGCAATTCATGAGAGGAAATTTTATGCTCAATCGCCTGGATCTTACTGCAGAAAAATATCTACTAAAATACACCGCTGAATTCAAGGGAAGAAGTTTTATTCGGTCGGCCTGGCATAAGCTCGCGTGGATAGAATTACTGAAAGGAAATGAAAATGGTTATCAGGAAAAGATGAAAAAAATCACCGTTACCGGCAGTGATTTCACCGACGAAGACAAGCAGGCTATGAAAGAGGCTGTCAACGGAGAAAAACCTGATTTGACGCTGCTCAGATCCAGATTGTTATTTGATGGCGGATTGTATGATCGTGCACTGGAGGAAATTAGCAGAAAACCTGCAAACTACTGGCAGCGGGAACGTGATCAGGCTGAAGTCACTTACCGGCTTGCCAGAATTCACGATCAGCAGAATCAATTTGATCAGGCCATCTCCCTCTATCAAAAAACCTATAACCTCTGGAAATCAAAAGAATGGTATTTTGCCTCCAATGCAGCCCTGCATCTGGCGATGATCTATGAAAAACAAGGGTTGCCGGCCAAAGCAAGGGAATGGTACAGAAAAACCCTTGCCCTTAGAAATCACGAATACCAAGACAGTATCGACCAGAAAGCCGAAGCAGGTCTGGAGAGGGTGGGGAGACGATGAAAGGTGAATTTTGAATCAATTGACGTGGGGATTAGTCATTAGTCATTAGAAGCTGGAGTGCATTATATAGAGACTCAATCATTAAAAATTAAACATACATAAGATGGATTTTATTGATGAAAAGTTGTCGGCTTACGCTGAGGCGCATACGAAACCGGAGAGCGATCTGTTGTATCAGCTCAACCGTGAAACCTGGGCGAAGGTTTTGATGCCAAGGATGCTTTCGGGGCATATTCAGGGCAGGGCACTGGCGATGTTCAGCCGTATGATTCGTCCGAAGAAAATACTTGAAATCGGTACTTACACCGGTTACAGCGCGCTTTGTTTGGCTGAGGGGCTGGAGCCGGACGGAAAAATTTATACCATTGATATCAATGAAGAACTGGAAGATATGGTAAAGCGTTATGTGGATGCTTCACCTTATGTCAACCAGATCATCACGCTCACCGGGGATGCCACACAAATTATACCAAAGCTTAACGAATCATTTGACCTGGTATTCATTGATGCCGACAAGGAAAATTACTGCAGGTATTATGACCTTGTGATGGAAAAGCTTCGACCGGGTGGCTTCATTGTTGCTGATAATGTTTTGTGGAGCGGCAATGTGCTGAAAGAAGAAAAGGACATGGATGAGGAAACACTGGCATTGCATCAATTTAATTCAAAAGTCCGAAACGATTCAAGGGTTGAAAATGTTCTGTTGCCCGTCAGGGACGGATTGATGGTAATACAGAAAGTTCTTAGTTCATAGTTCTTAGTTCTTAGTTCTTAGTTCTTAGTTTAAAATTTATAGTAATTCAAAATTCATTCCAATGTCATATCAATTTTACGACGCGAAGATTATCGACATCATTGACGAAACCGATTCAGTGAAAAGATTTTTTGTAAAGATGCCGGATGAGATGAACTTCTCCTTTAAAGCCGGACAGTTCATCATGTTCAACCTGCCGATTCAATCGAAATATACCAACAGAAGTTATTCCATCGCCTCAGCGCCTTCGGCTGATGGTGTTTTCGAGGTTTGTATTGTTCTAAAGCCTGACGGACTTGGCACCACCTATAAATGGTCGAATTTTACCGTTGGAACCGAAGTAAAAGTATCAAAAGCTTTAGGCAAGTTCAATCTCAAAGAACCGATTGAACATGATTTGTGCTTCATAGGAACCGGAACCGGAATTGCGCCGCTCAGATCACAGATCCTGGATATTTATAACAGGGGAATCGCCCATAAAAACATCTATTTGATTTTCGGCAATCGCTGGGAGAAGGACATCCTCTACAGAAAGGAATTTGAGGAGTTGGAAAAAAAGATGCCTGGCTTTCATTTCATCCCGGTTTTATCAAGAGAAAATCCGGGTTGGGAAGGTCGAAAGGGTTATGTTCATGCGGTGTATGAAGAAATTTTCGCTGACAAGCGTCCGGCCACTTTCTACATCTGCGGCTGGTCAGATATGCTCAAAGATGCACGGGTCAGGCTTACGGAGATGGGCTATCAGAAGGATGCGATCCGATTTGAGTCGTACGATTAATTCAATTCACAAATGTAGGAACGCTGAAGAGGCTGATTCACCGGATAAAAGCGGACTCAGTTTCAGTACATTGATTTTAAGCGCAATACATAGTTATCCCGAATTTGTGCCACATGTTGGCTGATTGTTATATTTGCACGGATTCAAAACTATGGGACCGGGTTCAATAATTGCCTTGATGCTTGCCGCGATTGCTTTTTCAGGCATCGCCATTCTGATCTCAAAATTCATTGTCAAATCGGCTCATACTCACCAGTCGCTGGAACCGTATGAGTGTGGTATTCCGACGGTTGGACCGAGCTGGATCCAGTTCAACGTAGGTTATTATCTGTTTGCGCTGATCTTCCTCATCTTTGAAGTGGAGATGGTGTTCCTATTTCCCTGGGCTGTTGTGGTTCGCGAAGTGGGCTGGATCGCGCTGGTGGAGGTGATGATCTTCCTATTCATTTTGTTTATGGGATTTCTTTACGCACATAAAATCAAGGCACTCAAATGGATGTAAACCCGAAAAAACCTGACGCATTTCCGGGCGAGGTCATCCAGACACCCGGTGGCGGCATTTTGGTGTCCAAAATGGATCAGGTGATCAACTGGGCACGAAGCAACTCACTCTGGCCATTGGTGTTTGGTACATCCTGTTGCGCCATAGAAATGATGAGCACCGCAGCAGCCAAATACGACTGGTCACGGTTTGGATTCGAAGTAGCAAGAGCCACTCCGCGTCAGGCGGATGTGATCATCATTGCCGGAACCATCGTCAACAAAATGGCGCCTGTATTGAAGCGCTTGTACGATCAGATGGCCGAACCGAAATACGTGATCGCCATGGGCGCCTGCGCTACCAGCGGTGGTCCGTTTTTCTACAATACATACTCAGTGGTCAAAGGTGCTGATCATATCATCCCTGTCGACGTTTATATTGCAGGCTGCCCGCCACGTCCCGAAGCACTGATACATGCCATGCTCTCACTCCAGGAAAAAATCCGCAGCGGCATGACCCGTGAACAAATCAGAATGGAAAAACCCGAAAACAGCTTTTAATGACACGGGAAGAATTACAGTCACGTTTACCTGCGTTGTCAGAAAGCCTCACATTCATTGACGGAGGTGAATGGCTGAATACAGAAGTCACATCTGAAGGTTTCAGACCTTTTGTAAAAGCACTGAGGAATACTCCGGGATTTGATTTCGATTATTTATTCTGTCTTACCTGTGTAGACTGGAAGACACACCTCACCATGGTGTACCATTTCACATCTACATTGCACCGGCACACTCTGGTAGTGAAGGTGAAGCTTGACAGAACTCAACCTGAAATAGAAACCGTTTGCGACATCTGGCGGACTGCCGAATTTCACGAACGGGAAGTATACGAGTTGTTCGGCGTGAATTTTCTTAACCACCCTGACCTCAGGAGACTCATTTTACCTGATGAATGGGATGGATACCCGCTCCGAAAAGATTATGAGGACCCGATAAACATGATCAAACTGTAATTATGCTGGAAGAAATAGCCGCCAACGAACAGGGTGATCTGGTTGTCAATATCGGTCCCCAGCACCCCGCCACCCACGGCGTATTGCATCTGGTAATTACCCTCAACGGTGAGACCATCAAGAAGGTGGAGCCGCACCTGGGTTATATTCACCGTTCCATTGAAAAAATGTGTGAGAGCCTCACTTACCGGCAGTTCATTTATGTGACCAGCCGGATGGACTACCTCTCCTCCCATATCAACAACCACGGCTGCGCGCTGCTCACCGAAAAGACCCTGCAAATTGAAGTCCCCGAAAGGGCTCAGTACATCAGAGTCATCATGGATGAACTTACCCGCCTGGCCTCTCATCAGTTGTGGTGGGGAGCCATGGCTATGGATGTGGGCGCCTTCACCCCTTTCTTTCTCGCTTTCCGCGAAAGGGAAATGATCAATGAGATCATGGAAGAAACCTGCGGGGCACGTCTCACCATGAATTATATGGTTCCCGGTGGAGTGATGTTCGATATCCATCCGAACTTTGTTCAGAAGGTAAAGAATTTTAATAATCATTTCAAGTCAAAAATTGATGAGTACGATGAATTGCTGACCGGTAACGTGATCTTTCAAAACAGAATGAAAGGTATCGGAGTCCTTTCGAAAGCAGATGCGATATCTTTCGGTTGCTCAGGACCCGTGGCACGGGCCAGCGGAGTCAGCTGCGATATCAGAAAATTGTATCCTTACGAGATTTACGATAAAGTAGAATTCAAAGAATGTCTGGCTTCGGAAGGTGACAGTCTGGCCAGGTATCAGGTGCGCCTGGAAGAAATGCGCGAATCCATGCGTATCATTGACCAGCTGATAGACAATATCCCTGAAGGAGAATTTCAGGCAAAAACCAAAGCAGTGATTAAACCACCCAAAGGTGAATTCTACACCAGGGTGGAAACTGCCCGAGGTGAGTTTGGAGTGTATGTGGTCAGCGAAGGCGCAACCACGCCTTACAGAATCAAATTCCGTTCACCGGGATTCAGCAATCTCTCAGCACTCGATCACATTGCAAGAGGTCAAAAACTCGGCGATCTGGTGGCCATGATGGGAACGCTGGATTTCGTGATACCAGACATTGACAGGTAGAGAGTTCCTAGTTCTTAGTTCTTAGTGTTATTTCTGATAGTTATTAAATATTAATTTGCTTTCTCTCGAATCCATAACACGTTCCGTCAACGAGTGGCTGTATGGTGTATTGCCTGAAACCTGGGCATTGCTGGCACAGTTTGCCATCATTGCTATTCTGGTGATTTCGCTGTTTTCGGTGTTGGGACTGGTTCTGATCATGATGGAGCGCCGGGTTTCGGCCTGGATGCAGCTCAGGATGGGTCCCAATCGTGTCGGGCCGAGAGGATATTTCCAGACAGTTGCCGATACACTTAAACTGATTGTTAAGGAAGGAATGACACCGAGAGGAGCCGATAAGTTCCTTTTCAATCTTGCACCCTATGTAGTGATGATCGTAGCCATGGTGATCATGGCACCACTGATGTTCGCAAAAGGATTCCAGATCTGGGATATTAATATCGGAGTGTTCTTTATTACGGCAGTCTCTTCTGTTTCCGTCATTGGTATTTTAATGGCCGGGTGGGCAAGTAATAACAAATACTCATTGCTTGGCGCGATGAGAAGCGGTGCTCAGATCGTAAGCTACGAACTGTCGGCCGGTTTGTCGATACTCACCATCGTTGTGCTCACCGGAAGCCTTCAGGTTTCTGAAATCATCGAGTCGCAGGCAACAGGATGGTGGATTTTTAAAGGGCACATCCCGGCGATCATATCCTTCGTGATTTTTATTATTGCCGTTACGGCGGAAACCAACCGCGCACCTTTCGACCTGGCTGAGGCGGAGTCGGAACTTACTGCCGGGTTCCACACCGAATACTCGGGTATGAAGTTCGCCCTCTTCTTTCTGGCAGAGTACGTGAACATCTTTGTGGTTTGCGCTATCGGCGCCACGCTGTTTCTTGGCGGCTGGATGCCATTCCACATCGGAAACTGGACTGCCTTCAATCAGATCATGGATTACATTCCATCATCAATCTGGTTCTTTGGCAAAACATTCTTCCTTATCTTCGTCATCATGTGGTTCCGCTGGACCTTCCCACGACTGCGTATCGACCAGCTGCTGAATCTTGAATGGAAATACCTGCTGCCCATAGCCATGTTTAACCTGTTGCTGGTAACGGTAATCGTATTAATGGGATGGCATTTTTAATGTTGAATTATGAATGCATATTGAAAATCAGAAACTACAAATACCAAACATCATAGTATATAGCTCCTCTCACCTAACACCTCTCACTTCAACTTGTCATTTTTAAAAACATATTTTTCAGATATCTACAGCGGCATCAAATCGCTGCTGACAGGAATGCGTTTGACCGGGCGGTATTTTGTTCAGCATAAAAAAGAAACCATTACCGAGCAGTACCCGGATAACCGCGCCACACTCAAACTGGCTGACCGGTTTCGCGGGGAGGTGGTAATGCCTCATGACGAGAACAATGAGCATGCCTGTACCGGCTGCACGGCATGTGAACTGGCCTGTCCGAACGGCACCATTAAAATCGTTACCAAATTTGATCTGACACCGGAAGGCAAAAAGAAAAAAGCCATCGATAAATTTGTATATCACCTGGAGCTTTGCACCATGTGTAATCTGTGCGTTGAAGCATGTCCGACCGGTGCAATCAAAATGGATCAGGCGTTTGAACATTCTGTTTTCGACAGACGCCATCTCACGAAAGTGCTGAATAAACCTGATTCTAAAGTAAGGGAGGGCGTTGAATAATGAGCATTTCTGCTGTTATGTTTTATATCATTGCCGCCCTCATCCTGGGTGCCGGACTGATGGCGGTAACCACCAGAAAGATTTTCCGGTCGGCCGTATATTTGCTTGGTTCTCTTGTCGGAATAGCAGGATTGTACTTCTGGATGCACGTTGAATTCATCGCTGCCGTTCAGATCGTTATTTATGTAGGAGGAATCGTGGTGCTGATTATATTTTCCGTATTCCTGACCCAGCAAAGCGGGAAAGAAATGCCTCGAACACCCGTAAAACGAAATCGCTGGGCCTTACTGGCGGTCTTTTCCGGATTTCTGCTGACATGCAATGTCATCAATCAGTATTCCTTCCTGCCATCAGAAGAAACATTCAACCCTGCGGTGGATGAAATTGGCAGAAAGATGCTCAGTTATGAAGCAGGCGGATATGTACTGCCATTTGAAGTAGTCAGCATATTATTGCTGGCCGCCATGATTGGTTGTATTGTGATTGCACTTAAACATGTACCCGGAGAAAGATGAGCGAGATACCATTATCACACATACTGTTTCTGAGTACAGCCCTGTTCTTCATCGGGATTTATGGTCTGTTCACCCGTCGTAACATGATCACCATGCTGATGTCTGTTGAACTGATGCTCAACAGCGTCAACATCAACTTCGTGGCATTCAATAAATACCTGTACCCCGAAAATCTCGATGGTGTGTTCTTTACCATCTTTGTGATTGCCATTGCAGCCGCAGAAGCCGCAGTGGCGATCGCCATTGTCATAAACCTGTACCGTAACTACAAATCCATTGACGTTGAAGACAGTCAGGATCTGAAATATTGATGAGAGCCTAAAATGGAATTCGCCTCCTATATCGCACTGATACCCCTGCTCCCTTTGCTGGGATTTCTGCTGCTTGGCTTTTTCGGTCGCAGATATATCGGAAATGCCAGCGGCCACATCAGCACCTTGCTCATCGGAGGATCAGCAGTATTATCGCTCTACACGGCGTGGAAGTATTTTTACGAAATCGGACCCGTGAATGGAGCGTATGCCGCAATAGAACCGATTAAATACAACTGGCTCACGTTTAACGAAACTCTTTCAATTGATATGGGGATCCTGTTGGATCCGCTTTCGGTAATGATGCTGGTGGTGGTCACCTTCATTTCGCTCATGGTTCATGTTTTCAGCCTGGGTTACATGAAAGGTGAAGAGCGGTACGCTACCTATTATGCATACCTTTCTTTATTTACTTTTTCAATGCTCGGACTGGTGTTATCCACCAATATTTTCCAGATCTATATGTTCTGGGAACTGGTAGGTGTTTCTTCTTTCCTTCTCATTGGATATTATTTTACGAAGCCCTCTGCTGTGGCTGCCAGCAAGAAAGCCTTCATCGTTACCCGATTCGCTGATCTTGGATTTCTGATAGGGATACTCACTCTTGGAATTGGTGCGGAAACACTCGATTTCGGACAAATCATAGAAAGACTCAGTGGTGAAAATGCAAGCCCTGAACTGCTTCGCATGACTGCCGCGTCTTTTCTTGGTGTGTCATCTGTTACCTGGGCTCTTACACTGATTTTCATAGGTGGCGCAGGTAAATCAGCCATGTTCCCGCTCCACATCTGGCTTCCTGATGCCATGGAGGGTCCAACGCCTGTTTCAGCCTTGATCCACGCTGCAACGATGGTAGTAGCCGGTGTATATCTGGTGGCCAGAATGTTCCCGGTATATGCCAATGTTCCGGTCGCACTGGATATTGTTACCTGGGTAGGTGTGATCTCAGCGGTTATTGCAGCGATCATCGCATGCACCCAAACCGATATTAAGAGAGTGCTCGCCTATTCAACCATGTCGCAAATCGGTTATATGATGTTTGCCCTGGGTGTTTCAGGAGTTGGAGAAAACAGCACCGGCTTTACCGGCTCTTTGTTTCATCTCTTCACCCATGCATTCTTCAAATCACTTTTATTCCTTGGTGCAGGAGCCGTGATTCACATGGTACACAGCAATGACATGAATGATATGGGCGGACTGAAAAAATACATGCCTGTCACACACATCACTTTCCTGATAGCCTGTCTGGCCATTGCCGGTGTACCGCCTTTCTCCGGATTCTTCAGTAAAGAAGAAATTTTGCTGGCCTCCTGGAATGCCAACAAAGTGGTGTACCTGCTTGCACTGATCACTTCAGGCGTTACTGCCTTTTATATGTTCAGGCTTTATTTTTCCATTTTCTTCCGCAAGGAACATCATCATTCCGATTCGCATCACGGTGAAGGAACTTTATCGATGAAGCTTCCACTGATTATATTGGGCATACTGACTGTCATCACCGGATTTCTTCCCTTTGCGGGATGGGTCACTGCGGATGGCATCCCGCGTGAAATTCACCTTCATCCTGTGTTTTCGATCGCACCGATTCTGGTGGCATTGACCGGCATTGGCATTGCTTACAGGTTTTATTTCCGCGAAAGCGAACAGCCCGACAAGATCAGTGCCGCTCTTGGAGGACTTTATAAATCGGCTTACCGGAAATTTTATATCGACGAACTTTATCTGTTTGTCACACATAAAATTTTATTTAATCTTATCGGAAGACCTGCTGCCTGGGCCGACAAGCATCTGGTAGACCGCTCCATGAAAATGATTGGTTACATGACACTTCTTACTTCGGAGCTGACCCGTGGAATCCAATCAGGAAGAGTACAGAACTATGCAATTTATCTGATAGCTGGCATTATGTGTCTGGCCATATACATGCTTTATATTTACAGATAATCAATCCATGAATCTCAACCTGCTCATCATTATACCATTCCTGACTGCCCTTGCGGTTCTCTTTACCGGCGGGCTGCGTCAGGCAAGGATGGTTTCCTTTTTCGGTTCGGTGATCCAGCTGGCAGCTTGCTTGTTTTTACTCTTCGCCTACTATGGTGAGCGAGCCGCAGGAAATGAAGCCGGGATGCTTTTTCAGCAATCGATTGTTTGGTTTGATGCACTCAAAATCAATTATCATGTAGGTGTCGATGGCGTATCCATAGCCATGATTCTTCTTACAGCTGCTGTTGTGCTGGCAGGTGTATTGGTATCATGGAACGTTGAGAAGATGAGCAAAGAGTATTTCTTCCTGCTGATGTTGCTGGCTGCCGGAGCGTACGGTTTTTTTGTTTCGCTCGATATCTTCATGATGTTCTTCTTCCTTGAGGTTGCTGTAATACCCAAGTTTTTGCTTATCGGAATTTGGGGCAGCGGTAAAAAAGAGCTGAGTGCCATGAAGCTGGCGCTGATGCTGATGGCTGGTTCCGCACTGGTCTTTATCGGCATGATGGGAGTTTATTTCAACTCATGGACAGACAACGGATTTCTTGGATTTAATCTTATTGAGCTTTCCAAACATTATATACCCTACCCCACTCAGCAGATATTTTTTCCCTTCCTATTTGTAGGGTTCGGAATCTTCACGGCTTTATTTCCGTTTCACACCTGGGTACCCGACGGACATTCATCAGCTCCAACAGCTGCTTCGATGTTTCTGGCAGGAATATCCATGAAGCTTGGAGGTTACGGATGTCTGCGCGTGGCAGTAACCATCATGCCTGAGGCAGCACAGGAGTATTCAACAGTGATCATCCTGTTGTCAACGATCGCAATTATTTATGGCGCGTTTGCTACCATGATGCAAACCGACCTGAAATACATCAATGCTTATTCATCTGTCAGCCATTGCGGCTTTGTGATACTTGGAATTGGTATGCTGAATGAAACTGCGGTGACAGGAGCCGTAATGCAGATGGTATCTCATGGCTTAATGACAGCACTCTTCTTCGCCGCCATCGGAATGATTTATGAACGCTCACATACCAGAGAAGTCAAACAGCTTGGCGGGTTACTAAAGGTTATGCCGTTTATATCGACTGTATTCGTAATTGCCGGTTTGTGTTCCCTCGGCTTACCCGGTTTCAGTGGCTTCGTGGCAGAAATGACCATTTTCATGGGATCGTGGGAAAATGCAGGCTGGTTTTACCGACTGGCAACCATTTTAGCCTGTGCCTCCATTGTCGTTACCGCCGTGTATATTCTCCGGGCAACCGGTAAAGCCATTATGGGGCCGGTGAATGAGGCAAACGCGCAACTTACCGATGCCACCTGGAATGAAAAACTGGCAGCAGCCGTACTGATTACCGGAATCGTCATCATGGGAATCGCACCATTCTGGGTTCATGATCTTGTAGCACCGGGATCAGCTGAAACAGTCATCCGAATTGTTACCAATGCAGAATAAATTTTAACCTTTCGAATAAATTTATCAGTAAAAAATCACAGCAGCAATCAATTTAAAACACCGGCTTTAAAACCAATCCTTTAACTGATCAAATGATTTCAGATCTTTTCATACTCATGAAAAGTGAGTTGATACTCACCGCAATCATCTTCGTGATTCTTTTCATGAAGCTGGCGGCTCGTGAGGTTACCGACGGCAATTATGCATCAGTTAACACCGGAGCATTGAATATCATCAATGGTTTGTTGCTGATTAATTTGCTTGCAGGTTTTTTCCTCAACCAATCCGGCAACCTTTTTGGTGATATGTTCGTGACAGATCATTTGTCGCATTTTGAAAAAAACCTGCTCAACTTCGGTACTCTGATAATCTCGCTTTCCGCATACGACTGGCTGAGGAATCATAAATATGTTCATGAATTTTACATTCTGCTGTTATCAACCCTGTTAGGAATGTTTTTCATGATTTCTTCCGGAAATCTCATGATGTTCTATCTCGGTCTTGAGCTGGCCACCATTCCGATTGCTGCCTTGTCAAATTTTGATCTGGAACGTAAACGCTCATCTGAAGCAGCCATGAAAATGGTGATGCTTTCCGCATTTGCCTCCGGACTGTTGTTGTTCGGCATTTCCATGTTTTACGGTACCACAGGAACGCTGAGTCTTGCCGAACTGCCACTTCACCTCGATGGCAGTGCTTTACAGTCGTTTGCGCTCATATTATTGATTGCTGGATTCGGATTTAAGATATCAGCCGTTCCCTTTCACCTCTGGACTGCCGATGTTTATGAAGGTTCACCATCCTCTGTAACAGCCTATTTATCGGTAATCTCTAAAGCGGCGGTACTTTTTGTAATGACCTCTGTTTTGTACAACTCATTTTTCCCAATAGCCGATGAGTGGTATCGGTTGATTACCATACTCGCAGTTGCCACCATGATTGTCGGTAATCTGTTTGCCATGCGTCAGGGCAATCTCAAAAGATTACTGGCCTTTTCTTCCATAGCACAGGTTGGTTTCATATTGGTGGGAATGAGCGGACAATCGGTTGAAGGATCTGTTTCTGTTCTTTATTTTATTCTGATTTACCTGTATTCCAATCTCGGTGCTTTTGCGGTTATCACGCTGATCTCCGCACGAACCGGAATGGAAACCCTGGATGATTACCGCGGACTTTACAAAACCAATCCCCTGCTGACCTGGGTGATGGCTATTTCTTTGTTCTCGCTTGCCGGAATCCCTCCTACCGCCGGTTTCTTCGGCAAGTTCTTTCTGCTCATCGCCGGTGCTGCTCCTCAAAACTATCTGCTGATCATTTTTGCTGCACTGAATATGGTGATTTCACTGTACTATTATCTGATCGTGATCAAGTCGATGTTCATCAGCAGCAATCCCAATCCTGTTCCTCCCATTAAGCCCGGGATCAATGCCTATATCGCAATGGCATTGTGTGTTGGAGGTATTATCATTACCGGAATTTACGGACCAGTTTACGATTACATATTTACCTTGGTGAATTCCAACTGATATGGCCATCAATAAAAACCATCCTTTTGAAGACATAGACGGCATCAAATGCGCGGTTGTTGAAACGGGTGTTGACGAGAACAGAAAAGAGTTTCTGAAAGACCTTCTTGAATACAACCGTTACACCGTTGTGGTTAGTGCAGAACAAGCTAAAAAAGCACCCGCACCCGCACCCGCATCTGAAACCGAGGCAACTGAAACTCCTGCTGAAACTTCTCTTCCTGTATCGTCAACCTACAAAATAGGTGTTACCGATGTAACCTTTAATGCGATCAATGCCATATTCGGAAGGTTACTGAAAACCCGCGATGGTCGTGTGGTCACCATGGCCTATTGGTACCAAAAAGAAAAAGTATCCCGCGACGATATACCTTATTTTGAATCAAATAACTGATTTTCAGTCTAGAGCAAGAACAAATACTCCGCTTTCTTTTAAGTAAATTTGTAACGGTTTTCAGCCGTACTTTCAGTGGAGGAATTTTCAGAGCAAATAGAAGTTTTAGGAGCACGGGAACACAATCTGCGCAATATTGATGTTTCCTTTCCCAGGGAAAAACTGGTTGTCATCACCGGATTAAGTGGCAGCGGAAAATCATCTCTGGCATTTGACACCATCTACGCAGAAGGACAGCGCAGGTATATGGAAACATTTTCTGCCTACGCCAGAAGCTTCCTGGGCAATATGGAGCGACCCGATGTGGATAAAATATCAGGGTTGAGTCCGGTCATTTCCATTGAACAAAAAACCACCAATACCAATCCGCGTTCAACGGTTGGAACGATCACGGAAATTTATGATTTCATGCGACTGCTTTTCGCCAGGGCCGGTGAAGCATTCAGTCATGTAACCGGCGAAAGAATGATCCGGTTATCCGATGATCAGATCATCAGCCTGATCCTTGAAAAATTCAAAGGAGAAAAAATTACACTGCTCGCCCCGGTGGTGAAAGGAAGAAAAGGACATTACCGCGAGCTCTTCGAGTCTGTAAGGACTATGGGTTTTCTTAAAGTCAGGGTGGACGGCAATATTGTTGAGATCAAAAAAGGATTGCAGGCTGACCGGTATAAAACACACGATATCGAAATTGTAGTTGACCGGATTACGGTGAATGATGACCAAAAAGCCCGAATCACAGATTCTGTCAGGATGTCGCTCAAACACGGTAAAGGCTCTCTCATGGTACTGAATGAGGACTCTGATGTATTGAAGCATTTATCGCAGCATCTTATGTGTCCGACGTCAGGTATTTCCTATGATGAACCTGCACCGAACACCTTTTCCTTTAACTCGCCCTATGGAGCCTGTCCAAAATGCAACGGACTCGGAACGATACCGGAGGTAGATTTCAAAAGTGTGATACCCGACCTAAAGGCCACCATTAAATCAGGCGGTATTGCACCGTTGGGTCCTTACAAAGACAACTGGATATTTTCTCAGATTCAGTCTATCGGAAGAAAACATGGCTTCACCCTCACTACTCCCATCGGTGAGATCAGCGACGAAGCCATCAATGTGATATTATACGGATCAGATGAAGTCTTTCAGTCATCCAGAGAAATTAAAGGAGATGACAACCAATCCCATGCTCTTGCATTTGAAGGCATCATCAACTTTATTACCGGACAGATTAATGAAAATTCATCTGCTTCACTGAAGAAGTGGGCGGAGAGTTTCATGCAGCCATCCGAATGTCCTTTATGCAAAGGCTCCAGACTGAAAAAAGAATCCCTTTATTTCAGGATTGATCAAAAGAATATTGCTGAGCTGGCTCACCTTGACATTCTCCAGCTTAAAGACTGGTTCGAACATCTTGAAAAAAGGTTGTCTGACCGACAAAATAAAATTGCTCAGGAAGTCCTGAAGGAAATCAGAAAGCGGATACAATTTCTGCTTGACGTAGGATTGGATTATCTCACTCTTAATCGTTCCTCCAGAAGTCTTTCGGGAGGTGAATCGCAAAGAATCAGGCTGGCCACTCAAATTGGCTCTCAGCTGGTCGGTGTATTGTACATTCTTGACGAACCCAGTATCGGTTTGCACCAGCGCGACAATGTCAGGCTGATTGAATCGCTGAAACAATTGCGTGATACCGGGAATTCAGTCATCGTAGTGGAGCACGATAAAGAAACCATCATGGCCGCGGATTATGTAATTGATCTCGGACCCGGTGCAGGCATTCACGGAGGTCAAATTGTTGCGCAGGGAACTCCTGATGAAATTCTGATGTCGGATTCACTCACTGCGAAATACCTGAATGGTAAGATCCAGCTTTCCGGTTCAAAACACAGAAAAGGCAATGGGAAAACACTTTCCATCAACGGTGCATCAGGTAACAATCTGAAAAACATCAGCGTCAGCTTTCCTCTTGGCAAACTCATTTGTGTTACCGGTGTCAGCGGCAGCGGCAAGTCAACACTGATTAACGAAACACTTTACCCTATACTCAGTCATCACTTTTACAGATCGACCATCAAACCCTTAAAATATAAATCAATCAAGGGTCTCGAGCACATCGACAAAGTAATCGAAATAGATCAGTCACCCATCGGAAGAACTCCCAGAAGTAATCCCGCTACCTACACCGGAGTGTTCAGTGATATCAGAAATTTATTTGCGCAGCTTCCCGAATCCAAAATCAGGGGGTATCCTCCGGGCTGGTTTTCCTTCAATGTAAAAGGCGGACGATGTGAAACCTGCCAGGGTGCCGGCATGAGAGTCATTGAAATGAATTTCTTGCCGGATGTGCATGTGCATTGTGAAAGTTGTAATGGCAAAAGATACAACCGCGAAATTCTGGAGGTAAGGTATCGCGGCAAATCCATTAATGATGTTCTGAACATGAGTATCGAAGAAGCTGTCCTCTTCTTTGCCAATATGCCTTCTATTGCTCACAAGATCAGAACCATTCAGGATGTGGGTCTGGGATATATTACCCTGGGACAGCAATCCACCACCTTATCCGGCGGAGAAGCCCAAAGGGTCAAACTGGCTACGGAGCTTTCCAAGAAAGACACCGGAAATACCTTTTACATCCTCGACGAACCCACAACAGGACTTCATTTTGAGGATGTCAGAATCCTGCTGGACGTCCTTTCCAAGCTCACTGACAAAGGCAACACCGTCGTAGTCATTGAACACAATATGGATGTGATCAGATGTGCCGATCATATCATCGATATTGGACCTGAAGGAGGTCAAAGGGGAGGTGAAGTGGTATCTGAAGGCACTCCGGATGAATTGATTAAGAACAAGAAAAGCATTACCGGTAAATTTCTGAAACGGGAATTGGAAAGCCTCGTATAAATCGCTTTATTTCTGAACGTCATAGAAAACCACTTCACAATTATTCTAGAACGTGACTCCAAACGAAAATAAAATCAGGAAAGCCTTTTCTGACAAAGACTGGCAGGAAATCAGAACTAACGATACCTGGTCGATTTTCAAGATCATGGCTGAATTTGTAGAAGGCTATGAAAAGCTCTCTAAAATCGGTCCCTGCGTTTCCATATTCGGATCAGCAAGAACACAGCCGGACAATCCGTATTACAAGCTGGCAGAAGAGATTGCATTTAAAATAGCCGGCGAAGGTTATGGAATCATTTCAGGCGGAGGTCCGGGTATCATGGAAGCGGCCAATAAAGGTGCTCAAAAGGCCGGAGGCAAGTCGGTTGGCATTAATATTCAATTACCGTTTGAACAATATCCCAACCCTTATATTGATCACGATAAAAGTATCACTTTCAACTACTTTTTTGTCAGAAAAACAGTTTTCATCAAATACTCACAGGGCTTTGTAGTACTTCCCGGCGGGTTCGGTACTCTCGATGAGTTTTTTGAAGCCCTTACGTTGATTCAAACCGGTAAGATCGGCAGGTTCCCAATCATTTTGGCGGGCAAGGATTACTGGCAGGGTTTGTATGAATGGATTTGCAATACCATGCTGACGAACGGTAATATCAGCAAAGAAGATCTTGAGCTTTTCAAATTAGCTGATACCGCTGATGAAGTGGTTGCTCACATCAACGAATTTTACTCGAAATACCTCCTCAAACCCAATTTCTGAGAGGGTTTCAGTCTTTTTTCAGGATTGCTTTTCTGTAACCTTTGGTTACCGTTTTAGTATAAGTCAGGCACAAAGAAAACATCATCACAGGCTGGGAGCCTAATCCGTCTGATTATCAATCATTTATTTATGG
>Ga0315903_10002382_pt1 | contig 27686 bp, 27 predicted proteins | sample LakEriMetagenome_7_FD_203524 | JGI IMG/M metagenome (GOLD analysis project Ga0315903, IMG submission 203524) | Freshwater fungal communities from buoy surface, Lake Erie, Ohio, United States - Buoy 2 MA119 | ecosystem: Environmental > Aquatic > Freshwater > Lake | place: USA: Lake Erie, Ohio... | reverse complement strand
AAACGGACAATGTGATCTTCTAGTGCTGCACCTTCGATGTTATCTTCTAGTGCTTCTGCAGATACTTCCCAGTCAAGACGAATCTTCTTTGTAGTCAATTCAACCTTTGAGAATGTTGCACCTGCGTTTGTGTAATCGCCAACTGCTTGCGCTGCTGCACGAATAACACGCTCTCCGACGTTTACCTTTTCGAGTTCCATTGTATTGGCTCTCATAGTAACACGACGGCCATCTTGGGCGAGAATGGTTGCATCCCACACGTAGTCAATAAAACGACGTGCTTGCTCTGGGCGTAGGATACCTGATCCAGCCTCACCTGAAGGGTTAACTGCATTTGGTCCAGATGTAACGCCTGATAGTGCTGTTGGGATATTTCCTAACACGCCACCATCGGTGTAATTACCTGGTACGTTTGAACCTGCGTCTGATCCTGATGCGAATGCACCTTGACCCTGATACAGTCCTGGTGCTGTTCCACCAAGATTACCTGATGTTCCAGGCTGGTTCTTTTCTATATTTTGTTCCGACATATTGTCACCTCCTGTGATTTTTTACTTATTTGTTTTTTAATTGAATAAGTCGGCTGTTTTGAGGAAACTACCGCCCCATAGGGATTTTTCAACCGTTTCAGGTTGATTCTGTACTATCTCGCCGAGATCGCCAGACTTTCGGAAAGCAGTGTCTTGCTCTACAAGTTCCACACGCTTACCAAATTCATTGAAATCACTTGATACTGCTGCAATATCTTTTGCAACTGCTTCAAATGATTGTTTTGCTGTTTCAACATCCACCTTTGAAGACTTAAGCATTTCTACTTCTGCCTGCAAAGATTTAACTGTTGAAACTAGATCGCTAAAGGCTGATTCTAGAGTGTTCTTGATTTCAGCAACTGATTCAACAACTGCTTCATCTGATTTAGATACCTCTGTAACTTCTTCAACTACATCAACTGCAGGAGTCTCTTCAGACTTTGCAATTTCTTCAGATGCTGTGGCCTCATCAGCCTTAGCAACTTCTTCTGTAGGTGCCTCAACTACGGCATCAACCTCTGGAGCGACCTCTGACTTTTCTACTTCTACTGATGCTTCTGTTTCAACAACTTCTGCAACTGCTTCTGTGTTTTCTGTCATAGGACTTACCTCCTTGTTAATCTTAGAAGTATTAATGCCTTTAGCACTATCAACTAAGAATTTCATCATGTTTGTTTTTTCGTTATCTGTTTTTTCAACGAAACCTATATTTTCCATTTGTTCACCAGTGATTGGGCTAAGTTCTGATTCATTTTCAGATGCTATAACAATTCCATTTGCCTTGTCATAAAAAACATTTTCAAGTACGGTTGTGTCACCTTTAATTACTTCAACGCCATCAACTTTTTCTACTGAAACAATATTTGCAAATTGATTAGCAGGGGAATCTACAAGACTCAACTCTACCAAGTCATATTCTTTAATTACTCTAATTGTCTTATCTGATTTCTCATCATAAGCGTCGTCCCACTTGTTCATTTTACCGCCAATAGAAAAACCTGTGAGTGTTCCATCTAAAACTTTTTCCCAAGTATCTTGAGCACCTTTTGAGACATATGCAGATACAAAAACACCCTTGTAAAACTTCTTTGTTTCTGGATCAAAATATTTATCTTCTTTAAAATCTACCATCTTGCCTACTGCTACTGGCTGATGCATTTCTCTAATGTTCCCACGGAACTTTGCAAATGCTGCCATTGATGCTTCTGCAGTTACAATATCATCTTGCTTATCAACATTATCAAGGGATGCAAAACCAGATACGACTCTGCGTTCTTTATCTACCTTGGTTAAAGGCATAGATAGGCGAAGATTATCACCATCTGAATTCCAATGCGCTTTTGATATAATCATGGTTATTCTATTATATACCCTTTTTTTCTAAAGTATCATTATTTGGACATATCGGACACGTCGTCAGATTTGCGACCTTCGCCTTTTGGATTTCTTCCACTTATTGTGGCTGGTCCATCAGACTGGTTATTAGTTCTTTCGGTGTCCCGTGCTCGATTAGCATTGTCATTTGCTGCTTGTTCTGGCTTTGGATCAAAAGGCTCATTGCCTCCTTCAATCTGAGGAAGACCAAGAAGTTCTCTACCTTCGTTTGGTAGCATAACCTGTGTCTTAACAAGTCTTTCAATGATTTGCGACTGAGCAATTTCATCTGTAAGTGTAAGTTCATTAAACTTAAACTCAAGAATATCTGTTTTTTCTTTTACGATCTTGTTGATCATCTTCTCAAGATTTCTTTGTGCTGGTCTTGCAACCTGCTCTTTGAATGTTCTGTCTTGAGATAGGGCTGCTGCAATTGCTGCTGAATCAGATCCACCAATTTTAGAAAGTGGAACCTGATGTGCAACAAGAATGTCGTCTCTGTTCTGCTTACGATATTCCTTAAATGATGCTTCCTGAATTCCGTTTTCTACAGGATCCATCTTAAACTCTACTTTGTTAGTATCTGAATCGCCAGGAAGCGGAATGTAAAGTGTTCTATGGTTCTGCCCTTTAAGTCCAGTCTGTAAGAATCTAAACATCTTGTCTTCTGCTTCAGCAGATAACTTTGCACCTTTAAGAGTTACAACATATCTTGGAGTTGCCTTATTCTGGAAGTAATCGATATTATACTGTGATGCAAGTTGGTCTCCGTGAAGTGATCCAATTGCAGACATAATGTCTGGTACTCCATAAAATGTATTTAATGGTGAGTATTCTTTAAAATGAATAATCTCATTTGGACGAGCATCTGTTCCAAGTGGGTTAGAATTGGTTGCTCCAAAGTTGCGGAAGTAAACTACTTTATTTGCAATTACCTGAACGAAACCGTCACGAAGACGACGAACACGCATTGTTGTAGAAGGTATATGTCCAACATATCCAATATCTCCACGAACAGTTCTACCTATTTCAAGGTAACCATTTCCAGTTGCTTGCAGATCAGTAAATACTTTTTCCATTGTTGTAGTAAAAGAATCTTCTGTATTTAATGACTCAAGCCAGTCTGTTAGTTCAATCTTTGCTCTTTCAATTCTCTTACGTGCATTTTCTGCTGTCTTTGGTTCTGATGCCTCTAACTTAAGCATTGTTCTTTTAGATACTTTAAACTCATATCCAAGTCCAACAATGTTTTCTACTTTTGCATCAATTGCTGCGTGGTTTGCAAATGAGGTATCATAAAAACTTGCAAGTTCATATAAATTCCATGGAGGAGTAATTACATCAAATAGTCCGTATGCATTTCTAAAAACAGTTCCTGAGTTAATCTCTTTAGACTTTGCTCCGTCACGACCTGTGCTTTCTGCTCGTGAACTATCAATGTATCCTTGTGTTGCTTCTCCCTTAACAATTCTGGAAGTTCTTCTTTTAAAGTTTGCATCAAGCCCTTGAAGATCTTTGACTACATCCCAAGATTGATTAAATGGATCTTGCTTTGTAAATGTATCATCTTCTGGAAGAGGACTATCTGTTTTTGCTCTAATAAAAAATTCTTTGTCTTCACTCATTAGTCATCACTTCCATACTTTGCAATAGTATCTTTGGCTGCTTGTACTGCACCAAGATCGTTCATAGAAGGAATTAGTCCTTCTGCAAGTCTTTGCTTTTGCTCTGAGTATTCTTCTTCTGAAATTCTAGTTAGTCCTGGTACAAAGATGCATTCGCCATCTCCTTCATCCCCGTAATATTTTGCTGCTTCTTTAAGTTTAGATATCTGGAAAATGTCGCCTTTCATTGATTCAATGTTTAAAACAGAACCAGTTCCATCCGTAAACCATTTTCCATTGGCTTTTTTGTAAACATAAAGACCCCAATCATAGTGTTTTTCAATAATTTTTGCACGTGACTCTCCCACTTGGCCCTTCATTTTGGGCAAAGCCTTCTTCTTTTTGCGTGGATCTTGAGGATTCATATCAATAAGTATACCACATTAGACAGCATTAGCGGTTATTTGTTTCGAAGTAATACCTTTATAGACGGTATATTCGTATCCATTAACTGTAAACACCTTGTCAGTATCAATAATAATCTTGTTTGTTCCTGTATAACTCTTATAGACTGTTGATGGGTCTACTCCATAATAACTTGTTGAAGATAAAACCAAGACCCCTTGCCAAACAAAAGCAGATGTTTTCCAATTATCCCACTCAAGAGTAAGTGGTAGAGAGTATTTAACTCCAAACCAAGGACGGAAGTCAACTCTCTGAACTTCCTGTAGGTTTGTTGACTGATAGTATGAGATTGTGTTAAATGTTATTGGTCCGTTTAGATTGATTGAGCCAACTCTAGAAGTAAAGTCTAATAGATTTGGGAAAGATATTCCTAAGAATCCCCACTCCTTTATAGTTATAACTGGCTCTTTAACTACTTTACCGTTCCAATAAAAACCGATACCATCTTCTAGTCTTCCAGTCTTTACGTTTATAGCATAAATCTTTGCCCGTTCTCCACTTGGATGAGTAGCCACCATATAAAACTTTATATGATTGTTTTTTGATTGAATTTCAAATATTTCTGTTGGAGCATATGGGAATGCATCTTGATCATATCTTAAGGCTACCTGCATAGCCATAACTTTATAGTTGCTGGACATTTCTTTATTAATTGGAATAGATAGGCCACGGTTAACTGCTGGATCATATGTGCCTTTTAACTCTATGCCAGTATATCTTGTTAGATATAAATATGGTGAACTGCCCTTGTAAATTGAAAAAGGATTTCTTTCCTTGTAGTCATAATAAAATCCAGACTTTTTATAAGGATATAGTTCATTTCCAAATCTTGTTCCAATTGGGTTTGGAGATGTTGAGTTAAATGCTTGAGAGGCATACTCAAGGTTTCTAATCTTGACCCTATTATTTATAATGCCCTTTACGTTAAAATCTAAATGTGTAACAATAGCAAGATCTAATGGGGAAACATCTTTTGGAGGATAAACAATCATATTATTCACAACCTCATACTTTGTAGTTATCCAGTCATCTCCTGGAACAACAATAGAATCATTAGATGGTTTTTCTATATTAGTGAAGTTTGATTCTAAAAAGTTTGCCCCATTTTCAACATACTGGAATGTAACATAAGATCTAACCAAAGAGTTTGATGTATCATACTTGTAATTTTTGTATGCTCTATTTTTTAAATCATCATAATTTAGATACCCCGTAAACAATTGATTATCTAAAGACTCATAAGTTCTTTGTATTGGAACGTTATACTCATCTGACAATTCTGCATATGTCCACTCACCAGTCTGCTCTTCTTCAACAAAGTTTGATGGTGCTGGATAGTTAATGTTAAACTGAATTAAATCAAGGTCGTAGTAGGAATTGTTTTTTTCATCTTTAACAAACTGAGAAAAATATGTCAAAGGGATATAGTCTTCCCAGTATCCTTGTATATCAATATCGAGTGTATAGTTGTCAAAGTACTCTGATGGAGAAAGGGTATAACTTGCAGTATGATCTTGAAACCTATCTACAGTATATGAGACAGCACTACCTGAGTCAATTAACTGATCCCATTCTGCACTATTATTTCCAAAATAATCATCTGTAGAGTTGTAGGCTACATCTGGGGCATCTAAATACAACTGAAAAACATTTTCATCATTTACTGGAATGCCTCGCTCATTAAATAGGTATTCAACCTTTTTATGATTTCTTGCTGTACAAAATCCAACCTTATAGATTTTTCCAGTAAAGGTTTGTGTTAAGTCTGACTTTCCACCTACATAAAACTTTAAGGTATTTATGTTACCAAAAAATGATGCAACGCTTCCTCCAAAATATTTGGACACTTTGTCTATATCTAAACCTACAGGAAACATTTCTTCTAATGCTATTCCAGTAAAAGGATCTTCGCCCGACCAAGAGAATGTTGCAAGAATCTGTTCTGTATTTCCATAACTTAATTTATATACTATGTTTTTATTTTGTGTAGATATCTCAAAGTAATCAGAGGAGTTTTCTGATTCTACCCTAAACAAAGTCTGTGTTTGAGTTGGCTCTTCTAAAAATTTAAAAGAACCATAAAAAGATCTAACCCTTTCATTTAAAAAATTTAAATTATCAAAATACATATACCCGTTTGTAACGGAGTCAAAAGAAAAGAATTTATCTGGCTCATCTTGAATCTCTCCAAGGTCAGAATACAACTGATCGATATTTGAGGACTCTAAAACTATCTCTGGTAGTTTGTAGTCTGGAGTACATAAAAGATTATTCTCAACACTTAAGTTATCAACAATTGCCTGGTTCCACTTTCCTATATTTGGATATGAATAATTGTTTGTGTAATCTGCAAATGGATAGTCTATATATATTGATGAACCACTATATGCCTGGTTAATACCCTCTGGAAATTCAACACCCTGGCCATAAACAAATCTTTTTTTAGCAAGAACGATTGGAACAATATATGTGTATATAGCAACACAGTCGATCTCTATTGGAGAGACATCCTCGTATGCATAAAATCCGATCCAGTCTTGTTCTTTATCATTTAAAATACTTACAGGAAATGTCAGATCTGAAGTTAGGTAATTTAAAGAAATTACTTCTTCTCCATTGATAAGAAGAGATGCATTATTTTCTAAAATTCTTATATGAATAAGCATTGGCCTTGTCCATTCGCCAACATAGTAAGCCCCAGAATTATTTCCAACCTTTAATATAATAAATGGACCTTCAACATATAAGCCATCTGTAGATGCAATTGGACCAAGAATTCTTTTCTTTGTAATTGAGTCTGAGTTAATTCTCATCCACGCTTCTAAAGTATACTCTTTATACTGACCAGCCTCAGATAAAAAACCAAGACCTGGGATTATGATAGATGGTAATCCATTGTTTGGCAAAAGTTTTGTTAAATTTGATGCGCCGTATACAAGTGGAATTCCTGTGTTCTTTGCCATAAGGCTATTGTCTTTGACCATGTAATAACCTTTATTGTCTTGAAGACCATATGCATCTGCTTCAATTGCAAAAGACTCAGGCAATGATATGGTTGAAGGAATAGAAATTTTTTGAACTCCAAGAGAAGATGAGTTAAACTCTTCACACCATTGTCCAACAGTAATTCCATTTACCAAAAACTCATAGTCCTCTACGTTAGAGGCTCCACCAATATAGTTAATTTTTATAACAATCCTGAACTGTGTATTATCTTGTGGAATATCAAATGTTTCTGATATAAAAAACCATCTATTCTGAATAGAGGTTGTGTAAGACTTTAGTCTTTGAATTGTGCTACCAGATGTTGTGTCATCGTATTCGTAACCTATTTCAAAACTAGAGGTATAAGCACTTATGGAATTAAAAAATCCTCCTACAGAAAATGTTGACAGAGTTTGATTTAAGGTTGAAAAATTCTCAATGTCTTTACTTATGCAGACTACCTGACCAAAATCATTTTCTGTTAAATCCCCAGTTATTTTTGTTGTTTGGCTTTCAGGAAATGGTTGATCTATAGAATCTGAATAGTCAGACACTTCTCCACCAGTTGGAACATTCCATTTTGTTGTATCAGACAAAACCCTTTGAGGCTCTGAAATTAAAGAAATATAATCAGCCTTGTCGTCCAGAGACCACAAAGCAATTGGATGCTCTGCATATATTTTTTCTGCGTACAGGTTTGATGGATTAGACATTATAAGTCTATTTTACCACAGAAGACTACTTGTTTATTTTAATTTCACAGTAGTCTGTTGTGCAGTACATCTCGCCTTGAGCCTCAAGATTTTCTGCTCCATCATAGATAGCAGCAAAGTCAATGTGCTTCAACTTGCCGATATATGACTCGTATTCTTCTTCAGTAATCTGAGTATATGGCTGCTGAGGATATGTATGATTTCCCATTGGAAGAAATGAAACTGCCTTTAGTTGTCCCTCGTACATATGCAGTGCTGGAACAACATGCTTTGACTCTGTTTCCTTGTCAAATGAAAGTGTTACGGAAACACCATTATCTGACCAATACTTCTGAGCAGTTGCAGCAAGTGCAATTTTTTCAAATAATGTAACATCTTTTTCAGATCTTGGATGACCTGATTTAATTGGGAAGTATACAACTGATGTATTTGCTGATACTACGTCATCTTCGATTGTGTACCCTGCTGCTTTGAACAAGTGCATCATTGGATCTGTGTTTCCAAATCGAACTGCACGAAGGAAGAAGTTTCCTCCAGGACCCCAGTGAACTCCAGGAGTTGCACCAGAAAGAATTGAAACTGATCCTGATGGCTTAACTGTTGTTACACGAATCGATTCCCTAACACATAGCCACTCAGAGTATTGGTGGTCATAGTGACGAATCTTGTTGTAGCCTTCATCCATCCACTCACGAACAATTGGCAAACCCTTTTGATCTGCAAATGATGCAATGCCAGTAAGCGATGTACCAATACGACGATTGCGTTGCATGATACCGTTTGTTTGTGGCCAGTGTGTTGGAACAAGTGTTACAGTCTTTCCATACAAGTATGCAAACTTTAGGGTACGCAGGAAGTCTTCCTTAGATTCGTGACGATTTAAGTGCACTTCTACAAGTGTACATAACTCATATGATTCCAATGGCTGCTCCGCACAAGGGTTAAAGCCCATCACACGATAATCTTTCCCATCTGGCGCATCCTTTAGTCTGCCATAATTACGAGCAACATCAAGCCAGATAAAACCTGGTTCTCCGTTTTCTGTAATTAAATCTACATAGTCTTCGTACTTTGTTCCTACTTCTGCTGAAATAGAATTATTAGACATCCAAGCCCAACCTGGATTTTCTGGATCAAATGAGTTACGCTCTGGGAACATCTCTGAGTTCTTTAGATTCATAAATGTTTCATCCCCTGCATTACCCAAAGCAAGAGTTGCTGATCGTCTTACGTTACCTGATACTACACAAGTACCAATAAGGTTTACCAAGTCTACAATGGCACGAGAATCTAGTGTTTCTCCGCCTCTGGAGCCGATTACACGGTCTATCTGGTCGTGCAACTTGATAAGAGGTGCAGGTCCTGATGCAACCCCTCCAAAGCCCTTGATAGGGGCTCCTAGGGGTCTGATCAAATCATAGTTAAATTTCTGGATACTTTGGTTTGGTCGTAGGTAAGAATTTATAAGTAGTCTAACTGATTCTACCCAACCTTCACGAGTGTCTGGGATTTCAAAGATCTCTTCTGGTTCTGTTGGGGTATAGATTGAGAAATTCTTATCCTGTCCCACTGTATCAAATCCTACACCAATTCCAAGCATTAATGCATCCATAACCCAAGCAAACAAGGCTCCTGGATCATTCTTATCAAGGTCCTTTGTTGATACCATTGCACAGTTCTGTAGGGCTGCTGAGTTCTTCTTCTCCATGGTCATAGGAGTTCCAAATGCCCACATACCTCGACCTGGTGGTGTCCACTTTAATTCAAACATTCTTTGGAATGCTTCTTGTGCAGACTTCTGTGCCTTGTAGTCATTCCAAGGAAGACGGTTTTCTTTAGCATGATTTTTTTGAACTGAGTACATACCTTCAATTACACGACGACAAACTTCGTGCCATCTTTCCTTAGTTCCATCCTCCTTCATTCTAGAATAAGTACGAATAAAGGTAATTTCTCCAAGTGAATTTTCTGCTGCATCCTTAAACCCAAATGGGCTTTCTTGGTTCTTGTACTTTTCTACAAAGTCCTCTGGAAGTTTAAAACTAAAAAAATCTGACATAATATGTATCGTCCTTTCAAAAACGGATTAAGTGTTAATTATAGCAGAGTTTTTAAAAAAGCAAAACTCTCCCTAAAGTTTAAGTTAAGAGTTATTTAAAAACTCATTTACCACTGAGTATGTGGTTTAATTCTATATGATTAATGTTTACATGGCTTGGCAATTCAGAAACCCACCTAATACACTCTGCCATATCTTCTGCTGTTAATGCAGCGTTCTTTTTTTCTATTTGAGTATCTATGGTCCCTGGACAAATTTCAGTAATCTTAATTCCATATTCTGGAAACTCTAACCTCATAGTATCTACTAGCGCCATCATTCCTCTTTTAGCATTTGTATAATTGCCACCTGATCTATAAGCAAACTTTCCACCTAAAGAACTAATAAATATTATTGTAGGAGATTCTGATTTTTTCATAGAAGGAACAAAAAGTTGAGATAAATACATTGGCCCAGAAACATTGATATCATACGCTCTTCTAAAGTTATCCATTGTTTCATTAACTATGTGTGTAGGGCTTGCGCCTCCACCAGCATTATTAACAAGAAGGTCTAGGGTTATGTCACTATACTTTTCGTGAAACCTTTTAATTTCATCAGCACTTGTTATGTCTAACCTATAAACTTCAACATTGTCAGAAACCAGATTAATAACTTTAGACAGGTCTCTTGAAACAGCAATAACTCTGTATCCGTTTTCAGATAAAAGTTTAACAGTTGCATACCCTACACCTTTGCTTGCACCAGTGACTATTGCTGTTTTCAATTACATAGCACCGTTGCGATTAAGATCCATTTCATTATGAATCCAATGTGAAGGAACCATGTATTTAAACCCAGACTTTACAAGATGGGCTGTGTGAAAATACGGAGGAAACGCTGGAAATATAATAACACTATTTGCTTTTGGCTTTAATCCAAAGTCAATTGCTTTATTTGCTACAGATATGTCATAGTCTAGATCTACTGCTGGGGCAGATCCTTTAGAGAATCCATCAGAACTTGTCCAACCACCATCATAGTCTTTTAATTGAAAAGATATTTCTCCACCCTCACAGTCATCATTTAAGTACATTACAAGAGAGTACCTCAAGGTTTTGTCTCCATCTAACTGATCAAAGTGTGCTCCCATACCTACTCCAGTATTATATTTCTTTATATTAAAAGTTGGGAAAATTCTTGGTTCGTCAAAATCTCCAATAGATGTAGCATAATCTTTACAAACATTATAGAGGGTAGACATTATTGAATCATAGATGTATTTACTTTTTTCTCCTACCTCTCCGCCTAATCTGTTTATTGCATTAATATCAAATGTCTTAGTTTCACCATAAATAAAGTTTTTATCGTTAGAGGCTGTCCAGGGATTCCAAATATTTACGTTAAAATCATTACCTGATTCCAAAGAATCTAAATCCTTTAATGTGCTTTGAAATTTATCAAAATCTTCTATTGCATCTGTATAGTAATAAACCTTTGGGTCCAATATTTCTTTATTCATTTAACTCCTCCTAATACCTATTCTTTTTATAGTGATCTTTTTCTTTAATAAACCCAACAAGAACATATCTAATGGGTCCTTCTCCTACGTGTCTTACTCCGTGCTCATATTCTTCGTTACCTGGGAAAAATAACATAGTACCTGGTTTAGGCTTTAACTCTATGTCAAGGTGTGGAAAAAATAACTCTCCATCCAAGTATTCATCATTTATGTATATAATTGTGGCATATCTTATAGAAGGATCTGTATGCTGATCTGTGTGCGATTTTAGTTCTACTCCAGGTTGCATTCTTTGAATTGTTGCAAGTCCACTTAAATTTAGGGTTGAGTCTGATTCAATAACCATTGAATTTAAATTATCATACAATGGTCTATACATTTCGTGATCTGATATATTAAAATTTTTATCTTTCCAATTTTGAGTAATTTCAAATTTTCCTTCTGCAACAAGATTATCAACATCATCTCTACCAAATTTTTCTATACAAAAATTTTTAAGATTTCCCAAGTATTCTACTTCCCAATCTTCCTGAGAAGTACTATTTATGATTTTGTTTAAAGTGTCTAACTGTTCTTTTGATAAAAAGTTTTCAACAGAGATTAATTCTGGAGTAATCTCTTTAAAAGAATAACCATTATCTGTTAATTGTTTTTTAAAAGAATCAATCATTTTGAGAATCCTCTATTTTATACTTATTGCCATCTTTGTCTAACTTATATCCTTCTTTTAATAAGTCTTGCCATTCTGCTCTTTCAATCTCTTGCTTTGCTCTAGTCTCTTTCATTTCTGCTGCCCAAGCATCTCTAAGTTCTTGCGGATATGCATCTTCTTCTCTGTCATCCCAGAAGGACCCTATTGTATATCTTACTCCGCTTTCAATCAATGACACTTCGTGCATATTATTAAATCCCCCGTCAAATACGGCAAGCATTCCTACCTCTGGCTTAATTTCTATGTTTTGATCTGGGAACCTTAGCAGCCCACCTTCAAAGTTATCATTTAGATACAAAAATCCAGCATACCTACTTCTTGTAAATGCTCCAGAGTTGCCTTCAGCATCTGTGTTGTCTGAGTGTACTCTTGCATATGCTCCTGGCTCCCACTTTTGTGTGTGATAGCCAATCTTACAAATTGTTTTTGGGTCAAGGTCGTGAACTGAAGCGATTGCTGCTGGCATTGCTTTTTCAATGTCTGAAAATATAGTTGGGCTTAACCCAAGAGAGATAACTTCTTCATCATTATCTAATGGCAAAACAGAAGAATAAGACTCATAAAAAGATATTGGCATCCAAGATATGCTTCCACTCTCTGCATGCTTATCTAAAGCCTTTACAATTTTAGCAGAAGTTTCTGAGTCTAAAAAGTTTTCATATACTATAATATCTTTTGTTATTCTTTTTTTGTTATTTAGGTTCATGGCTTTCTATCTCCTGTGTGCTCTGTTATCTCCCAGAAAAATGGACATGTAAATCTTAGTCCACTTTTAATTTCTGTTACTCCGTGGATGTAGTTTTTATCCCCTGGGAAAAAATATGCTGCACCCTTTTTAGGCTTGAACTGAACACCTTGTAATGGGAAATAAAGTTCTCCACCTTCATAATCGTCATTTAGATAAAATAAACTGGAAAGATCATAGTTTGGAAAGTCATTAGGTAATCCCGCATCTGGACCCTCGTGTAACTCTTTGTCTGCGTGTGGTCTTTGAAATTGTCCTGGCAGCCACTTCACTATTGTTGTTCCAGTAGGAGTTACCCTTACCTTATAAAATTCTTCTACGATTGGCTTTAGTCTTTGAAACAATCCTGCAATTACTGGTGCTATCGCTGGATCATTTTTATCCAATGTGGGACTTGTTGCAACCCTGTCTTTCCAATATTCTGAATCATAAACAACTGTTCCGTTTTCGTTTACGTGGCTTTCTGTTACATCCCAGATTGTTATTGATTTAGCAGCCTTTTCTAAAAAGACTATTTCTTCTTCTGTCATAAAGTTCTCTAACTCTACGATCATATCCTTACTATCGCCAAACCAGCCAGAAGGGGTCATCGATGGCTTTCTATATACAACATTATCTGTGTTATTCATAATTACATTATACCATTCTGTTTATTTTGTGTATTATCAACTACTGACAGTCTCAAAGCCTTAACTTCGTGAGTTCCAACAGATTCTCCATTTTCATTTACGGCATCTCTATACCAGTCTGTCCACTGACCAGAAGAATTAATTACCTGTGCTGCTTCGCCATATGAAATATTTGCGTTTAGTCTTTCTCTGTTTTCATCTTTATAGTCAAAAATTTCTATTGACGTATTGTTTAAACTTGAAAGAGATATAGGAATTATTGTTGCTATTGGAGTTCCTGCCTTAATAACAATGTTCTTGTTAGGTGATTTTGCTTTTATTGCTAACGGTAGTGGATTATCATAAAATGAGGTACTAACTAAATTAGACATTGTTTCAAAATCATTGCTAAAATAATTTACTGGATTAATAGTAAAGATACTTACGTCTTGTTCTGTTCTAAATATTAACCCAGTATTAAGACTTATAGATGACTGACCTCTTCCTCCATAAGATCCTTCTGGTGCTTTAATTATTTCAATGTGGTCTGCAGTTTGATCATTGATACCGTCCCAAAAAAAGTTAATATCTTCATTACAAGATAGACTGTAACCTATAACATTTGCCTGTGTTACTGGAAAACATCTATAAGCATGTTTTTCAGAGGTTTGATCCATCCAATCTCTTTTTATAGACATTGGTGATATCTCAAAAAGACATCCTGGTGTCTTTTCAACTGAAATATTGTACATTACTCATTATCCCATTTTGGATCATACATATCTGGCGTATGATATTTTTTACTATAGTCCAACATTGTAACAATTGAGTATTTTGTTCCAGAGTGAACTGGCATTGCTTGATGAGGATACATAAAGTTTGACGGGAATATATAAAGATCTCCAGCCTCTGCCTTAATATTTAGGTTTTGTAGTCTAAAATACAACTCTCCGCCCTCATAGTCATCGTTAACATATGCAACAAGAGATACTGTGCAGTTATATGAATATCCATGATCGTGGTGCTCTTTAAAGTGTTGCCCTGGACCGTACTTAATAAAGTTGAATGCTTCCCAATACTTTAACGGCATAATATTGTAGTCTCTTCTATAATCCTCAACTGCTGCTGCTTGGGCATCATAAATGTCTTGCCATAGTGACTGTAATTTTAAAGAATCTTCACTCTTGTCTTGCTCAATATCTGTTTTCTTAAATTTAAAATCTACGCAATCTCTATACTCTGGCATAAGTTTTTGGTATCCAACATATGCTGGCATCCAGTGATACATTTTTCCTTCTGTTGATAATTCTCCATACCCAGCAACTGATCCAAGAGTATTTTCAAGTCTATTAATTACATCAAACTCTTTTTTAATAACCCCCTTGTAGCAAATTATTCCGTTGCCCAGGTTAATTTTTTCTGTCCATGTTTGCATTTGTTTCTCCTATTTATATTCTCTTCTTGACCAAACTTTATTTTTATATACCCCGCCGTCTGACTGACGGTAAAACTGCATGTTTTTAACCATTCTATCATAAATTTCAGACTGATCTAATAAATCTATTTTGTGCTCCCAGTTTTCTCTTTTAAATGGAAGTACTTGCATATATGGAGTTCCTGCTGGAATTGTTCCTTCCCATCCATCTACTATAAAAAATGGAAAACTTCCAAGTAAATGAACATTGTCAGAGTCGACAACACCAGTTGTGTTTAGAAATGGAAGATCAAACCTATTCATTGGTGTCATAAACAAAGCGCTGTAGCCTTCTGGAAGTTCTAGACCCCAATCAGCAGACCAAGAAAAGTGATGCCTATAGTAGCCAAGAGGATGTTCAAACTGTGGCATTGGTGGTCTTTGAGTGCAAAAGTCTTGATGTTTTGGGTCTTCAATTTTAACACTAAGAATACCCTGAGCATTTTTAGTAAAAACTAAATCACACGGAGTTTTAAAAACATAACCAGTTGAAAATGCATCCATAATTGCAGGACACGCTTTCCATGTTGGAATCTTTCCATAGTCGTCAGTAGTGCCTTTTTTTGGAAAAGGACAAACTTCTTTTGGCGCTTTATAGTATTCCCCATTTGGCATCTTGGCAAATCTGTCTGCATTCTTGTACCATTGAGGAATAACGCTTTGAGTTGGCTCTGGTAAAGACTTACTTTGACTATTTAGCCAAGGCCTAAAAGATCTAAATATTGCTAATTTAGACTTTTCTTCAGACATTAGTGAGCCAGTTCGTTGATGTCTGTCATAATGACAACACAGTATTTTGTTCCTGATTTCATTGGCAAGGATGCATGCTCATATATATAGTTTGATGGAAAAATTGCTATATCTCCAACTCTTGGCTTATGAACATAATTGTCTAATCGTGGAAACTTAATCTCTCCGCCTTCGTAGTCTTCGTTGATATATATAACAGCAGAAACTGTACAGTTATATGCTGGACCGTGATCAGCATGGATATTAAAGTGTGTACCTTCTCCTTCATACTTAACAAAGTTAAAGGCTTCATAATATACAATATGAATACCCCAATATTTTGCATAATCATCTATGCAATACTTAAGTTTTTGATATATCTCTTCGTGTAAATCTAACAACTCTGAGTTACTGTCATCTCTTGGACCAAGATTTTCTTGTTTATATTTAAAATCTACGCAGTCCCTTGCTTTTTTAATTGGAACATCAGAGTTTGTTACCTTTGCTTCTGACCATTTATACTTGATACCATTTGATAGATTGGACTCAAGAATATCAATATACCTTTTAGAATCTTCCGTTGAAAAAGTGTTTTGATAAATGTTTAGTCCAAGCCCTGGATTTTTTACCGTAATATTTTTATCAATTACCCTATCAACCCTATTTGATGTTGTTTCAGATCTATCTTTAGTAAACCAAGGGTTTAAGTTTTCATCATAGCCAGACATTTTTATCCTATCTTTATATAGTTTTCCTAATAAAATTATACCACAACAAATACATAAGCCTTATAGGTACATAAAGTGCTAATTATTTTTAACTTAATTCTATCCAAACATATTCTTAAACATTGGGAAGAATGGGAAGAACGGTGGGAAGAATGGTGGGAAGAACGGGAAGAACGGTGGGAAGAATGGGAATGATGGTGGGAAGAACGGGAAGAACGGGAAGAATGGGAAGAACGGTGGGAAGAATGGTGGGAAGAACGGGAAGAACGGTGGGAAGAATGGTGGGAAAAATGGAGGGAAAAATGGAGGGAAGAATGGTGGAGTAGTAGTAACATTAACAGATGCTGGTGATGTTAATGAGTTACCATTAGCGTTGGTTGCATAAACTGTATATGTTTGAGAGGTACCCCCTTCTTGAGCAACTGGAACAGTTGTAGTTGCTGAACCCACTGTTGCACCCTTTGCATCTGACGATGCCCAGGTATAACCAGTAATTGCAGATCCACCATTTGCTGGAGCAGACCAAGTAATCGTATCCTGATTCACCTGTAGAGTTACAGTTGGCGCTGCAGGTTGGGCTGGAACTGTTGTTACAGTAATTGATGTTGAAGCAGTAGAAGCAGCAGAAGTTCCTGCAGCATTTGATGCACTTACTGTAAATGTATATGCTGTATTAGAAGCAAGGCCCTGAAATGTGTAACTTGTTGCAGATGTTCCAGTTGTAACTGTATAAGTTGCTGGATTTGACACAATAGTATAAGATGTTGCTGCGGGAGAAAGTGCTGGCAAAGTCCATGATAAATTTGCGGCTGCGCCAGTTCCTGCAGCAGATGCAGCAGATGTTGTGTTAGCAGTCAAGAGGTAAGGTCGTGAAGTTCCAACGTTTGTTGCCGTAACGCTTGTTGGTACTAGCGGCTCCAAGAAGTCGTTAGACGCTTGAGACTTCTTGCCTATTCTCTTACCTGATGCCATTTATTTCTCCTATTTTCTTATTAAGTTTTATATTACGCTGTCAAATCGCCAAATACAACCCAAGTATTTGCTGCTCTCTTAAAGAGTGTTGCAGATGACCAAGTTGTACGAAGTTTCAAGCCAGGTGTTGCATTAACAGTTACTCCGCCTGCTCCTGCAATTGTAACTTGTCCAGTTGATGTCTGAAGGATATCAATTGATGTTCCAATTGGGAAGTTTAGAGTTGCATCTGTTGGGATTGTAATTGTTGTTGCTGTTGATTTTGCAACTTCAATTAAGGAGTCTCTTTCAGTTAATGCTGAAAGTGTGTAAGAATCTGTCTTTGCAATAATTGGTGTACGTGATGCAACACCTTCTTTTGTCTGTGTTCCATCTGTAAAGACAACTCCTGCTGCTACTAAGTTGTTCAGTTCAAGGTTATCAAGTGATCCTTGACCAAAGTTAACTGTAGTTGTAGGCTCTGTTGTTACTCCCTTAAAGAGTTTCCATTCATCATCAGATACGTCTCTTACAAGACCTGAGTGCTTTGCTGTACCGTCGTTGTAAGCAACTACAAGACCAAGGTCTACTGTGTTTGCTGAATTCTGGTGGGCAAGTTGTAGCATGTTATCTTCAATTGTGATAGAAGTTGATGATGCGTTAAATGTTGTACCGTTTACAGTTAAGTTTCCATCAACTACAAGATCATTTGTAGATGTAACTGTTCCAGTAAATGTTGGAGCAGATAGTGGAGCCTTTGCATCAATTTGTGTCTGGATTGCTGAAGTTACTCCATTAAGATATCCAATTTCAGTATCTGAAACATCTGCAACTCTAAGTTGTAATGTTCCACTTGCATCTGGTAGAGTGACTGTATTGTCAGCGGTTGGTTCTCCAGCCGTCAAAGTTGTTTCAAAATCATTTGCTGTTGTACCTTCAAAAATTATATCGTGTGGTGCTGGAAGATATATACCATGAATTGTTGGTGTTTGTCCAGTAGCAGTAATTGTTGGTCCGTTAATTGTTGGGGTAGTTAAAGTTTTATTTGTAAGTGTTTCTGATCCAGTAGTTGTTGCAAGAATTGATGTATCTGCAATACCATGAACATTTGTTGTATCAGTATTGTGATCTGATACTGCTGTGCTAATTGCTGAGGCTGTTGCAGAAGTGGTTGCAAGTGCTGAAGTGTCAGCAATGCCGTGAACATCAGTTGTATCTGAACTATGAGTAGATACTGCTGAATTTACTTCTGATATTGTAACAAGTGCTGTGAAATCTGCAACTCCATGAACGCTGGTTGTATCTGCAGCATGATCAGTAAGTGCTCCTACTGTTGCTATTGTGTTATCAACATCAAATTGTCCTGTTCCTGTGTTCCAGGAGATTCCTTCTCCAGCCAATAATGTGTAGTCGTCTGTAACTCCCGCAATAGCATCTGCAACATATGACTGTGTTGCAAGAAGAGATGTGTCTTCAATACCGTGGACAGATGTTGTGTCTGAACTATGTGTTGAAACTGCATCATTTGCATAAGTCTGTGTTGCTAAAAGTGCAGTATTTTCAATCCCGTGAACTGATGTAGTGGCAGTTGAGTGATTTGATAAATTTGTTGTTACAGTTGTAAAGAACGCTGGGTCATCATTAATCGCTGCTGCAATTTCGTTAAGAGTATTTAGTGCTGCAGGTGCGCCGTCATTAAGGAGTGCTTCAAGGCCTGCTGTATTGGCAAAATATGTTAGTGCAGACCAAGCAGAAGATCCATTACCTATCTTAAACTTACTTGTGTCGGTCTCGAAACCAATTTCACCTGCTGCAAGTGTTGGGTTTGCTGCTGTCCATTGGGCTGCAGTACCTCTACGCTGTTGCATTCTTGTTGCCATATTTTTATTTCTCCTTATGGGTGCTACCCATTGCTTATCTTATTATAACATCAATTTTAGTTGAAGTTATCTATTGGAACTCCCCCGTCGTAAATTACTCCCCATTCTGTTAGGTTATAACCACCTGCATCTTGCAGGGATGACGGAATACTATTGTAGAACCCTGCATCTTGGAATATGGTAACTATAAGACCAGTTCCATCAATTGCAGTATCGTGGATATGTTGACGCATTTCTGCGGTATCAGCAAATGTTGCTAATTTAATCCAGGTATTGTTAAAAGAAACAGCCAAATGATTATCTAAACTATTTAGATAAAATTGTCCGTCACGAGTAATTGCTGGATCTGTTTCAGATACCTCTACTCCTATAGAATTATCGACATATTGTTTCGTCGCTGCGTGTTGTAGTTCAGTGGGAGCAGCAACTGTTACAGTTCCACCAAAGGTTCCCCCAAGTGAGACTACCAAGCCATTCTTGACCTTGAAGTCTTTTGATGCTGTTGTCATTTACTGCTCCCTCTTCGAACTATTTTTATTTTTTATTATGCAAGCAATGTTCCAACAACTGTAACAACTGAAGTGTTGTTTGCTGTTGTTACACGAAGTCTTACAGTCGTTCCAACTGACACATAGTCTGCTGTTATTGTCATTAGTGAACCGTTGGTTCCAACAATTGCATATTCTGTGATTGAAATGTTATCTGAAGCATCCATTGTTAGGAGAACTTCTGCAACCTCTGTGTGTGAACCTTGTGCTGTTTTTACCATGAACTTTGCTGAACGATATTCTGTTGCAAGGAATTCATAGGCTGTTACTTGACTTGCAGTTGCTACTGAAGTTGTTGCTGCTACCTGCTTAGCAAGTGAGTTAATCTCAACTGCTGTGAAGTCAGGAACAACTGCTTCAAGAGCATCTACTGCACGAGCATCTGTAAAGTAAAGGTTTGTACCTTCTGAAAGGTCAGATGTTGTCTTACCAGCAATACCATCTTCTGCGGTAATAGTAAGTCCTGAACCATTTCCTGTAATCGTAATGTTTGAAAGTGTGGCACCAGTCAAAAGATCTGCTGCTGAAGTCTTAGCACGTGCATCTGTAAAATATTGTGCACTACCTTCTGAAATATCATCTGTATCAAGTGTTACGCTTGATCCAAGTGCAGTTGCTGATCCATTAATTGTTATTGAGTCATTTACAAGTGACGCATTTGCAATGTTTGAAAGTGTGTTGCTTGAAGCATCAATTGTTTTATTTGTTAATGTTTGAGAATCAGATGTTCCAACTACAGTACCAGATACTCCGTGTACTCCAGTTGTTAAAATGTTATGGTCTGAAACTGCACCTGATGCCTCGTATTCTGTTGCAGTTGCATCAATTGCTCTCTGATTTGTGAAGTATAGATTTGTTCCCTCAGATACATCATCAGTATCAAGTCCAGTTACAGAAATTGTTGCTCCTGTAATATCAATGTTTGATCCTGCAGTTAGTGTATCCTGCTTGTCTGCAACCAAACCTGCAACTGTTGTAGCAAATGTTTCGTCATCGTTAATTGCTGCTGCCAACTCATTGAGTGTATCAAGAAGTGCTGGAGCGCCATCTACAAGTGCTGCTACTGCTGCATCAGCATATGCTGTTGTTGCAATTTGAGTACTGTTTGTTCCTGGTGCTGCTGTTGGGGCAGTTGGTGTACCAGTTAATGATGGTGAAGCCAAAGGTGCCTTGTCATCAAGTTGACCCTGAATACCAGATGTTACTCCGTCTACATAGTTCAACTCGGTGGTGGTTGCTGTTACTCCATCAAGAAGGTTAAGTTCTGCTGTACTTGCAGTAATTCCATCAAGTGTATTAAGTTCTGCTGCAGATGCTGTTAGATCTGAAACATTTGCAACTTGAACTGTGATTGTGTTGTCTACGTAAGAAATTGTCTTATTTGAAAGTGACTGTGTGTTAGTTGTTCCAACTACCGCACCAGTTGCACCGTGTGCTGCTGTAGCATTTTCGTGATCTGTAAGATCTGATGCTACTGCTCCTGCTAAACCTGCTGCATCATAAGCAGCGGATGTTGCGTCAAGTGCTCTTTGGTTTGTAAAATATTGATTTGTGCCTTCTTCAATATCTGTTGTTGTAAGAGCATTAATTGCTGTAGTGATATCGCCATCTCTTGCAATATCTGATCCTGCTGCAATGTTAAGTTCTCCACTAGTTACTGTGAAGTCAGTGCTATCAACAGAAGTGATAAGTGTTGCTCCACCTACCAGGTTAAGAATATAAGCATCGCCACCTGTTTCTGTAAGAACATCTTGACCATTAACGGTTGCTGTTGATCCTTCAACAATCAGCCCGTGCTTTACTTTAAAGTCTTTATTATTTGTTGCCATTTTTATATCTCCTTAGTTTATGCCTTAAGTCCCATACGTGCATAACGTACAGTGACTGGCCGAATCGCAGGGTCTGGAGTGACTGTTAAAGCCACGGTATTTCCAGTGCGAGAGACATCAATGGTGCCAATATTCCCATCATTGTCGATTGTTCCATACTCACTAACTGACACATCTGTACCATCAGCGAGAATTGTTAGTTCGGTTGCGTAGAATTTATTATCTCCTGCGGAGGTCTTTGATATTGAAACAATATACTTAACCATACGCCAAACCGTAGCATCAAAACTATCAATAACAGTTACATTCTCAATACCAGTAATTGTATTTTCATTGTTACCCGTTGATCCAAGATCTGTTGACTGAGCAGCAAGGGTATCAATTAAATCTACATAATTTTCTTGAGTAGGTCTATCTCCTGTTTGAAACAAGGACTTAACGTTTGCAATTGATATTTTAGCCATATGGCAATTATAACATGTATTTATACTATTAGAGAATGTAGTTGCTGTAGCCAATAACCTGAAGTGGAATTGCTGGGGTATTACCCAAACCAATAGCCTGAATTTGAATTGCCGAAAACTTAACCCTAAATGGTAAAACCTCAGTTATTGCTACTTTGCGTGTAAAGTCTTCTATTTGAACTTCAGGGTAATCTATTGGAAATATTCTTTCCGTTTTTCCTTTTAGATTATCAAGTAGTTTTGATGTTGCCATTAATCTGTTACATCTTCAAGAATCTTCATGCTGCCCTGGGCAACTGTCCAGACTCTTGTGGGATCTGATACCTGGATATCAAAGATGTCTCCTGTTTCAAGTTGAACTGATTCTTCTGCTGTAAGCCAAACTGTAAATTCTCCAACCAAGTCATCTTCATCTGCCTCTGGATACAAAGATAGAACAACTTCTGCATCATCTGTAATTACTCCAAGGTCCGAAGCATTGTTTGGTCTTTTGATTTTCATAGCAATTGACCATTCTGATCCCTCACCCTTTAGAATCAAAGGCTCTTTGGCATCATCTGTTACATAAACTTTAAACCCAGAAGTATCTCCACGAACGACAGTCCAAATAACTGTAGGTGGTTTATTTCCTATATCGTATGATGTTTGAGATCCTCTTGCGGTTGCCATTTGTTAATTATATCACGACAAACCGTCTCTGAGTGATCCCCAGGTACCGTTGCCTTTTGCCTCTACTATAACTATTCCGTTTGTGTTATTTGCGTATGCACATATACCAACTGCTGCAGATCCTCCTGTTGGTCTAACATTTGTTAGGCCTCCAGATGTGCCAACATATAAAACCTCACCTGCAACAAAACTTGAAGTATTTAAACCTTCCATAACTCCAGCAACAACCACAATGCCGTCAGAACCGTTTGCTGTGTTGTTTTTTAATAATCCTAATATTGGAGACGATGTAGATGGAAGGGCTTTTGCTACTGTAGTCTTTGTTGAATATCCTGTTGCATATACTGGTACTCCAGCATCTATTGCTGTCCCGCTATTATTTTTTACTTCAATTTGAAAATATGATACACCGTATGCTGGTAGAATTGCATCAAGGGATTCTGCTAACTTCTTAAAATCTCCGTGTACATCTACTGGTGAAGTTGCAAGGGGATATTGAATTCCTGCAGTAGAAAAATCGTATGTGGTCATAATAAAATAATTATACACCCAAATTTGACTTTTGGCCCAAAACCATGTTATACTAGGTAGTAACACCTACCAGGGTGTTATTGTTTTCTAAGGAGGAAACTATGATTAAATTTATCGAAAGAAACAAAGAGATCATTAGCACACTCAGTATCGTAGCACTAGTAACGGTTTTGTCAAACTCTGCTAATGCTTCTTCGGATGTTGATACGAAAAACAATCTTAGCCTGGAACAGGCTCAGACATCGGAAACCGCCTCGAAAGAGGTTTTTTTGGTTTCTAAGGCTAAAAAATTAGAGAGTTTTGAGAACAAGGTTTCTCTGACTGATTTAGAACTAAAGGAACTCCTGTCCTTGGTAGGCTTTAAGGGTAAAGACCTTGTAGTTGCTTGGGCAGTTGCTAAAAAAGAGTCTAATGGGCGACCACTGGCTTTTAATGGTAATCACAAGACTGGGGACTCATCCTATGGGATGTTCCAAATTAATATGATTGACAACCTTGGTCCTGATCGTAGAGACAAGTTTGATCTTGACTCTAATGCTGAATTATTCAATCCCGTCAAGAATGCAGAGATTGCATACTATATGACAAATGGCGGAGAAGATTGGTCCTCTTGGAAGGGCATTACTCCAAGAACTAAAACTTGGATGAAGAAGTTTCCTAAGTAATTAATATATAGGATAGCCCCAAGATTTTTCTTGGGGTTATTTTATTTTTCCTTTAATTACATCTTCTGACAGTTTTCTATTTCTAAAGTCTATACCAGAATATTCCTCAAATTCAAGAAGTGTTCTTTTGTCTAACAAACCATTTTCTTTACTTACTATTTCATTTTGAAAAACATTAATTACAAAGTTTTTTGATTCTTCGCTTTTTTGATACCACTTTTCTGGAAAATCTTCCCAAAACAAACGTCTTCCATTTCTTCCATACCTATGATAAACATATGTTCTAATTGGTTGAAATAAATTATATCCTGCAGTAAAAAATCTAACAGCCATAAAAATTTCTTCTTCTGTAAATAATATGTCTTTTACAAATGGAGAATCCTGCAATGCCTTACCTGTTGTAAAGAAAAAATGACCAGAAATATAGGGTGACGGAATTGGTTTATTAGTTACATGAGGATAAGAGATAAACTGTGGAATGCCATGTTGCATAAAGTGATTTACATTCTGCTCATTCATATTAAACACTGTTGTGTAGTCAACATCTAAAACAATATCCTTGTTTTTATCATCTTTATCGTATGCTGCTACATATCCTGTCAAAACAGAATCTCCATACTCTTTATTAATATTTTTTAACTCTTCTATAATTAGACTATCCCAGTTTTTAATTGATCTCATATGAGAGTCCATATTTAAGTAGTAATCTTCCCCATTATAAAATTCATGAGATTTTAGTCTTGCTGGTTGGCATCCCGCTAAACTTCCAGGAACTAAAAGATGCATTTTTACATTTAAAAAACGTTCTAAAACTTCTTCGTGTAGTTTTGGATTATCTGTTTGATTCGTTATTCCAAAATAAACACGTTCTGGATACTGAGCATTATCTAAAAAATTAGATATTGTTTCCCAAATTTCTGGATCTTGATAACATGGAATATTAATAAATATTTTTTCCATTATTTCATCCAACTAACCACAGCGTATCTTTCGCCTTCAATAACTGGAGACACTGAGTGATTATAGACATATGTTGAAGGAAATACAATCATCTGATTGGCTTTTGGTTTAAAGGTAATATTAAAACGTGGAAAGTTAATTTCTCCACCAGTATAATTATCATTTAAATAATATACTGTAGAAACTCTCCTATGATAAGATGGGTGATCGTCTATGTGATTAGTAAACTGCTGACCTTCTCCATACTTTAAAATACCATAAGAGTCATGCCATTCTGAATATATTCCATATGAAGACATATAGTCTTTTTCAATAGGGTCAAAGTTTTCAAAGAATATATTATTTAAATTAACAAAAAAGAATTCTGACATATTATTAACTGATAAAATATCTTTTTTTTCACCTAAATAAGCAACACCAATTGAGTTAGTGTCTCTTGTTTTAGTGTTTACTGTTGGGTCTGACCCCTCTTTAACTGAGGCTGCGGTCCAGTTCATATTTGCTGAAACAATTCCTTCTTCTATATCAATATATAGATTTTCACTATCAGGAATTACATCGTTGTACACCACTATTCCTGGGGCTATCTCTTCTTTATTCATTATCTACCACTTTTCTAAAGGACACGTTGCCCCTGCTAGTTTAGTTTTTGCTGCCATAAAACAACCACACTTTTTGCATTGAGATGTTAATTTTATTAACTCTGGACATGATTTACATATTTGAAACCTTGAATCAGAAATACTTGAATCTTTTACATACATATCTGAATTAAGCATATCCCATGGCCTAGTTTCTCCAAGGTTTTCTTTATATTTTTGCCAAGCAGATTTTTCGCTCATTAGAGATTAACTCTCTACAAATTCAGTTCCATTCCATGTCCAATTGAGTTTTACATCAACATCGGAAGGAATTTCTACAAAAATAGGGTTAGATAAATAGCCAGCAACGATTCTTTGTCCTGCTTCACCATCTGATCCTTGATACTCTGTATCAATACTAATTATTGTAAATATGTCATTATCCACAATTCCCGCAAATTTTTTAATTGTCATTTTTTTCTCCTATTCTTTTAATAAAGTATATCATATCAAAAATAATTATCCAGTCAGACAAGAAGAGCCATTCCAGTATCCACCTGAGTTTACACAATTAGTACAGTTAGAACACTGAATCGTAGCCCCTGTATATTGTGGACACGCTTCACATGTGTTTGGTGCAGGTGTTGGCGTTGGCGTTGGAGTAGGTGTTGGCGTTGGAGTGGGTGTTGGAGTAGGTGTTGGTGTTGGAGTTGGTGTTGGAGTTGGTGCAGGTGTAGGTGCAGGTGTTGGTGCAGGTGTAGGTGCAGGTGTTGGTGCAGGTGTTGGTGCAGGTGTTGGTGCAGGTGCAGGTGCAACGTAGCATTCTAAAGTAGTTTGATCTGTAGATACTGACCCAACTCTGTAACTACCAGGGGCTGCTTGACCACACTTAATATTTAATGCATCGCCTGCTTCTCCTGAACCAGCATAACTTCCACTAACTATTGGGCTATCAGAACAGCAAGCATAGTAGGTTTGTAGAGTTGGAGTAGGTGTCGGTGTTGGAGTTGGTGCAGGTGCACAAGAAAGTGGTTGGGTTAAAGAAGGAGTACCAACAAAGTTAGTTCCTGCTTCACTAATACAGTACTGCTGTAGCCCTGTTTGTGCTGCTGATAAATCAACATAGTTTCCTTGTGCTGGAGATCCATCAGCACAGCATCCGTAGTAAGTACTTGTAGGTGTTGGCGTAGGTGTAGGTGTTGGAGTAGGTGTTGGTGTAGGCGTTGGAGTAGGTGTTGGTGTTGGTGCACATCCTAGTGGAACATATGTAAGAGGGCTGTCTGTACTAGATCCAGCGTTGCAGGAAACAATTGTTGAACCAGGATATAAAGCAAGTACATCATTTTGTGCTGTTGTACAATTATAAGATGATGATGGATAGAATACTGCTTCTCCTTCTCCAAGATAACAATAGGCTATCCAGTATCCAGATGTTGCTGTTGTTGCAGAAGTAGTAGCAGTAGCATATACTGTTGCTCCCTCGTCTCCTCCTAAAGTTGCAGTAAGTGTATAGTTTGTTGAAGGTGAAAGTTCTGCAATAGTAGCAGTCCAGGAACCAGAAGTTCCACGATTAATTGTGCCAAAATATCCAAAGTTTGCTGTGCCAGATGCATTAACAACTATGACTCCTGCCTCATTGCCAACAGTCTCACTGGTAAGAACATAATTTCCACCAACAGTAATAGATGTTGATGTAACTGAAGTTACTGACACTGTTATGCTGCTGGCAGATGCATAATTCCAGATTGCAATGTTAACATTTGTTCCTGATGAAACCGAAGTTCCTGCTACAGGAGACTGACTTTCAACTTTATCATTATTAGCAGGATTAGATGTATTTGATCCAGTTGAGGTACTTACTGTTAGACCTGCTGAAATAATTGCAGATTGGGCTGCAGATGATGTTAGGCCAACAACATCAGGAACAGTAACTAGTATAGGGGCAGGAGTAATTGAGGTGTCTGCTACAGAAATTGTAGAACTTGTTGCAACAATTGTTCCTGAAGTAGATCCCGTTCTTAAACGAGACAAGAAAGACTCAGTGCCTTCTGTAGTAGTATCATTTGCAAGTGTTACATCAAAAGATCCTGAGTTAGAAACAATAGAAACTGATCCACCCGATGTAACGGCATTTGCTGGTGAACTAAAGTCTGCATCAGAGACACCCTCGATAGTCCAGTATAGAGTTCCAGAACCAAAGTTTGTTGTATTAATTGTAAATGTTACTGGTGACCCTTCGTTTACTGAAGTTGTGCTTGGTGTTATTGAATATGTAGGGGTTGGAGGTGGAGTTGGCGTTGGCGTTGGCGTTGGCGTTGGCGTTGGCGTTGGCGTTGGCGTTGGAGTAGGTGTTGGCGTTGGAGTAGGAGCAACAAGTGATA
>Ga0315903_10002381_pt1 | contig 27689 bp, 30 predicted proteins | sample LakEriMetagenome_7_FD_203524 | JGI IMG/M metagenome (GOLD analysis project Ga0315903, IMG submission 203524) | Freshwater fungal communities from buoy surface, Lake Erie, Ohio, United States - Buoy 2 MA119 | ecosystem: Environmental > Aquatic > Freshwater > Lake | place: USA: Lake Erie, Ohio... | reverse complement strand
GCGAGTGCCAGGACGCCAAGCAGCGCCACGGTTACGGCAAAGCCGATAATCAGGCGGATATTGGACAGCGGCACCCGCGCCGCAGCGGCTGACACGGTCAGAACGCCTTGTGGTGGACAAGCACCCGGATCGTGCCGATCATGATCCGGAAATCGCGCCACAGCGTCCAGCCCTCAAGATATTCGATGTCCGAGTTCAGCCGCTGGGTCAGGTCTTCCTGTTCCTGGGTCTCGCCCCGGAACCCGCGGATCTGGGCGAGGCCGGTGATCCCGGGCTTGAGCGCGTGTCGCTGCCAGTAATTGGGGTCGATTTCCCAGAACAGCTTCTCACCCGCGCGCGAGCCGAGGGCGTGCGGGCGCGGGCCAACCAGGCTCATGTCGCCCAGCAGCACGTTGAACAGTTGCGGCAGCTCATCGATCGAGGTCTTGCGAATGAAGGCGCCCACGCGGGTGACCCGGTTGTCGCCGACCGAGACCGACTTGTTGCCATCCCGATCGGTCGCTTCGTGGCGCAGCGAGCGGAACTTGTAGATCTTGAACGGACGATTGCCGTAACCGACCCGGAGCTGGCGGAACAGCACTGGTCCCGGACTGTCCAGCTTGATCGCGATGGCGACCGCGATGAGCAGGGGCGCCAGAATGAGCAGAGCGACGGCCGAGAACAGGAGGTCTACCACCCGCTTCTTGATCCGGCTGGCGAGCGAGAGCTGGCCCCGGTTGACGATCAGCGTCGGCCGGTCAGCGATCCGGCCAACCCCGATCGCGCCGATCGGCAGGCCTGCCGGCATCACCACTTCGGCCTTGATGTCGAATGCCTTGAGCATAAGGCTCCAGGCATTGGCCCGCTCGCCGTCAGCGCAGATCACCACAGCCTTGTCATAGCCTGCCAGCAGATTGCCAAGCCGCGCCACGACCGCCGGATCGCCGCGCTCGGGATTGATGCCTTCGGCCCTGGCGTCGATGACAGTGGCAGTGGAGCCGGGCAGGGGCGGGGCGCCATCGGTCAGCATCACGCAGCTTGTCCAGAACTCGTCGCGGTTCTGCAGGAACAGGCTGAGGAACAGGATGCGCCCCATGCCGATAAACAGGCCTGACAGCACGATTGCCGTCAGCAGCGACAGGCGTGAGAGGGTCAGCCCGTGCGGCTGGAAGAACAGAAAGGCAATGCACAGCGCGCTTGCCATCAGCAAGGTCCGCTCACCCAGCATCGCCGAGCGTAGGCGCGAGCCGAAGGCATCGCGCGTCACGGCGCCACTGCTCAGGGCCAGGAAAGCATAAATGGCACAGAACAGGATCGAGATCGGGAAGCCATAAAGTTGCAGCCAATAGGCGCCGCGCCAGTGGGACGCGATGGCAAACCCGGCCTGGATCGCCGCCAGGTCGGTCAGCAACAGCGAGCTATAGCTGAGCAGGCGCAAGGCTTCCCGCCGGTTAAGCGAGTCACCAAACAGACGGCCATTACTCATTTCGGCCTGCCGCTCGCGAGCGAATGCAAGTTCCTGTTCCCTCACCATGCTGCGGGTAACCCTTGATATAGGCTCCCGGGTTCAAAACTGGCAATGCCCGCCACGCGTCGTCACGCAGCGGGCATCACCATTTTCTAGCAGATGCGGGTAAACGATCAGTTCTTGTCCTGATCGACCAGCTTGTTCGCGCCGATCCACGGCATCATGGCGCGCAGGCGGGCGCCGGTCTGCTCGATCGGATGGGCTTCGGCGGCCTTGCGGGCTGCCTTGAGTTCCGGCTGGCCGGCGCGGTTGTCGAGCACGAAATTCTTCACGAACCGGCCCGACTGGATATCGGCCAGCACGCGCTTCATCTCGGCCTTGGTTTCGTCGGTGATGATCCGCGGACCAGTGGTGATATCGCCATATTCAGCCGTGTTGCTGATCGAGTAGCGCATGTTGGCGATGCCGCCTTCATAGAGCAGGTCGACGATCAGCTTGGTTTCGTGGAGGCACTCGAAATAGGCCATTTCCGGGGCGTAGCCGGCCTCGACCAGGGTTTCGAACCCGGCCTGGATCAGATGGGTGATCCCGCCGCAAAGCACCGCCTGCTCACCGAACAGGTCGGTTTCGCACTCTTCCTTGAAGTTGGTTTCGATGATGCCCGAACGGCCGCCGCCAACGCCCGAGGCATAGGCCAGCGCCACATCGAGCGCATTGCCAGTGGCATCCTGATGCACCGCGACAAGGCACGGCACGCCGCCGCCGCGCTGGTATTCGCTGCGGACGGTGTGACCCGGGCCCTTCGGCGCGATCATGATCACGTCAATGTCGGCCGGAGCTTCGATCAGGCCGAAGTGGATGTTGAGGCCGTGGGCAAAGGCCAGGGCCGAACCTGGGCGCAGGTTGCCCTTGATATCGTCGGCCCAGATCGCGGCCTGGTGCTCATCCGGGGCCAGGATCATCAGGATGTCGGCCCACTTGGCCGCTTCGGCGTTGGACAGGACCTTGAAGCCGGCGGCTTCGGCCTTGCGCGCGCTGGCCGAGCCGGGACGCAGCGCAATCGCCACTTCCTTGACCCCGCTGTCACGCAGGTTCTGCGCATGGGCGTGGCCCTGCGAGCCATAGCCGAGCACGGCGATCTTCTTGCCCGTGACCAGGTTCAGGTCGCAATCGGCGTCGTAGTAAACCTTCATGTCAGTCCCTCAGTTCGTCATTCCCGCGAAAGCGGGAACCCATCTCCCGCGCCTTCGTGAAGCTTTACCGTCCGGTGATGGGTCCCCGCTTTCGCGGGGATGACGGCATATGAGTTATTCGCTCTTCGGCTAAGCCGCTTCGGCCCCGCGCATCATGCCAACCACCCCGGTGCGGCCAACTTCGACCAGCCCCAGCTCGCGCATCAGGCCAACGAAACGGTCGATCTTGTCCGGTGCGCCGGTCAGCTCGAAGATGAAGCTGCTGGTCGTGGTATCGACTACGCTGGCGCGGAACACGTCAGCCAGGCGCAGGGCCTCGACCCGTGCTTCGCCCACGCCCGCGACCTTGACCAACGCCAGTTCGCGCTCGACGTGGGGGCCGGCCTCGGTCAGATCGACGACCTTGTGCACGGGAACCAGCCGCTCGAGCTGGGCGTGGATCTGGTCGATCACCGCCGGCGGACCGTGGGTGACGATGGTAATCCGGCTGACCGAGTGGTTCTCGGTAATGTCAGCCACGGTCAGGCTATCGATATTATAGCCGCGCGCGGTGAACAGACCGGCAATCTTGGCGAGGATGCCGGCTTCGTTGTCGACGGTAATGGCGAGGACGTGGCGCTCGGCCGCCTGGTGCTTGATCTTCATCATGGCCTGCCCCTTACACCAGCGCCTTGGCTTCATCGTCCATGGTCCCGGCGACCTGGTCGCCATAGAGGATCATGTCGGTGTGCGCTGCACCGCTAGGGATCATCGGGAAGCAGTTGGCTTCCTTGTGGACGAGGCAATCGACGATAACCGGGCCGGGATGGTCGATCATCGCCTGGATCCCGGCATCGAGCTGGCTTTCGTCCTCGATCCGGATGCCCTTCCAGCCATAGGCTTCGGCCAGTTTCACGAAATCAGGCAGGCTGTCCGAATAGCTTTCCGAATAGCGGCTTTCATAGGTCAGTTCCTGCCACTGGCGGACCATGCCCATCCATTCGTTGTTGAGCACGAAGACCTTCACCGGCAGGCGGTACTGCGTGGCCGTGCCCAGTTCCTGGATGTTCATCTGGATCGAGGCATCGCCGGCAATGTCGATCACCAGGCTATCCGGATTGCCCAATTGCGCGCCGATCGCGGCCGGCAGGCCATAGCCCATCGTCCCGAGCCCGCCCGAGGTAAGCCACTTGTTCGGCGCGAAGAACGGGAAGTACTGTGCTGCCCACATCTGGTGCTGGCCGACTTCGGTGGCGATCACCGGATCGCGGTGCTTGGTCAGCGCATAGAGCCGCTCAACCGCCAGCTGCGGCATGATCGCCTTGGCACTGGCGGGATAGGCCAGGCTCTGCCGTGCGCGCCAGCCATCGATCCGGGCCTTCCATTCCGACAGGTCCTGGGCCTTGCGGTCACCCCAGGCGGCCAGCAATTGCTCCAGCACCAGCGTGCAGTCACCCAGGATCGGCAGGTCTACCGGGACCGTCTTGTTGAACGACGACCGGTCAATATCGATGTGGATCTTGGTTGAATGGGGCGAGAAGGCGTCAAGCCGTCCGGTCACCCGGTCATCGAAACGGGCGCCGATGCAGACCATCAGGTCGGCCTTGTTCATCGCCATATTGGCTTCATAGGTGCCGTGCATGCCCAGCATGCCAAGCCAATCGCCATGGTCAGCCGGGAAAGCACCCAGGCCCATCAGCGTCGAGGTGACCGGAGCGCTGGTCCTGGCCTGCAGCTCGCGCAGCAGCTCGGTGGCGCGCGGGCCGGAATTGATCACGCCGCCCCCGGTATAGAAGATCGGCGCACGGGCGTTGGCGATCAGTTCGATCGCCCGGGCGATATCCTTGTCGGTGCCGCGCAGGGTTGGGCTGTAGCGGTTGGGACGCTGCGGCGGGCCATCGCTGAAGCTGGCAACGGCGACCTGGACGTCCTTGGGAATGTCGATCACGACCGGACCGGGGCGGCCCTGCGTGGCGATCTGGAAGGCCTCGTCGATCGTGGCGGCGAGGTCCGAGGGGTCCTTCACCAGGTAATTGTGCTTGGTGCAGTGACGGGTGATGCCCACCGTATCGGCTTCCTGGAACGCGTCCGAGCCAATCAGGCCGGTGGCGACCTGACCGGTGATCACCACCAGCGGGATCGAATCCATGAAGGCATCGGCAATGCCGGTGACCGCATTGGTCGCACCCGGACCGGAAGTGACGAGGACGACGCCGGGCTTGCCGGTGGAACGAGCATAGCCTTCGGCCGCATGGGCCGCGCCAGCTTCGTGCCGGACCAGAATGTGGCGAATCCGAGGATCGGCGAAAAGCGCATCGTAAATCGGCAGCACTGCGCCCCCGGGATAACCGAAGACGAATTCGACCCCCTGGCGAACCAGGCTTTCGACCAGGATGCTTGCGCCGCTGCGCTCTTCACTCACCGTAATAGTCCTTCGTTCGATCCACCGCCCTCATCAAAGAACCGACCCGGCACAGTTGCCTGTACCGGGTCGCCCTCTCCAACTCGTTCGGGCCTGCCATAGGCAGGAAGTGATCAGGCCCTAGACGACAGGAAATAACGTGTCAAGCGTTATTGTTGTAATAAAGATGCGAAATGGAGTGCGAGATCGACATTATGGGACTCGATCCGCGTCCAATCGCTGGGGGGCTGGTTGCGGAACCAGGTATATTGCCGCTTGGCGTAGTTGCGCGTCGCCTGTGCCCCGCGCTGGCAGAGCTCATCCCTGCTGCATTCCCCGCGCAGGAAAGCGCTGATTTCCGGAACGCCGATGGCGCGCATGACGGGCAGGGCGGGATCAAGCTGGCGGGCAAGCAAGGCTTCGACCTCGGCAATGGCGCCCTGTTCCAGCATCAAGCCGAAACGTCGGTCACACCGCTCATAAAGCCAGGCCCGGTCAGGCAGCAGTACGGCTGCATGGAGCGCAACGGACCCGCCGATCCCGCCAACCTTGGCTGCCTGCCATTCCGCGAGCGGGCGACCGGTCGAGCAGGCCACTTCCAACGCGCGGACGATCCGGGTCGTATCGTTGGGGTTCAGCCGCGCCGCTGCCGCGGGATCCTCGCGCCGCAAGGCCGCCCGGGCCTCTTCAAGTGTCAGACTGCGGGCATAGAGCCGCACGCCGGCGTCAATTGGCGGGACCGGCGCAATTCCTTCCAGGAGCGTCCGCAAGTAAAGACCGGTCCCGCCGACCAGGATCGGCACTGTCCCTGCCGCGTGTGCGCCAACGATCTCCTCACGCGCAGCTTGCGCCCAGTCAGCGGCGGAGCAGGCGGTTGCGCCGTCCCAGCTGCCAAACAGCCGATGCGGAATGTCCTGCATCTCTTCCGCCGAAGGGCGGGCGCTGAGTACGGCCAGATCGGCATAGACCTGGGCGCTGTCGGCATTGATCACCGCCGCGTCGCGGCCTTGCTTCTTAAGAGCCAGCGCCAGCCGCACGGCCAGATCGCTCTTGCCGCTCGCGGTTGGCCCTGCGATGAGCGCCAGCGGCGGCCGGTCATGGCCCGAATCTGAAGGGGAATCCTGCGTGCCCATTGCCCGCGTGATAGCAGAACCGGTGGTCTTGTCGGCAAATGTCTCGTCCGCGATCCACGCGCTTGAGGCGGCCGGGGTGCGGGTCCATTCGGCCGAGCCACTGGCCGGGCTGGACGAGGTGCTGCAGTTTTCGGTGGATGGCGATGCCGCGACGCTGCGCGCCGTGCTGGAGCGGCAATTCCCGGTGGCCGACCTGCTTGTCAGCGCCAAGGCGCCGGTCGTGCCGCAGGTTTTCGTCTCGGACATGGATTCGACCATGATTCAGGCCGAATGCATCGACGAGCTGGCCGATTTCGCGGGCCTGAAGGACCAGATCGCCGAGATCACCGAACGGGCCATGCAGGGCGAGCTCGACTTTGCCGAGGCTCTGACCGAGCGGGTGCGGCTGCTGGGCGGGCTGGGCGAGGGGGCGATTGCCCAGTGCCTGGCTGAGCGCGTGCCGCCGATGCCGGGGGCGACCACCCTGGTCGCCACGCTGAAGGATCATGGCTGTTTCACCGTGCTCGTCACCGGCGGTTTCCACCAGTTTGCCGATCCGGTGGCCGATCAGCTCGGCTTTGAACGCGTAGTCGCGAACCGGCTGGCGGTGGAGCATGGCGCGCTGACCGGCGGGCTGGTTGGCGGCATCGTCGACAGCTCGGTCAAGGAGCAGGTGCTACGCGAGGAAGTGGCGCTGCGCGGCGGGGCGAGCCTTGCCACCGGCGATGGCGCCAACGATATCCCGATGCTGCGCGCGGCGACGCATGGCATCGCCTATCATGCCAAGCCCAAGGCCAGGGAAGCCGCCCATGGCTATGTCGCCGATGGAGATCTTACCAGCGTGCTGCTGCTGCTTGGCATCCCGCGCGGGGACTGGATCGCGGATTAGGCGCGCCGGGTCTTGCGCCAGGCCGCCAGCCTCAGACCGGCGGCCAACAGGCACAGCGCCGTGCCGACCAGGCCGGTGATCATCGTTTCCGCTTCGGGAATGCGCTTGGCATAGGCCAGGGTGAAGACCAGCCAGATCACGTGAATGCCGGTGCGGTGCAACCGCTTCCAGTTGGCACCCAGGGCCTTCATCCCCGCATCGCTGGAGGTCAGCGCCATGGCAAGGATCGCCAGATAGGCGACCGCGCCGGGGGCGAGCAGGCTCAGACTGTCTCCCCGCGTTGTAACAGCCATGTAGAGCGCGCCGAAATGGACGGTGTGCGTGAAGGCGAAGGCCAGTCCCCACCAGCGCCTGTCGCGGACCAGTGCCTTCGTCGTTGGAGAAGGGGCCAGGCGCAGCAGGCTGGAGGCGGCATAGGCCAGTAGAAAGATCGGTAAGCCAACCCGCGCGGTGTAACGGGCGGCAAGATTCCACGCCTCAGGCTCGGACGCGCCGAGTGACAGGCCCAGGTATAGCGCCCCAAGGCCCACAATCATGCCAAGGGCCAGGGGCCAGCGCCGTTTGATATCGTTCATGGATTTCTCCCCGGTCGCCCCCGGTAACCGATCTGCAAGAGCATGGCGAGATACCAGTACAATGCCGGCGCGGCGTATTGACACCGATGTAAGCTAATGACAGATTGACCACATGGACAGCTTTGCCCCCACTGCGCAGTTTACTGCCGAAGAGCCCGCCGCTGCCGATGTCGCCGCGGACTTGCCGATCTATGATGAGCGCCGCCCGCACCTAAAACGCAACATTCCCAAGGCGTGGCGACACTTCAAGGAGCTGGTGAAGGACAAGGAGAACACCAAAGAGGTGTTCTACATCTTCGAAGCCCTGCCCTGGACCGGCTTGCGTGCTGCCGCCGAAAGTTTCCTCCGCTCGGAACGCGGGCAGGCGCTGCGCAAGAGCGAGCCTTACCTGCCGCCGATCCTTGACGATCATGCCTCGCTGCGCCGTCTGCCCAAGGGCAGCCTGGCCCACGCCTATTGTGATTTCATGGAGCGCGAGGGACTGACCGCCCAGGGACTGGTTGATGAGTTCGAGGAGTTCGCCGCCGGGCGCGAGCGGTTCCACGATCAGATGGAATGGTACTACAACCGGATGCGCGACACGCATGATCTCAACCATGTACTGACCGGGTTTGGCCGCGATGCGCTGGGTGAACAGTGTGTCCTGGCCTTCACTTATAGTCAGCAACCCAGCCCTGGTCATTTGCTGCTAGGCTATGCTGGCGGGCTAGAGCTGAAGAAGCGGATCAAGAGCCCGGCACCGGTGCTGCGGGCCGTTCGCGAAGGCCAGCGGCTCGGCAAGGCTTGCCCGCGCCTGGTTGAGCAGCCGATCCGCGAACTGCTGGCCCTGCCGCTAGAAGAAGCGCGACGCCGCCTGAACATTTCGCCGGCCCGCCATTACCAGCAGGCCCATGAGATCTGGCGGGGTATGGGGATCGATCCTTATGACTTGCTGGGGCAGCAGGCGGCCAAGCTGGCGGCCTGAGTTTAGCGCAGGTCCTTGCGGATCACGAGCTTCAGGCCGGACCAGACCTCGTCCACCGCGCAGACCTTGGTATCGACCAGGCCGAGCGGCAGGCAGAGCTCACGAATCGTGTCCTCGGTGATGTCGGTTGGGACTTTCGCGGCCTTCTTGGGCCAGCTGACCCAGATCTGACCATCCGGCGCCATTTGGTGGCGCAGGCTTTGCAGCCGCGCTGCCAGCTCCGCGCGCGCGGTCACGAAGACATGGGCGGCATCGATGCCTTCGGCCGGGTCGGCCACGAAGCGCAGCTCCAGCGCATATTCGTCGATCTCGTCCGCCACGCTATCGGGCATGGCATCGAACCACACCCGCATTCCGTCACGCAGGTTGAGCTTCTTCGCCAGCGGCGTGCCCGAATAGCCCGCCGTGCTCACCCGATCAGCCTTCCATCCAGTCGCGGAAGAAGCTTTCGCTGGCCTCGCGCAGCGCGCTGAGCGAAATCGGCTGGCCGTTGATCACCAGTGCGTCACCGCCGGTCGTGCCGATCTTCTCGAACGGCACTTTGCTGCGATCGAGCGGCTTGTCGGCCGGGTAGGTCACCAGGTAGCGCGACTGCGTTTCGTTGAAGGCAAAGGCGGTATCCATCGGATCGATTGTGGCACCGATATTGCCGGCCAGCGCCATCTCCGCGATCGCGAACAGCAAGCCGCCGTCGCTGATGTCGTGAACGGCGGTCACCGCACCATCGGCGATCAGCTGGCGGATCACTTCGGCGTGGAAGCGCTCGTCACCCAGGTCGACCACGGGCGGATCGCCATCCTCGCGGCCATGGATCTCGCGCAGCCACAGCGACTGGCCCAGTTCGGGATAGCTGGGGCCGATAATCGCCAGGCATTCACCCTCGGCCTTGAAGGCGATGGTTGCCATGATCTGGTGATCGGCCATCAGCCCGACCCCGCCGATGGCAGGCGTGGGGAGGATCGCCGAGCCGCCGCCGGTCGCCTTGCTCTCGTTATAGAGGCTGACGTTGCCCGAAACGATCGGATAGTCGAGCGCGCGGCAGGCATCGCCCATGCCGCGCAGCGCCTCGACGATCTGGGCCATGATTTCGGGCCGCTGCGGGTTGGCGAAGTTCAGGCAATTGGTAATCGCCAGAGGCTTGGCCCCAACTGCTGAGATATTGCGATAAGTTTCGGCGACGGCCTGCTTGCCGCCTTCATAGGGATCGGCATAGCAATAGCGCGGGGTGCAGTCGGTGCTGATCGCCAGCGCCTTCTTCGTCCCGTGAATGCGCACCACCGCCGCATCGCCGCCGCTCTTCTGCAGTGTATCGGCGCCAACCTGGCTGTCATACTGCTCCCAGATCCAGCGTCGGCTGGCGAGATCGGGGCAAGCCATCAGCTTGAGCAGGTCCGCGCCCAAGTCGGCGCTTTGCGGCACGTCGCCCAGCGGCTTGACCTTGGCCCAGGCCTTGTACTCCGCCAGACTCAGCGCCGGGCGGTCATAAAGCGGGGCATCCTCGGCCAGTGGTCCCAGCGGAATGTCACAGACGGTCTCACCCTGCCAGGTCAGCACCATATGGCCGGTGTCGGTCACTTCGCCGATAACGGCAAAGTCCAGTTCCCACTTGCGGAAGATCGCCTCGGCCATGGCTTCCTTGCCGGGCTTGAGCACCATGAGCATCCGCTCCTGGCTCTCGCTCAGCATCATTTCGTAAGGCGTCATGCCTTCTTCGCGGCACGGCACCTTGTCCATGTCGAGGATAATGCCGGCCTTGCCGTTGGTCGCCATTTCGACCGAGCTGGAGGTCAGGCCTGCCGCGCCCATATCCTGGATCGCGACGATCGCGTCGGTGGCCATCAGCTCGAGGCAGGCCTCGATCAGCAGCTTTTCGGTGAAGGGATCGCCAACCTGCACGGTCGGGCGCTTTTCATCCGACTTTTCGTCGAAGTCGGCGCTGGCCATGGTCGCGCCGTGGATCCCGTCGCGGCCGGTCTTGGAGCCGACATAGACGATCGGATTGCCGATCCCGGTCGCGGCCGAATAGAAGATCTTGTCAGTATCGGCGATCCCCACGGTCATCGCGTTGACCAGGATGTTGCCGTCATAGGCCTTGTGGAAGTTCGTCTCACCGCCCACGGTCGGCACGCCCACACAGTTGCCATAGCCGCCGATGCCCGCGACAACGCCCTGGACCAGGCTCTTCATCTTGGGATGATCGGGCCGGCCAAAGCGCAGAGCGTTCATGTTGGCGACGGGCCGCGCGCCCATGGTGAACACGTCGCGCAGGATGCCGCCAACACCCGTTGCCGCGCCCTGGTAAGGCTCGATGTAGCTGGGGTGGTTGTGGCTCTCCATCTTGAAGATCGCCGCCTGGCCATCGCCGATATCGATCACGCCCGCGTTTTCACCCGGACCGCAGATCACCCAGGGAGCTTCCGTGGGCAGCTTCTTGAGGTGGATCCGGCTCGACTTGTACGAGCAATGCTCGGACCACATCACCGAGAAGATGCCCAGCTCGACCAGGTTCGGTTCGCGCCCCAGGGCGTGCAGCACGCGCTGGTATTCGTCTTCGGACAGCCCGTGCTGGGCGACGATTTCGGGAGTAATCTCGGCCATGCGCGGCCCTTAGCGTCCACCTGCGGCGAAGGCTAGCCCGCGAGGATATCTTCCCCACCTTCGAGGAAGGCATCGATCAGCTTTGGCGTTTCATCGCTGTCGACCAGCGTACCCATGAACTCGGTCGCCGATGTCAGCAGGCCCTGTTCAAGTGTTTCGCCAGCGGCGACCCGTCGTGCCAGTCGCTTCGTCGCGGCGACGGCATGAGGCGGGTTGGCAGCCAGCTCTGCCGCGATTTCAAGTGCGCGGTCGAGGGCGACAGCGACAACTTCGTCAACCAGACCGATCCGCAGCGCCTCGTTCGGACCAACCACGCGGCCGCGCATGACCATCTCGCGGGCTCGCGACAGGCCGACGGTCCGGGCCAGCAGTTGCAGTCCGCCCACGCCCGGGATGATGCCGAGGCGGGTTTCGGGCAGGCCGATCGTGTAATCGCCAGACTCGGCGATCCGCATGTCGCAGCACAGCGCGAACTCGCAGCCGCCGCCCATGCAGATGCCGTTGATCGCCGCAATCGTCGACTTCTCGCAAGCCAGCATCAGGTCGATCAGGGCATAGACCGGTGAGGCCGCGCGATCGCCGCCGGGTTGGATCGCCCCGGCCCGCAGCGCACCCTCGACTGCCTTGATCTCACCAACGTCATAGTGGCGGATGAACACCCCGGGCAGGCCGCCGGTAAAAACAATCACGCGGATTTCCGGAGCGGCCAGGGCATCCTGCAGGGCCACAAGCAGTTCCGCCGCATTGGTGGCATTCATATAGCCGCGCGGCGGATTGGTGAGGGTGATGATCCGGACCGGGCCGCGGTCGCTGGTGGTCACCTGGCTCATGACTGGGTGCTCTCACTTTTGCCCATCCACCAGGCGACCAGCGTCGCCAGGCCATAGGCGAAGAAGGCCAGCAGGCTGGTGCCGACGGTCACTTCCGGTTCGACCGGGCCGAACCAGTTGACCGCCTGGAGCGCGAGCAGGACTACCGCGAGCACCGCCACCCTTAGCGGGGCAGGGCGGCGCTCCTTGGCATACCACCATAGCGCGCCCATGGTGATACCCAGTTCCAGCGGCATCTCGATCATCGGGTGGTTCCATAGCCCGAACCCCAGCTTGGGCGGACTCCCGGCCAGGGTAAGGTCCGGCACGTGGACGAGCAGGTCGAGGAACCAGTGCGACAGCACCACCGCGCCGCCGATCAGGGCAGCGGTGCGATCCTTGCTGACCAGCCAGATCAGACCCGCAAAGGCTGCGGCAAAGCCGGCCGAGCCCAGCAGACTGTGGGTGATCGGTATGTGGTAGAGGTCCATTGGGTTCATCACGCTGATGCCAGGGGAAAAGCGCATCTGTTCCACGCCTACCAGCAGCAGGGCGAAGAAGGCCCAGTCCACCAACTGCGCCGCAATGAACAGCGTACCGATTCCGGGCGAGCGCTTGCTGGCCGCGGCGGCAGCTAGGGCCGGGGCCCAGTGACCGATGAACATGGCTTTCCCCCTCCCGTTGAAGCCCTATTGCGAAGTCAGTTTCTGTACCGCCAAGACCGCGAGGCCGCTGGCCAGTGCCGTGGCCGATGCGCCCCAGGCGATGTCGATGATCGTCATCTGGGTTGACCAGACCTTCAGCGTCGCCTGGTTGGTCAGATCATAGGTCGCATAGCACAGCGCGCCCAGCAGCGCCCCGTTTAGCACCCCGTAGGGCACCCCTTGCTCCAAGCCCGGGCGGACCGCGAACCAGACCATCCCGGCGATGTAGAGCGCATAGAACACCAGCGCCGGGACCATCCGGAAATTGTCGGCCAGCAGTTCCCCGATCAACGGCCGGTAGAGGTTAGGCGCGGCCCAGCGCAGCCACAGTGCGTCCAGCACGCCAAAGGCCACGGCCGCGCTCACATAAGCGGTAATCCACTGCATCGACATTCTCCCTTTGCCGATCAGCTTGACCGGCGCGGCGGGCGCGGTCAATGCTGTGCGGCGATGAGCGAGGACAATTCCGATATCGCCGCCCTGAGCTTCGAGGATGCGCTGCGCGCGCTGGAAGACATTGTGCGCAAGCTGGAAGGCGGCGAGGTGCCGCTGGACAGCTCGATCGCGCTCTACGAACGCGGCGAGAAACTGCGCCAGCATTGCCAGGCGCGCCTTGATGCGGCCCAGCTGAAGATCGAGCAGATCATCGCCGGCGCCGATGGACAGGCCGCCGGAACTCGCCCGTTCGATCCCGAAACCGGGCGTTGATCCGATGGCGGGCAAGGCTACGCCCTTGTTGGCAGAGGCGATCAAGAACATCGGCCATGATGTCGCGGCGCTGTTCGATGCGATGCTGCCCGTCCCGGATGACCCGCGCGCCCGGCTGGTCGAAGCCATGCGCTATGCCCTGCTGGGTGGCGGCAAGCGGTTGCGGCCGCTGCTGGTAACGGCCACGGCGGCGCTTTACGGGGTCGACCGATCGGCCGCACTGCGGGTCGGCTGTGCGATCGAGGCAATCCACGTCTATTCGCTGGTCCATGATGATCTGCCCTGCATGGACAATGATGCCCTGCGGCACGGCAAGCCGACTACGCACCTGGCCTTTGACGAGGCGACGGCTGTATTGGCCGGCGATGCGCTGCACGACTTCGCCTTCGAAATCCTGACCGACACCTCGGCCAGTTCCGATCCCTTTGTTCGCGCCGAGCTGATCCAGGTCCTGGCCACGGCGAGCGGCTGGAACGGGATGGCCGGCGGGCAGATGATGGATATGGTGGCCGAAACCACCACTTTCGATCTCCACACCATCACCAAGCTGCAACAGCTGAAGACCGGCGCCCTGCTGGGCGCGGCGGTGGAGCTGGGCGCGGTGCTGGGCCGGGTGCCGCATGAGGGCCGGGCGCACCTGCGCGGCTATGCCCGCGATATCGGCCTGGCCTTCCAGATCGCTGACGATCTGCTGGACCACGAAGGCGATGCCGAACTGGCCGGCAAGGCGGTGGGCAAGGATGCTGCGGCCGGCAAGGCCACCTTCGTTTCGCTCCTTGGCCCGGACCGGGCGCGCGAGCAGGCCCGCATGCTGGTAGATCAGGCCATTGCACACCTGGGCCAGCATGGGGCAGAGGCGGACCTGCTGCGTGATCTCGCGCGGTTCATTGTGGAGAGGGACCACTGATGGAACGGGTTGGGGTTTATCCGGGTACGTTCGACCCGATCACGCTGGGGCACATGGATATCATTGCTCGCGGTGCCAGGCTGGTTGACCGGTTGATCATCGGGGTGACCACCAACATCGCCAAGTCACCGATGTTTGCCGATCCCGAGCGAATCGATATGGTCAAGCGTGAGGTAGCCGCCCTTGGCGTCACCAATATCGAGGTAGTCGGGTTCAATTCGTTGCTGATGGATTTTGCCGACAGCCAGGGTGCGTCGGTGGTGATCCGCGGCATTCGCGGGGTGACCGACTTCGAATACGAATATCAGCTCACCGGCATGAACCGCCAGCTCAACAGCCGGGTCGAGACGATCTTCTTAATGGCCGATGTCTCGCTCCAGCCGATCGCCTCGCGCCTGGTGAAGGAGATCGCGCTCTATGGTGGTGACATCTCCAAATTCGTGACTCCCACCGTTTGTGCCGACGTCCTGGCGCAAATCGCCAAGGCGGGCGGCTCGCACGGTTAATAGTCTGCGGCCATTCATTGCCACGACAGGCAGACGCGGCTATCTCGCGCCAGCACGAGCGACCCTCCAGATTTCGAGACCTGACCTGATGATCCGAGCCAAGTTTACTGCCGTTGCCCTGGGCCTGGCCCTGTTTGCCGCACCCGGCCTGGCGCAGGACAAGGCCCAGCCGGCCCCTGCCGCCCCGGCCTTGAGCGCCGTGATCAATCCCGACCCGGCTTTTGAGCCGGAAAACATCCTGGTGCTCGACCTGTCAAACGGCGGCCGCGTGCTGATCCGGCTGATGCCGGCTTGGGCGCCGGGTCATGTCGAGCGGATCAAGACCCTGGCGAGCCAGGGTTTCTACAACGGGATCATATTCCACCGCGTGATCGATGGCTTCATGGCCCAGACTGGCGATCCGACCGGGACCGGGCAGGGCGGCTCGCCGCTCCCGGACCTGAAGGCGGAGTTCAATTATATCCCGCACGTCCGCGGCTCGGTCTCGATGGCCCGCACCGATCAGCCGGACACGGCCAACAGCCAGTTCTTCATCGTCTTCTACCCGCGTTTTGCCCTTGATCATCGCTATACCAACTTCGGCCGGGTGATCGCGGGTATGGACTATGTCGACGCGATCGAGCGGGGCGAGCCGCCCGCCAACCCAACCAAGATTCTGCAGGCCTCGCTGCTGAGCGAAGGCAAGCCGCGCCCGGCTGCCCCGGCTGCAGCTGCTCCTGCAGCAATTTCGGCCGACATGCTGAGCAGTTCCAAGTCCAACTAGGCCGCAATCCCGGCTTGACCATGCCCCGCGCCCCGCTAGGGCGCGGCCATGCGTGTTGACCTGTTCGATTTCGAGCTTCCGACCGACCGGATCGCCTTGCGGCCGGCCCGCCCGCGCGATGCCGCGCGCCTGCTGTTCGTGCCGGGGCAGGGCGACTTTGCCGACAAGGGCGTGCTTGACCTGCCGGATCTGCTCGAGCCCGGCGATGTCCTGGTTTTCAACGATACGCGCGTCATTCCGGCCCAGCTTGAGGGCTATCGCGGCCAGGCGCGGATCGGCGCGACGCTGCACAAGCGGATCGACCTGCGCCGTTGGCAGGCCTTCATCCGCAACGGCAAGCGGCTGAAGGCTGGAGACCTGATCGAGTTCGCCGCCGGGGTTTCTGCTCTGGCCGAGGAGCGCCACGCCGACGGCTCTTGGACCCTGGCCTTTGCGGGTGACGAGCCGGTCGAAGTGCTACTCGACCGGGCCGGCCAGGTCCCGCTACCGCCCTATATCGCCGGCAAGCGCGCGATAGATGAGGCTGACAAGAGCGACTACCAGACCATGTTTGCGGCCAAGGACGGCGCTGTCGCCGCGCCGACTGCCGCGCTGCATTTCACGCCAAGGCTGATGGAAGCACTGGCGGCGCGGGGGATCGGCCACGAAACGCTGACGCTGCATGTCGGCGCCGGGACGTTCCTGCCGGTCAAGGCCGACGATACCGAAGACCACCAGATGCATGCCGAATGGGGCGTCATCACCGTTGAAACAGCCGCGCGGCTCAACGCGGTGCGCGCGCGCGGCAATCGGATCATTGCGGTTGGCACGACCAGCCTGCGCCTGCTGGAAAGCGCGGCAGACGATGCCCGCATGATCCATCCGTTTGAGGGCGATACGGCGATCTTCATCACCCCGGGCTATCGCTTCAAGGGCATCGACGCGCTGGTGACCAATTTCCACCTGCCCAAGTCGACCCTGTTCATGCTGGTTTCGGCGCTGATGGGGCTGGAGCGGATGCAGGCGGCCTATGCCCATGCCATCGCCAGCGAATACCGGTTCTATTCCTATGGCGATTCCTCGCTGCTGTTGCCGGGCTAATTGCGCGGCTAAACACAGCTTGCGCTGATCGACCTTTTCCGGTCTCCTCGACTGGCCCCACGCAAAGATGGGGTTTGGAGGGGGTACAAAGATGACGGATTCAACTTCGGCGCCCGCAGCGGCGCCGGGGCCGCTGGCCGGGCTGGGCATTGTGGCGATTGTCGTGGTGGCGGTGATCGGCTGGGCGATCATCGGCACGGCGCTGTTTTCGGAAGCAACGCTGTTCGGTGGGTTCCTCTTGCTGTGGCACTGGGCCAACCTGGAGGCGCTGGAGATCAAGCGGATGCCGGCGACCATTGCCGGGGCACTGGTCGGGATCGCGCTGGCTTGGCAGGTTGTCTACCTGACCAGCAAGCTGGGCAGTAATGGCACGATCCTGGGCTTGTTGATCATGGTGGCGGCAATCTACCTGCAAGTGATCAACGCGCTGCCGTTCCTGTTCAATGCTGCGGCCATGCTGTTCCTGACCGTCGCGGCCGCACCGCTGATCCAGCTCAAGATCGATTTCGCTGAACTTGCAGTGGCGACGGTGGTCGGCGGGCTGTTTTTCGGCGGCTTTGTCGAGGCGATCAAGCGGATCGCCGCGCGGTTCATGCCCGCAGCCGCCTAGCGCGCAAACAGGGTGCGCGGATCGATCACTCGGTCGATCAGCGCATCGTCCTGCGGTAGCTGGCCATCGAGCATCAGCATGGCCAGGCCATGGACTACGGCCCAGGCCTGGATCATCAGCTGCCGTGCCTCGGCCTCGTCACCGCGCACGGCGCGCAGCGCCTTGTCCTGCAATAGCCGGGCTGCGAGATTGTCGCCGAAGATTGACGAACCGACATCGCGGCCTTGTCCAAAGACCAGCCTGAAGAGGGCGGGGTTGACCAGGGCCCAGCGGACATAGGCCCGCCCGGTCGCGCCAAAGGCATCGCTATTGCCCTCTGCGCCTGTTGCTGCGGCTTGCTGGTACTGACCCAGCTGCTCAATCCCTTCTGCTGCCAGTGCGCCGAGCAAGGCCTGTTTATCGGGGAAATGGCGATAGACCGCCGTGGGCGAGACGCCGACCTCGCGCGCAAGGGCGCGGAGCGATAGATCCTCTATCGGGGCGGTTTCCAGTGCCTTCAACCCGGCCTCGACCAGTGCAGAGCGTAGGTCGCCATGGTGATAGGAGCGGGTTTGGGCTGATGTTGACACTGTTACCATTGCTGCTATGTTTACGCCATAAACATTAAGCGGAGATTCGCATCATGGCAAGCGCAGTTGAAACCGTCATCCGGGGAGTCGTCACCAAAGGCGTCATGGCCGTCGCCAGCTTCAACCGCGCGCGCCAGGATGCTGAGAAGAAGCACCCCTTCCTGACCGGCATCCACACGCCGATGACCGAGGAGCGGACGCTGACCGACCTCAAGGTCACTGGTGCGATCCCGGCCGAACTGTCCGGCCGCTATGTCCGCATCGGCCCGAACCCGTTCAAGCCCGATCCGCGCGGCCACCACTGGTTCATCGGTGACGGCATGGTCCACGGCGTCCGGCTGCAAGACGGCAAGGCGCTGTGGTATCGCAACCGCTATATCCGCAGCCAGGCACTTGAAGCGCAAGGCGGTCCGAAGGCCGCGCCGGGGCCGCGGCGCGGACGGCGCGACCTTATCAATACCAATGTCGTCCAGCACAATGGCCAGACCCTGGCGATTGTCGAGGCCGGTTCTTTCCCGGCGCAGCTTAATGACGAGTTGGAGACCGTCACCTACACCGATTTCGGCGGCACTCTGCACGTGCCGTTCACGGCCCACCCGCATGAGGACCCGCTGACGGGCGAACTTCACGCAATCACTTACGACGGCATGACGCAAGACACGGTCTGGCATGTCGTGGTCTCGAAAGACGGCAAGGTGCTGCGGGAAGAGCCGATCCCGGTCGAGCATGGTCCCTCGATCCACGAATGCGCAATTACGCAGAAATATGTCCTGGTCTTCGATCTGCCGGTGACCTTCTCGATGAAGGCGCTGATCGGGGGCGAGCAGTTCCCCTATGCCTGGAACCCGGCCCACCGGGCCCGCGTCGGCCTGCTTCCGCGCCAGGGCACCGCGTCTGACATCACCTGGTGCGATGTCGATCCCTGCTATGTGTTCCATGTCGCCAATGCCTATGACGCCAAGGATGGCACCGTCGTGGTCGACATGTCGGTCCATGAAACGATGTTCGCGGGCGGCCCAGATGGCCCCAATGGCAAGCCGCTGGGGATGGAGCGCTGGACGATCGATCCCGCTGTCGGGAAGGTAACCCGCACGACCCTCGACAAGGCCCCGCAGGAGTTCCACCGCCCGGACGAGCGCTTCTTCGGCCAACCCTATCGTTATGCCTGGTCGATGGGCCTGCCGAGCGAGGAGGATGTTGGTTTCCTGGGTGAGGCGCCGATCTATCGTTATGACCTGGAGACCGGCGAGCGCAGCCAGCACGACTTCGGCCCAGGCCGGGTGCCGGGCGAATTCGTCTTCGTGCCGCGCGCAAAGGATGCCCCCGAAGGCGATGGCTGGGTAATGGGCTATGTCATCGACGCGGCTAACGAGACGACGGATCTGGTCATCCTCGACGCTGCCAATATCGCTGCTCCGCCGGTTGCCTCGGTCCATATCCCGCACCGGATCCCGCCGGGCTTCCACGGCAACTGGCTGCCCGACGCTTGATTTCGGACAAGACATCCGCCCTCCGCTGCGGCTAACTTGCTCAGCCGGAGGGATGGATGACCAATCATGCAGGCCAGGCCGCGATCGAAGCGCGGCTGGAGCGCGCTGCCGAAGCGCTCGGCGATCTGACCGCGCCGGTCATGGCGGAATATTATCGCCGCTATCCGGACGCCCGCGCCAGCTTCGTCCACCATGCCCCGCATGGGCCGGAGCGGCTTGAAGCCGAGATGGTCGGCAACACGCTCTATTACGTCATGACCTGGTTTGAATCGCCGACCGAGGCGCGGATCTATTTCGACACCTCCGTTCCGCACCACCGGGTCGCGCTCGACGTGCCGCCGGACTGGTTCCGCGGCCTGATCGAGGTGCTGATCGATGTGATTGAGGCCGGAGTGCCAGCGCTGGACGCTGCCGAGGAGCAAGCCTGGGATGAAATGCGCGCGGCACTGGTCGGGCTGGTCGAGCGCAACCGTTTCGTCTAGCGCGTGCGGCCATGACAGCGCCGCGCTTCCAGTTTGATCTCCACGCCACCGATGGCAAGGCCCGCACCGGCACGATCCGGATGCCCCGGGGCGAAATTCGCACCCCGGCCTTCATGCCAGTCGGAACGGCCGCGACAGTCAAGGCCATGAAGCCAGAGAGCGTGCGCGCCACAGGTGCCGATATCCTGCTGGGCAATACCTATCACCTGATGCTGCGCCCCGGGGCAGAGCGGGTCGCGCGGCTGGGGGGCTTGCACAAGTTCATGAACTGGGACCGCCCGATCCTGACCGACAGCGGCGGGTACCAGGTGATGAGCCTGTCCGATCTACGCAAGATCACCGAGGAAGGGGTGACCTTCAAGAGCCACCTCGACGGCAGCCGGCACTTGCTGACCCCCGAACGCTCGATGGAAATCCAGCGGTTGCTGGGCAGCGATATCGTCATGGCCTTTGACGAATGCCCGCGCGCGGATGCGCCCTATGAGACCATCGCCCAGTCGATGCGGATGTCGATGCGCTGGGCTGCACGCAGCCGCGCCGGTTTCGACAGCGGCGCAGAACACGCCGAACGCTCTGCCCTGTTCGGGATCCAGCAGGGCGCACTCAACGAGGATCTGCGCCGCGAAAGCGCCGAGGCGCTCCAGGCGATCGGCTTCGATGGCTATGCGATCGGCGGTCTGGCCGTGGGCGAGGGGCAGGAGGCAATGTTCGCCACGCTCGATTTCGCCCCCGATATGCTGCCAGTGGACCGCCCGCGCTACCTGATGGGGGTCGGCAAGCCCGATGACTTGGTCGGCGCAGTCGAGCGCGGGGTCGACATGTTCGATTGCGTGTTGCCGAGCCGCTCGGGCCGCAATGGGCAGGGCTTTACCTGGAGCGGCCCGGTCAACCTGCGCAACGCCAAGCACGCTGAAGATCCTGCGCCGCTGGACGCGCGCTGCCCCGGCGATTGCTGCACCAAGTACAGCCGCGCCTATCTCCATCATCTCCACAAGAGCGGGGAGATCCTCGGGGCCATGCTGCTGACTGAGCATAACCTGACCTTCTATCAGCAGCTGATGCAGGCGATGCGCGATGCGATCGCGGCGGGCACTTTTGCAGCCTTTGCTGCCGAATTTCGGCGGGGCTATCTCGGCCGCTGACAAGCGCAGGATTCTGGATTAGGCTCTCTCCAAAGAGGGAGAGCGATAATGGCCACTGTGCTTGAAACCAAATCCGAAGCGAACGACGATCACGTTCGGGGTGCCGTTAGTGCCGAGGAATGGGCGGTCCGGGTGGACCTGGCTGCGGCCTACCGTTTGGTGGCGCTCTATGGCTGGGATGACCTGATCTTCACGCACCTCTCGGCCCGCGTGCCGGGGCCGGAGCATCACTTCCTGATCAACCCTTATGACATGATGTTCGAGGAAATCACCGCGAGCTCGCTGGTCAAGATCGACGTCGAGGGCCAGCCGGTGATCCCGACCGCGCACCCGGTCAATCCGGCCGGTTTCACGATCCATTCGGCGCTGCACATGAACTGCGAGGATGCCCACGCGGTGATGCACCTGCACACGCCCGCCGGGCAGGCCGTCAGTGCCATGGCGGATGGCCTGCTGCCGCACACCCAGACCGCGATGATCGCCGGTTCGGACATTGCCTATCATGATTATGAAGGCATCGCGACCGACCTGGAGGAGCGTGACCGGCTGGTTGTCGACATGGGTGACAAGCACGTGATGATCCTGCGCAACCACGGCACCCTGGCGATCGGCAAGACGGTGGGTGAATGCTTCCTGCGGCTCTATTTCCTGGAACGCGCCTGTGACGCGCAGGTCAAGATGTTGTCCGCCGGGCGCGATGGCTTGAATAATCCGCCGCAGGGCACCCCGGAAAAGGTCAAGGCACAGACCCCGGCGGCCGGGATCGGCATGCTGGCCAACGGTCTTGCGTGGCCGGCCTTGCTACGCAAGCTTGACCGGATCGATCCTTCGTTCCGGAACTGAACTGCGCCAGTTTTCAGCAATAGATTGCGGTAGTTGCATCGGTGCCGAAGGCTGATAGGCTCCCTTGAGGGAAGGGGGCTGTCCACTATTCGTCGCTGACCCCCGGTAGGGGGAGAAGAATGCCATGCGCCGTATGACGGGCTTGCTTGCAACTGCTGCGGTCACCCTGGCCGTGCCAGCCACGGCGCAGGATGCTGCTACACTGGCGCAAAAATTCGGCGCTCTTGAATCAATCCGTCAACTTTCGATGTCGCCCGGTGGCAACTACCTTTCGATCGTCGCGCCGGACAAGAATGGCGGGCAGGTGCTCTATCTGGCTGACCTGTCGGTTCCTGGCCTGCCCAAGGCAATCATGCGCCAGGGGCAGCCAGATCAGCAGCTGCGCTGGTGCGAGTTTGCCACGGATACCCGCCTGATTTGCATGGTTACCCTGCAGATGGACGAGGGCGGGCAAACGCTGAATTTTTCGCGCCTATTCTCGATGGGTGCCGACGGCTCGGACGTGAAGCAGCTCTCCGCGCGCAATGGTGGCCGCTCGCTGGGGCGGGTGTTCTATGGCGGCGGAATCATCGACTGGGATATTCCCGGCAAGCCAGGCAAGGTGCTCATGTCCCGGATCTTCCTGCCACAGGATACGGCCGGCACCAATATCCGCGCAAAGGGCGAGGGACTGGGCGTGGAAGAGGTTGATGTCACCACGCTTGCCCGCAAGCTGGTCGAGAAGCCGCGCTCGGAAGCCTCCGAATATATCAGCGATGGCCATGGCAATGTCCGGATCATGGGGATCATGCCGCGCGATGCCGACGGATACCTGCGGGGCAAGGTCAGCTATTCCTTCCGCAAACCGGACTCGCGCGAATGGGACGGACTGGCCAAGGTGGTGCAGAGCGATGCGGGGCTGTGGAGCGGGTTTGAACCCTATGCCGTGGATAGCTCGCGCAATGTTGCCTACGGTTTCGATGACAACAACGGCTATCGGGCGCTTTATGCGATGACGCTTGATGGACTGGGCGGCAAGGAGCTGATCCTGGGCCGCACTGACGTCGATGTCGATTCGTTGATCCAGATTGGGCCGAGCAACCGCGTGGTCGGCGCCAGCTATGCCACCGAGCGGCGAATGATCGAGTTTTTCGACCCTGAGCTGAAGAAGCTGGCCGCCGGCCTCGGCAAGGCTCTGCCCGGCAAGCCTGCAATCAGCTTTGTCGATTCGAGTGCGGATGAAAGCAAGCTGTTGCTGTTCGCCTCGAGCGACGTCGATCCGGGCCAGTTCTATCGGTATGACAAGACCACCCGCAAGCTGGAGCCGTTGCTGCCCGTTCGCGCCGAGCTGGCTGGCCTCAAGCTGGCGGAGATGAAGCCGATCACCTTTGCCGCGGCGGACGGCACCCAGATCCCTGGTTATCTGACCCTGCCGCCGGGCAGCACCGGCAAGAACCTGCCCGCCATCGTCATGCCGCACGGCGGGCCGGGCTCACGCGATGAATGGGGCTTTGACTGGCTGGTACAGTTCTATGCGTTGCGCGGTTATGCGGTGCTCCAGCCCAATTTCCGCGGCTCGGCCGGTTATGGCAACGCCTGGTTCCGCCGCAATGGCTTTCAGTCTTGGCGGACGGCGATCGGCGACGTCAACGATGCCGGGCGCTGGCTGGTCAGCCAGGGGATCGCTGCACCCGACAAGTTGGGTATCCTGGGCTGGTCCTATGGTGGCTATGCGGCCCTTCAGAGCTCAGTCCTTGATGCAGGCCTGTTCAAGGCGATTGTGGCGATCGCGCCGGTGACCGACCTTGAAGGGTTAAGGGCTGACCGGATCGACTATGCCGATTACCCGCTGGTTGACCGCCTGATCGGCACCGGTGCCCACATCCGCGAGGGTTCGCCGGCGCGCAACGCCGGGCAGATCAAGGCGCCAGTGCTGCTGTTCCACGGCGATCAGGATGCCAACGTCAAGATCACCCAGTCGCGGCTAATGGCTGACCGACTCAAGGATGCCGGTAAGCAGGTTGAGTTGGTCGAGTTCCAGAAGCTCGACCACTACCTGCAGAGCAATGCCGCGCGGACCCGGCTGCTGTGGCAGTCTGATGCTTTCCTGCGCAAGGCGATGGGTTTGCCTGCCAACTAAGCCGCGCAAACGAAAAGGGCGGCCCCGCGGGACCGCCCTTTGCTGTATTCGGTAAGGCCGAAGCTTAGCGCGAGTAGAACTCGACCACCAGGTTCGGTTCCATCTTCACCGGATAGGGCACTTCGTCGAGCGTCGGAACACGCACGAAGGTGATCTTGTCGGTGCCGTCGGGCGCGACGTACTCCGGGATTTCACGCTCGGCCAGGGTCTGGGCTTCAGCGATCAGGGCCATTTCCTTGGCCTTCTTGCCCAGGGTGACCACGTCACCGGGACGCACGCGGCGGCTGGCGATGTTGCACTTCACGCCATTCACATAGATGTGGCCGTGCGAAACGATCTGGCGGGCCGAGAAGATGGTCGGCGCGAACTTGGCGCGGTAGACGACCATGTCCAGGCGCTGCTCGAGCAGGCCGATCAGGTTCTGACCGGTATCGCCCTTCATGCGGCTGGCTTCCTGGTAGGTGCGCTTGAACTGCTTTTCGGTGACATCGCCGTAGTAGCCCTTGAGCTTCTGCTTGGCGCGCAGCTGCAGACCAAAGTCGCTGACCTTGCCCTTACGGCGCTGGCCATGCTGGCCCGGGCCATAGGAACGGCGGTTGACCGAGCTCTTCGGACGACCCCAGATGTTTTCGCCCATGCGGCGGTCAATTTTATACTTCGACGAATTGCGCTTCGACATGGCGCATCGATCCTTCAATTTGCATGCCCTGGAACTGCCCTGGGCTTCTGGTCCGGAACCGCACCATTCCGCCATTTACGGAATGCGACCACCGCTTCACCGGAGTGCAGGGTCAATTGCGAAGTGGCGCCCGTAGCGGTGCTGCAGGCGGAATTCAAGCGGAAATGCGCCTATTCCGGCCTGCGCGGTCCTTTGCGCAGGGCCGAAAGCACCCCGCGGAAGGTCCTGACTTCCAGATGGTTCCAGCCCGGCTTGGTCAGCAGGCCGCGCAATGTCCGGCGGGTGGCTTCGGCGCGATCGGCTGGATGGTAATAACCGGTCGGCTCCAGCATGGCTTCCAACTGACCAATCATGCCTTCCAGCTCTTCCTGCGGGGCGGGGGGGAGCAGCTCCTCCAGCGTGGGCTGGACCAGGTTGGCTTGCTTGGACCACTCATAGGCGCAAAGGATGACTGCCTGGGCCAGATTGAGCGAGCCGAACTCCGGATTGATCGGCACGGTCAGGATCGTGCGGGCCAGCGCCACGTCGTCGGTCTCCAGGCCAGAGCGTTCCGGGCCGAAGACATAGGCGGACTTGCCGGGTTCAGCATGGATTGCTCGGGCGGCCTGTTCGGCATCGACCACCGGCTTGGTCACCCCACGCTTGCGCACTGTGGTGGCATAGACATGGGCGCAATCGGCCACGGCATCGGCCAGGCTGTCAAAAACCCGGGCCTGCTCCAGCACGATGTCGGCTCCGGCCGCCGCCGGGCCTGCGCTGGGATTGGGCCAGCCGTCGCGCGGGGCGACCAGCCGCAGTTCGGTCAGCCCGAAGTTGAGCATGGCCCGCGCCGCCTTGCCGATATTCTCGCCAAGCTGCGGCCGGACCAGCACGATGGCGGGCCGGTTACTGCTTTGCGGCATCCTGCACCGCGCTGGCGAAGTCTTCAAAATCCTTGGCTTCGCTGAAATCGCGATAGACCGAGGCGAAGCGGATATAGGCGACAGAGTCGAGCTGGCGCAGACCGTCCATGACCATCTCGCCAATCTGCTTGGCGCTGACTTCGGCATCACCCAGCGTTTCGACCTGGCGCTGGATGCCGGAGACCAACTGATCGAGCCGCTCCTGCGCGATGCCGCGCTTGCGACAGGCCAGCGCGACGGACTGCTCGATCTTGGCGCGGTCAAAGGGTTCGCGCTTTTCGCCGGATTTCACCACGGTGATCTCACGCAGCTGGACGCGCTCAAAGGTGGTGAAGCGCGCGCCGCAGCCTTCGCATTGCCGGCGGCGACGGATCGAGGTGTTGTCCTCGGTCGGCCGCGAATCCTTTACCTGGCTGTCATCGTGCGCACAAAAGGGACAGCGCATGTGTTACGGGCGCAGTCGCTTGTAGAGCATGAAACCGGCACCGGCGATCAGACCGACCGGCCAGGTAATCACCGGCAGAACCGCCGCAGCAACCGCGCCAACCGCAGCGCCGGTCAGCACTGGCTTGGTCGAAGGATGGGCCATCCCCTGCTTGCCCATACCGACGATTTCATCGCGGGCGTCGGAAAGCAGGTCGTTCGGGCGGTTCGGATCGGTCATGGCTTACAGCTCCGGATAGATCGGGAAGCGGGCGCAGAGCTCTTCCACCTGTCCGCGGACACGGGCTTCGATCTGGCCGTCCCCTTCGTCGCCGTTGCGGGCCATCCCGTCAACCACTTCGGCGATCAACGCGCCGACCTTGCGGAACTCCTCCTCGCCAAAGCCGCGCGTTGTGCCAGCCGGGGTGCCCAGACGGACGCCCGAAGTGACGAAGGGTGAGCGCTTGTCGAACGGGATACCGTTCTTGTTGCAGGTCAGCCAGGCGCGATCGAGGCCCTTTTCAGCAGCCTTGCCGGTCACGTCCTTGGCAGTCAGGTCAACCAGCATCAGGTGGTTGTCGGTCCCGCCCGAAACGATCCGCAGGCCGTTCTCGGTCAGGCTCTCGGCCAGCGCGCGCGAGTTCTTCACGATCTGCGCGGCATAGGCCTTGAATTCCGGCTTGAGCGCATCGGCAAAGGCCACGGCCTTGGCAGCGATCACGTGGACGAGCGGGCCGCCCTGCATGCCGGGGAAGACCGCGGTGTTGAACTTCTTGGCCATGTCCTCGTCATTGGTGAGGATGATGCCGGATCGCGGACCGCGCAGGCTCTTGTGCGTGGTGGAGGTGACGACATGCGCATGCGGGAAGGGCGAGGGGTGAGCGCCGCCCGCGACGAGGCCGGAGAAGTGGCTCATGTCGACCAGCAACCAGGCACCCACGGCATCGGCGATCTCGCGGAACCTCTGGAAGTCCCAGACGCGCGAATAGGCGGTGCCGCCGGCGATGATCAGCTTGGGCTTGTGCTCATGGGCCAGGCGCTCAACCTCTTCCATGTCGAGCAGCTCGTCCTCGGCGCGCACGCCATAAGGGATCGGCTTGAACCACTTGCCGCTCATGTTGACCGGCGAACCGTGGGTGAGGTGACCGCCCGAGTTGAGATCCAGCCCCATGAAGCTGTCACCCGGCTGCAGCAACGCCAGGAACACCGCCTGGTTCATCTGGCTGCCCGAGTTGGGCTGTACGTTGGCGAACTGGCAGCCAAACAGCGCCTTGGCCCGCTCGATCGCCAGGTTTTCGACCACGTCGGCATATTCGCAGCCGCCGTAGTAGCGCTTACCGGGATAGCCCTCGGCATATTTGTTGGTGAAGACCGAGCCGGTCGCTTCGAGCACGGCGAGCGAGGTGATATTCTCGCTGGCGATCAGTTCGATCTTGGTCTGCTGGCGGTGCAGCTCGGCCCGGATCGCGGCGTAGACTTCCGGGTCGGCGCTGGCCAGATGTTCGGTGAAGAAGCCGGCGGAGCGGATCGCGGGGCTGGCGAGAGTGGTGGTCACGGGAAGAGCTCCTCAGGCGGGCGGATTGGAGAGTTTGGCAACGCGGCCGGTGTGGCGACCTTCGCCAAAGCCGGTGGCAAGGAATGCGTCAAGACACGCTTTGGCCATGTCGCTGCCAGTCAGGCGCGCGCCCATGGCGATGACATTGGCATCGTTATGTTCCCGCGCGAGGGCGGCCGAGAGCGGTTCAGACACCAGCGCGGCGCGGCAGGCCGGATTGCGGTTGACCGCGATCGAGAT
>Ga0315903_10002380_pt1 | contig 27701 bp, 24 predicted proteins | sample LakEriMetagenome_7_FD_203524 | JGI IMG/M metagenome (GOLD analysis project Ga0315903, IMG submission 203524) | Freshwater fungal communities from buoy surface, Lake Erie, Ohio, United States - Buoy 2 MA119 | ecosystem: Environmental > Aquatic > Freshwater > Lake | place: USA: Lake Erie, Ohio... | reverse complement strand
ACGCGATCCGCGTTTCCTCTGAGGTTATGGAATCTAACGGTTCCACTTCGATGGCTTCGGTTTGCGCCGGCACCATGGCTCTTCTCGATGCCGGTGTCCCGCTGATCCGTCCTGTCGGTGGTATCTCCGTGGGTCTTGTTACCGATTTCAACGAAGACGGTACACTCAAAGCGCACAAGATGCTTCTCGACATTATTGGTTCCGAGGACTTCTACGGCGACATGGACTTCAAACTCTGTGGCACCAACGAAGGCGTCACCGGTTATCAGCTTGACCTCAAGCTTCCGGGTCTTCCGCTCGCCATGCTTGAAGAGGCGATCAAAATTGCCAAAGACGGCCGCACCAAAGTCATTGCGAAAATGGCGGAGTCCATCGTTGAACCGAAAGAGCTCAGTGCCCACGCACCGCGCATCGTTTCGGTGAAAATCCCTGCGGATCGTATCGGCGAACTCATCGGACCTGGCGGCAAAAACATCAAAGCTATCCAAGCGGAATCCGGTGCTGAGATTAACATCGAAGACGACGGCACCGTTCACATCTACGCTTCCAAACAAGCTGGATTGGATCGCGCGAAAGACATGATCAACCGCATGTTCCAAGAAATCGAAGTCGGCCAGACCTACACGGGTCGCGTTGTTTCGATCACTGCATTCGGTGCATTCATGGAAGTGCTTCCTGGAAAAGACGGACTCGTTCACGTCTCGGAGTTGGCCGAAGGCCGCGTCGAGAAAGTGGAAGACGTCGTCAAGAAAGGCGATCTGCTCACCGCGAAATGTCTCGGTGTGGATGAAAAAGGCCGCGTGAAAATGTCACGCCGCGCCTGGCTCTGCGACGAGAAAGCCAAAGAGGCAGAGGCTAATGGCACCGCAGTTGAAGAGACTGTCACTCCACTTGTCTAACATGGTGAAGGATTTAATCATCCTTCTAACATAAAATCATCAAGCCAGTGTCCGAAAGGGCACTGGCTTTTTTTATAAGCATTTAAATGTCGATTTTATTTTTTGAAGGATCGGCATTTTCAATTTGATTGGGTTGAGGACAAATTTTTCCTAACAATCTAGGAGCGTTTTGATCAGGATTGAAGGGGTCAGCTGGCTGAATCGGTGGTTGTGCGGGTGGATCAACTTTTGGAATGTCTGCCTTTGGAGGGCAAATTTCTCCTAAAACCTGCGGCTGATCTTCTGAGTCATTAGGTGTATCAGAATCAATGACATTAGAAGGCACGGGCCGCGGAGTGCCAGTAGTACGGGCGACCTTGCCCATGATGGGGTTATTATCCTTACATGCTGCCGCAGAAAGCGAAAATGCCACCGCTGCCGCTTGAGCAAGTCGTATGGTTCCGCAGATCGAACCATATTTGTCCTGCAGAGCACGCACTTCATCCGTCGAACAATTTGTTAGATCGAAAACTTCTTTTCGGCACTTGCTGCAGAATTTTCCGTTTGTGGAATCTTCCATGGCGTCCCAGCTCATGGGGCATTTGAAGAAGAAATCTTTATCGGTGAGTCGGCTCATGATGAGATGAGTTGAAATGAATTAGCTTGGAACTTATTAAAGATAAAGATTTTAAGTCGATCATCATTTGGGACCTGAATTTATCCTTCAGCTCATCATGGATTGACTTGGCTTTTTGAGATCTTTTCTTAGAAGTGATCGTACGGAACGATAGCGTGCTCCTCCTCTAAGATATTCATTCAGAGAATGATGAGTCAGAGCATCCAAGCTGCGTATCAGCGGCTGATCCACATGAGGAATCATGGCTATCGCAGATTGAATCGAATTATCCCATGAGCGGAAATGCATCATTGCATCGGTTGGGCGTATCATGCCGCGGCAGGCGTTGTGACCGCAGGCACATTCCATTTCCCATTCGAGATTGAACAAGCTGTATTCATCCGTGATTTCCTCGCCGGGTTCGATATCGCGCAGGGCGACCTCAAATCCCCAAGCAGTGCTCATGGTGTTGGGATGGCAGGAGTGATTCACAAACTTCGCCGCGTCCCAGCTTAAGATGCGGTTTCCTTTAGCATCGAGAAACGAATATTTCTCTGCTAATTGGCGGCTCGTCTCATCCAAGCGTTGATATTGCTGTGGGGTGATTTTGATATCCAAAGGATCCTGGACATAAACCAGCGAACCCTTGGGGATAGGTTGTGAGGCAAATACGCCGTAACCGACGTGCGGGCTGACGAGTCGTAACTCGGTCGATGGATGGATCATGGAATGCGATGCTTACCCGGTGCATGCTTTCTTTTGGCCAAGGGTTTACTTAACCCCTTCTCACGACCTCCAAAAACACTACCGTTATCTCAAGTGAACTACTCTTTTTTTTGCGGCTGTCAAGATGGCTCGTTGGAGATTTTGAATGGCCATTCGGTTAAGATGCCAAGTGGCGAAAGTTCATATCACCAAATTCGTGCGACCTTGTAGGAATCGATGATTTGATCGGCGGAAATGATTCCCAGACCAAGGCGTTTGGCCTGACATATGAGCATACGATCAAAAGGGTCGCCGTGGTGTTTAGGGAGTTCCTGAAGCAAGCGGCAATCATCGATGCCTGGCGATAGCAGCGGGATTCCGATACGTGTCAACTCTTCTGTAAAAATCAGGTTCCAATCATCTGTTAGATTAAAGTCGAAGCCCTTATTGGAAAGTTTAATCGCGATCTCCCAGAAGCTCGCCGATGAGTGATAGACGGGCAGTTTTCCGTTGATAGCTTGAGCCGCGCTTTTTGAGAGTCGCTTGTCGCCGTACAGCATCCAGAGCAGCGCATGAGTATCTAACAACCAACCGGAAAGGTTTTTAGTCGTCATGATGGATTAAAGGCATTCACGATTTCAGCATTCAGAGTGGGATCATCAAATTTAGTGCCCATTTTGAATTTCTTGTCTTTGAGCCCACCGATGCGAGTTTTTCCCGAAAACTCCTTAATCATGCTCAGTCGCGCTACGGGCTTATCACGTCGTGCGATGATCACTTCCTCTCCACGCTCTACAGCTAAGATCAAACGCGAAAGCTGTGTTTTGGCCTCATGGATTGTAACTTGCATGACGGTTAAAAATTAGCTAAGTAGACTAAGACAATCAAGCGGAATTTCTCTTTCCGCTCACTAAAAATCACTATCCGGATAGAGCTGATGGTATTTGATCGCCTCGACGGCGACGGCGGCAGCGGTGCCGAAAATGGTTTCGACGCTGGCGGTGCGGGGGACTTGTGCCGCGGGGCGGGTGAGTCCTAGGATGATTTGTCCGTAATTTTGCGCGCCAGCGAGGTGTTGCAAAAGTTTCAGGGAAATGTGTGCGGCATCTAGGTTTGGAAATACTAGCACATCGGCACAATTTCGGCTGCCAGCATCTGGAAGCTTGGTTTCAGCGGCTGCTGGATCGACAGCAACATCGGCTTGGAGTTCGCCATCAATATTGAGATCTAACATTTCCTCTTGAACGCGGCTTTTTGCTAGCGCTGTAGCAGCCGCCATTTTTTGGGCGTCTTGGGTGCTTGAACTGCCTTTGGTTGAGTGGCTAAGAAGAGCGATCTGTGGGGTTCTTCCCAGGAAGTGGAGAGCAAGTTTTCCGGTTTCGATAGCGATGCTGGAAAGTTGAGTGACGTCGGGTTGGGGAATTAAGCCTGTATCTGCGAGAAAGATCGGGCGCTCTTTCAACAGAGGAAAATGAGGAGCGATCAACATGGTCACGCCAAAGATGCGTGGGATGTTGGCATCTGGTTTGATGTTTTGGATTAGGGCACGAAAGTAGTAGGCGGGGATCGCTTGGTTACCACCGACGATGGCGTCTGCATGACCGTATTGTACCATCATCGATCCGAAGTGATGGGGGCGTGTGATAACTTCTTCATTCACGAGCTGCGGGTTGTCGCGGTAGCGCGCCATGTTTTTCGCGCGATCGAGGAAAAGCGGTAGGTCGGAAGACGTTTTCGGATCGATCACCCGGATGAAGGTCATCGGGATGTTGTGCTCGGCAGCGAGTGCTCTAACGCGCTGTGGATTGCCGAGAAGGATGGGGGAAATTGCTTCAAGTGCCACAAAGCTTGCGGCGGCTTGGATCACACGGATATCTTCTCCCTCGGTGAAAACGACGCGTTTTGGGTGATTGCGGAGCTGTTCGATTAGGCGCCGAGTCACGTCGTTGAGTTGATCAGGGGAGGTTTGAGGCATGAGATTTCAATAAGCTAGAAAGGCTTACTCTGAACATTGCAGCTAGGGAATCAACACCTGAGATGCTGGAAATGAAAATTCAGCGCTGATTGAAACGGGTTATTTCGCGTTGGGCTTCGCGCAGTTCGACCTTTTTCTTCAGATCATGGCGTTGATCGGAATGGGTTTTGCCTTTGCCTACTCCGATCTCGACTTTGACGCGGCGATTTTTCCAATACATTCGCAGCAGTGGCAGGGAGCAGCCTTTGATGGAGGATTCTGCGGCAAGCTTGAGGATTTCACGCTTGTTCAAAAGAAGGCGCCGAGGGCGTTTAGGTGCGTGATTGAACCAATCTCCGGCGGTTTGCCAGGGTTGGATATCACAGCCGTAGAGAAAAACCTGATGACCTTCGACGCGGGCGAAGGCATCGGAAATATTGATTTTTCCGGCACGGATCGATTTGACCTCGGTGCCTTTGAGTTCCAGTCCAGCTTCGTATTTGTCGAGAATATGGAAATCCCGACCGGCCTTGCGGTTGGTGGCGATTTCGGCACTCATCGAGATGGAGCTAACAAGCAGTGGGTGATCTCCTTCAGATCGCCATCGGCTTGTGCACAAGCTTGATCTTGCCTTCGATAATCTCAGTAAGAGCAATATCGGCGGCGCCCATGCTTGGAACAGTAGGGATCAGAGGTGAGCGTCCGCTATTAAGCTGACGAACCCTTTGGGAGACGAGGTTAATAAGGACCAATGGGTCTGTGACAATTTCTGCAGCTTGTTCGACAAGTTCGCTTTTCATAGTGGAGCCGGGTAGTTGCGAGGTGGGCCGTGTTTGCTCGAAGGAAACGACGTTCTCTTGATCATTGGACATGGCTTTATCGCTCAAAACAGTTTGGTTAAAGAAGGAGACGGGCTGGGTGTGAAACCAGAGAAGGCGGGGTTTTGCAAGGGTAAACTCGCTTGTGAGCCGGAAATTCCCTTAATTTTCGTAAAAATGGGGTGGCTTGGGTCGCTCAGTGGTAAATGGCATGTTGAGTTTTCTCCCATGAAGCATCGTCAAAATCTGGTGTTAAGCCATTTCCCCTGAATACCACTGGCTTGACCCGATCTATCTCCCTCTCCAGACCAGCTACGACCAGAGAGCTGAGAGTCACGCCTTTTTTCTTAGCCATAGCTTTCGCTTGTGCATGAAGATTCTCTGATATGACTACGGTGATTTTCATCGGGTTGATTCGGTTATGGTTCTAGCATACCGAGTATAAAGCTTCAATCACACAAAACTTACGCATGGTTTCTCAAGTCGTATGGCGAACGATGCCATCTGGAGCGTACCCTACAACCTTATGCTATATGTGGTGCTGCCTCCTCGAAATTAATCGAAATAACGTCCTTTTTGGCTAGGCGCACCACCAATCTTTGCCAGTATTCATGGCAGATTAAAGAGATCTAAGCCTTTCATGAAATTCAACGAGGACACACGGGTGAAAATCCCATCGATACTCCACCTTACGAGGCTGGGGTATTCCTACTTGTCCCTGAAAAACCTGAGTTTTGACGAAACCAGCAATATTGTCCCCTCCATATTTCGTGAAAGCCTCCAGAAAATCAATCCAGCCGCCACAGTGGAAGAAATCGACCGTCTACTAGGCGATTTGGGACTGCTTCTCGATAACGAAGATCTAGGAAAGGCCTTTTACGAGCGCATCACAGAAACATCCGGCCTCAAAGTCATCGATTTCGAAAACTTCGATCAAAACTCATTTCATGTCGTTACCGAGTTCGCCTGCAAAATTGATGATGATGAATTCCGCCCGGACATCACCCTTCTGATCAACGGGCTGCCCTTGGTCTTCATCGAGGTAAAGAAACCGAATAACCGCGACGGAATCTTAGCGGAGCGAAAACGCATCATCAGCCGTTTCCAGAACCACAAGTTCAAGCGGTTCATCAATGCCACGCAGCTCATGGTGTTTTCGAACAACATGGAATATGACGATGGCTCATCCGAACCTTTGGAAGGAGCTTTTTATGCAACAACGTCATACGGCGAACCGCGCTTCAACTACTTCCGCGAAGAGGATGAATTGGATCTCACCAAACTTTTGTCACCCGAGAGCGCAGAGATTGAAGATGCGGTTTTGAAAGATACCAATCTGGCGAGCATCAAACACTCCTCTGAGTTCGCGACGAACAAAGACCCAAATACCCCGACCAATCGCCTCATTACCTCATTGTTCTCTCGCGAGCGTTTGGCGTTTCTGCTCCGCTTTGGTCTCGCCTACGTTCGCACCGAAAACGGTTATGAAAAGCACATCATGCGATATCCGCAGATTTTCGCAACCAAGGCCATCGAAGCCACTATTGATAGCGGTAAGCGAAAAGGAATCATCTGGCACACGCAGGGAAGCGGAAAGACAGCGCTGGCCTATTACAATGTCCGTTACCTCACCGATTACTTCAAACGACAAAACGTCGTGCCGAAATTCTACTTCATCGTAGATAGGATCGACCTCCTCCATCAAGCCAGCCGAGAGTTCAAAAGTCGCGGGCTGAATGTCTATCACATCATCTCCAGGGACGCCTTTGCACAGGACATCAAATCCAACCTCGCCGTTCATAACGATTCTGGAAAACCAGAAGTCACGGTCGTGAACATCCAACGCTTCAAAGACGATACCGATGTTGTCAGAAACACCGATTACGCCCTCGGCATTCAACGGATTTACTTTCTCGATGAAGTCCACCGCAGCTACAACCCAGAAGGCAGCTTTCTCGCTAACCTCAATCAATCCGATCCGAACGCAATCAAGATCGGCCTCACTGGGACGCCTCTGCTCAACGCTTCCATCGCCCCAACCCTCGCAGCAAGAGCAGCGGGGCAAACCAATCAGACTTACAACTCACGCGCTCTCTTTGGTGACTACATCCACAAATATTATTACAATCGTTCAATAAAAGACGGCTACACCTTGCGCTTGATTCGTGAGGAAATCCAAACGGAATACAAACTCCGGCTCAAAGAAGCACTCGAACAAATCAAAGTCCTCAAAGACGGGAAGAACCGCAAGTTCGTGTATTCCCATGAAAAGTTCGTCGAGCCCATGCTCCAATACATCGTCGAAGATTTCGAGGCTGCCCGCGTCATGAAAAATGACAACTCGATTGGCGCGATGGTCATCTGCGACTCCGCCGAGCAAGCCGAACAGATGGCTGAAATCTTCGCATGGAAATACGCACGGAAAGAAAACATCCACGAAGTCAAAGAAGAGCGTTTAAACTACGCCGCAGATCACGAAAATATCTACAACTTCCCGAAAGACACCGTCAAAACCTGTGCGCTAATCTTACACAACGCCGGAACCAAGGAAGAGCGGAAAGCACAAGTCGAAGCATTCAAAGAAGGGAAAATCGACATCCTCTTCGTGTTTAACATGTTGCTTACGGGCTTTGATGCAGCGCGGTTGAAAAAACTTTATCTCGGGCGTGTTATCAAGGCGCACAACCTTCTTCAGGCACTTACCCGCGTCAATCGTCCCTACAAAAACTATCGCTACGGTCACGTGGTCGATTTCGTGGACATCGAGCGTGAGTTTGAAAAAACCAACCAAGATTATTTTGATGAACTCAAATCCGAGTTAGGCGACGAACTCGACAGCTACTCCGACCTGTTCAAAACCGAAAAAGAAATCGAAGCCGATATCGAAGCGATCAAAGATGCGCTGTTTCATTTCGATACCCAAAACGCCGAAGTCTTCTCGCAACAACTCAACCAGATCGATGATCGCGCTGAGATGAGGAATATCCTCAAAGCTCTCAACGACGCAAAAAATCTCTACAACCTCATCCGTCTGTCCGGCAGATACGAGCTACTGGAAAAACTCGATTTCCGAAAACTCAACCAACTCTCCATCGAGGCATCAAATCGCCTCACGCTCCTCAACCAGCGCGAGTCACTCCTGCACTCTGACGATAACACCAACCTCCTCAACATCGCGCTTGAGGACGTGTTGTTCGCGTTCCGTAAAGTTGATGAAGGAGAACTCGTCATCGCCGACGAACTACGCGACCACCTGCGCCGCACACGCGAGGGGCTGGCGGGGAATTTCGATCAGCGCGATCCGGTGTTCATCAGTTTGAAAGAGGAACTCGAAAGACTTTTCAAAAAGAAAGACCTCTCGGAAATCACGCAGAACGAAATGATCGAGAACATCGCTGCACTCAAAGACATCCATGCCCGCGCCCGCGAGCTGGAGCGCAAGAACCAGCTCCTCCGCGCCAAATACGCGAACGATGAAAAATACGCCCGCCTTCACAAGCGTTTACTGGAAAAAGGCGAACCCACCGAGAGCGAGCGCAAACTCTTCGAGGCACTCAGCGATTTCAAAGCAGAAGCCGATGCCCGCATCTCACAGAACGCCCGCATCCTGACCAACGAAGCTTTTGCCAAAACCGAGATGACTCGCCTCATCATCGAGCAGCTTAAAAACAAACACAACCTACCACTCACCCCGGAAAGCACCCAGTTTATCAACTCCCTCGTCATGAGAGAGTATCTGGCTGAATTTCATGGACTAACACCCACCGCATGACCTCACAACAGTTCAAAGAAAACGCCACCACTCTCATCGATGACCTTAAAGCGGTCTGTGCCGCCTACGGGCTAGGCAACGATGGTAATGAGTTTAAGATCATTACTCAGGTCTTTCTCTACAAATTCCTGAATGACAAATTCGCCCACGAGGTCAAGCGCATCGACCCGGCACTCGCCAAAGCGGATTCATGGGAAGAAGCCATCAGCAAAAAATCCAAAGGCGATTACGAAATGTTGCTCATGCAACTCGGTGCAAGCACCGCCCGTCTCAAGCCAGAGCATTTTCTATCCTCGCTCTGGAAGAAACAGAACGATGACAATTTCGCGAACACGCTGGATCGCACCTTGCTCGATATTGCCACACTAAATGCGGACATCTTCTCTGTCATGACCAGCGATGGTCAAAAGCTGCGCCTCTTCGACGACATCACCCAGATGGTTTCCTCCAAGCGCGATGAATTTGCCAAAGCCATCATCAACAAAATCATTCCCTTCAGCTTTGAACGTATTTTTTCAGAGAAATTCGATTTCTACGCCACGCTCTTTGAATACCTCATTAAGGATTACAACAAAGACGGCGGCGGAAAATACGCAGAGTATTACACCCCTCACGTCGTCGCCAAAATCATGGCCTCCTGCCTCGTCACCAAGGTGCGGGACAACGTCACCTGTTACGATCCCTCTGCTGGATCGGGAACCTTGTTGATGAACCTAGCCCACGCCATCGGTGAGGATCGCTGCACGATCTATGCGGAAGACATTTCACAGAAATCTTCCGGTCTGCTCAGGCTCAACCTAATTCTCAATAATCTCGTCCACTCCATCCCGAACATCATTCAGGGCAATACGATCAGCGAGCCTTACCATAAAGAAGGCACTGCTCTGAAAAAGTTCGACTACATCGTCGCCAATCCGCCCTTCAAACTCGATTTCTCCGATTACCGCGACCAGCTCGATTCCAAAGCCAACAGTCAACGTTTCTTCGCTGGCGTACCCAAGGTGCCAAACAAGGACAAAGACAAGATGGCAATCTACCTGCTCTTCATCCAGCACATCATCCACTCGTTGGCGAAAAACGGCAAAGCAGCCATCGTCGTTCCCACTGGCTTTATCACTGCTCAATCCGGCATTGAACGCAAAATCCGCGAGCACCTTGTCGAAAAGAAAATACTCGCCGGTGTGGTCTCCATGCCCAGCAACATCTTCGCCACTACCGGCACCAACGTCTCCATCCTTTTCCTAGACGCAGCAAACAAGGAACACATCGTCCTGATCGATGCTTCCAACCTCGGCACCAAAGTAAAGGACGGCAAAAACCAAAAAACCTTACTCTCCACCGAAGAAGAAGACCAAATCATCCGCGCCTTCAACGCCAAGGAAGCCATTGAAGATTTCTCCGTGGCCGTCACTTACGATGAAATTGCGGCCAAAAATCATTCACTCAGCGCCGGGCAGTATTTTGATGTGAAGGTGGAGCATGTGGCGATCACGCCGAAGCAATTCGGAAAAAAACTAGCCGAGAGCCGAGAGCGGTTGGTCGCTTTACTTCAGTATTCAAAGAACCTTGAGAAGGATATTTTTAAGCGTTTGGAGGGACTAAAATATGAGTGAGTGGAAATCCGCTAAGCTCGGTGATATTGCCGAGATGTGTCTTGGAAAGATGCTGGACAAGGAAAAGAACAAGGGAGAACTGCAACCATATCTGGCGAATGTTAACCTCCGTTGGGGTGGCTTCGATCTCTCAAATCTGAGCACAATGCGCTTTGAGGAGAGCGAGAGTGAGCGTTACGGCTTGGAATCTGGAGACCTTGTTGTTTGCGAGGGCGGCGAACCCGGACGCTGTGCAATCTGGAGAGGGGAAGTCCCCCAAATGAAAATTCAGAAGGCAATTCATAGAGTTCGCACCAATAAGAATTACAGTAACGAGTTCGTCTATTATCGCTTCCTGCTTGCTGGAAGGAGCGGTGAACTGTCAAAGCATTTCATTGGGTCAACCATCAAGCACCTGACCGGATATTCTCTCAAACAAGTGGAGTTTAATTACCCTCCATTAGCTGAGCAAAGTCGTATTGCAGCCGTCCTCTCCGCCCTCGACGCCAAGATCGAACTCAACAACCGCATCAACGCCGAGTTGGAGGGAATGGCGAAGTTGCTCTACGACTATTGGTTTGTGCAGCATGATTTCCCGATCAGCGCCGCCCAAGCCGCCGCCCTCGGCAAGCCCCACCTCACCGGAAAACCCTACCGCTCCTCCGGCTGCCCCATGGCCTACAACCCCCAACTCAAACGCGAAATTCCAGTGGGGTGGTTAGCGGGTAACATACTCGATGTATCAAAACTCGGAGGTGGTGGCACTCCTAGTAAGAAAAATCTAGATTGGTGGAATGGCGATATTCCATTTTTTACTCCAACTGATACCACGGGCGAGGTCTTCTGTCTGAGGACAGAGGACAAAATTACATCTGAGGGCCTTAAAAAAAGTGCCACAAAGCTATATACTAAAGGAACTCTATTCATCACCGCGCGAGGATCTGTTGGACGAGTCGTAATCATTTCCTGTGATGCGGCAATGAGCCAATCGTGCTATGCACTGATGCCTAACGTCGGGGTTTCTTCCGGCTTCTTGTATTTCCACATTCATGCTTTGATGGGCTACTTGAAGGCAAAATCGAGCGGCTCAGTTTTCAAGTCGATCGTAACTAACGATCTAATATTCAGTCCATCAATTGTTCCTGCCCAAGATATTTTAGAGTCTTTCGGAAAGCTAACTTCTCCTATCTTCTCCCAGATCCTAAACAATCAGTTGCAAAACCAAGAACTCGCCCAGCTCCGCGACTGGCTCCTGCCGATGCTCATGAACGGGCAGGTGAGCCCGAAAAGTATAAATCACTCCAAGAATGTGTGAGAGCGCCGATGAGCTTAATCAAAAATGTTTGGAGACTCTGAAGGGTCTACAATTGGAGGATTACGTGATTGTTATTGGATCTGGTCCTTCCAAGCCATTTGTGCCAGCCATCGAACAACTGCAAGAGGATCTATGTATAGAGTGTGGAATTGACAAACTAGACAATGAAGAATTTTGGGATCTCGCAGAACGTGCATATAATGAAGATCAAAATGCGTATTACGATGTCATAAAAAAAGGTTACGGGAAAATTGCACATAAATTAGCGGATATTTATCCCCATATTTTAATGCTTCCCTGCGCCGGATTCATCACATTCAATTATGACAATCAAATTCCTGAAGTTTGCTATCGGCAAAAAACTGGAGAGTTTACGATTTATCCCCCTCGAAAATTATCATTATTGGAGTCTGGCGGCAAAGAAGGCTGTGTTGCTGGGTATCATTCCGCTGCTGCATTCTTTACTAAAAGAAAGCCAACTCCTATCCTAGCTATACATGGCTGTTTCGATGAAAATAATCCCGAATGGCATACTGAAGTCATATTGAAGAGGTCTGATTACGATAAACATTATACGATGTCTGGTTCGAATATTCTGTTTGAGTGGTGGAGGAATCTACTGCCTTTAGCACCATGTATTTTTATCGGTACGTCTCTGAGAGAGCCAGGATTAGCAAGAGTTATCGAAGATTTAAAAGTAAACCTTCGCTCTGGAGTTACTGAGCCAAGACATATCCATCTACTGCCAGTTGAAATAATTCCTGATAATCATGAATATCCACCCCCCACCCTTACATTTGATTACATACAACAGGTTTTCTATGATCCGAAGGATAAGGAGCATAGTGGACTGTATGATGTGATACAAAAATTAGAGAGATCACATCGCCCTGTAGCAAAGCTATCTCAACTGGGACCTAGACCACTTGATGATGATGAACATTTTACTGGAGGTAATTTATGACAGTCACAATAAATCTCAAAAAAATCAAAAAAGCAGCTCGTAAATACAGTGCTGAAAATGCCGAAGACGTGATTGATATAATAAATTTGGGTGAGCCTTATGATGTCTACTTCTACCAGAATATTGCTGATCCAGCTTGGATTCCAATTTTGGTTGAGAAATCAAAATTTTCCAATATCCCAGGACCAATATCAACTGTGAATGAAACAACATATTTGAGGTTTCTTCCTCTGATAGGTCTATCGCATGTTGCCAATTCAATTCCGGATTTAACGATCAAAATTCTGGCAGATTTGCCGCAGAAAGAAAATCCGCAAGTCACTATCGACGTGCTGAACTGTATCTCATTGATCGACGAACCAAGGTTGGCACCTGCTTCTCTTGAAATCATAAAATCCCGCCTCAGTCATCATGAACCGCGTGATTGGCTTTATTTAGATAGCGTATTCGAAACTTGGGTCCGCATTGGTTGCTTAGATGAAGCAATAGAACTTCTTGAGTTCTTTTTGTCTCTTCATGCTCATCTCGACCCAAGAAATAACGCAATGGCAGCATATCGCTTAGAAGAGTTAGATAGAACTGTCATCGAACCTCTCATACATGCCCAGCCCTCCAAAATGGCTGATATGTTTTATGCATCGCTACGAAAATGGAAAGGTTTAACTAAAGACACACTACCTAGTTCTTACTGGCTAAGTAATTTTCGCAATCGGAGTTCCTCTTTCAACGAATTTCAGCAAATTTTAGCGGCGCGCCTCTTCGAGATTGGCACTAATTTTTTTGGCGAAAATAATCAGCAATTTATGCAACGCTTTAACTCGCTTCTTAGCCAAGACAGTTGGGAGCTTTTCAAACGCCTGCGCTGGCAACTATACGCGGATTTTCCAGAGCAATCTCTGGCATGGGCAAAAGCTGATGTCTTAGCAGAAATACCCTCGATGAATTCCTACAAAGGTTCGCATGGCTACGAAATGGCACAGCTTCTCGATGCCCATGTGAAAAAATATGGATCCGAATTTCTCACCCAGAGTGAGGTGAATGACTTTTTCGAAAAAGTCATGGAAGGACCTATCGAAAAGAATGAGAAAACGGATATCGATGATGTCATGATACGGCGCTTCCAACGGAGGCAACTCCAGCCAATCGCGCCGTTGCTCTCTCAGGAACAAAAAGTGGTTTATGAAGAGCTCACCAAAGAGTTTCCCGGCGAGCTTGCCCTACAAGATTACAAGCCTTTCAAATCCGGCAGGGCCTACTCGGTAAAATCGGTTACGCCAGCGACAACAGTAGAGTTGGCAGCAATGAACGATATGGCTATCTGGAAATTTTTGAATGACTGGCTTCCAAAGAATGACTGGCGCGAAACTGGCGGCGAAGCGATCGAAGAAACGGTAGGCGAACTCGGCCGTGAGTTTTCGAATTTATTTACGCAGAACCCTGAGCGATTTTCAGCGAGCTCTGAGTGGTGGAAAAACATCAAGCGTCCCGAAATTTTATCCAAATTGCTGGATGCCGCAACGCAGAGAATTACATCAGAGAAAAAAGCAGCACGCTCCACTGAAGAGCCCAAGCCCGATCAGTGGGTTGCTTGGTTCGGGATCGTGGATCGGATTCTGGAGCTTTCAAATGATGATTCTCCGGCTGCATTGGATGAATATAAACAGAACGTCTGGAACTGGCCTCGACGTGTCGTTGTCCAATTTATGGAGAATGTCATCCAAAGGGAGCAAGGAATCCCTCAAGGCTATGAAAAACGCGTGGGTGAGGTTTTACAAACGATTTTGCTCAAACCAGACCTCACCGAAAGCAGGGAGAATCCTAATCTCGATGATTGGCTGTCTTACGCCATTAACAGCGTAAAAGGCTCGGCACTAGAGGCTTTGTTGGCTTTAGCCATCAGACAAAAGAACAGCAAAAAGGTTCCTCCTGAAACGTGGATTTACGAGACGATCTGCAAGGTTTTGTGCGATTCTGATGTTTCACCGGCTTTATTCGCCGTCATGGGGGCTCGCTTACGGGCTGTGCTTTATCTCTATGCGGAGCAATTCAAACAAGAGCCGGAAGTCCTCATGCCTAATGACAAGCCGGAGATGACGGAAGCCTTTATCGTCGCACATATCAAATATGGAACTTGGGTGAACCAGCTTCTTGAAGTCTTTCCCGATTATCCCGACAGAGCCTTAGGCTTACTCCACGCTAAAAATTTGGAGACGGAAGAAGATGAGCGTGATCGAAACGATTACGGTGGGCGTTTGGGTCTGCATCTATGCTTCTATTTTTGGAATGACATGTATGGCACGCCAGAAAGCGGCGTTCGTATCTTGAAACGCTTCTTCAGAATCGCGAATCCTCATCAACGAGCAGAAACCATCGGCGAAATCTCCCGCATCTTCAAAAACGAAAAAGCCAGTGATGATCTGACGCAGATGTTGCATCGTCTCAAGCAGATCTGGGATCTAAGGATTCAGGATATTGAGGAAAAGCAAAAGTCCGAAGAATTGACCGATGAGGATATTCTCAAAGAGGTTGGAAGCTTCATCCGCTGGATCGAAATCCAAGCCATGGATTTCACATGGAGACATGAGCAAATCGTCCGCGCGTTGAAACTATGCAAAAAAGCCCCAGAGCATTTGATCTACATCCGCGACTTGCTTAATCAACACACAGAGCCAAACGAACTCAAAGGACGCCTTGAAATCTTCAAACACATTCTACAACTAAGTAATGACAGCAACACTTGGTATTACCGAGACAAAGAACTGATCCCAGTCCTGAAAAGCGCCCTGAACTCCGAAGATCCACAAACCCAACAACACGCCAAAGAAGTCCAAGAAATCCTCCTGCGCCGAGGATGCTTTGAGTTTTTGATGGATGAGGAGAGACATGAAAATGAGTGATTAAACACGTTATCTCGGTTTTGGAATTGATGGAATGCGCAGTCGCAGTCAGATTAAGCGTATCACGAATCTTTCATGGCTGGCTGTTGTCGGCTATGCTGATACTGAATAGATAGGTTTCCTCCAACACACAAACCGATGCGTAAGATCACGGAATTCCACTGCATTATGCCGATAGCAAATGTGCCATCGGTGATGCTGCATGGCATTCTTTGCAACGAGGAAGCGGCAAAGCTGGAACACGAGTCGGTCGCGATGGAAGAAGTGCAGGCGGTGCGGCACGATAAGGAGGTTCCCGGGGGTCTTCTCCTCCACCAGTATGCGAACCTCTATTTCCACGCGCGCAATCCTATGCTTTACAAAAGGCGAGCAGATCGCGACGCACTGTGCGTACTCAGAGTAGATTCCCGCATTGGGCGCAGTGCGGGGGTGGTCTTTACGGATGGAAATGCAGGTAGCAGAAGATACCAGCGCTTTTTCGGATACAGCGAAATCAAGCAACTGCCTTTTGAGGAAATTTACTGCACGGATTGGAACCATCCCGATCCTCGGGAAAAAAGTCGGCTGAAGTTTCATAAATGCGCCGAGATCCTCGTGCCTGGGCGGGTGCCACCGGAAATGATTTACGGGGCATTGGTGGCGAACGAATCCGCAAAATACTCCTTGGCAGGGCTTGGATTTTCAGGCGAAATAACTATCGACAGTCCGTTTTTCTTTTTATAGTGTTCTTTTGAACAAATGATTCGATTCCTCGTAGGCGACCTATTCCAGACCAAGGTAGAAACCCTGGTTAATACGGTAAACTGTGTCGGTATCATGGGTAAAGGGGTGGCGGAGACTTTCAAGAATCGTTATCCGGCCATGTATGAAGACTATCGGCACCGCTGCGATGCAAATGAGGTTCGTCTGGGTGAACCATACATTTATAAGGATCTTGCTGGAGCCTCGATCGTGAATTTTCCAACGAAAGATCACTGGAAGTCCGCTTCCCGGATGTCCGATATCGAGGCAGGTCTGGATTGCTTCGCCAAACATGCCAAGCAATGGGGCATCAGATCGGTGGCTTTTCCTCCCCTCGGCTGTGGTAACGGAGGGCTGGAGTGGTCCGATGTCGGCCCGCTGATTTATAGGAAGTTGGGTGGTCTCGATATTGAGATTGAAGTTTACGCTCCTTTTGGAACTCCGAAACAGCACTTGACCAAGGAGTTTCTGGCACAGGATTCCCTGATACCGAGCGCGGAGCGTGGTCGTCAGCGCGGCAGAATCCAACCGGGCTGGGTTGCCATGCTTGAGGTCGTAAGGAGGTTGCAAGAGCAGTCTTATGCTCGCCCGGTAGGCAGGACGATATTCCAGAAAATCGGATACATTCTCACAGATCAAGGAATCCCAACTGGTTTGGAATATGGGAAGGGGAGTTTCGGGCCGTTCGCAGCTGAGATGAGTGAGTTGTTGACCGTTCTTGCAAATAAGAATTGGTGGGTAGAGGAATCCCTAGGCTCGATGAAGCGAATCCGCGTATCCGAAAAATTCGCGAAGGAAGTCAGTACGTTCCGCAAAGAGCTTGAGGCATATGAACCGCAAATTTCAAAGACGGTGGATCTTTTTAGCCGTATAGGCTCGACGGCCCAAGCCGAGGAGGTTTCCACGGTGCTATTCGCTTCAAGGCAACTCGCGGAAAAGGCCGGTGCGGCCATGACCGAGGGACAGATTTTGGATTATATACTCCACTGGAAGCCGCAATGGGACAACGATCAGGGTAAGATTGCCATCCGGGAAGGGATCATGAGTCTTAATATGCTGGGCTGGATCGATGCTACACCAGATATGCATTCTGATAGTTAGCTCTGAACAGTTTATCCTTTGTTGTCCTGTCACTCGGCCGCCGCTAGGGTTTTCTGAAGGGCCTGGCGGTAGGTGCGGAGGGACTCGGTGGGGTTAAGGGCTAGGGCTTTGTCGATGGCAGCGAGGGCCTCGGCGTAGTGGGATTGGGAAACGTGGAGGCGGGCGAGTTCCACAAATGCTTCGTAGGCGGTAGTGGGGTCTGCGGTGGCGCGTTCGAACATCAGTTCGGCGGACTCGGGTTGTTTGGTTTCTGCCAAATGTTTGGCGAGAGCAAGGAGGGCTTGGCCGTCGGTGGGGTCTTCTTGAGTGAGTTTGCGAAGTGCTGCAACACCTGCGGCGATGTCTTCATTGGAGGCAATGAGATAACGGGCTTTTGCGATGCCGAGTGCACGGTCGGATTTTTCGGATTGGGTCTGTTCGAAAAGGGATTTCACGAGTTTCCAATCTTCCTGTGAGCTGGCGGTGTTAATAACGCGTAGGATGGCTGAGGTGGATGGCGGACTTGTCTTGTTAGAAAACGCCGCTTCGATGGTGGTTTGGGCGGATGTTTTTCGATTGGCGCGGAGATGAAGATCGGCGAGCAGCAAGGTTGGATCCGGTGGAAGTAATTTGAGGCGGAAGGGAAGTTCGAGTGCTTTGACCGCATCATCGAGTTGATCGAGCTCAAGGTGGATGTTGGCTTTGAGAATGGAGTAGGAGGATTCCAGAGGGCGTTGGCGGATGACTTCTTCTAACAGTGCGATCGCTTCAGTATTCTGATCGAGGTGTTGGAGGCATTGAGCGATTCCTGCCTTCCATTCAGCGACATCGGGTTCGGTGACTTGAGCCAGGCGATACGCTTGTAAGGCACTGTCGAACTCTTCGCGAGATAGTCGGCAATAACCTAACAAACCGTAAGTTGAGCCTTCGGCGTCGCCGAGTTGGATGGATTCGGTGAGGTGAGTCAGGGCGTTTTTAAGATCGTTTTCGCGCACGTATGCGAGTGCGAGGTTGCGATGCGCGCGGCGGAAAGATGGGTATTCTTTAAGTGCGGATTGGTAGGAGGTAATCGCGTTTTTGATATCACCCGTTTCGAAATAAAGGTTTGCGAGATTGAAAGTTAATGCGGGGGAGGATTTGGTGAGTACGCTCGATTTCAGTTTTTCCAAAGCAGCAGTGCGTTTGTCCTCTGCCATCAGGTTTTGGATTTCAACCAGTATTCCGCGTTCTTCGGTGGAGACGTTGGGTTCGATGCGTGCTTCGATGCGGTAGGAACCGTTGAAGGATTTTAAAAAGGCTTCGTCTTTCCAGTAAGAGGTGGAGAGAGGGAGGGGGTCTGCGGAGAAAGATAATGAAGAGACCAGAAACAAGAGGCCAGAAACGAGAGTGAAGATTTTTGTTAGGGAGTTCATAGGAAATTTATTTTTCGATGACGATGGGCCAGCGCATGATGGCTTTGACGGCTTGGCCGTTGCGTTTGGGTGGGGTGAAGCGGGCGCTAGCGGCGACTTTGCGGGCGGGTTCGACAAGTTCCTTATGTGTGGAAGAGATGACGCTGCGGACGCTTACTGAGCCGGTGGTGGAGAGTTCGACTTCAAAGGTGACAGTTCCGCTTTTCACGCCTTGTTTAGCTAGGTTCGCTGGAAAAGTTGTAGATCCGTGGCGGAGTAATCGCGGGATGCCATCGAGTTCGTTGGGATTGTAATGTGTTTTTTCAACAGGAGGCAGGTTTGCTGGAACACGGGCTGGGATGGTCGTGCGTGGCGACACCTTTTCTGGCTCAACGGGTAGGGGGGCAGGTGCGAGGTCGGTGAAGAAATTTTCCACGGGAGCGGTGATATCCATCGGCACTTGAGCCTGAGGTATTGGCACGCGAGTGAGGTCGGGTAGAGCGCTGACTTCGGTGAGCGCCGGCGTTGGAGGTGGAGAAATATCTGGTGGTGGTTCGTCTATCGGAGGTGGAGGTGGTGGAGGCTGAAACGTAGCGATATCCACTTCACGAATCGTCAGATCGGGCACGTCCGCTTCAATCGTAAACAAGCGCGCCATTCCCAAAACCGCCAGTAGAATGGCGGAAGCAGCAATGCCGATGATAGTGGATCTAAAATTCAAAACTTTAAATTTTAAACTCTAAATTTCAACGAAGAAGATAGAGATGTGAGTTGGCAGACATATAAATAGTTAGAGGCAAATCCAATTTTTGTTTGGGGTTTAGAGTTTAAAATTTAAAGTTTACCTCTCTGTGGCAAGTGAGACGGAAGTGGCTCCAGCAAGTTTTGCGGAGTCGATGACGCGGACGGTGGCCTCGGTGGGTGCGGTGGCATCGGCACGGATAATGACAGGACAATCTGGGATTTCTTCTAACAGTGCGGCAACTACTGCACGAACTCCGTCTTGTCCGATTTCACGTCCTCCATGCCATACGCGGGATTCTGTAGTGACCGCGATGAGGATTGCCTGTCGATCAAGATCTTCTGAGGATGCGGCGCGCGGCTTCGAAATTTCGACTCCAGTCTCTTTGACGAAGACTGTAGTGACGATAAAGAAAATCAGCAGAAGGAACACGACATCGATCAGCGGCGAGATATCAATGCTGCTGCTGTTTTCTGTGTTCGTGCTGTGACGGAATCTTCGCATTAGTTTGGTCGGGTTCTAAATTTTACACCGCAAAGCCGCAGAGGTCGAGGAGGGTCGCAGGGATGCATTTTAATTTGAGATTTAGAGTTTAGAGTTTAGAGTTTTCGGCTAAGCGTGCGTGGAGCTGCTTTTGTAGTTCGAGGTGAGTGGTTTCGGTTTGGCGTTTGAGTAGGGCGAGGATAAATGCTGCGGGGATCGCGATCACTAACCCGGCTTCGGTCGTAACGAGCGCAGTGGAAATTCCCGATGAGATAGTGTCGATGGGCGCATCATTGCCTGCGGCCATGCCGGCAAATGTCACTAACATTCCTGCCACTGTTCCGAGCAGACCGAGCAAAGGTGCGGATGAAATGAGGACAGCTAGGAATGGTAATCGACGTTCCACGCGTGCCATTTGATCAAGTTCGAACGAAGCGTAAGATCTTTGGATTTCACGTGACGTGGGCAATCGTCTTTCCCATGGTAGAGCTTTTTCTACGAAAGTTGGAGTTGCCCATTTTTTTTCGGATACTGCATTTCTAGTAGATGAAAGCATTCTCCAAACTTTAAAAAGAATGGAGTAGATCGCAACCGTCAGTGCCAGTAGCGCCCAGAGCGTGAGTCCGCCTTCGTGCAGGGTTTGTTGGATGGCGTGATTCATTTAAATCTCAAAAATTAAATTTCCAATTTCAAGGAAGAGTGGGATCAGGGCTTGGCTCGTAGACCATTGACGAAGGAAAGGCCGAGGCGTTCGGTAGTTTGAACAATGCCTTGGGCGCGGCGTGATAAGAAGGCATGCAGGATGAGGGCTGGGATGGCTACAACGAGGCCGAAAAGGGTGGTAATAAGCGCTTCAGAAATACCGCCGGCGAGAGGTTTGGGGTCGCCGGAGCCAAAGAGGGTGATGAGGTTGAAGGTGGCGATCATTCCAGAAACGGTGCCGAGCAAACCGAGGAGCGGAGAAGTTGCTGCGGTGATTGCGATCACGGAGAGTAGCGAGGATGCTTTGCTTTGCACGGACATGAGTTGTTCGTAGAGAGTTTCTTCAACAAGGTCGGTGGAGTTTTCCGAAACGGTAATGAGTTTAGCCAAGACGACACCAGCTGGGTGATTGCGTTCGCTGGCGAGTTGCAGGGCTTTATCGCGATCTCCTGTGCGGAGTGCGGCGAGGATAGCGGTGACCCATGCATCCGTCGGTTCGCGGAAGCGGGAGAATTGTGCAAGTTTCACCAAACCAAAGGCGAGTGAGAGCAGTGCAAGGAACATGATAGGCCAAACCCAGAGGCCGCCTTTATTGACCATGTCGATGAAGCCGCCATCGATTTCATCCATTGCGCGCGCATTTCCTCCTGTGGGGTCGAGTGGAAGAGTGGTGGAAGTGCCGCTGATGAGTGAAGATACCTTTGACTCGTTGCCAGGTATGTAATGGGGAATTTCAGCAGTCTTGGATGGGATGACATCACCACCTGAACTTTTATCATCTGAAAGGAAATAGGAGATAGGGCCGAGAGCGGCGAATGTGCCTTCAGAGATGTTTCCGGAAGGATCAGCGGCTTTTCCTGGAGCAGTAGAGCCTCCAAGGAGTTCTTCTACATGGGTGACGGATGAGTCGAGAATCGCGAGACGTTCTTGCAACGAACTGGATGGATTATCCATTTCAGCGGCGATGATTATGGGATTAATTTTGAGATTTGGTGAGCCAGGTCTGGAGAGCGTAGTGGTTTTCAACGCATGATCTTTGAGAAGGCTTGAAAGATAGTTGGCGTCTTGGCGGCGTGTGGAGAGATCGGTTTGAAGCTGTCTTAGTTCTTGAGCGCGATCCTCTTTGCTCAGGCGGGCGATGCGAACCAGTCTGCGTTTTTCTAACAAATCTTTTTCGATTTTTCTGAAATCTTCGGTGAGTTTCGGTTTCTCAGTGGCGATCGCTTGGCGGGTTTTTTCGAGATCGGCGATGGCTTGCTTGAGATCGTTTTCCGCTTGTTTGAGTGCGGCAGGAATTTCGTTTTGTGCCTGTAGAGAAGTTACGCCAAGCACAAAGGCCAGAATGCAAAGACGAAAAAATGTTAGATTGGAAAGGAACATGGTCGTTGCAGGTTAGCGGATTTCCAAGGGTAAGATGACCATGGTTGGGGGACGTTTCTTATCGAGAGTTTCGAATGCCGCATTGAGTTCAGAGCGGATTTCAGGTTTCGATTTCCATTCCCATCCATTCGCTCCAGGTTGGCCGATGCCAGCCTGGTCTTTCAGATCCATGTAATACGCTTGCGCAAGGCCGAGGTAGAGAACTTTGACTTCGAGACCATCGCGGATTTCAGTAGTGCGAGTGAAGCGTCGGTTGAATTGTTCGGCTTTTGCGAGTAACGCGAGAATCGAGCGCAGAGCATCGCGCGGCTCATCGGTCGATTTCCATGCAGTAAGGGTCGCGATTTCGATTTCGGCCTCTTTGATTAGAGGTTGGGGAAAACGTTTCACGATGCTGGTAACGCGAGGGAGATTGCGGGAAACCGCCTCGGTGGCTAGGCTGCGTGCTTGTTTGAGGGCAGCGATTTCGGTTTTAATTTCCTCGGTCGCTTCCGCATGGCTGGGAGCGGATTGACCAGCTTTATTCAGTTCTTCATCCAGGAGTTTGAGCTCGCGAGTTTGTAGGTCGAGTAAGGCTGCGAATTCGTCTTTGCGCGCTTTCCAATTGAGCCGCTCTTCAGACTCAGTCGTCTGGACATCGACGACTTTGGAAATCGTTTCACGGAGTTCGACGACGGCAGCGTCTTCTGGTTCCGCATGCACGAGTGAAATGCTCAAGAATGAGATGGTTAAAAGGATGCGGGACATGGCACGACTTTGATAATGCTTATTGAGATTAAGTCTCAACTCGGGAAGGTGATATTGAAAGATATTGGCCTTGGGTCAAATAAAAAGAGCGAGCAGATGGACAGCATTTGACCATTGTAGCGCTAACATATTGAAGGTTTAACTATCTAAGCTGGGGTGTGTTTTGGATGGAGGGCATTTTTTTATGCTGTTAAATATTTTTCTTGTTTTCAATAAATTCTGAAAGTATTGTGTAATCGAAAGGAAAAAATATCATGAACGAAACTGTCATTACCTACGCCATCTATCTAGCCATCGCAGTCCCAGTAACGATTTGGGTAGCCCGCACCCTGCACAAGAACGGCAGGGTATTCTTAGTGAGTTGTTTTGAGGAGAATGAGGAATTGGCGGACAGCGTGAATCATTTGCTTTTGGTAGGGTTTTATTTGGTGAATCTCGGATTTGTGATTTTGTTTTTGAAATTAGAAAAGCTTGTGGTGGGAACGACGGGGATATTTGAGGCCTTGAGCAGCAAGATCGGGGTGGTCTTGTTGGTGTTGGGTTTGATGCACTTTTTAAACATGGCGATCTTTGCAAAACTGCGGGAGCGGGGGGAGAAGCCATTGTTGGGGGTAAATCCGCCGCCAATACCTGTAGGACAAGAACGTCCCGTATGGAGGGATGAGTTAAGGAAGTAAGTTCGCATAAGATGCATTTCTGGGTTGGACGAATCGACTTAGGCGTTCAATCTCTTCCCAGATGCGCATACTTCGGATTCTCACGAGAAAAGAACTCAATACCTATTTTCTGACCCCCTTTGGCTGGGTGGTGCTGGCATTTGTGGTGTTGATGCAGGGGCTTTCCCTGTCATCGGCGATGAAGGGCTTTCGGGATACGCCGGTAAAGGACAGCTTAGTTTACGTGGTTTTTCATAATCCGCTATTTTGGTTTTATTTCATCTTTATTTTTCCGTTAATCACAATGCGACTTTTCGCGGATGAAGAGCGTAGTGGAACTTTGGAAACATTACTGACTGCGCCGGTGCGGACCTGGCAGGTGGTTTTGTCCAAATATTTTGCGGCGATGATCTTTTATGTGATCTTGTGGATTCCGGCATTTTTTCAGATTAAAGCCTTTTCATGGCTAACGGATATTCCGCCGGCTTATTCAGAGGGCGCGTTGTGGGGAAGTTTTCTGATTATATTTTTGATGGGTTGTGCGTTCACTGCGATCGGTTGCTTGGCGTCAGCTTTGACATCCAGTCAGATTGTAGCGGGGATTATTACTATCACGGCTTTGGTGATGCTTTATTTCCTCGGCTTCGTGACGATCATTTGGGGTGAGTCATTTTCCGGCGCTGGAATGTTTCATTATATTTCCTCGCAAAAGCATCTGCATTATTTTGCCAACGGCCTGCTTGATACGAAGCCAGTGGTTTACTATCTGTCTCTAACATTTTTTTTCTTATTTCTCACGCATCAAGTGATTGATTTGCGCCGCTGGCGTCCATAACGCAAATATTTCATTATCATGGCATCATCATCGAATCGCTCATCTCGACCAAACCGCTTCGGTATGGGGTTTCTGTCAGTTCTGCAAATATCCCTGCTGTTATTCGCGGTGATATGTTTGAATTATATTTCATCTCATAATTACACTCGTGTGGATTACTCCCGTGCTGCGGATTACAGCCTATCAAGCTGGTCAGTGAATTACATAAAAAGTGAGGAGATATCCAAACGCAAGCGGCCCGTGAAGTTGACTATGGTGTTTCGTCGATCTTCGCCGATATACGAAAGGGTGCGTGTTCTAGTGGAAGAGTATGAGAGACAATCAGGCGGTAAAATTGAATTGGAAGTAATCGATCCAATTCGCGCTGTAGATCGAGCTCAACAGTTTGCTGCGGCTTATAATTTGAAGTTGATTCGCGATATGATTTTAATCGATGGGAGGCCAACCGATGATACTCCTCTAACAACTGAATCCCAAACCGGAACGCCTGCGCTCAATCCACATATCACACTGGCACTGGTTGAGGAAATGATTACCTACGCGGTGGATGAAAAAGATCAGCGTCGCCCGGATAAGTTTCGAGGGGAGGATTTGCTGACTTCGCGATTAGTTGAAAGTATTGAGGGTAAGCCAAAGACATTATTGTTTCTAGCAGATAAATCTCGAGTCGATGCGGATGGAGAAGATTCTCCATGGAATAATCTTTCTACGGTTCTTCTTTACCAAAACATCCAGCTTAAGCCTGAGAATTTAGCTGGCTTGAAGGAGATCCCAGTAGATGTGAATGGCGTCGCACTAATCGCACCGAAATATGATTTTACGGATGAGGAGATTGCAACTTTGGAGGCATATTGGAGCGCACCTAAAGCTGCATTATTGATTATATTGGAATCGGGAGAATGTCCGCCTAAATTAAAAACTTTTTTGCGATCAAAAGGGCTGACGCCACGCAAGGATAGAGTCATCACGAAAGAAGAGATGCGGGTAACGACAACGGTGCGTGGAAATTTCACTTCAGGCATTTCGTTTTTAAAAGGGCTGGAGGGACAATCTGCTGTCTTTGAGGGAGCTTCATCTTCTATTGAAGTCCGTGAGAACGCGGATGATTTGATGGTTCGTAAACTTTCACCGATGCCGCTGATCCAAGTGATGGATGGTTATTGGGGTGAGTCAGATTTCGGAAATCAAACTGGAGAAATTAGTGCGGGTGAGACCTATGATTCAGTTAGAGATAATCCGCTGCCGCTTTATATCGCTGCTGCAGTAACAAGAGGGGCTGCAAATGATGATCGATTTGCAGCTGAGACATCGCGTATGGTATTAATATCGAATACGGACTTTTTACAGAGTAACCGCCAACGTGCTGAAAACATGGATTTTCTCGCTGCCTCATCGAATTGGTTAGTGATGCGAGAATCTTTGATTGGCATGCTTCCGCGAACTATTGGCACATGGAAATTACCCTTACTTCAGGCACAAGTGTCATTTATCAACCGCTTAAATCTAATTTTCGCACCGTTGGCATTTCTCCTAATTGGTGGGCTAGTATATTCCTCAAGGCGTTCATAGGTATTCAAAATTTTCATCGTGCGCTCTATTCTTTTCACATTAACGATAGCTTTCATTGCACTCATATTGGGTGCACTGGCACTGTGGCAGCTTCGGGATGGGAATTTGCATCGCATGCTAGGGCAGCCACCTGTAGAGATTGGAGAGAGAATATTTCCTGATTTTGATCCAAATGAAGCTGCATCGATAAGTCTAGTATCTGAAGGGATTGAGGCTGCCTTTATCAAGACGCCACTTGGATGGCGCTCTACCAAGCCATGGCAGGATAGGATGGATTTTCGCGCAGCGATGGCGATCATTGCATTCACAAGTAGTACGATAGCTGAAGATCGCGTGTCTCGCGACAAGCTTGACCCAGAGTTGGCCGGCTTGGTTACAGCGCGCCATGATGTAAGCATCAAGAATTCTAAAGGCGAGATGATAGCATATTATCGCTTAGGTCGGAGGACACCGTGGGAGCATTTATCGCGGAATGAGGGTGCAAACCCCGCACCGACCATTTATCTCCTTCCCTTAGAAAACGGCAGGAAATCGCATGTTTATGCAGCAGCGGGAGATATTTTACCTTTATTTAAAGACAATTATAAATTTCTTCGAGATCATCGTCCGCTCTATTTTAATCCACTAAATCTTCAAAAAATCCGTATTAAGACATCAGAAGGTGAATTAACATTAGGACGCGAAAATCTAAGTTCTCCATGGCGAATTGTGAAGCCGCTCAATTTGGCGACTGATCCAACGATAATGAAAGGTTTGTTAGAGAAATTATTTGAGCTTCAAGCTATTAAATTAAGTGACCGATCCGAGGTAACCTTTACAGCAGAGGGCACTAGTTCAAATAAGATGGAAATATCGATATCGGACTTTGGATCTAATTATGAATCGGTTCTTAAAATATTTCCATCAGATGATCCCGCAGCGCGCACTTCACAAGCGATAGTAAGTGATCGTCCAGAAACGGTTTTTGAAATACCGTTAAAATCAGAGCCGGACCTAATTTCGATTTCGGATTTGCCACTTACAGTGAATGAGTTGCGTGAATCTTCTCTGACAAATCTGAATATCGCCTCAATTAGAGGAATTGCGATCGAATCCATTGCTTCGCCAACTATATTGATCTCTAGAGAGCCGCCCGAACCATGGATTGTAACGATAGGCAATAAGGAGCAGATCGCTAACGAGCAGCGTCTTTTTGAATTATTGAAAGCAGTGACCGAAGCTCGTGCATTGTTATTCGTGACGGATTCGGCACCTGAAGATCTAAGTCCATGGGGATTAGATCGTCCTATTCTAAAGCTGGTCTTCTTGGCGGCAAATCATCAATCACTCGCCATTCACTTCGGCCTGGATAAGAAAGGAAATCTGTTTGCGATGCGGAAAGGTGGTGTGAGCATCATGTCTTTGGATGTTAAATTTTTAGAGAAAATTGCAGTGCGTCAGCATGAATGGAGGCATGCGAGGTTGGGTTCATTCAATCGCGTTGATCTTAAATATTTGAAGCGATCAGACAATCAATCTGAGCCATTCGAATTGAGTTATGATGTTAGGGATGATAGTTGGAAAGCGAAACGCGGAGGAAAAGATGTATCAGCAAATTTGGATCCGCTTAAAGCGAATTTCTTAATGGGTGTTGTTGAAGGATTGGAAGTCACAAATTGGCTTGATGAAGAGGATGAAGAAGCTAAGTCGGCACTTCAAAATCCATTGATGACTTTTGAAATCAAGCAACGTTTGGTAGATGAATTTGGTGATGAAACGGGCGAGGCAACCGAAGTGATTGTATTTGGCTCAAATAAAATTACGGGTAAAATTTTCGGAAAGAAATCATCTGAAAATTTATATTTCAGTATCTCCGATGAGACGG
>Ga0315903_10002379_pt1 | contig 27702 bp, 20 predicted proteins | sample LakEriMetagenome_7_FD_203524 | JGI IMG/M metagenome (GOLD analysis project Ga0315903, IMG submission 203524) | Freshwater fungal communities from buoy surface, Lake Erie, Ohio, United States - Buoy 2 MA119 | ecosystem: Environmental > Aquatic > Freshwater > Lake | place: USA: Lake Erie, Ohio... | reverse complement strand
ATCAGCCTTCTTGGGGTCGAGGTTCCCGCCAAAATAGCATCCCTGCGCACCGTCAAATGGGACAATTTTGGCCTCAATTATGTGATGGTGTTTTCGCCGGGAAGCCTGGACGCAGCACCGCATAACATGGTGGCAACCTTAACGGTGTCCAAGCCAGCCGAGCGCATATTGGCAAAATCGATTCCACCGGCGTTCCCGTCCGCGTCGCTGATTGAGGTCGGCGAAGTCACCGCGCAGATCACCGTTTTGCTCACACAAATGGCGCAAGCCATAGCCGCTGCGGCATCCATCGCCATCTTGGCCGGAATCGCCGTCCTCGTTGGCGCTATCGCCGCTGCACGCCAGTCGCGCATCTATGACAGTGTCATCATGAAGATGTTGGGCAGCACAAGGCGGCAAATCTTGGGCGCGCAGGCTTTGGAATATGGCATCTTAGCGGTGGTGCTTGGTTTAGTGTCGCTGCTGCTCGGGATGTTGGCGGCTTATTATGTCGTGGTCGAGATATTCGATTTCAGCTTTGCGCCGGATTATGCGGTGCTGGCGCTGACGCTCGTTGGGGGCGCTGGATTGACCTTTGTGTTGGGTATACTGGGTTCGCTTCCGATCTTGGCGGCACGGCCATCTGAAGCGCTCAGGAGCCTCTAATTTCGCTATCGCAAGCGATGGAAGCTTTTTCACTGGTCCTTCGCAAAATGCGTGGCCAATGGCGCAGACAGGATCAGCTGCGCCATATGATAAATCAGTGTTGGTAGCAGGATCATTCCGGCGATCGCGGGCGGAAATATAGTTGCAGCGAGCGGTGCACCGATGGCTATACTTTTCTGCCCGCCTGAAAACAGCATCGTAATCCGGTCACCGCGCGGTAGCTTCATTGCCCCACTTAAGGCCCAAGCCCCACCAAAGCCGACCAGCAACATCACCGATAACGCAAGCGCGAGCCACGCAAGCTCATCGCCGCGCACAATGCTCCAGATACCCGCCACAACCGCACCTGAAAACGCCACATAGACCGCAATCGCAATTGAAATGCGATCCATCCATGTGGACAGTTCCTTATTGCGGTCTACCCATGGCTTGCACCAATGCTGCGCCATCTGACCAAGCGTAAATGGCAGGAGCAGGATCAGCGCAATGCGTCCAATCGCTGCGCCTGAAATATGCGCCTCCCCCACATGCGCCAACACCGCCAAGAGCAAAGGTGACAAGAGTACGCCGATAAGATTGACCAAAGCCGCCGCGACAACCGATGCCGCAACATTCCCTTTGGCTAAAGCGCAATAAGCCGAAGCCGACTGCACGGTGGAAGGCAGAATACCTGTAAACAGCAAGCCCAAGGCGAGGGTCGGTGGCAAGATATTATCGAAAAAATACGACAGCGCCAATCCGGTGGCCGACATAACGCCAAATACGAAAAAGAAAATCGCCCCCTGCAACCGCCAATTGCGCACACCATTGACCACTTCCTGTCGGGGCAAACGCACGCCGTTGAGGAAAAAAAGCAGGAATATCGCCGCCAATGAAATCCATGATGCGACCTCCGCCGCTTGGCCCCGCACGGGCAGGACACTCGCCAACAAGATGGTGGCGAGCAATAGCATGACAAAGCGGTCAGCGAAGATACGAGCGAACATCAATGCGCTTTGACCGTTGCTATCGCGTATTGCAACACCAGCGATGTTGCGCTGCAGCGTATATTGCGTTAATGGCCCGCGAGAATCTGGCGGCATGTGGCCGCTATGAAGACCTTCCAAAAGGCCCATTTCCAAATGTCATTGCGTAACATCGCCATCATCGCGCACGTCGATCACGGCAAAACCACTCTTGTTGACCAACTGTTTCGGCAGTCGGGTACCTTCCGCGACAACCAGCGCATCGAAGAGCGCGCGATGGATTCGAACGATCTCGAAAAAGAACGCGGCATCACTATTCTTGCCAAGTGCACATCGGTTGAGTGGAACGATACCCGTATCAACATCGTGGACACACCGGGCCACGCCGACTTTGGTGGCGAGGTTGAGCGTATCTTATCTATGGTCGACGGTGTTATCTTGCTCGTCGATTCTTCTGAAGGCGCGATGCCGCAAACAAAGTTTGTAACCGGTAAGGCGCTGGCTTTGGGTCTTCGCCCAATCGTCGTTGTCAACAAGGTCGACCGCCCTGACGAACGTATTCAGGAAGTGTTGGACGAAGTGTTCGATCTGTTCGTGTCGCTCGATGCAACGGACGAGCAGCTCGATTTCCCTGTGCTCTATGCCTCGGGCCGTAACGGTTATGCCTCCACTGATCCAAGCGCGCGTGAAGGCACGTTGACGCCGATGTTTGAAACCATCGTCAATCATGTTCCAGAACCTAAGGCAGATGCGGACGGCGAATTCAAAATGCTTGTCACTTTGCTTGACCGCGACAACTTCCTTGGCCGTATTCTTACCGGTCTTGTATTGTCCGGTACCGTCAAGGTGAACCAACAGATCCACGCATTGAACCCAGACGGTAAGATCGTCGAGAGCGGCCGTGCATCAAAGATCATGTCCTTCCGTGGGCTTGAGCGCGTTCCTGTGGACGAAGCCAAGGCGGGTGACATCATCTCCATCGCTGGTTTGACCACTGCAACCGTGGCCGACACCATTGCCGAGCCATCGGTCACCGAGCCGCTTCAGGCGCAGCCTATCGATCCGCCCACCTTGTCGATGCGTTTTTCGGTGAACGACAGCCCCATGGCCGGCCGTGAAGGCACCAAGGTTACCAGCCGCATGATCCGCGACCGCCTGATGCGCGAAGCGGAAAGTAACGTCGCCGTGCGCATTACGGAAGCAGAAGACAAGGATAGCTTTGAAGTCGCTGGCCGTGGTGAGCTTCAATTGGGCGTTCTTATCGAAACCATGCGCCGCGAAGGCTTTGAGCTGGGCATCAGCCGCCCACGCGTGCTGTTCCGCGAAGACGAAAAAGGCCAGAAGACAGAGCCTTATGAGACTGTTGTCATCGACGTAGATGATGAATATTCGGGCACGGTCGTTGAAAAAATGGCAGTGCGTAAGGGCGACCTTACCGACATGCGTCCATCGGGTGGCGGCAAGACGCGTATCACCTTCAGCGCACCATCACGCGGCCTGATTGGCTATCATGGCGAATTCCTGTCCGATACGCGCGGCACAGGCATCATGAACCGCCTGTTTGAAAAATATGGTCCACATCGTGGGGTCATCGAAGGCCGCAAGAACGGTGTGCTGATTTCCAACGGCGCGGGCGAAGCCGTTGCTTACGCCCTTGGTCCATTGGAAGAGCGCGGCATCCTGATGGTTTCGCCAGGTGAAGCCCTGTATGAAGGTATGATCATCGGCGAAAATGCAAAGCCAGATGACCTTGAAGTCAATCCGATGAAATCGAAGCAGCTGACGAACTTCCGTTCGACTGGCAAGGATGACGCTATCCGCCTCACGCCGCCTAAGCGCCTAACGCTTGAACAAGCCATTGCCTATATCGATGACGATGAAATGGTTGAGGTAACGCCAAAGAATATCCGCTTGCGTAAGCGTTTGCTGGACCCGAACGAGCGGAAAAAAGCATCGCGCGCCAAACAGGCGGCATAATGAAAAGGGCGTCGATTTCGGCGCCCTTTTTCTTTGGGCAACAGCGCTAGGTTCTGGCCCTAAATGGCTTCGCCTGCCGCGACGCCGCTGGCCCAGGCCCATTGGAAGTTGTAGCCACCGAGCCAACCTGTGACATCCACGGCCTCGCCAACGCAATAAAGCCCCGGCATTTTCTTCGCTTCCATCGTCTTTTGCGACAGACCATCGGTGCTGATCCCGCCCAATGTGACCTCTGCCTTGGCATAGCCTTCACTGCCATTGGGCACGAATGGCCAGTTGCCGAGTAGCGCGCCCGCACCCACCAATTTCCGGTCGTTTTGGTCGGCGAGGTTGCCGAGTAGCCCAATTTTGGCGGCGAGTGCTTCGGCCAAGCGCGCAGGCAAGACACGGTCCAATGTTGACCGCAAAGTCGCGCGTGGCCGTGCGCGTTTTTCTGACAGCAATAATTCGGTGGCATCCAAGGATGGTAGAAAATCAATCTCGACTTGGTCCCCCGGCCGCCAATAGCTGCTGATTTGCAGCACCGCAGGGCCGCTTAAGCCCCGATGCGTGAACAATGCAGCCTCACGAAATGCAGTCCTGCCGTGCTTAGCGACAACTTCGGACGACACGCCCGATAATTCACGGAACAATACATCATCACCGCCAAGCGTGAGCGGAACCAATGCAGGCCGAGGCTCGACAATCTTCAACCCGAACTGCCGCGCGAGGTCATAGGCAAAGGCGGTGGCCCCCATCTTCGGAATGCTTGGGCCGCCAGTGGCGATGACCAATGCCGCGCCTAGCGCGCGCACGCCGTTATAGGTGACATGATAGTCGCTGCCGTCATGCGTCACTTCCCCCACAGGCGCATCGAACACGAAATCGACCCGGCCACCAAAGGCCCCCGATTTGTCACATTCAGCCATTAGCATGGCGACAATCTGCCGCGCGGAACCGTCGCAGAATAATTGCCCGAGCGTTTTTTCATGAAAGGCAATGCCGTGCGCGTTCACCAGATCGATAAAATCCTGCGGCGTATATCGGCCTAGTGCTGACTTTGCGAAATGCGGGTTGGCCGACAAATAGCGTTCTTGTGCGTGCGACGTGGTTGCATTCACATTGGTAAAATTACACCGCCCGCCACCGGAAATGAGAATCTTCTTGCCGGGCCCCGTGGCGTGATCAATCACCAGCACACGCTTTCCGCGCTGCCCGGCGGTCAAAGCGCACATTAGGCCTGCGCCACCGGCACCCAGGATAATCGCGTCATAATTGTTTGAACTTACCATTTCGTTCCCCTGCACTGCCCGCGCTATATTGCCAAGTGCTATGCTTTGCGGCAAAGCGCGCGTCATGACTGAAGAAACGAAATCCGCAGGGTCCAACACCCCGCCCGATCACCTGTCGATTAACCCGATGAGCCCGCATTTCGATAGCGATCTGCTGTCGCGTGGTATTGGTATTCGCTTCAAGGGCGAAGTCCGCACCACAGTTGAGGAATATTGCATTTCCGAAGGCTGGATCAAGGTGCAGGCTGGCAAAGCACGTGATCGCAAAGGCAATCCTCTGCTGATCAAGCTCAGCGGTCCGGTCGAAGCGTGGTTTGAAGACTTGGGCGACGACGCGCCCGTGGCGAAGCTTTAACCGAGCTTCGTCTTACTGCTTCGGAAAAGCCGAAATCAGCTTCGCCAGTTCGTCGTTGACGGGGTCAAGCTGATCATCCGGCGTATAACCGAGCCGCACAATCGTGAGCCGATGCTGCGGTGACACCACCACAAATTGCCCCAAATGTCCCAATGCGGCGAAGACGTCCGATGGTGCCTTGCCGGGAAACAGCACTGGAGCACTGCCATCCTTGCGGGTTCTGTTTAGCCACAGATGCGCGCCATAGGTTGCGTCTGTTCGGCTGGGCGTTTTCATAAAACGCATCCAGCTTGTCGGCATCATTTGCGCAGATCGCACCGAACCATTATTCCGCAAAAATTCGCCAAATTTCGCCCAATCACGCGCGGTGGCATGGATAAAGCTTCCACCCAACATGGTGCCATGGCGGTCAAATTCAGGCACGACGCTTGTCATTCCCAAAGGTTCAAACAAACGACCGCGCGCATATTCCAACATTGCATCGCGGCGCACGGCGGGATCTTTGCTCTCGGTCAAAGATCGCGTCATGATGTCGACAAGTATGTGACTGGTCGCCGTGCTATATTCAAATTTCTTGCCGGGAATAGCTTCTAAAGGCCGTGTTTCGGCATAGCGGGCCACATTTTCGCGGCCGTCCAAAAACAGCATGCGCGGTGTATCTGCGTCAAAAATCTCGACACTGCCTTCTGCCATTTCAGTGTGGTCCAGTCCGGACGACATATGCAGCAAATGGCGCAATGTGATCGCGGCACGTCCATCTCGGGGCGCTTGCCATTCGGGTACGATTGCGGGTTCATCTAAGGCCAGCCGCCCATCCGCGACCATCATGCCTACCAAAACGGCGGTCACGCTCTTCGCCATGGACCAGCTGATCAGCCTTGTGTCTGGTCCATATCCTGGCGCGTAGCGTTCGGCGACAACACGCCCGCCATGCATGACAACCAAGGCACGGGTTTCGCCGACAGCTGGATCTTCAAAAAAAGGGGCTATAGCGACGGCAAGCTTTTCTTCGCTTATCACCGCGTCATCAACAACCATGCTAAAGCCAGGGCTAGCAGGCTTTGTAGGTTGTTCCGCAGCACATCCAGATAGGCTGAGCGTAGCGATTGCACAAAAAGCGGTTGCGGCGAGATGAATTTTGTTTCTAGGCATATGATGCTTCGATGCACCAAATGGAGGGCTTATGGCAACCGCAACTTCGACCCCAAGACCAAAAGCGCCTGAACCTCGGTTCAAGAGGTTGAAAATTGTCGTTGCAGTCATCGCTTTATTTGCGGCGCTGTGGTTGTTGTGGAACTGGAACAGCATCAAGGGGCAGGCGCACGTGGGCGCAGCTTATGGTGCGCATGTCACTTGCTCATGCCGCTATATTGAAGGTCGCGATATGGCGTCGTGCGAAACCGACAAGGAAAAAGGCATGGAGATGGTGCGCTTGAGCGACGATCCCGAGAATAAACGCGTTTACGCAACCGTGCCGTTTCTGGCCGAAGCTGTGGCGGAGCGGCGCGGCGCCTTTGGTTGTATCCAATTGAACGCAGCTGAAATCGAGGCGCTTTGATTTAGCTTAGGTAGACCATTATCGCTTTGCTGGCACCAGAATGAACGCCGAACATAATAATTCGGTCGCGCCACCGGCGAGGGCGACATATGCTGGATCCATACCGCCCCATAAAGCAGCGGCAGCAATGATGATCAAAACCAGACCAAGCACCACAAACATACGCATTCCATAAACGGTCTGAAACACCAAATACCGTGCCCCTACGGCCAACAAGGTAATGGCGAAGAACCAATTACCATAAGTTCCGCTGACCATATAGGCGATCACAAGGCCAATGATGAGGAACGCAGTCGATTGCAGCGCAAGCATTTCCATAGGATTGGCCACGCGCGCCCTGCCACGATAAAAAATCCGCCGCGCCAATAACCGCGACAATGGATGGATGAGCATGCCGCCGAAAAACAACGTGGCCATGCCGGAAAACAGGTCAGCATAAAGTGTGACGGCCCCGGCTATCACCCACAATAGTCCGGATACGAAAATACCGACTCCGCCGTTGACATAGGCCCGGCGCATGTCGCGTTGTGCTTCCCCCAAATGCATCCTGAACTCCCCCTTCAGTAAGCGCATGAATTTAAGCAGCTGAGGCCATCTCCACCGCCAGAGTTTCTTCGATCCAGCCGCCGCCAAGCACCCGATCACCGTCATATAATACCGCCGCCTGTCCCGGCGCGACGCCATATTCGGGCATGTCAAACCGCAGCCATTCACCATCCAAGCGCGCAGGCACGGGGCGGGACATAGACCGCACCTTTGCCATTATCGACCGGTTGCCGATATTGGTTAGCCAGTTGGCATCGATGATCCGCGCAGCCGGGACGGCCAGCGCCGCGCGCGGCCCGACAATCACGCGCTGCGTCGCGGCATCAAGCCGGATGACATATAAAGGCACAGGCTGTCCGCCCACCTCAAGTCCTTTGCGCTGCCCGACGGTATAATGGATGAGGCCCTTATGCTGGCCCAATATGCGCCCATCCAGATGAACAATGTCCCCGCCGATTTCTGCGTCCGGCCGAATTTTGCGGACAACGCTTGCATAATCGCCATCGGGCACAAAGCATATGTCCTGACTATCGGGCTTCATCGCGACGATTAGTCCCATTTCCTGCGCAATGGCCCGCACCTGGGGTTTGGGCATGCCGCCTAAGGGAAAGCGGAGATAATCCAATTGGTCTTGCGTGGTCGCAAATAGAAAATAGCTTTGATCGCGCGCTGGATCAGCCGCACGGTGCAGTTCTGCACCCGATGGCCCTTCAACGCGGCGGACATAATGGCCGGTGGCAAGGCAATCCGCACCCAGTTCCCGTGCGAGGCGGAAAAGATCCGTGAACTTCACGCCCATATTGCAGCGCACGCAAGGGATTGGCGTCCGTCCCGCCATATATTCGTCGGCGAAATGGTCGATCACCGATTCGCGAAAGCGGCTTTCATGGTCAAAAACATAATGCGCAATGCCAAGCTTATCTGCGACGGCACGCGCGTCGCGTATGTCTTGCCCGGCGCAGCACGCCCCTGCCCTTTTTACGGCACTCCCATGATCATACAATTGTAAGGTAACGCCAATGGTTTCCGCGCCCGTGCGCGCCGCGAGCGCCGCGACAACGGAGGAATCAACGCCGCCCGACATCGCAACGACAATCCGTTTGCCCTTCAGATCAGGGCCAAGTTGGAAATCAGAATGATAGATATCATCGGTCATGGGATTACCTCCCTAGAAGCTTTGCGCATGAAATGCCAGTTTTTGGATAAACCCAGATCATTGGAAAAACCGTTACCAACGCGATCATACGTTGTTCGTCGAAACATATAAGGCATCAGTCTGTATTGTTGCGCACCGGCATTTGCGATATTCTATATGGCAATAAAGCGTTTACCCCTTTCAGGTTCCGCGGGTTGCGGATAGTGACTTATTAGGGTAATACAGCCATAATTTGAACAACATAAGGGAGTATACGCTCCCTGAAGCTTTTATTTGGAATTCCGGTATGAATTACGAGACGACGATGAGCGCTGAGCTAGATGGCGATATCCTGCAGGATAGCCACGATCGGAACCAGCGTCGGATCCGCATTGCGACCATTATCGTTGCGATTTTGATTATAGCGGGGGCCGCATATTATTTTTTCGGTAGCAGCAATAATGCGCCCACCGATGCGGATAAAGCTGGGCAGGCCCAGACCGTGACCGTCGTCGCGCCGGGCCGTGATAGCGTGGTGCGCGCGATTAACGCGACCGGCACCTTGGCCGCGCGTCGCGAAATTCCCGTTGGCGTCGTTGGCGAAGGCGGGCGCGTGCTGCAAGTTTATGTCGATGCAGGGGATTGGGTTACGCAAGGCCAAGTTTTGGTGAGCGTTGACCGGTCGGTACAAACACAGCAGGCCGCCGCATTGGAGGCACAGACTAATGTCGCCCGTGCCGACCTGCAGCTTGCCCAAAACGAACTCGACCGCGCCATGCAGTTGGTTGAGCGAGGTTTTGTTTCCAAGGCTGATGTTGAACGCAAGACCGCCAACCGCGACGCAGCCCGCGCGCGGGTGAATGTCGCCAACGCGCAACTTGGCGAAACCCGCGCGCGTAATGCGCGTCTGGACGTCCGTGCGCCTGTGTCTGGCTATGTTTTGGAACGCAATGTGGAGACTGGACAAACGGTGTCCGCAGGCAGTGGCATCTTGTTCCGCATCGCCAAGGATGGACAGTTGGAACTGCAAGCAAAGCTGAGCGAAGATGATTTGGCGCAGATTTCCGTCGGCATTCCTGCATCGGTGACCCCAGTTGGCGTTGATCGGGTGTTTGAAGGCAATATCTGGCAGATTTCTCCGATGATTGACGCGCAAAGCCGTCAGGGCATGGCCCGTATTGCCTTGCCATTTGACAAGGCATTGCGCCCCGGTGGCTTTGCGTCTGTTGAAATCAAATCGGGTGAAATGAAGGCGCCTGTCTTACCGGAATCTGCAGTTCAAACCGGCCGTAATGGCAGCTTTGTGTATATCGTTGGCAAAAATAACAAGGTGCAGCAACGTCCCGTCAAGGTCGGATCTGTCACCGCCAATGGCCTGATTATTGAAGAAGGCTTGGACGGCAGCGAGCGCGTCGTTCTGTATGCGGGCGGCTTCCTCAACCCGGACGAAACGATCAATCCCAAACTGTTGAAAAAACAGTAAGTCGTTGGACCATTCGGGATATACATCATGAATTTAAATAACATTTCTGCATGGTCCATTCGCAATCCGGTGGTGCCGATCGTCTTATTCGTCGCACTAACCATTGCCGGAATCATGTCATTCATGAACATGGATGTACAAAATGATCCTGATATTGAATTTCCGGTTGTTGTTGTCTCGATTTCACAACCCGGCGCTGCGCCGAGTGAAATCACCACCCAGATAACGCAAAAGGTTGAATCCGCGATCCGCAGTGTGCAGGGCGTGCGCAACATTGATGCCAGCTCGAGCGAAGGCAACACAACGGTTAGCGCCGAATTCGAAATTGGCGATGACATCAATGCCGCGGTCAGCGAAGTGAAAAACGCCGTCGATCAAATTCGCAGCGACCTGCCCGACGGTATCTTGGAACCGCAGATTTTCAAGGTGGCTACATCCAGCGACCCAATCGCATATTTCGCGGTAGAAGCCAGCGACATGACACTGGAACAATTGAGCTGGTTCGTGGACGATAGTGTTGCCCGCCGCTTGCTGTCGGTCGAAGGCATGGCATCGGTTAGCCGCAATGGCGGTGTAAACCGGGAAATCCGCGTTGTGCTTGACCCTGCAAAAATGCAGTCATTGGGTGTCAGCGCCAGCCAGATTAACTCTGTGCTGCGTCAACAAAATATCAACGCTTCGGGCGGTCAATCGCAAATTGCCGGATCGCGCCAGTCGGTCCGCGTTTTGGGCAACGCAACGGACGCCTTTGCCCTCAGCCAAACACAAATCAGCTTGGGCGGCGGTCGCTCTATCAAGCTGGCCGATGTGGCTGAAGTCACCGATGGGTTTAGCGAACAACGCGCCATGGCCTTTGCTGGCGGCAAGCAAGTCGTCACCTTTGGCATGTCGCGCGCCAAGGGTGCATCCGATGTGACTGTCTTCGATGATGCGATGATCAAAATCGCCGAAATCGAAAAAGAAAATCCCGGCGTAAAGTTCATAACTTTGTTCAACAGTGTCGATTATACCAAGGGCCAGTATAAAAGCTCCATGGCAGCGATGATCGAAGGCGCCCTGCTCGCCATCGTTGTCGTGTTCCTGTTCCTGCGCGATTGGCGTGCCACGATTATCTCGGCGATTGCCATTCCCTTGTCTGCCATTCCGACCTTCTGGTTTTTGGACCTTTTGGGTTTCACGCTGAACACCATGTCGCTTTTGGCGCTCGGTCTAGTAGCCGGGGTGCTCGTCGATGACGCCATTGTGGAAATTGAAAATATCGTCCGGCATATGCGGATGGGTAAATCGGCTTATCAGGCATCGATTGATGCCGCTGATGAAATCGGCTTGGCCGTGGTTGCCACCACATTTTCCATTGTCGCGGTGTTCTTGCCCGTTGGCCTGATGCCGGGCGTTGCCGGTCAGTTTTTCAAGAATTTCGGTCTGACTGTCGTTGCTTCGGTTCTCATGAGCCTTGCGGTGGCGCGCATGATTACACCCATGATCGCTGCCTATTTCCTGAAAGCCGACGGCATGGCCGAACATGGCGAGGCGGGCTGGATCGAACGATATATGAAAATCCTGCGCTGGTCACTTGGCCACCGCCGTTGGATGATGGGCATTGGCGCATTGTCGCTCGTGCTGACGATTGCCTTGCTGATCGTCTTACCAAAGCAATTCTTCCCCGATGGCGATACCGATTTTAGCCGTATTCGGATCGAAATGGTTCCCGGTACCACTTTAGAACGCACGCGTGAGATTAGCAGCGAGGCCGCCGCCATTATCGAAAAGCAGCCAGAGGTCGAAACCGCGTTGCAAAGTGTCCGCGAAGGCGGCGCCAGCATTTTCATCACCTTGAAAAAGGACCGCGAACGGACCAGCCAGGAATTTGAAGAAGACCTGACCCCCTTGCTGACCAAGATCGCTGACGCGCGCGTGACGTTTCAGGCCAATGGCCCCGGTGGCGGCGGCTCAGGGCGCGATGTGTCGGTGATGCTATCCGGATCGGATCCCAAGAAACTGGACGAGACAGCCGCTATATTGGTTGAGCAGATGAAGACGCTGCCCGAACTGCGCGCACCGCGCATTTCAGTCGATTTACAACGTCCTGAATTGATCATCACGCCGCGCACGGATTTGGCGTCACAGCTTGGGGTGTCAACTATAGCGTTGAGTCAGACCATTCGCATCGCAACGCTGGGCGATATTGACCAGAATAGCGCGAAATTTTCGCTGTCGGATCGTCAAATCCCGATCCGCGTGATGCTCGCCAAGGAATCGCGTCAGGACTTGGATGTCATCCGCAACCTGCCCGTGCCATTGGCAAGCGGCGGGTCTGTGCCATTGTCCCGCGTGGCCGACATCAGCTTTGGTGCTGGTCCGACATCGATTCAACGCCGTAATCAGAATTTCCGTATCTTCATCGGCGCGGATTTTGCACCGGGTATCGTTTCGTCCGAGGCGGACAAGAAAATCAACAAGCTTCCTATCATGGAGAATCTGCCAACGGGCGTGTCCCGCGCACCTTTCGGGTCCCAAGAATGGGAGCAGGAAATGCAGCGCGACTTCCTTGCTGCCTTGGTTTCCGGAACCTTGCTGGTGTTTGCGGTACTGGTGCTTTTGTACCATCGCTTTATGTCGCCTTTGGTCAATATGGGGTCCTTGTTGCTTGCGCCCTTGGGCGGCTTGCTGGCGCTGGGTCTTGTGGGTCAGCCCATATCCATGCCGGTCTTCATTGGCATTTTGATGCTCTTTGGCATCGTCGCGAAAAACTCGATTTTGTTGATCGACTTCGCGATTGAGGAAATGGCGCGTGGCGTGCCCAAATTCCAAGCGATTATGGAGGCCGGGCATAAACGCGCACAGCCGATCGTCATGACCACCGTTGCCATGACCGCCGGGATGGTTCCCACCGCTTTGTCCTTGGGCGGTGACGGCCAATGGCGATCGCCCATGGGCACGGTCGTGATCGGTGGTCTCATCGTATCAACCTTGTTGACCTTGCTCATCGTCCCTGCGGGTTTTAGCTTGGCCGACGGTTTTGAAAAACGTGTTGGACCATGGCTGCGCACGCGATTGCTGACCTATGATCCCGATAAGCATAAAGAGAATGTTCCAGAAGCCGCCAAGCCAACGGACAAGGCACCGGGCAAAGGCGACTTGGGCGGATTACAACCGGCAGAGTGAGCTGGTCGCAGCGCCGCCACTAAAATTCGTCATCCTGAACTTGTTTCAGAATGAAGCACCACCGTCGCCTGTTATCCTGAAACACGTTCAGGATGACGATGTGTTGGGATTGTTAGATGGGTGGCGTTTTTTGCACACTGCGTTAAGGTCAACTGTGTGAAAGCTATCAACCAACTCGGTCTGTCGGAAAAAGCTCGCTATGCGGAGCGGGATGCCGAGCTGCGGCGCATGCGGATCATCGCAACGGGGTTGTTGTTGTGCATGGCCGCGTTGTTCGTTTTCGGGAAATATATGGAAACCCGCTATGACGGCTATTGGGGCTTTTTAAGGGCCTTTGCCGAAGCGGGGATGATTGGTGGCCTCGCCGACTGGTTTGCCGTCACAGCGCTCTTCAGGCACCCTTTGGGCATACCCATTCCGCACACCGCGATCATTCCGAATAACAAGGAACGCCTTGGCCGCACTTTGGCCAGCTTCCTGCGTACCAATTTCCTTACAACAAAGGTCGTGGCCCGCCGCGTTCAGCGCATGGACGTGGCTGGCGCCATGGGTAAGTTCCTAAGCGCGCCATCGGGCGGCGAAGGCCGGATGCGTATGGGGGCATCGCGTTTGATCGGGGATATCATCGCCGCGCTTGACGATGAACGATTGGGCGGCATCGCCAAAGGCGCGATCCGCAAGCAACTCGATAAGCTCGATATTGCGCCCCTGCTGGGTCAGCTGCTGACCGCGATGATCCGCGAGCGGCGTCATATCCCTGTGCTCGACAGCATCATCAAATGGGCGTCGGCAACATTGGAGGCCAATGAACATCTCATCCGCGAAATGGTGGAGGAACGCGCCAATACGCTCATGCGTTGGACGGGCCTAGACGACAAATTGGCCAATGCCATCGTCAAAGGTCTGAATAAGCTGCTTCATGAAATGGCCGAAGACCCTGACCATCCCTTACGCGAAAAGGGCGAAGAGGGGCTCGCCAAGCTGGCCCATGACCTGCGCCATGACAAGGAATTGCAAGCCAAGGTCGCGCATTGGAAGGGGCAGTTATTGGAAAATCCAGCCATGGGCAAATGGATCAACAGCCTATGGGACCAAGGTCGCGATGGGCTTCTCAAGGCCGCGCGCAACCCCGATGCCGCATTGGCGGGCAGCTTTGGCGATGCGCTCATCAAGCTGGGCAGCAATTTGCAAGCCGACACAAAGCTGAAACACCAAATCAACCGCTTCACCCGCCGCGCGATTGTCGGCACGACCGAAAATTACGGCGACAATATCGTCCGGTTGGTGTCCGATACTGTCGCCCGCTGGGACGCATCCACCATCACCGACCGCGTCGAAAACGCCGTGGGCAGTGACCTTCAGTTTATCCGTATCAACGGTACCTTAGTCGGCGGTCTGGCGGGGATCATCATCCACGCTGTCGGTCTGTTGATTTAACCGCGCGATAAGCCCCAAATCATCCATGCTGTTGGTATTGGCAAATTTATTGGCTTAAGCCGCCTTGCGTGCTTCACCTGTGCCGCGATCCAGAAACGCGCGGATCGCCGATATGCTTTGTTCGACATGGCTTAACAGGAACAAATGCCCGCCATTTTCGACGACGAACAATTCGCTGTTCGGGATCAGGAAGTTCAAAAACTTGCCATTGGCGAGCGGCACAATCTGGTCATCATCGCCCATCATGATCAACGTTTGGGTTTTCATAAACGGCAGAAACGGCGCGCTGGTCCATCCCATCATCGCCATCAATTGATAGAAATATCCAGTCTTCGACGGCGGCGTAATGCGGCCAATATGCTCGGCCTTATTGCCCACCATACCGCCATATAAAGTCTTGAAATGTTTCGCCATGAAATCAGGATCGATATAGCGGCGCGGGTCCGCCATTTTGACGAGCGCAGCCGGATTGCCGGGTACCATCAACATGCCGGCGCTGGTCGCGACCAGGATAAGCTTGTTGGTGCGCGCACCGTTTTGCAGCGCAAATTGCTGCGCCATTGCGCCGCCCCAGCTGACGCCCATGACATCGACATTGGGCATTTCAAACCGGTCCAGCAGCAGCGCCGCAATCCGCGCCATCAACAGGGCATTATAAGGCACTACCGGATCAGGTGATCCGCCAATGCCGGGCATGTCAAAGGTGATAAAATCGCGATCATCGAGCAATTCGGCCATTGGCGCCATCGCCTCAATATTCGCGCCAATGCCGTTGAAGAACAATATCGGCAGCTTCTTCGTCGCCTTCGACGCCCGCCAAACAGCAACCCGTAATGTCCGCCCGTCAACAGTCTCCATGCTAAACTTCGGCGCGCGGTTTTTGGTCATATGCGTTCCTTTGGTCCCAATTGGGACATGGAGTAAGGTTTAACCGAACGGTTAGGGGGCGCAAGCCAATTTCTGCCCCTCACTCCAAAACATACAGGCCCGGCGCGGCTTCCATCGCGGGATGGGCCTTGCTGCCTAACGCCTTCGGCGCGGCCATTTCTGCGCCGGATCGCGCGTGAAGCCATTGCATCCAGTGCGGCCACCAGCTTCCGGCGACCTCTTCGCTGCCCTTCATCCATTCGGTGACATCGGCGGGCGCTTTGCCTTCGCTATGTTTCCAATATATCGCCTTGGGGTTGCCCGGCGGGTTCAGGATTGCTTGCATATGGCCAGCCTGGCTGAGGATGAATTCGACATTTTTGCTGCCGAACAATTGCGTCGAACGATAACATGCGCGCCAAGGCGTGATATGGTCCGTTGTCCCGCCCAGAACGAACAGGTCGCCCGTCACCTTGGTGAGGTCAAGCGTGTGTCCCGCAATGTCGAACGTGCCTGGTGCGGCATAGGCATTGGCTTCAAACAGCTCCAAGAAATCACCCATCAAGGCCGAAGAAAGGTTGGTCGCATCGGCATTCCAGAACAATATATCAAAGGCTGGCGGATCATCACCGAGCAGATAATTGTTGATGACATAATTCCAGATGAGGTCATTGGGCCGCAACCATGCAAAGCCGCGGGCAAGGCTGCTGCCTTCAATCACGCCTTTCTTCGCCGCGCGTTGCCGTGCCAGCGCGATGCCATTGTGCGACACAAGGCTCGACGCCTCGGTATCGCCGGGCTTGGGTTCCAGCACGCATACCATCATGGTCACGGCATTGGCGCGGGTATCACCCATAGACGCCAGTTTTGACAGCAACACCGACATGGTCTGCCCGCCCGAACAGCCGCCCGAAATATTGACCTTGTCGCTGCCGGTAATTTCACACACCACATCCAGTGCCTTGATGCAGCTTTCGATATATTCGGCCATGCCCCACACGCCCATATCCTCGGTGGGGTTACGCCAGGAAATCATGAATGGCTGAATGCCATGATCAGTCTGCCATTTGATAATCGATTTTTCTGGCGACAGATCGTTGATATACATTTTGTTAATCTGCGGCGGAATGGTCAGTTGCGGCGTTGCGAACACCTTGTCGGTCGTGGGCGCATATTGGACAAGTTCAAAGCGTTCGTCGCGATACACCACCGCGCCCTTGGCCGTTGCGACATTCTCGCCAAGCTTGAACGGCTTTTTGTTCACCTGGCTCACCATCATATCGTTGTGAACCATGTCATTATACGCGTTTTTCAGGCCTTTCACGAGGCTGAGCCCGCCCGAATCTACCAACCGCTTTTGCGCGGTCGGGTTCCCGATCAGGGTGTTGGTCGGTGACATCGCATCAATGATAATTTGCGAAATGAAATTTGCGCGGTCGCGTTCAAGCGCGTCGAGTTCCAAATCCTCAATATAGCTTTTAACGCCCTTTTGCACCGCAAGATAATATTGTGCGCCTGCCTTGAAAAACGGGTTAAACGTCCATGCCGGATCCATGAAACGCTTGTCCTTGGGATCAGGTGCAAGGTCGGATTTTCCGGTCATAATCTTGACCACATCTTCGGAAAAGCTGGTCGTTGCCTTCCATGCCTTGTCGGGATTGGCGGCCGTCTGGCGCAGCATCAGGCCAATCGCGCCAATAAAATCTTCCCGTGCCAATCCAGCCAGCGGACCAAGCGCCATGGTGGCATCATTGGCAGCGTCAAATGCGCCCGCGACGCCCGAAAATGGCGCGCCTTTCTTTTGCGATTTCTTTTTGCCAGTCTTCGCGCTGCCGCCCGTCTCCGCCTTGCTCGCCATGGTCAACTCCTCTTTTCCCATCCGAAAGATTGCACGACATGCGACCTGCGTCAAACACTCCGCGCAATGTTAACAATTGCAAATAAACATATCAAAACTGGAGGCAAGCCACTGCGACGATTAACACGCATATGACGGAGCAATGTTGAGCCAGGCTTATACGGGCAAAATGGCGCTGCGGCATTTCAAATCGGATGAAGAATGCCCGCAAATGGCATCCTCCTGCCGAATTTGGGTTCTGCACCTACGGCATCTAAATGCCTGTTGGAGCACGCGCAAAGTCGGCAGCCCCTGCACACACAAAAGTCGGATCATGCGCAACTTTTTCAACACATTCGCCTTTACCCTCACGTTCGCTTCGGCGCTTGGTATCACAGCATATGCGACCACGGCGCCGGCATATGCCACAGAAGCGAAAAATACGGCGGATATGGTTGCGACTGCTGACGAAAAGCTGAAGACGGAAATTGAGGGCTATTGGAAGAAATTTCCCGGTCGTGCAGGGATCGCGATCTACACGCCTTTTTCCGACGAAATCATCGGAAAACGGCAAACCGAGCGTTTTCCGCAACAAAGTGTCTCCAAAATGTGGGTCGCGTTGACGATCTTGGAACAAGAAGCAGCGGGCAAATTTTCGTTGGATAAACGCATTCGCGTCAGCCGCGATGACATTGTTGTCTTCAGCCAACCGCTAAAAAGTTATCTCGACGGGCGGGACTCCTTCGATATGTCGTTACGCGAACTGCTCGCGCATTCTATCAATGCCAGCGACAATCTCGCCAATAACGTCCTTTTGCGCGTTGCGGGCGGCCCGCAAGTGATCAACCAAATGCTTGAGCGCCGCAAAGTGCAATCCATTCGTTTTGGACCCGGCGAAGTCCTTCTGCAAAGCGCCATTGCCGGTCTGGAATGGCAACCCGAATATCGTAAAGGCAACGCATTCAAAGCGCAGCGTTCAAGGATCCCAATGTCGAAAAGGAAGTCCGCACTGGACGCCTATCTCGAAACGCCGCTCGATGGCGCGGCCCCGGGCACAATCGCCTTGGTACTGAAACGTTTTAGCGAACGTGATGCCAATGATCCGGGTGCCAAATTGCTGAAGTTGATGGCTGGCACCTATACAGGGCGCACGCGTTTGCGGTCTGGTCTCGCCCCAGGGTGGCGCCTCGCGCATAAAACGGGAACTGGGCAAGTTCTGGAATCAATATCAACTGCCATCAACGATGTTGGTGTCATGAAAGCGCCAGACGGATGCGTATATCCTGTGGCGGTGATGATTGCAGAAACGCGTGCCGGTAGAGAAGTGACAAATGGTTTCATGCAAAATGTCGCCCGTGCCATCACGCGCCACCACGACTTCATTCACCCAAAGGCGAAAGCAGCAGAGGCAAAGCCTAAGCCAAAACAGCCCGCCAAACCGCCGAAAACTGACGATAACGACAATAAAAAAACGACAATGCCAAAAGTGTCTAAATTGTTTCAACCGTGAAAATTATTTTACATTTGTTCACATAAAAATTGTTACAAATGTAAATGAATCACATAAACCCTCTGCGTGGGTCCGGTCCAGCAAAGGTCAAATTGTGAACAGCTATAATATCGCCGTCGTCGAGGATGACACCTTATTTGCAGCAGAGCTCGAAGAGTTTTTGGTCAGCTTGGGTTACACTGTAAAAAGCTATAGCTCAGCGCAAAAATTCCTGACTGACGTGCGCCAAAAAGAATGCGATCTCTTGATCGTCGACTGGTCCATTCCGGATCTAACCGGCATTGAAGTGCTCGAATATGTCCGGAAATTCCACCCTGATATGCCATCGATCATGCTCACAGCACGCAACGATCGTCGCGACATCATTCGCGGACTAGAGGCAGGTGCTGACGATTTTGTGTCAAAGCCTGTTGACCCAGAAATACTGTCCCTGCGGATTAAGTCTGTTTTGCGCCGTTATAATGGCGATGTGCGCACCAGACCGGAATCGGTGGTGCTAGGTCCGTATCTGTTGCGTCCATCGACATCGACGGTGTGTTTCAACGACGAAGTCATCATCTTGCCGAAGCGGGAATTTGATATGGCGATGTTGTTTTTCACCAACCCGAACCGATTATTGTCGCGCCAATATCTCGCGGCCACATTGTGGGGCAAGGTCGTCGACTATCAATCGCGGACCATTGATACGCACGTCGCAAGGCTGCGCAAGAACCTGAAACTAGCCCCAGCATCAGGCATCAGCTTGAATGCTTTATACGGCTTTGGCTATACTTTGCAGGCCGATGCGCACGCGATGAACGCCGCGAAAGAGCCGATTGCGATGTCCGCTTAATTCCGCCTTCCCCATCCCGATTAAGGCGATGGGGTAACAGAACGGGCAATCTCAGCCCTTTTCCAACGCCTCGCTCGCCGCAATCCAGCGGGCTTCTGCTGCCTCTTGCGCGGCGACAATCTTGCCCCGGCGTTGCGAAAGCTCGCCCATCGTCAGGTTCTTATATTCATTCGCCGCCGATGCTGGGTCGAACATCGCGCGGTCAATCGCGCTTAACACAAGCTCCAACTTTGCAAGGTCCGCCTCGGCATCGCTGACGTCGCGCTTAAGCTTCGCTTGCGCTTCACGCGACGCAGCGGCGGCTTTCTTGTCCTCCTTGCGGTCGGCCTTAGGCAGTTTCTCCTTCGCTGGCCCCTTGCCCAGGATGAAGTCGGTATAATCCTCAATCGTGCCCGAAAATTCGGTCGCGGTCCCGCCGTCAACCAGCACCAACCGGTCCGCCGTCAGCTCCAGCATATGGCGGTCATGGCTGACCAGCACGACCGTGCCGTCATATTCATTCAACGCCTGCACCAACGCTTCCCGCGCATCGACATCCAAATGGTTCGTCGGTTCGTCAAGGATCAGCATATGCGGCGCATCACGCGTAATCAGCGCCAGCGCCAGCCGCGCGCGTTCACCGCCCGATAGCTTTCCGACCTTCGTCGTCGCCTTTGCCCCGGAAAAGCCGAACCGCCCCAATTGCGCCCGCACCGCGCCAGGGCTCGCGCCCTTCATCTGCTGCGTCATATGCTCCAGCGGGGTATCGTCGCCGTCCAGTTCCTCCACCTGATATTGCGTGAAATAACCTACGCGCATCTTGCCCGAGGAACTCATCTGCCCGTCCATCGGCGTCAGTTGCGCCGCGAGCAGGCGCGCGAGCGTCGTCTTGCCATTACCGTTGCGCCCCAGCAAAGCGATCCGGTCATCGGGGTCAATCCGCAGGTTCAACCGCTGCAATATCGGATTGCCTTCGGTATAGCCCACACTCGCAAGATCCAGCGTCACCAGTGGCGGTTTCAGTTCATCGGGGCTTGGAAAGTCAAAGCTTAACGTCGGGTCTTCGGCCATTGCGGCAATCGGCTGCATCCGCGCCAGCGCCTTGGCTCTGGACTGCGCCTGTTTCGCTGTTGACGCCCGCGCCGAGTTGCGCGCGACATAATCCTGCAGCTTGGCCCGTTGCGCGTCTTGGCTGGCCTTGGCCGCCGCCAATTGCGCCGCGCGTTCGGCACGTTGCCGCTCGAACGAGTCATAGCCGCCCGAATAGAGCGTCACCTGACCATTATCGAGATGCAGGATATGGTCGACGACATTGTTCAGCAAATCGCGTTCATGGCTGATCACCACCATCATCGCAGGGTAACCCTTGAGGAAATTTTCCAGCCACAAGGTCGCTTCCAAATCCAAGTGGTTTGAGGGTTCATCGAGCAACAGCAAATCCGGCTGCGAAAATAATAACGACGCCAGCGCCACCCGCATTTTCCAACCACCGGAGAAGCTGTCGAGCGGCCGCCCCTGCATATCTTCGTCAAAGCCAAGGCCCACCAAAATCCGCGAGGCCCGCGCAGGCGCCGTATAGGCATCAATCGCGATCAGGCGTTCATGCACCTCGGCCATGCGGTCGGGGTCAAGCCCCTCTTGCTCGCTTTCGGCCATCAACGCCGCGCGCTCGGTATCCGCCGCCAGCACGGTGTCAAACGGCGTGGAATCCCCCGCAGGCGCCTCTTGCGCGATATAGCCGATACGCGTGCCCTTGGGCATGTCGAGGCTGCCGTCATCCGCCTCCAGCGAGCCAATCATCACCTTCATCAATGTCGATTTACCCGCGCCATTGCGCCCGATCAGGCCAATACGGCTATAAGGCGGCAAGGCCGCGGTGGCGCGGTCAAGGATAGTGCGTCCGCCAAGGCGCACGGTGATACCGTTCAGATTAAGCATGCAGCGGCGCGTAGCAGACCAAGGGTTATTCAGAAACCACTTTCCTACAAGTAACCATATCGGTTATTTTCGCCGCATGACCCAGAAAAAATCCCCCCCGCCTTCATCCCCGCCCCCATCCCTTCCCGCCCTGCCCGCGCGCCCCGCCACACCCAAGCAGATTGAGGCCAGCCTTGACGCCCGGTTGGACTTCACCCCCGTCCCGCGTGCGACGAAACGGTGGAATGGCCTGACCGAATTGAAACAGCGCACCTTCATCCAATTGCTCGCCGACAGCGGCAGCGTGACCATGGCGGCAAAGGCCATCGGCGCCACCACCAGCGCGATGTACGGCCTGCGCCGCCGCGAAGGCGCGGAAAGCTTCGCCGCCGCGTGGGAGGCCGCGATTGAGATCGGCGCGCGCCGCGTGCTCGACACGTTGATGGAACACGCCATCCACGGCACACCCGAAACGATTATTCAGGACGGAGAGGTCGTCGCCGAACGCCGCAGATATAACCACCGCGCGATGATGTGGATCGTCAGCCAACGCTTCCCCGAAAAATATGGCAGCGCGACGGGCCTGATGGAGATGAGCGGCATGAGCCACGCGATGCAAAAGTTAAAGGCGAAGTGGGAGGGCGAATGGCGCGCAAAATATGACTCGGAACACGCCGCACAGGCAGAGGCGGACATCGAAGCGCAAGAAGCCGTGCTGGAGGCCGAACGCCGCGAGCTGCTCCCCCTTATCCTCGTCAAAATGTATCAGCAAAAGGTCCGCGAGGAACGCCAATACCGCCTGCGCGGCAAGGTGATGAGCGCCGACGTCACCCTTCGGCAATTGACGCATTTGGAGCTATACATGGAATATGCGGGCCTGACCGAGCCGGAGATCACGCAATTTTTTGACCGCGCCGCCACCGACCCATTCCCATGGGAAACCGAAGCCAGCCGCGCCATCGCCGCCCACCGCATCGCCGCCTGGGCTATGGATGGGGAGGATGACGCACGGATGAATGGCGCGGAAAGCTCTCACACCGCTAGTGCTGAGCCTGTCGAAGCGCGGGAGGCGCAGCCGGAGCCAACCGAAGGTCAGGGGCTGCCCGAACGCACCTTCATCCTCCGCCCAACGCCGCTGCGCTACGGCCCAAAAGGCCCACCCCACCACGCCATGATGGCCGGCCCAAATATGCGCGAGCGAACCCGCGCCCGCGACCAAGCCGAAGCGCAAATGGCAGAAGCGCAGCGGTTATGGGAGGCCTGTGCGACGGAGGAGCGTTGGGCGAGCACCGAGTTGGAGTAACCAGCATCCAAAACTTAAACAGACTATTTGGTTGGTGCTGGCACCAAATCTGCAATTTAAACCTATTATTTGCAATTTTTTCACATATATGTACTTTTAACAAGACACATGCACCTTGAAAGGGCGGATCATGCTTTTGCGCTTTAGCGTTTCTAATTATCTTTCTATCGCGGCTAGGCAGGAAATTTCATTGGTAGCCACCAAATTGAAAGGTCCATCCAGTCCTCTTTTACGGTCCTCGGCAATTGGCCAATTGAATGCGCTTTCCAGTGCAGTGATCTATGGAGCGAATGCGTCGGGAAAAACAAACTTCATAAAAGCGATCGAGTTTATGCGAAGTGCAATTTTGTTTTCGCATCGACAAGGTAAGCCTGAGGGCGGCGTACCACGGCTACCCTATCAACTCGATTCACAAATACGGTCTTCGCCAACGATGGTGGAAGCGGATTTTGTTTTGAAAGACATTCGCTACCAATATGGATTTGAGTGCGACGACGATCAGTTTGTTTCAGAGTGGCTTTATACTTTTCCAGAAGGAAAGCGACGACGCTTGTTCGAGCGAACCAAAAATGAGGTCGAGTTTGGTCAAAGTTTAAAAGGTCCAAAAAAGATTTTAGTCAGCCTTATGCGACCAAACAGTCTGTTTATTTCGACAGCAACACAAAACGATCATGAAGACCTCTCTCGGATTGTTTCATTTTTTCAATCAATGCAGTTTAGCAGCACCATTTCCGTTGCAAAAAATCTGATAAACAACACTTTCAAGAAAGGAGAAATCCACACTCGCACAATTTCTTTCTTAAAAGAAATTGGTACAGGGATTGTAAATTATCGACAAACTGAAATTCAAGTTCCTGATAATATTATCTCTTTTCAAAAAGAGATAATGGAAATTGCAAGAAAGCATATGGGTGAAGTCAGCAACAGAGACGAAGATACGGACCGAGAGAAAGATATCTCAATCGAACTTGCACATATCGGATCTGACGGCTCGGAAGTGTTCTTTGGACTTGAGCGAGAAAGTTCTGGGACTAGGCGCTTGATATTGATTCTGAATTCTATTTTCAAAGCGCTTGATGAAGGAACCGTCGTTTTTGTTGATGAGCTAGATGCCAGTTTGCATACTCTCGCTGTTGAACAAATATTGACATTGTTTAATGATACAAACATTAATCAGAATGGTGCTCAGTTGATTGCAACTACTCATGATACAAACTTGCTTGCTTGCAAATCTTTAAGGCGTGATCAAATTTGGTTTGCAGAGAAGAGTGGCGCAGGGGAAACGAACATATTTCCTCTTTCTGATATTAAGTCACGCATTTCGGATAACTTTGAGCAAGGTTATTTGGAGGGACGATATGGGGGCATCCCCTATTCGGGAGACCTTCGGATATTGATGAACGGCGCGGTAGTGTGAGGAAATTTCGCCCCCTCAAACGCGCGGTTGAAAAGCGGCCTCCTAAAAAGAAATTTGTGATATTTACGGAGGGGCAGAATACAGAGCCCAGCTATTTTCGAGAATTGAAACGATTCCTTTCTGGTACACTAATCGATGTGGAAATTGTCGAAGCCGCTGGGGTGCCTTTAACGATAGCGAAAAAAGCATGCGCGTTGGCAAAAAGTATGTCTTCTCGAAGTGCTCGGCGTTCATCTTTTGGTCAAGAGGATAAGGTATGGGCAGTTTTTGATCGAGATGAGCATCCTGGCGTTGATGATGCAAAACAGCAATGTGCAAACGCTAACGTTGGAGTTGGCTTTTCTGACCCGTGCTTTGAGATATGGTTAATTTTGCACTATTCCGATTTTGACAGGCCTGATGGTCGTCATGAAGTACAAAAGCACTTTGAAAATATATGCCCTGGATACGATCGAAATGGACGCAAGACAGCTAATTGTGAGGCGCTTATGCCGCTAATTGAAGTCGCCGAAAAACGGGCAATGCTACAATTATCTCGACGAATTGAAGAAGGTGGATTGCAAGCACCATTCACCACGGTGGGCGAACTCACTAAAGAACTAAGAGAAGCCAGCGCAGCGAGTGAAGCTTATTCTAACAATTTTTAGAATTGGCGGCTATATTTTCGCGGTTGATATAATAACGCTCACAATGGTGAGACCCCCCCTTACTCCTCACCCATACGTAGCGCCGCGATAAACGCCTTGCGCCTTCGCCGAGGCTACGGCGCATAAACCTGCTATTCTTCACCCATACGCAGTGCCGCGATAAACGCCTCCTGCGGGATGCTCACATTCCCATATTCCCGCATCCGCGCCTTGCCCTTTTTCTGCTTTTCCAGCAGCTTTTTCTTGCGGCTGATGTCGCCGTCAAGATTCGCAAACACTATGTCGGGGGACGCGTCACGGGGACGCGCGCTTCAATCGTCCGCGACGAACATAAGCTGCAAAAACATGTGCTATTAGAACAAATATAATTGCTGAATTTCTATTAAATGTTAATCGCTTAAGTATGGATTTTTCAGATTATATCGTCTTCGCCGATGAAAGCGGCGATCATGGTCTCGTTACCATTGACCACCAATTTCCCGTCTTTGCATTAGTCTTCTGCGTTTTCGAAAAGACACGGTACACGGAGGAAATCGAACCGGCATTTCGCCGCCTTAAGTTCAAATATTTCGGGCATGACTCAGCAATTCTTCATGAGCGCGAAATTCGAAAACAGGAACCGCCTTTTAGCTTTCTGCGTCAAGACGTGGCGATCCGGGAGGCGTTCATGGCCGACGTCAACGCTATTATGGCTGACGCTCAGTTCCATGCGTATTGTGCAGTCATTGATAAGCTAAAGCACAAGGCGCGTTATGCCGATCCATGGAACCCATATGAGATTGCTATGCAGTTCTGCATGGAAAAATTGAGTAATCGGCTGGTTGTCGATGGCCAACGTGGGCGACTGACCCATGTTTTGTTCGAAGCACGCGGACGGGAAGAGGACCGACAGCTTGAACTGGAATTCCGACGGGTTGCCGCCAATAATAAAAGATGGGGTTGGCGCTCTGTCGACTTTAGCCGCGTCCCACTTGAGCCAATTTTCGTGCCCAAAGCAGCCAATTTGGCAGGCCACCAACTCAGTGATTTGATTGCGCGCCCACTCGCACTGCGGGCTCTCAGACCGGATCAGCCAAATCGTGCGGCGGAACTCGTCGCAAACCGAATATGTGACCTTAAAATTTTCCCCTGACCCGAATAAACGAAAGGGCTCCGGTAAACCGAAGCCCAAACGTCGACCGGGAAAGCCCAATCCATAAATCCCTTATAGCAAGAAGTTGCGATTTTCGCAACCCCTACTCCTCCCCCATCCGCAGCGCAGCAATAAATGCCTCTTGAGGGATCGACACATTGCCGTATTCTCTCATCCGTGCCTTGCCCTTTTTCTGCTTTTCCAGCAGCTTTTTCTTACGGCTGATGTCGCCGCCATAACATTTTGCGGTCACGTCCTTGCGCATTGCGGCGATGGTTTCGCGGGCGATGACTTTGCCGCCGATGGCCGCTTGCACGGGGATTTTGAACAAATGGCGCGGGATGAGGTCTTTTAGGCGTTCGCACATGCCGCGGCCGCGCGATTCCGCCGTGCCACGGTGGACGATCATGCTCAACGCGTCGACCGGGTCGCCATTGACCATGATGCTCATCTTCACAAGGTCGCCTTCGCGGTGGCCAATCTGGTGATAATCGAACGAGGCATAGCCACGGCTGATGCTCTTCAGGCGGTCGTAAAAGTCGAACACGACTTCGTTCAAAGGCAATTCGTACACGATCTGCGCGCGGCCACCGACATAGGTCAGTTGCTTTTGAATGCCGCGCCGGTCTTGGCACAGTTTCAGGATGGAGCCGAGATATTCATCGGGGCAGTAAATCGTCGCCTGTATCCATGGCTCCTGAATTTCGTCAATGCGGTTGACGTCGGGCATGTCGGCGGGGTTGTGCAGCTCCATCTCACACGCGTCTTCGGTTTTGCTGCGGCTGAGTTGCAGCTTATACACAACGCTGGGCGCGGTGGTGATAAGGTCGAGGTCAAATTCGCGGGTCAGGCGTTCCTGAATGATCTCCAAATGAAGCAACCCAAGGAAGCCGCAGCGAAAGCCAAAGCCCAAGGCGGCGCTGCTTTCGGTTTCGAAGCTGAACGATGCGTCGTTGAGGCGCAGCTTGCTGATGCTTTCGCGGAGCTTTTCAAAGTCGGCGGCGTCGGTCGGGAACAGGCCGCAGAACACGACGGGCTGCACTTCCTTAAAGCCGGGGAGCGGTTCAGCGGCGGGGCGCTTGGCATCGGTAATCGTATCGCCGACGCGGGTTTGGGCGACTTCCTTAATCTGCGCGGTGATGATGCCGACTTCGCCGGGCCCGATTTCGGAGAGGATCTCCAGCTTGGGCCGCATACATCCGACGCGGTCGACCAAATGCTTTGTGCCGGCGGCCATGAACTGAATTTCTTGGCCCTTTTTAATCACGCCATCAATGACGCGGATCAGGATGACGACGCCCAGATAGGGGTCGTACCAGCTGTCGACCAACATCGCCTTTAACGGCGCGTTGCGGTCGCCCTTTGGCGGGGGGATGCGGGTGACGACAGCCTCCAGCACTTCGTCGATGCCGATGCCCGATTTGGCGCTGGTCAGGACGGCGTCGTCGGCGGGTAGACCGATGATGTCCTCAATCTCGGCCTTGACCTTGTCCACCTCTGCCGCGGGCAGATCGATCTTGTTGATGACGGGGACGATTTCATGGTCATGCTCAATCGATTGATAGACGTTGGCGAGCGTTTGCGCCTCCACCCCTTGCGCGGCGTCGACGACGAGCAACGCGCCTTCGCATGCGGCGAGGCTGCGGCTGACTTCATAGGCGAAGTCGACATGGCCGGGGGTGTCCATCAGGTTCAACTGATATGTAATGCCGTCTTTCGCGGTG
>Ga0315903_10002377_pt1 | contig 27740 bp, 26 predicted proteins | sample LakEriMetagenome_7_FD_203524 | JGI IMG/M metagenome (GOLD analysis project Ga0315903, IMG submission 203524) | Freshwater fungal communities from buoy surface, Lake Erie, Ohio, United States - Buoy 2 MA119 | ecosystem: Environmental > Aquatic > Freshwater > Lake | place: USA: Lake Erie, Ohio... | reverse complement strand
GACGATCACGGCCGTGGGCGCGGCCGGCAGGCCTGCGGGGCGCGGCGACGGTCTCGGCCTCGCCGAGATGCCGGGCTGATCCACCTATTTTTTGACAGGCCGCCGGAGCGGCCGGACTGGAGCAACAGGGAGAGCACTGAACATGGAATCGAACAGCTTCCTCGAATACGTCGACGCCGCGCAGGTCGCGCTGTACGGCTTCTGGGTCTTCTTCGCCGGCCTCATCTGGTACCTGCACCGCGAGGACAAGCGCGAGGGCTACCCGCTCGACACGAACCGCGTGGACAGCCACGGCAACGCGATCACGGTGGAGGGGCTGCCGCCGGTCCCCTGCCCGAAGACGTTCCGTCTCGCCGACGGCAGCACCATCGAGGCACCGCGCGCCTCCGGCGCCGACCGTCGCCCCATCGCCGCCCGCCAAGTCGGCTGGGACGACCGTTTCGGCCCCGATGTGGGTGCGCCGCTCGATCCCACCGGTGATCCGATGCGTGATGGGGTCGGCCCGGCGGCCTACGCGCAGCGTGCCGATCAGCCCGAGCGCATGGTCGACGGTTCGCCGATGATCGTGCCGATGAGTTCGGTCACGGGATGGTCGATCGCGTCGCGCGATCCGGATCCGCGCGGCATGGCGGTCGTCGGCCTCGACGGCGCCACCGCAGGCACGGTCCGCGATCTCTGGGTCGACAAGTCCGAGCCGCAGATCCGCTACCTCGAGGTCGAACTGAGCCCCGGCGGTCGCGCGGTGCTGCTGCCGTCCGGTTTCGTGCGCTACGACGCCAAGGGCCGCAAGGTGAAGGTCGCGTCCATCACCGCAGCGCAGTTCGAGGGCGTGCCGGCGATCGTCGGCGGTGGCCAGGTGACCAAGCTGGAAGAGGACCGGATCATGGCCTACTTCGCGAGCGGCCACCTCTACGCGGTGCCGAGCCGCCTCGGCCCGGTGGTCTGAACCATGGCGACGCCCGCCGTGTTCAGCGAGCACGACTCCGAACCGGTACGCGGCCTGCCCGCGATGTTGCCGGCCGGCGAACAGGTGCTGTGGCAGGGAGCGCCCGAGTGGCGCTCCCTCGCCGCGGGTGCCTATCGGGTGCGGGCGCTCGCCGTGTATTTCGCGGTCATCGTCGCGGCGCGCGGGGTCTACCTCTACGCGGGCGGCGCCACGCCCGGTGAAGCCCTCGCGGGCTGCATCGGACCGCTGGCGTTCTCGCTCGCCTGCCTCGCGATGCTCACCGGCATCGCCGCGCTCGCGGCACGCAGCACGGTGTACACGATCACCACGCGCCGCATCGTCATCCGCCAGGGCATCGCGCTGTCGAGCGCCCTCAACCTGCCGTTCACGACGTTGCGTTCCGCCGACCTGCGGGCCCGCGGCGACGGGACCGGCGACATCGCGTTGTCGCTGCTCCCGGGGAGCCGCGTGTCCTATCTTTGGCTGTGGCCGCACGTACGGCCGTGGCGCATCAACCAGCCGCAGCCGATGCTGCGCAGCCTCGGCGATGCGGCCGAGGTCGGCGACCTGCTCGGTCGTGCCTTCGCGCAGGCGTCGGCCGGGGGCCGGGCCGCAGCCGCACACCATCCTGACATCGACCCGCCCCTGACCTCGGCCGACGGCCGGGCGGGCGCGGGCCTCACGCCCGATCTCTCCCACGGCCCGATGGCGGCCCACGGCCCGATGGCGGGCGCCGCACGATGAGGGCTGCACGATGAGCGCCGCGACGTCGGGCGGGATGCCACGGCATGCCTTGGTCGGTGCTGCGCTGCTGGTCGCAGGCTCCCTGATCGTCGCAGCGCTCGGCCGGATGGCCGCTACCGAGCCGGGCACGGCGCCCGTCACGCCGGTCGTCTCGTACCACGATGTACGGTTCGCCGATCGACCGGACGGCACCATCACGGCGACGCTGGCCGACGGCCGGCCGCTCGGTACCCTGTCGGTGCAGGAGGCCGGTTTCACGCGCGGCGTGATGCGCGGCTTCGCCCGCAGCCGTCAGCAGGCCGGCAAAGACATCGACGCCCCTTACCGGCTCAGCCGGCTCGCCGACGGCCGGTTCATCATGGAAGATCCCGGCACGCCGATGCGCATCGAGCTCGATGTCTTCGGCTCGGCGAACGCCGCCACGCTCGCGCGCCTGTTCCGGGCGGGCGAGACCCTCAACGGCAAGGACGCCCCCGCCGCCCCGCCCACGGACGGCTGAGCGCGTGACCGCCGCGACGCTCGCCGGTGCGGTCGCGCTCACGGTGCTGCTGTGGTGGGGCGCGACCGGCCTCATCACCCGGCTCGTGCGCCGCGACCCCCGCAGCTACCCCACGCTGCTCGCCGCCAGCTCGGTCATCGCGGTGCTCGGCCTTGCGGCCCTGGTGCAGGTCCGCGATGACACGCGCGCGGCGGCGGCCGTGGCGGGCTTCTGTGCCGCGCTCGCGCTGTGGTCATGGATCGAGGTCACTTTCCTGACCGGTGCCATCACCGGTCCGGTGCGCGCCCTGCCGGCCGGCGTACGACGCCGCGGGTGGCGCCACGCGCTCGCGGCGCTGCGCGCGATCCTCTGGCACGAACTCGCCATCGTGGCGCTCGCCGCCGCCGTGGCGCTGCTCACCGCCGGGCATCCGAACGCGATCGGGCTCGCGACGCTGCTCGTGTTGTGGGTGCTGCGCAGCAGCGCCAAGCTCAACCTGTTCCTTGGCGTGCGCAACTTGGGCGAGAGCTTCCTGCCCGCACACCTCGCCCACCTCCTCGACTACCTGCATCACCGGCGCATGAACGCGCTGCTGCCGTTCTCGCTGCTCGGGGGCGGCCTGCTCGCGGTCTGGCTCGCGACGCAAGCCGCGGCGGCGGGCTCGCCGGTCGACGCGATCGGCTACACGATGGTCGCGACCCTCGCCGCGCTCGGCGTCCTCGAACACCTGCTGATGGTCGCACCGCTGCCCCCAGAGATGCTGTGGGGCGAGCGCCCCGTCCCGCCCCGTTCGCCCGCCGGAGAGCCTCCGCCATGACGACGACACCGAAGCACCCGACAGACTCTGCCGCAGGCGGGAGCAGCACCCTGCTGTCGCGCATCGATTCGCCCAGCGACCTGCGTACCCTCGCGGCGTCGCAGCTGCCGCAGGTGGCCGACGAACTGCGCGACTGCCTGTTGCGCTCGGTCTCGCGCAGCGGCGGACATCTCGCCGCCGGCTTGGGCACGGTGGAGCTCGCGATCGCGCTGCACTATCTCTACGACACGCCGCGCGATGCCCTGGTGTGGGACGTCGGTCACCAGGCCTATCCCCACAAGGTGCTCACCGGTCGCCGTGACCAGATGGGCAGCATCCGCCGCCGCGACGGTCTCTCAGGCTTCCTCAAGCGCGACGAAAGCCCGTACGACCCCTTCGGCGCCGGGCACTCCAGCACCTCCATCAGCGCCGCGCTCGGCATGGCCGCCGGGGCGCGGCTTCAAGGGGATGCGGCGCGCGCGGTCGCGGTCATCGGCGATGGCGCGCTCACCGCGGGCCTCGCCTTCGAGGCGCTCGATCACGCCGGCGAACTCGGTGCGGACCTGTTGGTGGTGCTGAACGACAACGGCATGTCGATCTCGGAGAACGTCGGCGCACTCTCGCAGTACCTCGCCGGCCGCGGTCGGGGCCCCGTCGCCGACGTCGACGGTTTCTTCGGCGCGCTCGGGTTCGCGTACCGCGGCCCGGTCGACGGACACGACCTGCCGGCGCTGCTCGGCGAGATCCGCAGCCTGCAAGGCCGGCGCGGGCCGCAGTTGCTGCACGTGCTCACGCGCAAGGGCAAGGGCTATGCGCGCGCCGAGGCGGAACCGATCAAGTACCACGGCGTGACCCCGTTCGACCCGGAGGTCGGCATCGTCGCCGGCAAACCCTCGGCACCGACCTACACCCAGGTGTTCGGGGATTGGCTCTGCGAGCTCGCCGAGCAAGACCCGCGCATCGTGGTGATCACGCCGGCGATGCGCGAGGGATCGGGCCTCGTCGCCTTCGCCAAGCGTTTCCCCGACCGCTACCACGACGTCGGCATCGCCGAGCAGCACGCCGTGACCTTCGCCGCCGGCCTCGCTACACGCGGGCTGCGACCGGTGGTCGCCATCTATTCCACCTTCCTGCAACGCGCCTTCGACCAGTTGGTGCACGATGTCTGCCTGCAAGGCTTGCCGGTCACTTTTGCGATCGATCGCGCGGGACTCGTCGGTCCGGACGGTGCGACCCACAACGGCAGCCTCGACCTGTCCTTCCTGCGCTGCGTGCCCGGCATCACCGTGATGACCCCGGGCGATGCGGACAGTCTGCGCGCCGCGCTGCGCACGGGCATCGAGTCGGACGGCCCCTGCGCGATCCGCTATCCACGCACCGCGGCTGCGGGCGAGACCACCCGCCGACCCGTCGCGGCGCTCACCGAAGACGGCGAGGCGGCCGGAGACGGCGCCCGAGCGCTGCTGCCGCGCGCCTTGCCGATCGGCCGGGGCGAACTGCAGCGGCGCGGATCGGGCATCGCCCTGCTCGCCTTCGGCACGCTCGTGCACACCGCCCACGAGTTCGCCGAGATCGTCGATGCCAGCGTCGCCGACATGCGTTTCGTGAAGCCGCTGGACGAGGCGCTGGTGCTCGAACTGGCCGCCAGCCACGACCTGCTGGTGACGCTCGAAGAGAACGTGGTGGCGGGCGGCGCCGGCGCCGCGGTCAGCGAGCTGCTCGCCCGGCACGGCAACGACGTGCCCGTGCTGCACCTCGGCTTGCCCGACCGTCCGTTGGAACATGGCACGCGCGAGCAGTGCCTGCAGGATGCCGGTCTCGATGTCCCGGGCATCTTCGATGCGATCGCGCGCCACACGGCGCAGCTCACCGAATCGCGCGCCACGCCGCGACGCCCGCTCAAGTTCCGCAACAACCCGATGTTCAGCGGCGTGATGCGCATGCTGACGCGCAGCCAGCTGCGCTGATCCGCGCACGAAGGGCCGATGCGGCCCGAGGGGGCGTCAGGCCGAGGCGCGCAGCATCTCGGGCAGGCGGAAGCGGGTCGTCTCGGCGAGACCCGGCAGTTCACGCACCTGACCGACCCCGAGCTCCCGAAGACGCAGGAGGACACCCTGCACCAGGTGTTCCGGGGTCGACGCGCCGGCGGTCACGCCGATGCGCCGCACGCCCGCCAACCATGCCGCGTCGAGTTCGGCGGCGGTCTCGAGGAGCCGCGCCGGCACCCCGTGGTCCGCCGCGACCTCCTGCAGACGGTTGGCGTTCGAGCTGTTGTGCGACCCGACCACCAGCACGAGGTCGACGTGCTTCACCAAGCTGCGCACCGCGCGCTGGCGGTTGAGGGTGGCGTAACAGATATCGTCCAGCCCCGGTCCGACGATGTCGGGGTAGCGGTCTTCGAGCGCCTCGATCAGCACACGCGTGTCGTCGAGCGAGAGCGTGGTCTGGGTGACGTAGGCGACCGGCGTGCCGGGCAGCATGGGCAGCGCCGCGATCTCCTCAAGCGTGCCGACGACGTGGACCTCGCCCTCCACCGACCCGCGGGTGCCCTCGACCTCCTCGTGCCCGGCATGGCCGATCACGACGATCACGTGGCCGCGCTGCGAGTAGCGCTGCGCCTGGACATGCACCTTGGTGACGAGCGGACAGGTGGCGTCGATCACCCGCAAGCCGCGCTCACGGGCGCGGTCGACCACCGCGGTGGCCACGCCGTGCGCGCTGAAGATGGTCAGCGCACCGCGCGGGATGGCGTCGATGTCATCGACGAACACGGCGCCGCGTGCCGCGAGGTCGTCCACCACATGCTTGTTGTGGACGATCTCGTGGAACACGTAGACCGGCGCGCCGTAGGTGGCGAGCGCACGATCGGCGATCTCGATCGCGCGCGCCACCCCGGCGCAGAAGCCGCGCGGCTGGGCGAGCAGTGCCTCCATCCGCGCAGACCCGCCGTCAGCCCTGACCGGCGTCGCGCGACGCGGTCGCGGCAGCGACCGGCGCAGCCTGCGCCGGGACGACCGTCCCCGCATCGCCCGCGGTCGTGGTGGCCTCGGTCGCCGTTGCGGCGGCGCCTTCGGCAGCCGCGTCAGCGGCGGCCGGCAACGGCTTGGCGCGCTGAAGCTCCGGGTAGTCCTTCGCCATGCTGGCGCCGCCGTAAGGCTTGTTCACGCCCTGATGGCAGGTCTGGCAGTTGACCTTGGCCACATCGCCGGTCGGCCCGAGCCGATGCTGCGGGAACACGCCGGTGAGCGGGACCATGTACTCGTTGTTGAGACCGCGCGCCATGCGTATGCCATGCCACGCCGTCGTGCGTTGCGGACGGCTCTCACCGTCCCACTCCGCGAACGCCCGCGAGTTGTGGCAATAGGTGCAGTTGACCCCGAGCGAATCGGACATGTGCACCATCAGCGCGTAGGTCCACTCGGCCTGCTTGATGGAGTTGCGGTTGCCGGTCGGCAGCGCCGTCGGTCCGTTGACCCGGATCGGCAGGTTGCCGAGCAGGAACGGGCTGTACGGGTCGTACGGCAAGCTCGAGTGGCCGATGGTCGTGATGCCGAGGCCGGTGACCGCCGAGTTCTGCTCCGCGCGGGTTCCGACGAAGGCGTTCTCGCGGCTCTTGCCCGGATCGACGAACCAGACGTACGGCGGCACCGGCTGCCCGCGATGGCAGGTGTGGCAGGTGACGCCGGTCTCGCCCACGTGCGCCTGCCAGTTGCTGTTGATGTCGCGGGTCATCGTCAGCATGCGCCGCGCGACCTGGTACTGGTACTTGCTCTCGTCGGCGTAGTTCTCGGCGTTGTGGCAGTAGGTGCAGTCCTTCTGGTCGGCGGGGGCGACCCAGTCGACCATCGACAGCATCACGCGCGTGAACTCGCCGACCGAGAGGTCCTTGAGCACCTGCACGTTCTGGTACACCTCGGAGGCGAGCGGCCCGCTGCCGTCCGCCGCGGGCTGGATCGGCCCGGGCTGGTTGGCGGCCATCACCGTCTTCATGATGCGCGGGTTGATGTTCTGCTCCATCCCCGTGCCGCGGTATCCGAGTTGCTGCGTGTCGATCGGCGGCCGCTCGCCGCAGGCGGACAGCAGGCCGAGCGCGACCAGCGTCGCGACGCCATTCCTGATCAGGTTCTTCATCACGGGCCTCCCTGCAGCGTCGCCGGGTCGGGCAACGCCTCGAAGGTGGTCGGATAGGACGGCGCGACGCCGTGCTTCACCGCCCACAGGTACCAGTTGTCCACGGCCGTGCCGGTGAGCAGGATGCCGATGCCGCCCGTGAGCGTGCACAGCACCGCGAACCACCAGGCCCAACGATGGACCGACTCCATGGTGGCGTTGAACCCCATGGTCCAGCGCCAGAACAGTGCCGCGCGCTCCGAGGCGGTACCACGGTCCAGCGATTGCTCGACCTCGCGCTCGCCGCCGAAGCGGCTGACCGCCATGATGGTGCCGGCGTGCATCGCGAACAGCAGCACCGAGCCGTACAGGAACACGATCGACAACGCGTGGAACGGGTTGTAGAGCAGGTTTCCGTAGCGCAGCGAGAACGCCGCCGTCCAATCGAGGTGCGCGAAGATGCCGAAAGGCACGGCCTCCGACCAGCTGCCCATCATCACCGGGCGGATGAAGCCGAGCACGAGGAACAGCCAGATCGCCGAGGCGAACGCCCAAGCGGTGTGGGTCCCCATCTTCAGCTTGCGGGCCAGCGAGTAGGTGCGGATCCACCAGAAGATGACCGAGAGCGTCAGGAAGAAGCCGGCCATCAGCCACCAACCCCCGTGCGCGAGCGGCGGCAGGCGCAGCCCGTACTCCGGCGCCGGCGGCTCGAGGGCGAGCCAGAACAGCTGCCGCACGAACTCGAGCGGGTTCCAGTTGACCGAGGCGAGCATGTTCAGCCCGACGATCTCGAAGGCGATGATGAAGAACAGGATCGACAGCACGCCCGAGGTGCCGAGATAGAACGGCCCGATCTGCGCGTCACCGATCTTGCCCAGCCAGTAGTTGGTGCGCGCCTTGATGCCGCGCTGCCAGATGCCGCGCGGCTCGTGCGGCACGCCGGGGTAATGCGGCGCGTCGACCTGGACGCGGGTGAAGATGTTTTGGTATTCAGCCATGGTCTTCTCCTCAGTTCCAGACCGGAAGGTTGAGCCACCAGGCCCACCAGTCCGTCCAGCTGCGCGTCCAGAACGGTCCGCTCACCACGATGCAGATGGCGCTCCAGACACCCGCGTTCACCGCCAGCAGCAAGCCGAAGCGGTGGATGCCCAAGGTGCCGATGGAGTAGCCGATGTTGTCGCGGAAGAAGGTGTTCTCGTGCTCCGCACCCTTGACGACCTCGCCGTCCGGCGGGTTGAGCGCGGACAGCACCAGGGATCCGTGCAACGCCAGCGCGAGCACGGTGGTGAAGAAGAACGTCACCGCGATCATGTGCGCCGGGTTGTAGTGGAAGTGCAGGTACTGGTAGGCGACGTTCGACACCCAGTCGAGGTGGCTGTAGATGCCGTAAGGGAACGCATGCCCCCAGGCGCCGAGCAGCACCGGCCGCACCACCTGCAGCGTGACGTAGGCGAGGATCGCGCTGCCGAAGGCGATCGGGACATGGAATCCCATGCCGAGCTTGCGGCAGATCTCGACCTCCCGCAGCGCCCATGAGGTGAACGCGACGATGGCGCAGATCGTCACCAGCTGCCAGAGCCCGCCCTCGGCGATCGGCGCAAGGCCGAGCCCGTATTTGAGGTCGGGCGGCGCGATGCTTATCTGCCAGAGGTTCCAGGTCGGCCCGATGGCCGCGCCGTAGACCAGCAACAAGGTGCCGAGCACGGCCGACAGCGCCGCGGTGACGCCGAAGAAGCCGACGTAGAACGGTCCGACCCAGAAGTCGAACAGGTCCCCGCCGACCAACGTGCCGCCACGGACGCGGTATTTCCTTTCAAAGTTCAGCATTGCCATGACATTTCCCCGTCAACAGCTGCCAGGTGTTTCCGTTCGCGGTCAAACCGCCGCGGGCGACGGGACGGTCCAGGAGGAGCCGGCCCGCCACCCGTAGCGATCCGGGTCAGCCGCCCGGCAGCGGCGCGTTGTGCTGCACGTTGCGTGCAGCAGCCGGCGCCGGCGCGAGGCAGGTTCCGCTACCCGTACCGTCGAGCCAGCACGAGTACTTCGTGCTCAGCTGGACGAAGTGGTTGGTCGCGACGATCGTCGCCACGAGGGCACCACCGATGATGATCACCTTGCGGGGATCCATGAGCATCCATATACGCCACATAAGAATTCTCCTTAGCTTTCAGGCGATCAGAACCAGGGGACCCAGTTCCAGATCAAGAAGTGCGCGAGCACCGAGGTGGCGAACCACGCCCAGGTCGCGAGCCAGAAGAACCGGTTGATGGCGCGTGCCTCGTCAGGCGTCGCGCCGGATATGCTCTTTCCTTCAGCCATTACGGATTACCTCCTACTAAACAACGTTGCTTTTCCACGCACTCCCGCGCGGCAGGGATTGTCGGCTGCGACCCGGGTCGCAACCTGCGCCGGTCGCCTCTCGGCGGCCGTCGCCCGACAATGCTCTCCCCCTCTGATGCGGCTCCACGCCGCCGGCATGATCTTTCCCTTCATGCCGCACGCCCTCCGGCGAGCTCCGCCCGCGCGCGTGACACGCGGGCCGCCGTGACGCGCTCCTCCCCCGCCAGCCTCGCGTCGCGCTCGGCGCGGTCACGCAGGCGTTTGGCGGCGGAGATGCGCACCAGATAAGGTTCGCTCTCGACGTATTCATCGAGCAGGCGCCGGGCGTCGTCGTCCCAGGCGCTGGCTTCGCGCTCGGCGCGCGCCGGCGTGGCTTCCACGCGGTCCATGTCGGTGGCGAGCGGCAGGATGTGGAACAGCGCATCGAACAGCGCGTTGCAGACCTCCTGCACGAGGTAGGTCGCCCCCGCATAGCCCATGAAGGGCGTGCCGGTGTGGCGTCGTATGATCGCTCCCGGAAAGGAGGCCGGGATGTACATCGCGCGAGGTCCGAGCTCGGCCAGGTACATGCGCTCGTTATAGCTGCCGAATAGCACGAGGGGGGTTTTCTCGCGTACCGCTTGACGAACGGCCGCGTTGTCGGGCTTGACACCGGGCCGTCGCGCAAACGAGAACGTGCACGGCAGACCGAGCTCGGATTCGAGGAAGTGGCGGATGCCACGCGCGTAGGTCTCGCCGGCCACGACGGCGAAACTCGCGGTGCCGAAGAAGTCCTGCGTGACGGATCGCCACAGGTCCCACAACGGCTTGATGGTGGTGTGTTTCTCGCGCTCGATGAACGGCTCGGGATCGAGCCCCAGGAGCTCGCCGAGCGTGCGCAGGAACTTGGTGGTGCTGTGCAGGCCGATCGGCGCCTGCAGCCAGGGCCGCTCCATGCCCTCGCAGAGCAGCTTGCCGAACTCGCGGTACATGCACACGTTGACCTCGGCATCGGCCAGCTTGGCGATGTCGGCGAGGTGCGCGCCCATCGGGAACGCCATGTTGACCTCGGCGCCGATGCCCTCGATGAGGCGCCGGATCTCGGCGAGGTCGCTCGGCATGTTGAACATGCCGTAGGCGGGACCGATGATGTTGACGCGCGGCTTGGCGCCCTCGGCGCGCGGCTTCGGCGCCGGCACTTTCTTCGGGCCGAACTCCGTCCAGAGCCACCACATCGCGCGGTTGGCGCACTGCCACTGGTCCTCGTCGATGGTCCGCGGCAGGAAGCGCTTGATGGCCGTGCCCTCGGGCGTGACGCCGCCGCCGATCATCTCGGCGATGGAGCCCGTGACCACCACCGCGGGCAGGTCGGGATCGAGCACCTTGTGCGCGCGCTTCATCGCCCCTTCGGTGCCGTGCTGACCGAGCTCTTCCTCGGCGAGCCCGGTGACCACCACCGGAAGTTCGTGCGGCGGCAACGCATCGGTGTAGTGCAGCACCGAAGTCACGGGCAGGTTCTCGCAACCGACCGGCCCGTCGACGATCACCTGCAGGCCCTTGATGGCGGCGAACACGTACACCGCCCCCCAGTAGCCGCCGGCACGATCGTGGTCGAGCACGAGCATCAGATCATCTCCTCCGCCTTGCGCGCCTTGGCCTGCTTGTCGAGCTTGCGACGGTAGGCGTCGCGGAACTCGGGCCGCGGCTGCGGGCGGTCCTCCCAGATGCCGGCGGCGTCGCCCTGCCCGGTCTCGCCGAAGAACGCCTTCATCTCGTCGAAGCGCGCCTTGCCGGCGAGCGCCGTGTTGACCAGTTGCGCGAGCGAACCCGCGCCGGCCGGGCCCATCAACGGACGCGACGAGATCAGGTTGGTGAAATAGAGCGCGGGCGTCGCGGCTTCCTTGGCTTTTTGCACGACGGGCGTCGTGCCGATGGCGAGGTCCGGCTTGAATTCGGCGAACGCCGCGAGGTCCTGTTCGAGCGAGGCGCGGAACTGCACGTGCACGCCGCGCGCCTCGAGCCACTCGCGGTCCGGATCCGACCAGCGCGTGCGCGGACAGGCGGTACCGACATAGCGCACGTCGGCGCCGCTCTCGATGAGCAGGCGCGCCACCAGCAGCTCCGAACCCTCGTAGCCCGACAGCGTGATGCGCCCCTTGACCGGTGCTGCGGCGAGCGCGGCGCGGATCGCCGGCAGCGCGCGGTCCTTGGCGGCCTCGATCTTCGCGCGCGGCACGTTGCAGGCGTTGCCGATCGCCTCGAGCCAGGCGGCGGTGCCGTCGTGGCCCACCGGCGCCGACCCGACGATGCGCCGGCCCGCGGCATCGAACTCGCGGCATACGGCGGTGTAGAAAGGATGGATGGCGGCGACGGCTTCGCAGTCGAGCGCGGCGTAGAGCTCGCGCCACTCGCGGGTCGGCACGACCTGGCCGGCCGCGAGGCCCATCGGCTCGAGCAGCATGCCGATACCGACCGGGTCCGCCGGGAACATCTCGCCGAGCAGCGTCACCGTCGGCAGACCGGCACGCGCGTTGCGCGGCGCCTGCACCGGGCCCGCCTCGACCTCGGTGCGCGCGTACTTGAGCATCGCGCCCGCCAGCACGTCCTTCGCCTCGGCGTGCGTCGGGATGCCGAAACCCGGCACGTCGATGCCGATGATGCGCACCCCGTTGATCTCCTTGGGCAGCAACTGCAGCGGCACGCCCGACGCCGTCGGTACGCAGAGGTTGGTGATCACGATGGCGTCGTACTGCGCCGGATCGGCGGTCGCGTGGACGGCGTCGCGGATGTCCTCGAACAGCTTGCCGGTCACCAGCGACTCGGAATTGAACGGGACATAGCCGACGGTGCGGCGCGCGCCGTAGAAGTGCGAGGTGAAGGTCAGGCCGTACACGCAGCAGGCCGATCCGGAGAGGATCGTCGCGGTACGGCGCATGCGCAGGCCGACGCGCAGCGAACCGAACGCCGGGCACATGCTCTGCGGCTGGTCGTGCGGACCCGCCGGGTAGTCCTTGGCGTACTGCGCGAGCGTGTCGCTCTTGCCGGCCGCCGCCGCGGCCGCGCGCATCGTCTCCCGTCCGCCGTGGCAGCCCGACGCCGCGGCAGCGCCCGCGACCGGCGCCGCCAAGGCGGCGCCTGGGCCGTCATAGACGACCTCGTTCACGGCGGTGCTGTCGGTATCGAGCGCGCTCATGTCATACCGTGTCGTACACGACCTCGAGGGACGGCTTGTGGACCTGCGAGGCACCGCACATGTCCTCGAAGCTGGCGGGCTGCAGCACGTAGTCGCGGCCGACCGCCTCGCCCTTGAAGAGGCCGAGCAGCCCGTCCTGCGACAAGGGCTTCGGACGCACGGGCGGCGCCTCGGCGACGTTCGAGGCCAGCGCGGCGAACAGGCCGCCCCACTCGCTCTCGGGCCGGCCGATGATCTCGTAGTTGGCGCTCTTGCGACGGATGTCCTCGTGCGCCGGGATCGCGGCGAGCACCGGGATGCCGGCGGCGTCCGCAAAAGCCTGCGCCTCGCCCGTGCCGTCGTCCTTGTTGATGACGAGGCCGGCGACGCCGACGTTGCCGCCGAGCTTGCGGAAGTACTCCACCGCCGAGCAGACGTTGTTCGCGACATACAGCGACTGCAGGTCGTTGCTGCCGACGACGATCACCTTCTGGCACATGTCGCGCGCGATCGGCAGGCCGAAGCCGCCACAGACCACGTCGCCCAGGAAATCGAGCAGCACGTAGTCGAAGCCCCAGTCGTGGAAGCCGAGCTTCTCGAGGGTCTCGAAGCCGTGGATGATGCCGCGACCGCCGCAACCGCGGCCGACCTCGGGGCCGCCGAGCTCCATCGCGAACACGCCGTCACGCTTGAAGCAGACATCGCCGATCTCGACCTGCTCGCCCGCGAGCTTCTTGCGGGACGAGGTCTCGATGATGGTCGGACAGGCCCGGCCACCGAACAGCAACGAGGTGGTGTCGCTCTTGGGGTCGCAGCCGATCAGCAGGACCTTCTTGCCCTGCTGCGCCATCATGTAGCTGAGGTTGGCGAGCGTGAAGCTCTTGCCGATGCCGCCCTTGCCGTAGATCGCGATGATCTGCGTCTCCTTGGTGACCGCGGTCGGTGCGACCGGCGGCGGCTCGATGGCGGCTTCCGCGCGGGTACTGCGCTTGAGCCGCTCCACAGGGATCGAGACCGTATCAGCGGGGGGCGTCATGCAGCGTGCCTCCAATCCAGGACCATCTTGAGACAGTGGGTGTCCTCGAACGCTTGGCGATACGCCTGCGCGGCGTCCGCCGCGTCCAGACGGTGCGTCACGAGGCCGTCGAGCGACAGGCGACCCGCGGCGAGATGCGCGAGCACGGCCTGCAGGTCGGCGTCTTTCCATTCGGCGGCGATGCGCAGCCGCGCCTCGCGCATGAAGGCGGCAGGGAAATCGAAGCTGAGCGCGCCCGCATAGAAGCCCGCCAGCGTGATCTCGCCGCCGGGGGCGAGGCGACCGATCAGCGCATCGAGGATGCCGGCGTCGCCGCTGACGTCGTAGATCGCACGATAGTCGCGCCGCGGATCGTCGTCCGGCGTGCAGACCGGATACAGGCCATCGCTGTCCGCCCGGGCGGCATCGCGCTCCCAGACGGTCGGCGCCATCGCGCCCTCGGCGAGTGCGACGCGCGCCAGCAGCCGTCCCAGCACGCCGTGACCGACGATGAGGTCCGGCGCACGCGCGCCGGGCGCCGCCAACGCGTGCCGCGCCGTCGCGGCCAGGGCGAGCAGCACCGCGGACACACCCAAAGATTCATCGACCGCGGTGACCCGTGCGGCCGGGACGACGACGCGCGATGCGGCGCCGCCGAAGAGCCCGCGCACCTCGCCGTAGCAGCGTGCGCCGGGGACGAACACGCGATCGCCGACGCGATGCGTGCCGCCGACGGCCGCGCCGATCGCGCTGATCCGGCCGACGGATTCGTAGCCGGGTACGAGCGGATAGCCCATGCCGGGGAACGGCGGCATCCGGCCCGACCACAGCAGGCGTTCGGTACCCGTGCTGATGCCGCTCCACTCGATGTCGACGACGACATCCTCGGAAGCCGGCTCGCACAGCGGCAGGCGCGTGAGCGCCAGGCGCTCAGGCGCCTCCAAAACCACTGCCAGAGTGTTCATTCCCTGACCCATCAGGCCTCCCCGACCTGCTCCCCCACTTGTCAGTGTACGCTTACGCTCTCTAGTGTCAACTTTAAATGACAACTCGGCTTTGACCGCCACCCCAAGGCCACGGCCCCGCCTCTAGGGTCGCCGCGCGACCAGCACCCGGGTCTGCAGCGGCACCCGGGTACGGCGCTCGACCGGCCGCCGGAACCCGGCCCGCTGCAGACGCTCGGCCAGCTCCTCCGCGGTGCGCGGGCGCCCGCTGCCCATCGCCCAGAGATAGATGCCGAAGTAGGCATCGCCCATGCGTTCCGCACCCCGGGTACCGGCCAAAGGTTCGGCGATCAGCAATGTTCCGCCGGATGGCAACGCCTTGAAGGCCGCGGCGAGCAGGACGTCGACCCGCTCGTCGTCGTGGTCGTGCAGCACCCTCACGAAGGTCACGAGGTCCGCCCCGGTCGGCAACGGGTCGCGGCTGAAGTCGCCGCCGGTGACCGCCGCCCGACCGGCGAGACCCGCCTCGGCGAAACGCCGCTCGGCCTGGGCGGCGACGCCCGGCAGGTCGAACAGCGCCAGCGCGACCCCGGGCGCACGGCGCGCGACCGCCCGCAGGAAAGTGCCGTCACCGCCGCCGACGTCCAGCACGCGGCGGTGGCGCCCGATGTCGTAGGCATCGAGGATCTCTTCGGCGACGAGGCCCTGCGAGGCGGACATCAACTGCGTATAGGCGCGGGTCGACGGCTCGTCGACGGCGCCCGGTTCACCGGCCGCGGCATACGGCCAGTAGCGCGCGAGACCGGTCGCGCCGCGCGGTGCGGCCAGCATCGCAAGCGGGTCGACCAGGTCGGCGTAGAGCACCGCGTGGTGCTCGATCATCGCAAGCACGCCGGGATTGCCGAGCAGCGCCGCACCGCGGGCACCGAGCGCCCACTGCCCGCCGGCACGCGACTCGAGGATCTCGAGCGCCCCCGCCGCGCGCAGCAGCGCGGCCGCCGGCGCCGCGGCGAGCGCGCCGGGAGGCAGCACGTCGGCTTCGCCCACCGGGCCCGCGCGCAGGCGCTCGAGCACGCCCAAGCGCACGCAGGCCAGCAGCACCTGCGAGTAGACGAAGCCTGCGACGATGTCGAACAGCGCCCGTGCCTCGCGCCGCGCCAAGGGACGCGTCAGCGGGAATGACGCTGCCGCGCGCTGGAAGCGCGGACTCATGAGCAGACGGTTGCGCCAGTCGCGCCACATGGCAGCGAAGCTCAGCGGCGGCGCGTCCGTCGCGCCCACACTGCTGCGCCGGGGCGGCTCAAGCAGCGCGACCCAGCAATTGCGCGGGCAGCAGGCGCTGCGCCTCGAGGTCGACGAGCTCGCGGAGGAACTCCCCACCCGGACAGGCCGGGATCGAGGCGTTCGCCTCCGCGATGAGCCGGTCGAAATGCTTGACCGCGCCCGCCACGCCGAGCTCGCGGACCGCGGTGGGCCGGTCGAGATCGGCGTCGCGGCCCGCCGGCTTGCCGAGTTCGTCGTCGGTGCCGAGCGCGTCACGGATGTCGTCGGCGATCTGGTAGGCCTCGCCCAAACGCTCGCCCAAGATGCGCCACGGCGCCGGGTCGGCACCGGCTGACAGCGCGCCTCCGACCGTGGCGGCGACGAACAGCGCACCGGTCTTGAGGCGGCGATACTCCTCGAGCGGCGCGGTGGCCTCGCACTCCCAGGCCTGTCCGGCGACGATGCCGCCGGGCGCGCCCGCCGCGCGCGCCAGCGCCAGCACGAGGCCCGGCAAGCGCTGCGGCGCATCGGCGAAGGCACGCGCGACGTTCTGGAACGCCAGCACGATCAACGCATCGCCGACCAGCAGCGCGATCCGCTCGTCGAACGCGCGGTGCACGGAGGGGCGGCTGCGGCGCGTATCGGCATCATCGAAACAGGGCAGGTCGTCGTGGACCAATGAGGCACAGTGCAGCAGCTCGATGGAGGCCGCCGTGGCCTCGGCGAGCGGCGAATGCGGTTCGCCGCAGCCCGCCGCGATCGCGAGGCACAGCCGCGGCCGGATGCGCGCGCCGCCCGGGAAGACGGCGTAGCGGATCGCCGCTGCCAGACGCGGTGGGCAGCCGAGGGTGTCGCAGGAGGCGACCGCGGTCTCCAAGGCCTCTTCGATCGCCGAGACGCTTTCCATGGCTGCTTCCTGACGACCGGCGGCGTGACGGCGCCGATCTTGCGGGTCTGCGACTGGCGGATGTCCAGTCTGGTTGTCACACTAGGGCGTCATGGAATATAGACACCACCTGCCGACGAGTCAAACCGCGGCCGGCATCGACTTCGCCGCGCCGGTCGCGGACCGCGGCTATGCCTGGTGGTACCTCGACGCGTGGAGCGATTGCGGCCGCCATGGGCTCACGATCATCGCCATGCTGGGTTGCGTGTTCTCGCCCTGGTACGCCGCCGCGCGGCGCCGGGGCGCGGTCGACCCGCTGGAGCACTCCGGACTCAACGTCGCGCTCTACGGGGACGCGGGCCACCGCTGGGCGCTGACCGAGCGCGGCGCGGCCGACCTGCAGCGCAGCCCGCAGGCGCTCGCGATCGGTCCGAGCTCGATCCTCCGGCAGGACGACGGACTGGTCGTCCACATCGACGAGGTCTGCGCGCCCCTGCCCCGCCGCCTGACAGGGACGGTACGACTGCGGTCGGACGCGATGGCCGATCGCCTCTATACCCTGGATGCCGAGGGTCGCCACCGCTGGCAACCGATCGCGCCGCGCTGCCGCGTGGAAGCGGTGTTCGAGTCACCGGCGCTGCGCTGGGACGGTTGGGCGTATCTCGACCGCAACGAAGGCAGTGCGCCGCTCGAAGACGACTTCGCATCCTGGAACTGGTCGCGCGCGCATCACGGCGAAGACACGCTGATCTTCTACGACACCGAGTGGGCAAGGCCCGCCGCCGATGATGCCGCCCCCGGCGCGCGCCTCGCGCTCGCCTTCGATGCGGCGGCCCGCGCCCGCGCGATCACGCCCCCGCCGATGCAGACCATGAACACCACGCCCTGGGGCATCCGCCGCGCGACGCGCTGCGATGCGGGTGCGCGACCACACGCCCTCGCGACGCTCGAGGACGGCCCGTTCTACGCCCGCTCACGGTTCGCCTCGCAGGTCGACGGCAAGGTCGTGCAGGGATTCCACGAGAGCGTCTCGCTGCGGCGCTTCGCCGCGCGTTGGGTGCAATGCCTGTTGCCGGTCCGACTGCCGCGACGACCGCTGCAGCGCGCCACGACGCCGCACCCGCCGGGATCCGGACACCGACGCTAGGCGGCGCCATCGTCAGGCGACACCGTCGCGGTCCTGCCGTTCCAGGCGCTCGAACGCCGACAGCGCGAGCGCGAATTCCCGCACCAGCAGGTTCTCGCCGGCGAGCGCATCCCCGCGCACGCCGTGCCGCAGGTCGTGTTCCGCGACCGCATCGAGCAGGAACCGCGCCTCCGGCAGCACCTCGAAGGAACCCGCGGCCCGCGGCGCCGTCACCGAGGCGGTGATCGCCTGCGCGAGCAACAAGAGCTTGCGGCGGGCGGACACCACCGCGCGCGAGGAGACCGAATCGCCGCCGGCGCGCGCCACCTTGCGACCGATCTCGGCGTACATCAGCCGGGCGGCGTGGATCGCCGGACGACATTCGGGGGGCAGCTCGGCGACCCCGACCGCCGCGCGCTCATAGAGCGATTGCGCCTCGGCGACCAGACGGCTGACGATGCGTCCGAGGTCGGGTTCGAACTGCGGTTCCGACAGCCACTCCTCGGCGTCGATCCCCGCCTCGCGCAGCCAGTCACGCGGCAGGTAGACGCGCCCGAGCCGCGCATCCTCACCCACGTCGCGCGCGATGTTCGACAACTGCATGCCGACCCCGAGATCGGCGGCGCGCGCGAGCGCACCTGGCGATCGCACGCCCATCAGCAGCGACATCATCACGCCGACGGTGCCCGCCACGCGCATCGCGTACGCCCGCAACGCCGGCAGGTCGTCGTAGACCCTGCCCTCGGCATCCCATGCGAAACCCTCGAGCAACGCCGCAGGCACCGCATGCGGGATCTGGAACGTCGCGACCACATCGGCGAGCGCGCGGTCGGCCGCGTTGTCGATCGGGTCGCGGCGATAGGCCCGGTCGAGACGGTCTTCCAGGATGCGCAGCGCCGCGCGAGGCTCGCCGCTCTGGTCGATGGCGTCGTCGGCCTCCCGGCAGAAGGCATAGAGGGACAGCGCCGGACCACGCACGCGCTCGGGCAGGAGGCGCGAGGCGGCGTGGAAGGTACGGGACCCGACCCGGATCGCCGCGTGACAGGCATCGAGGTCCGCTGCGGTCGCGAGCGGCGCCGGCGCATCGTCCGCAGGAGGCAGGACCGCCACGCTAGCCGCCGCCCCAGGCGAGATCCAGCATAGCCACCTCGCCGAAGGTGCAACGGCGGCGCATCGCCATCTCGATGATGGGCCACGAGGTCCAGGGTTGGCTGACGAGCGGCCACGGATCCCGCGCCGACCAGGTGACATCGCGCGCGGCGACGAGATGGCGCAGGTTCTGCCGGAACGGCCCCGCACCGAACATCGTGCGCTGCGTCTCGGTCAGGCACGGATAGAACTGCTGCATCAGCCGCGCCGGCTTGAAGCGCAGGGGCCGCTCCGACTGCGGCTCGAGCAAGGCGGCGGCGAGGTCGGACGGGTCCACGAAATGGATCCCGCTGGTCGCACGCGGGTTGCATTCGATGCCGCGGATGGCGCCGGCAGCGTCCTCGACCAGGTCGAAGGAGATGAAGCCGTCGAAGCCCGTGTGCCGGACCATCGCGCCCACCCAAGCCTCCACAGCCGGCGGCGTATCGATGCGCTCGAAACAGACCGCCACCGTGCCCTGCATCACGGCACCCCGATAGGTGACGGTGATGCGTGGCGCGCCCGCGCGGGCCAAGGTGAAGGTGCTGAGCAACCGCCCGGCGCAGAACTCCTGCACCAACGAGGGCTCGCCGTCTGCAGGCGGCAGTGCCGCACCCGCCTCGATGAAACGGACGCCGCGCCCGGAACACGAGAACCGCGGCTTCACGACCGTACGTGCCCGGGCGGCGAGCAGGGTGGCGCGCGGGTCGTCGAGCGCGAAGGTCGCGGGCGCCGCGACGCCCGCCGCGCGGCAGACCTCGGCGAAGGACAGTTTGTCGTGCAGCGCGAGCAGCGCCTCGTGGGGCATCGCGGCGAGCCGTACCCCTGAGGGCAAACGGCCGCGCAGCATCGAGGCGTGCAGGATCTCCTCCGACACCGGCAGCACCAACGACACGCCCTCGGCGGCCACCAGCGCGGCGAGCTCGCCGAGGTAGGCCTCACGGTCCTCGACCGGCGAGGCGACCACCACGCTGCGCGCCACCGTACGCGACGCGCCGGTCAGGTGCCGCCGGAAAGGTTCCGCGACGATCACCCGGCACCCCGCACCGTGCAGCGCACGCGCGACCTCGAGCGCTTTCGGCAGGCGCCCGAGGGTCAGCAGCACGGCAGGGCCGCTCACGCCGACCTCCGCCGTACGCGGCACATCAACTGCTGTTCGGGCCGCGTGGTGAGCCGCGCGACGGGGCGGATGCGATCCGCGTCCAGCACCTCGAAATCGTACCGGCGGCACAGTCGGGCGAGGATCAGGCTGGCCTCGAGCTGCGCGAAGCCGGCGCCGATGCAGACCCGCGGCCCGAGGCCGAACGGCAGGTAAGCGCCGGGGATCAGCTCGTGTTCGCGCTCGGCCGAGAACCGGTCCGGGTCGAAGGCGTGCGGATGCTTCCACAGGTCGCGGTGCCGATGGATGGTCCAGGGCGCGATCATGAGCATGGTGCCGCGCTTCACGCGGTGGCCGCCGATGACACTGTCCTCGGCAGCGACGCGCGGGATGAACGGGATCGGCGGATACAGGCGCAGCGTCTCCTTGAAGACGTTGCGCACGAAGGCCATGCGCCGCACCTGCTCCAGCGACAGCGGCCCCTCGCCCGCCGCATCGACCTCGGCGCGCACCCGCGCCATCGCCTGCGGCTGCAGGCCGAGGATCATGAACGTCCAGATGAGCGCGCTCGCCGTGGTCTCGTGTCCGGCGAGGAACATCACGCCCAACTGGTCGAGGAGTTCCTTGCGCGTGAACGCCGCGCCGCTCTCGATGTCGCGCGCGGCGATGACCTCGGCGGCGATGTCGTCCCAGGCGGCGGCGCCGTCCGCGGGCGATGCACCCAAGTGACTGTCGACGAGTTCGCCGAGGTGGTGGCGGATGCGCTCGCAGGCGGCGAGCACCTCCGGATGCTGGGGGATGGCCGCGAACGGCTTGTCGAAGATCAGTCGCTTGAGCTCGACCTGCGCGCAGGTGCGCTCGAAGACCGTGAACGACTCGAACACGTCGACCGCTGTCTGCGAGCGCAACGAGGTCGAGAACACCGTGCGGCAGATGATGTCGGCCGTGAGGTGGCTCATCGCGAGGTCGAGCGAGAACGGCTCGCCCGAGTCGCAATGCGCATCGAGCCGCTGTTCGTAGTCATCTACTGCGGCCGACATCGACACGAAGGCCTTGCCGAGGCGCATGTGCGAGAACGCCGGGTCGATCATCCGCCGTTGGCGACGCCAGACGTCGCCGTGCGACACGAAGATCGAGTTGCCCACCAAGGGCTCGAGCGCGCCGGCCATCAGGTCGTTCTTGGGGTAGATCCCCGAGGGGTCCGTGAGCACCTCGCGCAGGAGCTCGGGATCGTTGACGATGAGGATGCCGCGGCGCGAGTAGCCGAGCCAACCGGCGCGGACGCGATAGGCCTTGGCAGGCAGCAGGCTCATCAGGTCGCCCCCGCCGCGCGCCGCCGAGCGCAACAGCGAGACGACCGCGGCGAGCGGCGTGGGCCGGGGCGGACAGTACATGGTCGGCTACCCTACCGCCTGACGGCGGCGGCGTGAAGGGCGTCTTTGACAAGCCGCGCGCCACGGGCGCAGCATGGTCGCGCATGGAACCGCTCGTGCCGGCCGCGTTCAAGACCCTCATCGTGCTGCATATCGCCTTCGGCAGCGTGGGTCTCATCGCGTTCTGGGTGCCCGTGATCGGTCTCAAGGGCGGCGCGGCGCACAGGCGTTGGGGCAAGGTGTTCACCTGGACCATGCTCGTCACCGGCGCCGCAGCCATCGGCATCAGCACCTGCACGCTGATCGACCCCCTCGGCACACACCCGCACCTCGTCGAGGCAGGCGCCACCTGGATCCGCGGCATCTTCGGCTGGATGATGCAGGGCCTCGCCCTCCTCACCATCAACCTCGCGTGGTACGGCTGGCTCGCCGTGCGTCACAAGGAGGACCGCGCAGCCCAGCGCGAATGGCGCAACCTCGCGCTGCAGGTGCTGCTGGTCGCCGCGTCGGTCAACTGCATCGTGCACGCCTGGCGTGCCGATCTGCCGCTGATGCTCGGCATGCCGGCCATCGGCCTCGCCACCGTCGCCAGCAACCTCTGGTTCCTCTACCACCCTGACCCGGGACCGCTCGACTGGCTCAAGGAACACCTCAAGGCGCTCGTGGGCGCCGGCATCTCGGTCTACACCGCGTTCCTCGCGTTCGGCGCCGTGCGCACGGTACCGGAACTCGCGCTGCATCCCGGCCTGTGGGCGATCCCGCTCGTGGTGGGGCTCGCCATCATCATCCATCAGCGTCTCGCGGTGGCCCGCATGCCCGCGGCCCGGCGTCCCGCACGCGCAGCGGACGCCGCTTCGCGCGCCTGACGGCGCCCGCTGACGCCATGCGTCGTGTCATCGTCGTCGGCGCCGGCATGGGCGGGCTCGCCGCGGCCATCGACCTCGCGCGAGCCGGCTGCGAGGTCACTGTCCTCGAACGCGCCGCCGGGCCCGGCGGCAAGCTGCGCGAAGTCGAGGTGGACGGCGCGGCAATCGACGGCGGCCCGACGGTGTTCACGATGCGAGCGGTGTTCGAGTCGCTGTTCGCGGACGCGGGTGTCCGGCTCGAGGACCGCCTCGGTCTCGTGCGGGCGGAGCTGCTCGCGCGCCATGCCTGGCGCAGCGGCGGCCGACTGGACCTCTTCGTCGATATCGAGCGCTCGGCCTCGGCCATCGGCGAGTTCGCGGGCGCCGCCGACGCCCGCGCGTTCCGCGCGTTCCACGCGCGCAGCGGCGGCCTGCACCAGGCGCTGCGCCACAGCTTCATGGAGGCGCAACGCCCGAGTCCCGCGCAGCTCATCGCGCGCCTCGGCCTCTACGGCCTCGGTGCGATGTGGCGCACCGCCCCGTGGCGCACGCTGTGGCAGGCGCTCGGCACGCAGTTCCGCGACCCTCGCCTGCGCCAGCTCTACGCGCGCTACGCGACCTATGTCGGCAGTTCGCCGCTCGCGGCGCCGGCGACGCTGATGCTCATCGCCCATGTGGAACAGCAAGGCGTATGGCTCGTCGAGGGCGGCATGCGCTGCATCGCGCAAGCGCTCGAATCGCTCGGCCAGGAGCACGGCGCGAGCTACCGCTACGGTTCGCACGTCGCGCGGTTGCGGGTGCGCGACCGTCGCGTGTCGGGGGTCGTGCTGGACTCGGGCGAGGAGATCGACGCCGATGCGGTGGTCTTCAACGGCGACGTCAGCGCGATCGCGAGCGGCGCGCTCGGCGCGGACCTGCGCGGCGCGCTGCCCGTCACGGCGCCGCGCGACCGCGCCCTGTCGGCGGTCACCTGGTGCCTGCACACGCCGACCCGCGGCTTCCCGCTGGCCCACCACACCGTGTTCTTCGGCGATGATTATCCGGCGGAGTTCGACGCGGTCTTCCGCGGTCGTACCGTGAGCCGCGCACCGACCGTGTATGTCTGCGCACAGGACCGCGACGCGACGGAACAGGCGGCCCTGCGCGCCGACCTGTCCGCCGGCGCGCGCGAGCGGCTGCTGCTGCTCGTCAATGCACCCGCCGACGGCGACCGGGGCGGCATCGACGATGCGCTGCTCGACCGCATCGCAGGCGACGCCTTCGGCCTGATGCGCGACTGCGGGCTCGAGTTCGAGGGCGCCCGTGCGCAGGGCGCGCCGCCAGACGCGGTGGTCACGCGCCCGCAGGACTGGGACCAACTGTTCCCGGCGACCGGCGGCTCGCTCTATGGCCGCGCGAACCACGGTGCGATGGGCAGTTTCAGTCGCCTCGGCGCGGCGAGCGGCGTGCCGGGGCTTTATCTCGCGGGCGGGTCCGTTCATCCCGGCCCCGGCGTGCCCATGGCGACGCTCTCGGGGCGCCTTGCCGCAGCGCGGCTGCTCGCCGACGCGCGCTGACGCGCGTCCTCATCGACGCGCGCTGACGCGCGTCCTCATCGACGCGCGACGGCGCGCGTCAGGGATCCGGGACGATCTTGTCGAGGATGCGGGCCGACGAGACGACGCCCGGCAAACCCGCGCCCGGATGCGTACCGGCACCGACCAGGTAGAGCCCTTCGACCTCTTCGCTGCGGTTGTGCGGCCTGAACCACGCGCTCTGGAAGAGTTGCGGCTCCATCGCGAACGCCGCGCCCTTCCAGGACGACAAACGGTCGTGGAAGTCCTGCGGGGTGAGCACGAAGGACGTCGTCAGCGACTCGCCGAGCCCGGGCAGCAGGGTGTCCTCCAGACGACGCTGCACCGCTTCCCGGTACGGCTCGGCGCGCTCGCGCCAATCCGTGCCGCTGCCCAGATGCGGCACCGGCGCGAGCACGTAGAAGGCGTCGTGCCCCGGCGGCGCGAGCGAGGTATCGCTCGCGGTCGGACGGTGCAGGTAGAGACTGAAATCTTTTGCCAACACCTTGCGCTTGAAGATGTCGTCGAGCAGGCCGCGGTAACGGGGCCCGAGCACCATGGTGTGGTGGTAGACGTCCTCGTAGCGCCGGCGCGTGCCGAAGTACCAGACGAAGAGGCTCATCGAATAGCGGGCGCGCTCGAGCTTCGCATCCGTCCAACGGCGGCGCGGGTGATGCCCCAGCAGCTTGCCGTAGGTCCACGCGGCGTCCGCGTTCGACACCACGATGTCCGACTCGATGACCTCGCCCGAAGCGAGGCGCACGCCGCGCGCCTTGCCGCCCTCGACCAGGACCTGCGCGACCTCGGCCCCGCAGCGCAGCGTGCCGCCCGTGCCGCGCACGAGTTCGACGATGCCCTCCATCAGCGCGCCCATCCCGCCCTCGGCGTAGTGCACGCCGTAGGTGCGCTCCAGGTGCGCGATCAGGCAGTAGTAGGCGGTGGTGGTGAACGGGTTGCCCCCGATGAGCAGCGGATGGAAGCTGAACAGCAGGCGCAGCTTGTCGCTGCGGAAGAAGCGCGACACCTCCTGGTACACCGAGCGATAGCCGCCGAGCCGCACCAATCCGGGCGCCGCGGCGAAGAGCGCGCCGATCTCGTGGAAGGGCTGCTCGGCCTGCTGCGCGAAGGCGACCTCGAAGATGCGGCGGCTCTTGTCGAGGAAGCGGTCGAATCCCTCGACATCGCGCGGCTCGATGCGCGCGATCTGGGATCGGATCGACTCGAGGTCCGCCGTATAGCGGAACACATCGCCGTCATCGAAGCGCACCTGGTAGAAAGGATCGATCGCCCGCAGCTTGACGTGATCGGCGATCCGCTTGCCGCAGATCGTCCACAGGTCCTCGAAAAGATACGGTGCGGTGATGATCGTAGGACCGGCATCGAAGGTGTATCCGTCCCGACGGTGCACGTAGGCGCGGCCGCCGGGCGCATCCAGCTTCTCGAGGACCGTGACGCGATAGCCGCGCGCGCCGAGGCGCACCGCCGCCGCCAGTCCGCCGAATCCGCTGCCGATGACGATCGCGTGCTTCATGACGGGCAAGATAGCGCGGCGGCGCTCAGGAGGGAACCGTGATGCCTTGGACGCGCGCGTACCGGACGATCTCTTCCGCGATCAGCTGCGGCGCCTCTTCGTGCGCGAGGTGCCCGAGTCCGGAGATCTGCAGCAGCTCGGCGCGCGGTGCAAGGGCCCGCACCCGCAGGGCGACCCCGGGCAGGATCATGCGGTCTTCGGCACCGACCAGCAGCAGCAAGGGCACCTCGAGATCCGGCAGTCCCGCCTCGAGCGGCCGCGTGTCCCAGTGCCCCATCATCGCGAGCGCCGACCCGGTGTGCACCGGGTTGCGCGACAACCGCCCGTACAGATCCCGGCCGCGCGGATCGAGCACCGACCCCGTGCGCTCGAGCAGGCGGTCGACCTCCTGCGGCGACTCCATGCGGCGCGCGAAAAGCCGCGGCAACCACTCGCCCGACACGACGGAGCGGACCAGCGGCGTGAACGCCGGGTGACGCAGGCCCGGCAAGGGCAGCAGCGCGCCGTTGAGGCTGACCAAGGCCTGCGACCGCAACTGCCCCGTCAACTGCATCTGGCACAGCAGCGCAGCGCCCGCCGAATGGCCCACCGCGATCTGCGGCGACAGCGCCAGCGTGCCGAGCAGCGCCGCGACCCCGGCCGACATCCCGGGCAGCGAAAGACCGGCGGGGTCCTCAGGACGCGCGGTGAACCCGTGTCCCGGCAAGTCGGGCGCGACCACCTGGAACCGCGCCGCAAGCAAGGGCAAGAGGTCGCGGAACGAATGCGTCGAAGCGCCGGTGCCGTGCACCAACAGCAGCACGGGTCCGCTGCCCATGACCTGGACATGCCACCGCAGGCCCCCGGCATCGACGAACCGGCTCGCCTCGCGGTTCGGCCAGTCGAGTCCGTCAGTCTCCCAGTCGGGTGCGCGCAGGGCCGGCATGCCCGCATCCTACCGTCCCCGCGCCGCGACGGCGACCGACTGCGTTACCATCCCGGCCATGCTCCGACGCCTCCTGGCCGCGACCGTGCTCGCCGTCGCCGCGCTCGCCCTCTTATTCTTTGTCGGCCCGGTGTACCGCATCGAGCCCCCCGCGGAGCGGCCGGCGTTGCCGGCGGATGCGGCCGACGGCGCCGCCCTCGAACGCTGGATCGCGGCGCGCGAAGCCGCCCACCCGGACATCGTGCCCGGCGCAGAGAAGACGATCGTCTGGGCCCACGCCGACCGGCGCCGCACCCCGCTCTCGATCATCTACCTGCACGGCTACTCGGCCACCCGCCAGGAGATCGCGCCCTTCTGCGACTTGCTCGCCGCGCGGCTCGGCGCCAACCTCTTCTATACCCGGCTGAGCGGCCACGGCCGGGCGCCCGCCGCCATGGGCGAGGTGACCGGCGGCGACTGGCTGCAGGACGCATCCGAGGCGCTCGCGATCGGGCAACGGATCGGCGAGCGCGTGCTGGTGGTCGGCACCTCGACCGGCGGCACGCTGGCCCTGTGGTTGGCGCAGCAACCGGAGGCGTCGTCGATCGCCGCGCAGCTGCTGGTCTCACCCAATCTCGGACCCAAAGACCCCAACGCCGACCTGCTCGCCGGCCCGTGGGGCGCGCGATTGCAGCAGTGGTTCATCGGCGAGGAACACCGTTGGCAGCCGGCGAACCCCGAGCAGGCGAAGTTCTGGACCTGGCGCTATCCGGCCCGCGCGCTGGTGCCGATGATGGCGCTCGTGAAAGAAGTACGCGCCTCGCCGCTCGAGCAGATCCGCGTGCCCACGCTGGTCGTGTATTCGCCGCTCGACCAGGTGGTGAGCCCGCAGCGCATCGAGGACGCCTACGCCCGCCTCACCATGCCGGCACGGCGCCTGCATCGCGCCGCACCCGGCGAGGACCGCTCGCAGCATGTGCTCGCCGGCGACATCCTCGCGCCGTCCGGGACAGCGCCCTTGCTCGCCGAGATGCTCGCGTTCATCGAGGCGCTGCCCGAGACCCCGGCGTCGGCAGCGGCGAGGGTTCAGGCGCCGGGCGGCGCCCAAGGCGTGAGCGTCGCGCGATAACGGGCGATGCGCGACCGGTAGACATCCGCCGCGCGACGCGCGCGCAGTCGGTCCTCCGCCGTGAGCTCGCGCACCACCACCCCGGGCGCGCCCATGACCAGCACGCCATCGGGATACTGCTTGCCGGGCGGCAGCACCGCGCCTGCGGCGATGACGCAGCCGCGTCCGATCACGACCCCGTCGAGCACCCGCGCACCGTTGCCCACCAACGACCCCTCGCCGACCGTGCAACCGTGCAGCAACACCTGATGCCCGATCGTGACATCAGCGGCGACCACCAAGGGCACCCCGGGGTCGGTGTGCAACACGCTGCCGTCCTGGACGTTGCTGCCCTCACCGACCTCGATCCAGTCATTGTCGCCGCGCAGCACCGCGTTGA
>Ga0315903_10002376_pt1 | contig 27742 bp, 21 predicted proteins | sample LakEriMetagenome_7_FD_203524 | JGI IMG/M metagenome (GOLD analysis project Ga0315903, IMG submission 203524) | Freshwater fungal communities from buoy surface, Lake Erie, Ohio, United States - Buoy 2 MA119 | ecosystem: Environmental > Aquatic > Freshwater > Lake | place: USA: Lake Erie, Ohio... | reverse complement strand
CCGCAACGGAAAGCGGGAACGAATCACACTGGAAGACTTCCGCAAGGAAATCGAATCGCACGGCGACGAGTTCGACGGAGCGAATGAATGGGGAGGGTGCGGGTGCGCTCTTCCTCTCTGACAGAACACGTTATTATCCCACTCATGCCAAGATACCGCAACCAACGCAGAGAGCGCAACCGACTAAGGTTTAGCGCGATGGGCAAGGCATCCCAGCGCGTTCAAGCGGAGCGTCGTATGGCATCGGTTGACCACCGCGCTCTTGCCGAAATCGAAATTGCCAACCTGCCCCGCCGCCAAGGCGACGCCCTTGGATGCCTACAATGGACCGACTTTAGAACCGGAAAAGTGCGCAGGTGGACCGTCCGCATTGGCGACAGGATCGATCGCGTGGTCATGTGCGCGCCTGATGGGCGGACCACCGGTTCCCACGGATGGACATGGGTGATGGCACATCTGCGCGGGTTCCTGTGCGGCAGCAAGGCGTAGTCACTGCATCGCGCGCAGCTTTTGGGCGCGCAGGCGGTAGCGCTCGGCGTTCTGGTAGCGGCGGACGACTTCCTTGATGCGCTCGATGCCCTGCTCGGTGGGGTTCTTCCAGTCCCATTCGTTGCCGAGGAATTCGCGGGCGGCCTGGCCTGCGCGGCGGTTGGCCTCGGCCTGCTCTTCCGGGGTGAGCGGAAGCTTGATGGGTTGGCCGGAGCGGGTGGCGATCAGCGAGTCTCGGATGGGTTCCAGCGCAAGGTGGCGCTTGAGGTCGGTCTTGGCGTTCCAGTTGAAGATGTAGAGGTCGATGGGGTCGATCTCCTTGCCGATGGCGATGTTGGAGGGATCGAACACGCGGACCAAGATGTCGGTCTGAGGGGTGCCGAGTTGCTCGCCGTGGTGGCGGGTGACCGGGTTGCCCCAGACATCGACCTGCGGCGGGGCGTAGCCGGGGGCCAGGCTGTAGCCGAGTTGCTTGGCGATGGCGGTGAAGAATCCGTCTTCCTCGCGCGTGGAAACGTCGCGCAGGACCGGATCGACCTCGCGGATGGGCTGGCGGATCAGGTTGGGGACAAACCCGGTGACGATGCCGCCGGCCAGTTTGGTGGTGAAGCGCTCCGGATCCTGGGCGGCCTTCACGAGGTCCGACACGCCGGCGAGGAAGGTCTTGTCAGTGAGCTGGTTCTGGATGCGGCCGAAGTAGGCGCCGAGCAGTTTGTCGTTCACTCCACCGGAGACGTTCATCTCGTGGATCAGGTCCACCACCCCGGCGAGCATGGTGGCGAAGGGCTCCACCCGCGAGTAGCTGACGATGGTGTTGTCGCCGAGGCGGATGCTCATCGGCGGCATGGTGCGGTATTGGTTGTCCCGCTCGCCCTTGCGGGTGGCCTTCCAGTCCACGGTGCCGGTGATGCGGGGCAGGCCGGACTCGTCGTCATCGTCGGACTCGACCATGCCGGATAGCGCCCAGAAGATGCCGGCGGCGATGATCTGGTTGGTGAGATCCTTGACCAGCCGGGCGCGGTCGTAGAGTTCGGAGGCGGCGACCTCGGCGGCCCGCTTGTCCATTTTGCCGGAGGCGTAGCGGATCTTGAGCGCCCGGGTGCCGTCGATCGCGGCGAGCAGCGCGCCGATGGGGGACATTTCGATGGCGGCCTTGAAGATGTTGGTGGGAGTGTTCACGAACGGGAAGAAGAACGCGAGCGCGCGGTATTTGGCGGTGCCGCGTTTGATGGCGGATCCCAGCTTGTCCAGAGCGGCGAGGGTCCGCGGGTCTTTCGGGTCGAGCTTCCGTTGGAAGGTGATATCCTCCGAGACTTCGAGGGCGCGGCGCCATGCCTCGCTGCCGAATTCCATCAGCTCCTCAATGCGGGCGGCGTAGGCCTTGCCAGTGAGTTTCTCGCGCTTGGCGATGCGGTGGGCCTGCGCGGCGGCTTCCATGGTACCGTGGAAGGCCTTGATGAATTCGTCGGCCGCGGTCATGTGGCGGTAGGACAGCGAGCGCATGATGGTGCCGAGCGGGCCGCGCAGGGCTGGCGTGAGGTCTTCCCCCTTTAGCTGCCCCAGCTCGTGCTGCTGGTAGGCCTGGGTGAACATGGACTCGGCGATGCGGGACTCCTGGTTCCACGACTTCACCATGTTCTGGCCGGCCATGGCGAGGGCGCGGTGGATGACGCGGGTCATGGCGGCGATCTCGCCGAGGGTGGCGGAGTTCTTGTCCCCAGCCCCGAAGAGGCCCAGCACGTCGTTCAGTCCTGCCTCGACCAGTCGGCGCGGGCCGAGGTGGTAGAGCGAGTGCATGACGTTGGAGGCGGTATTGACGATGGCGGTCTGCGGGCCGGTGAGGATGGCCATGCGCCAGTAATCGACCACCTTGTCGAAGATCGAGGCGCGGGTGGCGGCGACCTCGCGGGCGGCGGCGCGCACGGAGTTTGGATCGTGCATGTCCAGCGTGCCGGTGGTGGTGGACACGGGCTGGGCGAACATGCGCTGCTGGCGGGCGAGGCGGGCCTTGGTCTGCGGCTTGGCCATCCAGTCTTCGAAGCTGATCCGGTTTTGCGGCCGGGTGACGGTCATCTCCCACTGCCAGAGCGCGCGGTGGGTGTCCGGGGAGTTTTGGCGGCGGGCGAATTCCTCGTCGCTCATCATGGCGGGGTCCGGTCGGTCGGTCTTGGCCTTGGTGCCGGTGCCCTTTTTGCTGGTGGCGGTAGCCGGTTTGCCGGAGCTGCGGCGGTCGAACATGGCCATGTCGTATCCGGCGGCGGCGACCATCGCATCGGCGATCTTGGCGGCGCGTTCCTTTTTGCCTTCCGGAGCGGCGGCATTGAGCGGCGAGGGCGCACCGAGTGCCTGGTTGCCGAGCATCATGTCCTCGGCGAGCAGGATGGCATCGGCCGCGGCTTTCTTCAGCGCGCCGATGAAGTCGATCATGACCTTGCGGGCCTCCTCGACGGTCATGCCGGTGGCTTCGGCCGCCTGCTGCCAGGTGCCGCCGTTGCGCATGGTTTCCACCACCATCCGGCGGGGGGTGGATAGCTTGCGGAGTTCGAGCTTGATGGTGTTGGCAGGGTCGAGCGCCTCGGCCTGCTTGGTGGCCTCCTGCGCCTTCTGTAGGGCGGCGGCGGCGCGGGCTGCTTCTGCCTCCGCCTGGGCCTGCTGGGCGGCCCCTGCGGCGCTCTTGGCGCGGGCGTTGGCCTGATTGGCGGCGAGTTCCAGTTCGGCGACCCGGTCCTGCAGCGCCTTGACCAGCATCTGGTGGCGCTCGGACGCTTCCGCTTCGGAGGACTTAGCGTCGGCCACCTGCTCGTTAAGGCGGGACATGGCGGCTTCCACGTCGATGCCGCGGTCCTTGAGGGACTGCTTGATGCCGGTGACGCGGGCGGTCCACGCGGCGAGGATGGAGCGCTTTTCTTCGGCGGTCTTGGCCTTCTTGAGTGCCTTGGAGGTGCGGGCGTCCGGATCGACCAACAGTCCATGGATGAGCAGGGCGGAGCGCTCGGCGGGCGACATCTCCACATCGCGGCGGGCGCGGCCGGCTTCCGACCAGCGGGAGCCTTGCTCGCGGTAGATCTCGGCCAGCAGGGCGGTCTGCTCGGTTACTTCGTTGCGCAGCGCGGAGTTGACCAGCGCGATGTTGGCGGCGGCGGTTTCCGTGGCGTTCCACTCGCCATCGGCCTCGATGAGGCGCTGGACGGCATTGGGCTGGCGGAGGAATGCCTCGCCGGCCTTGCGGATCTCATCGAGGGTGGCGCCGTTCGGCAGTTGCTCCTGGTTGCGGAGCTGATCGACCCGCTGGAGGGCGGGCACGGTGGAGTAGCCGAGGTCCGGGCGGCCGGTGTCGGCAGGGTTGGGCTTGAGGTCGCCTGTTGCTGCCTCGGACACGGCGCGCAAGCGGGCGCGGACGGCACCGAGGATGTTCTCGATGGCGCGGGCGGAAACTCCGAAGCGATCGGCGAGTTCCTGTGGTGTGGGTGCGGGACTGGCCTGCGATGCTTTGAACACTTCCCGGTAGATGGGAGCGAGGGTCTTCAGCGCGTCCTCGACGGCTTTCTGGAAGGGGGCGGGCGCCGGCGACATCAGAATGCTGTCGCTCTCCGGATTGAACCGCTCGGACAGTGGGGTGCCGGTGAAGGGGTCGGCGGATTTAATCTGCTGCGGATCTAAAACTCCCCACACTTCGTTCTCGGCTTCTTCCGGATCGATGGTGTGGACGGAATCGTAGCCAGCATCGATGAGCGCCTTGTTGGAGGCGATGGGGTCTTTCATCTTGCCGCGGATGGAGGCGGACCATTGCTCGGCAGTCGCAGGGTTTTGCGCCTTAAGCGCGTAGCGTTGAACTGTCCCGAAGTTTTCCGAGTAGGAGCGCCGGGCTGCGAAGCTGAACACGCCGCCGGATGGGGCTTGGATCTTGGTTTTGTCGAACTTCTCGATGGGCGTTTTGTCGCCGCGGTAGGCAATAACATTGTATCCATTGGCTTTGGCTGCTTGCTCGACGATGCGCTCGGCCTCTGCGATTTCCTCCGGCGTGATCGTCCCGGCGTTGTGCTTCGCCTCAAGCTCCGCGTGACGGGCGTATTGGGCGTCGGTGAGGCGGGGGGATGCGGCGGGACTGAACAGCGCGAGTTGCTGCCCGGTGATCGGGTGCTGGCGTTCGAGGTTGAGCGAGGGTTGGAACGCGGGCGAGACGCTGCCCTTGCTGCGGGTGCGCAGGTTCGGGTCGTCCATGTCGATGGCGAAGGACTGGCCCATGGCTTTCTCCGCGCGCAGCAGGGCCTCGTTCTCAGCGGGGGTGAGTCCGGACTTTTCCTGCTTGTCCTTGAGGTAGCGGTATTCGGCGGCGGGATTGGATGGAGCTGCCGAGAAAAGCGTGCCTGCCGGTTTGGCTCTGCGTGGAACCAGCATGGCTGATTCGACCGCCCTCCATGCCAGATCGTAGGCAGGGCCAGGGTCATCGCTTTCAAGTTGGGCAAGCGCCAATTTGCGCAGCGAGGCGACAGCCGCATTGCTTTGCAGAACGCGTTCGTAAAGTTCCGCCTTGGCCGGGCCTGGCTCCCAGAATGCAGGATTTCCATCGGAATCAGGAACCAGCGCCTCGTCATCTCCTTCTGCGTAGTAGCGGTCCACATCGTCTTGGATCAACTGGCGGATTTTGTCATCGGACTCGTCCAGTTTTTTCGCGTAGGATTGCTCCATGACGTTCATCAGGATGGACTCCACATCACCATCGATGTTTTCTTTGCGAACAGTGGTCAGGTATTGTTCCTCAAGCGGTCTGTGCGCTGCCGGGCTGAACAATCGCATCTGCCCATCAGCATCCTGCTTGGTCGCTTGGTGCTCCGCGATGTCGGATAGGTAAACCGTGCGGCGCGATCCATAGAACTCGATGACCGCGCGCGGCCCACCGATGTATCCGTGGTCGTGAGCGGAGATGAAGGCGCCATCCTTGTCGAACGCGTCCCAGATTCGGAACTTGATCTTTTGCCCCGGCTTGAGGTTGGTCCGCACCGGTTTTTGGCCTTTTGGTTTTTTGGCGCTTTTCAGCATCCGCTCGCGCTCCGCAGCGAATTCCTCGGCCTTGGCGATCATGGCGTCGGCCTTGGCGCGGGCCTCGGTGCCAACGATTGATCCGACATAGGACTTGGCCTTGGCGATGTCGGAATTACGGTCAGTCGGGGGGCTTTCGACATACCGGCGCTTTTGGGAAATCAGGTCCGACATCGATGAGTAGCGGCTGTCGATATCGGATGGAGAACGGCTTTCCATCCGGAATGCCAAGGCCTCGATGTATTCGTCCACCGCATCGGGAGTCGGTGGTTTGAGGGCGTATTTCAGGTCGTCGGCCACTTGCTCCACGAATGCGCCATCGGAGTCCTCGCCTTGGCTGATGCGTCGCGCCCGGTCCTTTTTGAAGGCGTCGATATCACCCAGCATGTATTGCCCCTCCGGCGAGTAGACCGGGGCGGTGCTGGCGATGGAAACGGCGGTTTCGGGGGTGCCGTTGGCGTCGGTGGAGAATGCAATATGGGAGCCCACGTTGTTGCTGGCGTGGAACTTCTTGAATGCCTCCTGCGGTGACAGCTTGCCCAGCGGCACAGCCTTGGTGGTCATTTTCGGCGACGATCCGGACCAGTCGTTGTATTGGACGTAGAGCGTGGACGGCTTGAGGCGCTCATTGATTGGAGTGTTCTGGGTGGAGGCCAAGGCAAAGGGTGATGCGGCTGGCGAATACAGCGCGGTCCCCTGTTCGGTCCTGGTGCCGCGGTTGAAGCGCTGGCCGGGCTTGGCGAGCAGGTTGACCCACTCCATGCCGCCGGAGCGGACGTATACGGCGTCGTAGCCCATCTGGAGCAGGATGTCGGTGAGGGCGCGGGGGTAGGAGTCGATTTTCTCCACCCATGTGTCCTCGGTGAGCCCGATCTGCTTGGCGGCGAGGATGTGGGCTTTCATCCAGTCCGAGTCACCCGGGCGGGTCTTGTGGGAGAAGATGCGTTTCCAGTGGGCCTCGGCGTCTTCGTTGAGCAGGGGGATGGTTTCGGCGCCGCCATCCTCGTCCACGATGAGCGGGCGCTTTGGCTGCGGGAAGTTGACCATGCGGGTTTTGCCGAAAAATGACGAGGTTCCGCCATCTTTTGCAAGATACAGACCCACACCCTCGCTGGATCCGAATCCATTGTCTTCAGCCGAAGCGTTTTTGTCGGGGATGAAGAATTCCTTCGGATCAAGTTCGGACTCGATGTCGTCTTTGGCGTGGGCTAGCGCCCGTTCTGCTGTCCATCCGTTTTTCTCGATCAGCGATAGAACGTAGAGCACGTCGGCCTGTTCTTCCATGCCGCTCATTGACCTCCAAACGGACGCTGGCGAGTCCATGTATGTCGGCTTGATGCTGTCAGCCGGAGTCATTTCGCCGCGGTAGCCGATGAGGATGCCGTCCTCCTTGAGGGATGAGCCCCACTCGTCAAATACGGTTTCCGGGGTGAGCGGGCGGAGCGGAGCGGCGGCCGGAGAGAACAGCGCTGTTTTGCTCAGCCCTTCGTTTCCGGCAGGGAGTCCATCAGCGTTTCGCGCATCGCCTCGTCTTTGCTCAATTCGTTGAGCAATTCGCCGAGCCGCTTTGAGCCCTCGTTGATTTCCTTCGCGGTCAGCGGTGAGGAGTCGCCGGATTTCGAATCGGTGCTTTTGGAGGTATCGCTCATAGCTTTGAGGGGTTCGTCCGTTCCGGGCGATGTTCGCCGCCCACAATGTGGCCATGGTCTGGCGCGGAGTCCACCCCAATCGGAGCCCCACCTTGGCGACCCGGATCTTGGCGGCCTCGATCTGGGCGGCGGTCGGCTTGTCGGTGTTGTAGAGCAGTTGGGCGATGTGGCGGTCCACCGGAACGGCGGATTCAATGCCGAAGATGGCATCCGAGTATTCGGAGATCTTCGGACCGGAGAGCGTCTGGCCGGATTCGGCGCGGTGCAGGTTACCGAGGTGGGCGGGGAGGAAATCCGACACGAAGGTGCCGGTCTGGATGTATTCCCGCAGCGCCTTCATCATGCTGACCACGTTGGATCCTACCGTGGATGCGGCGGAGGTGGCGTTGAGGAATTCGCTCACCAGCGGGGCGTATTCCTTGTTGGGGCCTAGGAAGTCTTCGAGGAACCCGCGGAAGTCCTGGAACCAGAAGCGGAAATCCTCTTGTGACTTGGCCAGTTCCTGCAGCTCGCCGATGGAGCGGCGGATGCGGGCGGGCGCGGGCGACATGAGCCCCATTTGGCGGAGGTCGTCCTCGATGTCCGGGTCTATCGGATCTCCGGTCCCGCTCCGTAGGGGGCCAGCTTCTCCTGGAGTTCCTTCGGCCATTCCGCCCATGGCTTGCGCAGCAGGATTTCCCCCTCCTGATTGCTGATCATCTCGTCGGTCAGCGCTCCCTCCAGCTTCATTATCCCAAGCAAGGCGTTCAGGGCGAGAGCCCCTTCCGGTGTCAGTGTTGATTTGGTTTCCATAATGAATGCCGAGAACTTCCTTGCGGTCGAGGCCGATCTTGCCTGCCACTACATCGAAACGGTCGGCAAGTCGAGCGATATCGCCCAAAATGGCTTTGCCTTGAGGGTGAAAAACCGCCCGCATGTCCGGAGAAAGGCTGAAATAAGCGGGCGTGGGGCGCTGGCCTTTTGCAATCTGATCCTTCGGGGTGCTACGCCACCAAGCGGAGTCTGTGTAAATGAATCCATTTCCGGCTTGCGCCAGTCTGTCCAGCAGGTCGCGGGTCTTGGCGTAGGTGTCCTCGCCAATGACGCCTTCGTCGATGATTTCGACGACATCCTGGCCGAGCATGTCGGTGGTGGTGTTGACTTGCTCGTAGCCTTTGGTGAGAAAATACGGCGGGTCGGCAAAGGCCATGACATGATCTCCCTGGATGGGATCCGCCTCGTAGGAGTCGGCGTTCCGGTATTGGATTTTGCCACCGCGTCTGCGAAATGCGTTGGCCGCCTGATAAGAAGCCCTTGCCTCCTCGGTGACGATGCGGATTGCCATTTCGAGTTTGGCCTGGGGCGTCTTGTTGCCGCTGGCGTCCGCCTTGGTGCCGAATGAGTTTTTGCAATAGTCCTGAATGGCCTTGAGTGCGCCGATGGCCACGGTGTCCGATACGCCTGAAAAGCTTATGCGGTCGGCAATGGCTGATCCTGAAGTGTTGCCGCTTTGATCGGCCAAGTTGGCGGCCTCACTGAGGATTTTCGCAACGGAGGGATTTTTGAAAACCTCGCCCAGCATGTTGCCTTTTTCGTGGAACAACTGGATTTTTTTGAGTCTCAGCGGGTTTTTTTCGTAGACGACCATTTCCCGCAGGTTGGGGAAGCTGATCAGCGCGTTGACGATGGCCCAGCTTCCGCCTCCGCCGAAGTAGTCCACTCCCACGGTGTAGTGGGCGCGTTGACCAGGGCTCATGGCGGACCAGATGGCCTCGGTGGTGGGTCCGAGCATTTCCTGTTTGTGGCCTTGGAATCCCGGGATCGCGGACAGCCATGGCGCGATGCGGCTTGTGGTTTGCGCGGAGGGGATTGTTTTGAGGCGATTGCCACGCTCGATGGCGGCGAAGACAGAACCGTCGTCATCGACCGGGGACTCGGTATCATTTGATACCTGCGGCTTGGCTGCGGGCTTGCCGGGCGCATCCGGTTTCTTGTTGCGCGCCTTGTAGGCATCCACGATGCGCTGAACGATGGCGTCGGCATCGGCGGGCTCCGGTTCGTATCCACCGAATTCCTCGGCGACGATGCGCTCGTATTCGGCCTCCATGCGCAGGGCATCGCCCTTGGACAGGGTGTGGTGGAATCCGGAGGCGTCCTTCCATTTCTGAACGGTGCGGCGCTCCTCCAGGCCGACGAGGGCTTTCTCGGCCTGTTCGTCGGTGAGTTCTGCGTCCGGGTCATCGAGGTTGTCGAGGGCGGCGTTGTTCGACTTGGACACGCTGTCCAGTTCGCGCCCGATGGCTTGCAGCATCTCATCGACGGTGATGGGATCGTTGAGCGCGTTCGGGTCTTCGAGGGCCTTGGCGGCATCGTCCGGGTTCTGGCCATCGCCGTAGGGGGCGGTGATGCGGCCGACGATGGCCTGTAGGATGGCGCGGCGCTTGTCCCCGACCCAGTCCGCCTTGCGCGGGACGCCGTTCCACTCGCCGCCTTTGAATTTCTCCAGCGTCTCGATTTCGTTCTGGGTGAGCCTGGCCCCGTCTTTCCTGCGTTTCTCCATCAGCTTGAGGATCGACGGAGGCAGGTTGATCCGGATGCCGTTGCGGTCCATCGCCTGGATCACCTTGAGGCGGGAGATGGCCTCATCGGCGGCCTGCTCGACTCGGGCCCTGGCGGCGCGGCGGTATTCCTGGACGCGCGCTTCCTCGGCGGCGTGAAGCTCGGCGATGCGGGTGGCGATCTCCTCGCTTTCGAGGAAGGAGTTGATCGCGTTGGTGGCGGCATTGAACTGGCGGGCGGGCGACAGGGATTCGATCTGCTCGGCGATGTCGTAGGCGACATCCTCCAGCATCTGCACCACATCCGGGGCCTTTTTCAGGATGGGCCGGGAGGAGAATGCCTTGCGGAATGCCTCGCGGGCGACCTGCAGGGCGGCCTTGCGATGTTCTGTCAATGCCTGGGCGGGGGCTTTGTAGTAGTCGAAGAGCCGGTTGAAGATTTCAGTTCGGTGTTCTTTAAATCCAACATACGGAGTGACGTTCTCAAACTGCGGCTTTCCGAACAGCAGTTGACTCGCTTGACGAATTCCGATTTTTCCGCGCTCATCGCCCAAATTGGCGCGCAGGAATTCTTCAGCCCACAATGCGGATTTGCCTTTGGTGGTCGTGTTGAGGAGTTGCTGGATGCGCGCGATATCATAGTCGCCGTATCCATCGGCGATGTCTTCACTGGTTCCCTTGATGATCCAATCGCCGCCTTTGTGGCTCCCAACCCCGAAAAATGGCGACCATCCGCCTTTCTGTTTTCCGCTGGTTCCTTTTGATGACCGATAGAACGGAAGAACACCCTTGCCGACCTTGATGAAGACAAACGGGCGCTCATCATCAAACGGGCCATCATTAGGGCCAAGTCCCCATGATTTTCCACCAACCGTGGCAACAAGTGACAGCAGTTCCTTGGCGGCTTCTATTCGGCCTGATTCATCAGGTGCACCAGCGTCGTCGACTGGTGCCTCGTCAGTCCCGCCATCGTCTGTAGCTGTGCTATTGCCGTCTGCTTGGGCCGGCGCGCCAGTTTCATCACCCGTTTGGCCGGGAGCGGGCTGGCTTGGACGATTTCCTGAATCTGTTGGGTTGGCGTTTTGGTCTGTTGGTGCATTGGCTTTGAGTTGGCGGACGGTCTCGGCGATCTGCTCGGCGCGGGCTTTGAGTTCGTCGGAAACCTGAAGCTCGACGGTGCGGCCGTCCGCGGTGGTGAAACTGGCAACGCCCGACCGGATGGCCTCGACGATGCGCTCGGCGAGGCGGAGCAGGTAATCGCGCAGCGGCTTGGTGGCGGTAGTGAGAAAGCGGTTGGCATCGGTGGTGCGGCCTTCGAGGACGGCTTCCACAAACATGCGCTCGATCTCGGCGGCCTGCATCCACGGCTGGAGGGTGGTCCAGTTGCGGAATTCCTCACCGGCGCCCTGGTTGCGGGCGTAGAGTTCCTTGCCGATTTCCAGCATGGCGGGCGTCATCTGGGCGTGGCGCTCGGCAAAGACCCGCTCGGCGATTTTCGCGTCCGATCCGGTGTAGCCCTTGGCCTTGCCCTCGGCGGCGGCCTGCTCGATCTGTGCCACGTGGGTGATCTCGTGCAGGGTGATGTCGTCTTCGAGCTTGGCGACGATCTGCTCATCGGTGGAATCGGGGAATTGCTCGATGAGCTGGGCGATGTCGTCCGGGATGATCTCGATGGTGTCGGCGTTCATCATCACGCCACCGCTGACCCGATCGCCGTAGGCGGGGCGGGCTTTCATCCGCGCGGCAATGGCGGGTGACTTGGCGCGGACGGCGTCAAACACCCGTTGGGTGATGGCCCGGGCGCGGGTGGTGGTTTCCGGGCTGACTGGCAGGCGGGTGACATTGGGGCCTTCCAGTCCCGCAGTGGTGGCCTCGGTGGAAACCTCGGGCGCGGGTTCTTCGGCGGCGGCGGCGAATTCCCGCTCGGCGAGGATCTGGGAGTCGGTGGTCCGGATGAGTTTGCCGATCTGCGGCATCGAGCGCAGGGCATCGACCCGGCCGGCATCGGTGATGGCGTCCACTCCGCCGAGGTTGGCAAAGTAGGGCTGTCCGTCCGCGGTGACGGCACCGGCGGCGGCGCTGCGCTCCTGCGGGGTGAGGAGTTCCGGGTGGCCACTGGCGACCTTGAGCACTGCGCGGGCGAAGTCGCGCTTGGCTGCGGGCACGCTTTGCAGGCTGGTGACCGCTTCGGTGGGGTCGGCCACCAACAGGGCGAGGTCGTTCTGCGCCTTGAGCGAGGCTTCCTGCGCGCGGGAGAGGGCTTCTACGGCTTCCGGTGCCGGATTGGGCCCGGAGGCCGCCTCGACCGCCTGGATGAGCTTCCCGGCGGCATCGCGGGCGTTCTGAATGGCCTGCTCCTTGCGGGCGGGGTCCATGAGCGACATCACCGTTTCCGCGTCCTTGGCGGACAACGCGCGGAATCCGGGCGTGTTGGCCATGGCGCGGTTGTATTTGGCGGCGTAGTTCCCAGCGACCTGGGCGCGCTGGTAGGCTTCCTTGCTGTTTTGGGCCAGCACCGCGGGCCCGGCCAGCACCGGGGCGGCGATCACGCCAAGCACCGCGCCCATGAACGAATCCTTCGCCCACGATTCCGGCGTGAGGTTCGGATCGGCGAGGGCCATGGTTCCTTCCTCCAGCGGGCCTTCGGACAGGGCGGAGGGGACGGCAACCTTGGCGGCCTTGGTGACGGCGTTCTGGGCCTTGCCGAATTTTCCGGCGGGCTTGGCGAGGGAATCCTCGACCATGCCGAGCTTCTTGTAGTCGTCCATCACGCCGAGGGCGAGCTTGCGGAATCGGTTCACGCGCACGGCGGCACCCGCCGCGTCTCCGGCGGCATTGGCCAGCGTGGCGGCCTTTGCTCCGCCGAACACCGCCTTGCCGAGCAGACCGGTGGCGATGCTGGTAACGATCTCGATCCCGATTTCCTCCGGCGGGGCGGTGGCTCCACCGATGATTCCGGCCATGAACGGCGAGGCTCCGGCGGTGAGCTCGGCCTGGTAGGCGCGTGCCTGGCGGGTGCCGTGGTCCTGGAACACCGCTTCAAAGTAGGCGTCCAGCATGGTCATGTCGCCGGTGAGGGCGGCACCGTTGACCAACGAGGCGAGCTGCGGGTTTTTCGCGGGGTCGATGTCATCGCGGGTGACATTCCATCCGGCTTCCTGGTTGAGGTCGTGAACGGCCAGCATGGCATCGACGTGGGTGTCGATCGCGGCCTTGTAGGCGGCTTTCCATTCTGGGTTGCCGATGCCGTCCGGGTAGGCATCCTGCGTGTTGATGGTGGTCCGCAGCCCGGATCGCGCTTCGGCGAGGCGGGACATGCGGGCCTTGCCCTCGGCGGTGGCCAGGCGTTCGCGGTTGCCTTCGAATCCGCGCCAGACGTTTTTCGACCCGCGGCCCATGTTCTGCCAGATCTCGCCTTCGGCGGCGGCGGCGTCCTGGTCGCCGAGCAGGGAAAGTGTCCGCAGTTGCGCCAGCATGAACGGCGCACCGAGCAGCCCGAGCATCGATCCTCCGCCCTGCGCGATCTCCGCGCCGAAGGCCTCGGCTTTCTCGCCGGTGCGCGCTTCGCCCATTAGGGCTTTCTCCGCGAGGCGGCGGGACTCCATGGTGATGCCTGGGCGGCTGCGGTTGGTGACGAACCACTCGTTGAGGTATTGCCGCTTGATGTCGTTCATCCCGGCGGTGTCGCGCGTGCCCTTGGCGACCACCCATGCGTCCCGCGTTTCCCGCGGTGCCGATTCGGTCATCCAGCGGTCGAAGGTGGCGGGCTGTAGGGGATCGTCGGCCTTGAGGGTGCTGCCGTAGATTCCCTGCATCAATTCCTCGCCGCGCTGAACCGACAGGTCGCCGGCGTTCACTCGGCGTTGGATGGTGGCGGGGTCCGCGCCCATGGCGGAAAGCACCACGCGGGCGCGATCCGCATCCTCGGCGAGGGTGGGGTCGTCCTTGAATGCCTGGAAGACTCCGGTGACGAAGGCGTTTTCCTTCCGCTGGGACCGGGTGCCGCTGCCTTCGCGCAGGTAAATCGGGGTGCCGCCGGTTCCGCCGAACGCGATAATCTGCCGGAGGTCGGCGTTCTGGGTGAGGTTGTCGTTGAGAACGATGACTGGTTCGCCGGTGTCGGCGTCCTTGTCGAGCGAGGCGATGTTCTGCCCTTCGCGCTGCAGGAAGGTGTAGCCGTCGCCGGATTTTCCGATGGTGAACTGGTCGGCACCGATGATGCCCTGGAATGCAGAGGCGACCAGCGCGCGCTTCCCTTCGTCGTCGGCGGGGAAGAGCGGGACGGGTGCGGCATCCTCCGGGGTTTCCGGTTGGTCGGGCAGCGTCATCAATGCGCCAAATCCGGGCACGGTGGACAGGATGTCGGCGATTTCCTTCTGCTCGGGCGTGAGTTCGCCGGTGGTTTCCGCGGTGGCGGATTGCGCGGTGGTCGATGCGGCGGAGGGCAGTCCGTGCTCGATGCGGGTTCGCTCGGAGTCGATCTCGAATTTCCGCAGGGCGATCTTGCGCTCCTGCTCCTCGATGTTCCGGATGACCGGGGCGATCTCATCGTGGCGGCGCTTGGCGGCTTCGTATTTGGCCTTCACGCCGGCTTGGTGCGCCATGTGGTCGGACAGCGCTTTCGGTTCGACCGGGAATCCATCGGCATCCACCCACTTGCCGTTTTGCTGTTTGTATTTGGGCGGCTTGCCCCACTCGGCTTCGGCGGCCTTCCACTCGGCCTGCACGGATTTCCAGCGCTCCTCGTTTTGCAGCTTCTGGGCGGCGATGTTGTTTTTGGCGAGGTCGAGCTGGGCGGACTCGGTTTCGAGGGCGAGTTTTTTCTGCGCGTCCGGGTCCACACCGGTGACGGTGCGGACGTCGCGGCCGTAGGCATCCTTGGTTTCGACGTATTGCTCGCCCGTCTGCGGGTCCGTCTTCGGCGGCACCGACTCGGTGACTTCGTTCCAGCGGTCGTCGCGGTAGGTTTGGTTCACCCGGGTGACCGGTTGTTGCGGCGCTCCGGTGCCGGGCATCGGGCCTTGCGGCTGGACGGTCAATATCTGCGGGTCGCCGATCGGGCCGGCCTTGGCGACCGGGGTACCATCCTCGTGCGTTTTCACGCTGCGCTTGCCCGTCTCGATGTCCGTCTCGATCTCGGCTCCGGCGGCGGCCATGGCGCGGACGTCGCGGGCACGCTGGCGTTCCTGCTCGCGGGCCTGCTCTTTCATGGCGGCCTCGGCGGCCTGTTCCTGCTCCCTGGCGGCGCGTTCCTGCTGGGTGGCGATGTCGCGTTGCTGGGCGGCCATCTGGCGTTCCATTTCCCGCACCGCATACTTGTTTCCCGATCTGGCTGCCGTTTGCAGCTTCGGATCGATGGTGGGGATTTCTCCGGCTTCGGCCCGCAGGCGGAATTCGTCAGGGTTCATGCGCGGCTAGGCTATCGCTCGCGCGGGCGATTCGGTAGGGGCGGGGGTCAATATCCCTGCGTGAGATTGCGCCCGATCGAGGCCACTCCGCTGCCGGCTCCGAGCCACGCGCTTCGCAGCGGGGTCTTCGGGTCTTTGGCTCGCTCCTGGCGGTAACGCATGGCGGTGGCCGCCCATGGCGATTCCCACGAGACTTGGTTCGGGTTGCTCACCCCGCTGTTGGCGGCATTCACTTCGCGGCGGGATTGCGCATTCGGGTTGCGGGCGCGTCCGCGGTTGCGGTGTGATGCGGCGGCGGATTTGCCGGGCGAGCGATCCGGTGCCGGGGCGACTGCCGGTATTGGCGCGGAAGGAGTGGCGCGGATCGACTGGCTTCCGGCGACAGATGCGCGGGCGGCATCCTGGGCGGCCTGCTGCTGGCGCAGGGCGGCGATCGGTGAGGGCGTGGTCGTGGGCGGCGCTCCGCCGATGCTTTGGACGGCCGGAGGCGTGGCAGGTGCGTTGAACTGCGGCGCGCGCGGCACCGCCGGGTTGCTGGCCGCGGTGGCATTCGGCTGCGGCGCCATGGCCGGGGCGGCGGGTTTCTGGATGCTCCATGGAATTCCTCCGGCGGCCGGCGTGGCAGGCGATCCGGCCGCGACGCTGGCGGGGGCCTGCGGCAGTTTCTTCATGGCGCGATCCCATCCGCCAAGGGTGACTCCGAGCTTGGCAGCCTGGTCCTTCATGGAAGGCGTGACGCCGCCCGCTCCGGCGGTTTGCATCTGAGAGAAAAGGTCACGGCGGCCCTGCAGGTTCTGCGCTCCGGTGCCGAATGCGCCGCTGCGGTTGCTGCGTGCCACGGCATCGGCGGTGCTTTGCCGTGGGTTGCTATCGAGGCGCGGGGTCTGGACTCCGGCATCGAGGCGGGGCGTGGCGCTTGCCGGGATGGCGCTGCCTCCGCCGGCCTTGGTGCCGAATCGTGTCCCGTCCGCGCCGATGCCGCCGATCACATTGCCTCGCATGTCTTTGTGCTGATTGGTCACTCCGGCGCGGGTGGCCCAGTTGTCAGTCCGCCCGTCGATCCGGGTTTTGTTCCGGTTGTAGCTGTTCTCGTACGTGCCAACGGCCATGGGCGTGATTTACACCCATGGCCGCGCGCGTGGTAGGGGCGGGGCTATCCTGCCTGCAACATGCGGGCGATTTCCTCCGCGGTCTTGACGGTGATAACCGCTTGGTTTCTCCGGTAGGCATCGACCGTCCGCGGTGAAACCTGCAGGGCTTCCGCCAGCGCTCCTTTGGTGCCGAAGCGTTCGACCAGGGCGTTGACGACTCCGATCTGGGTTTCCGGCGGCACCGATTCGATGCTCCGCGTTCCCGGCCACCAGCGGATCCACCGGCCCGGCGGGGTCTGGCAGATCACGCTTCCGGGTTGATCCGTGGCGAGGGGCACCGCTCCCGCCGGCAGCTTGTGGCCGCCGGCGAGGTAGGTGGGCGTGGTGAGGAGGGTCATGGGGTGATTTCGGTTGTGATTCTGGCAGTGGTGTCGCCTGTTTCGCGGATGTAGCGGGCGAGGTAGCGTTCTGCATCCCGTTTGGCGTTCTTGCCTTGGAAGTGGTAGAGGTTGCGCGGGCGCGGGCTTTTGCTGGTGACGGTGTAGGTTTTCATGGTGTTGGTTTCAGTTTGCCACGTCCGTGGCGGGTTGCGAGTTTTTTTCGTTGTATCCGGCGAGAATTCGCGCGGCGATCTTGGCGTGGTATCCGGCGTGGGTGATGTCCTGCTCCTTCAGCTTGTCCGCCTCATCGGCGAATGCTTCGGCCACCTTGATCGCTTCGGCGTGCGGAATTTGCCACATGGTACCGCATCCGTTGCATCGCACGATGGTCCGAAGCTCTCCGTCGACCATCCGCTGCATGCAGACCGCGACCGCGCCCGGGAATCCATTGCGGTGGATCCGCGTGTGCTCCTGGAATTCCCGGCCTGCTTTGCTTTCCGGGCATGGCAGGCTGCAGAGGTAGCCGGCGTGCGCTCTGAACTGCACGCTCCCGTGCGATTCGTAGTCATCCGGCAGGCGGTATCCACCCGGCACGGTGTAGCTGAGGTTGTAGTTCTCAAACGTGCCCGGCTCCTTTCCGTCCTCAAAGGGGAAGGGGAAGCGGAACCGCAGGTGTTCGACCTGCTGTAGGTCGGTCGGGTCGACGTTGCCTGGCTCCGGTGTGATTTGGTGCCGCTGGTCGTAGCGGAGGTAGTAGAGGTTTTCGCAGGTTCCGATTTTGATCTTGTCCCGCCCGATTTTTGCGTATTCGCCCATGGTCGTGGTTTCTACTGGTGGTGGTTTGGTGGTGAAGTTCAGCGGAGCAATTCGCCGGCGATCATGCCCAGCGCTGCGGCGAAGATTGCCGTGCCGATCAGGGCGGCGACCACTCCGGCCCATGCCGGCGGCGCGCTTTTCCGCTGGTTGCGGCCGATCCGGCCGTTGGTCCTGGCCGGGGTGACGATCCGCTGCAGGTGCCTCGGCTGCCGGTATCCGGTGGCGAGTCCCTCGATGGTGGCGATGCGCGCTTGGGCGCGTGTGATGTGGTTGGTCGGTAGCATGGTCTTGGTTCTTTCTGTTGTGGGTTCCTTGGCGTTTCAGGTGCCTCCGGTCAAAGGTTGGCCGGCTCCGTTTGGGTGATGTCGAAAACGTTCCCGACGATCCAGCGCTTCCGCTCGTCGCCGCCTGCCACTTCGAGGGTTCCCTCCGGGGTAAGCTTCCCTCCCCCTACCGGGATCCAGATGCCGATGGCCTTGGCTCCCTTGCAAACCCTTCGGCCCGCGTTCCTCCATTGGTCGAATCCCCCGACCACGGTCGCGCGTGGCTCCTGGGTGAGGACCATGATCGTGTTGCAAAGGCTCAGGCCCCGCCCTTCGACGGTGAACACTCCGCCCCCGCAGGCCTGCTGGCGCTGCTCGTCGGTCATGTGGGCGATGGTGCCCGCGATCTTGCGCAGCCTGGCCTTGCGCTCGGCTGCCGCTGCTTTCTGCTCCGGTGTGGCCTCGCGGCGTTTCTTGGTGGTGCTCATCGGGCGCTCCTTTCCACGCCGAGGATGCTCGCGGCCATTGCCAGCAGCCTGGTCCGGTCCTTGTCGAAGTCGCTAGGGCTCGGCCGGTTGCGCTTGTAGGCGAGATCCCCCTCGGTCTGTATCGCTTCCGGTAGCAGGCTGGCCACCCGGTGCCATTGCGTTCCGTCCCAGCGGTCAATCACCGCGTGCTGCTGCGGCTTGTGGCTGTCGGTCTTGATTTCGATCCGCAGCGTGTGCCGCCCGTCTTCGGTCTTGCTGTGCTCGCGGTAGGTCGCGTTCTGCCCGCTCACGTTGATTTGTTGGTCTGTCGTTATCGTTCTCATCGGTCTGTTCCTTTCTGTGGTTATTGGCGTTTGTAGTCTGATGTCTCAATGAAAAAGCCGGGGCACGCCTCCAAAGCGCGCTTTTCCATGAAGCGCGCCCCCGCAGGCGCACTCGCAGTCCGCTCCGCGCGCGTGCTGGCAGCTCGCGTTGCACTTGTGCCTGCTCCCGTTCAAATCGTAGGCCACGCTCCGCGCGACGTCGTGCTCCTGCCCCCCGCTGTCATGGCCGGTCAAACGACCGTTTCGAATCTCAACCCCGCGCAGCTTGTGCCCGTGCCGCGAAAAGTGCCGCATCTCGATCCGCGCCTTGGTGGGCGCCTCCTCCGGCGCGAAGCCCGGCAGGCCTAGTGTGATCTGGGTCGTGCTCATGGTCGTGTTATGGGTTGGGGTCCCAGCCTGCTGCCCGCTCGGCCCGCTCAACTTCCCATGCCTCCCGCTCGCGCAGCTCGATCTGCAGCTCGTGGTGGGTCATGGCGTGCCACTCCCCGTCTTCCCATACGTAGGCGTAGCTGTGGTCGATTTGGTCGGCTACGGCCCGCAGGTCCTTGCTGGCCACAATCCGCTTCTCCTCGCCCCGGTCCCGGTGGTAGGCGATCGTCACCCCGTCTGCGCTCCGCCTGAACGTGTGCGCTTCCCCTTCGGCCGGCGCGATCCGCTTGTCCAGAAAGCTCAAATCCCCGAGGTCGATCAATGCCGCCACCCGCTCGTCGGTCGCGTAGTGCTTGGCCAGAATCTTCCCCGTGTGCTCCGGGTATCCGTCGCTGTGGACGTATATCCCTTGGTATACCCCTTCCGGGGTCCGCGCTATGATCGCTGCGTGCGTGCTCATGGTGTTGGTCCTTTCGTGGTTCGTGGTTCAGTTCCTTGGCCGGTAGGCTGTGATCAAAATCACCGTTTCGTTGTCCTCGTCCGGCGTCCGCAATTCGTCGGCCTGCTGCTGCAGCCGCTCGACGTCTCGGTCGATCTCCGCCTGCTCCTCCTTGCTCCTGCCCAGCCGAATCACCCGCAGGCGCCGGATCTCATCCTCGATCTCCTCGATTTCCTCGTCGGGCTCCGCTACCGCCAGCCCGCTGTGGCTGTAGGCGTTGTCCTCCAAAACCGCCCCGCGCACGTCCTCGATGCTCAGTGCTTGGTGGGTGTGACTAATGTCCCCGTAATCGCTGCCCAGCCAGACCTCTTGGTCGCCGTGCTCGTCGATCATCTGCTTCAGGGTGTCGATCAAATCGCTTGCTTTCATGGTCGTGTCCTTTCGTGGTTGGTTGCTCCTCAAATCAAAACCGCCCCCTCCGGCAGCGGCTGCGGCTTCAACCCCTGCACCGCCATCCTCGGCCGGTATCCCCGGCTGCCCGCGAATCCCTCCAGCCAGTGCCCCGCGCTCTCCCGCGCCTCCTCCGCGCTCTCGAAGATCCCGAGGTTCGTCGGCTTCCAGCCCTCCGCCGGGTCTTCGTAGATCACTTGGTAGCGGGTGGCCGGTGGCGTTGCTTTGGTTTTGCGTGTGGCCTCTTCTGCTTCGGCGTAGGTTATGGTCGTGCTCATGTGGGGTCCTTTCCTTTTGTGGTTTGTTTGGTTCAGTTGAATGCTTGGATCTTCCAAGCGCCGAAAAGCGTTTCCCGCCTGATCGCGTCCCTGACCCGCTTCCCGTCCTTGCGGAAGTGGACCTTGACCTCGATGCAGTTGATCTCCGCCGAGGCGTGGGTCTGCCCGATGTGGCTCCACCCGTCGATCCCCGCGAGCCGCTCTACGAGCGTGTCTCGGTCGGCGCCTTGGTAGGCCTTGAAGGTTGCGGTCAGGTTCTTGGTCATCGTTGTGGTCGGTTGGTGCTCTTGCCGGGCTTGCCCTCGTGGCGTCCCGCTGCCCCTTCTATACGCCCGCCGCCTCCCCTTGTCTACGATTATTTTTCGTATCCCCTCACTTTTTTCTCCCTCCCTTGTCCCCCTAGTCCTCCGCGCCTTCCTCCCTTCCCATCCCCGCCCGGAAAACCGCCCCCGTTCGCCCCCCCTTCCCCCTTGTGCTTTCCTCCCCCTGTAGGGGCGTAGCCCCGTCCCTCCCGCCCCGTTCTCTCCCTGTGCTCCTCCCTGCGCCTGCTCCTCCCTTCGGCGGCCTGCCCTACCGCCCTCCTCCCGATCGCCCGCCCTGGCCAATCCTCGCGCCACCGCTGGCCCTTTCCTGCCCGTTGCCAATCCTTCCTCCCGTTGCTATCGTCTCATCCATGCCCCAGCCCGCCGCGACCGACTCCTCGCCTGCTCCTGCCGTGGTCGAGCACCTAAAATCCCCGCCTGCTGCCGTGCTGGATATTTTGGCCGGCGATCCTGGCCCGGTGCCTGGCGTTGACTTTGTCCCTACCTGCCAGCCTCCCTCCGTGGTGCCGAAGGGCGCCGGTCGCTGGCTCCGTGCGGGGCAGGATCGGAATCGGGTGATGGGCTGGGCGCTCCGCGAGAAGGTCGTGCAGTGCCACGTGTTCGAGGGTCGCTCGCTGCGTGAAACGGCGCGGTTGTGCGGTCGGTCCTACAAGCGCGTTGCTGGTGTTTGGTCCGCGATCTGCCGGGATGTCGCCGGCGGGAAAGCCACGCCCGAGGCCCACCGTGAAGCCGTGCGGACCTACTTGGACCGGCACTACCGGCGTGTCATGGAGGGCGCTCAAGGCCTGCTGGGCGAGGCTGCGGCCTATGGTGCCGTGGTGGTGGCCGCGGGTAAGGCCTTGGCTGAACTCCACGGCATCAAGCCCGAGGAGGCGCTCCCTGCTGGTTTCTCCCTGGAAGACGTCGGGCGCGAGGTCCGCGTGGTTTCTCCCCTGCTCATCGACCGCCTCGATCAAGTGCAGGCGCTTCGTGGGGTCGCCGCCGATCCGGATTCCGCTCGTGTCGGTGCCGCTGCTCGGTGGGCGAAGGGGCGCGAAATCCCGGTTGAGGGCGAGGTTGCCGGCCTTGGCTCCGCGTCCCCGGCGGAATAGGCTGTACTTGTTACAACGGACCTAATGCGGAGTCCGTTTTGCTGGTTTTCAAAGGGTTACGCGCTCTGGTCCTGTAATTCCCGAAATCGGGCGATCCGACCACTACCTGTGGTGGTGTTCACCGGTGTTCGCCGCCCCTTTCCGGCCCGGTCGATCCGTGCGATTCTCCCCTCGTCGCTCGCCTGCTGGCGCTGCGCTCTTGGCCTTCGAGGGGCCGGTCTGGTGGACTTCACCGGGTAGCCCGTCCCTCGCCCCGCCTGGAGCCTGCTGGGGGGCAATGCGGCGCTCATAGCCGGGTCTGCGGGCTCGGGGTCCACCGGGGAGGTCTGCTCCCCCTTCGGCCCTGTCCCATTCCGCCGGCGGTGCGAGCGGGGCTTATGGCTGCCGCTCTTCGCGTGTACGTCCTGCTCGGTTGCGTGTTCGGCCCCTGGCCCCGGCCCCCGGGGGTGGTCGATCCGGTTTGGTTCCATCGACCTACGGCCCGATTCGAGGACAGGCGCAAAACCCCCACCTACACCCCAAAAACACGGCGAAAGGAAGGGATGGGTGATGGTGGTGAAGTGGTGGGATGCGGGCATAAAAAAACCCCGCATGCGGTGAAGCGTGCAGGGTTGGGTGGTGGTGGGGGGGTGTAGTGAAGTGGGGGGGGTTATTGATGGGGGTGACAAAGGGGTGTCATGGGGGGTTATGAATTGTGGTGACACTGGGGTGTCATGGTTGGTGATGGCTGGCACCGCTCATAGGCGGCTTGTAAGGCGTGAATGGCTTGCCACATGGACTTGCGCTTGCGTGGTTCGTATCCGCGAGCGTGTGTTCCGACGCGGCCATTTGCTGACCAAATCCAGCGGTCGCAAAGTCTGGAAACACGGGCTTTGAAAGCGGGGTCTTTGGGGTGAGAGATGGTGAAGTCCTCGCCTGGCGGGTATGGTGGCCTTGCTCCAATGGCGACGTATTTGGAGTGGTCGGTGGGTTTAAAGTCGTCGGGGGTCATGGCTGTTTCTTGAGCAGTTCCCTGATGAGATCGTCCTGAGACGGCTGGGTTTCGTAGCCTTTTTTCGGCTTGGAGATGTCGTGCATGTAGCCACCAAACGCCTTCTTGAGCTTCGGCGTATTCCATTCACCGCTGTTGATCTTGGACTCGGCGGTTTCAAGGCACTGAGCGGAACAGACGTAGATGCATTCTTGCGGGTATTCATCCTCAAGGAAAAGACTGCCGTAGCGGTCCCATGTGTCGGTGATTTGTCCGCAGACTGAGCATTTGGCGAGGGTCATGGTTTCGGAGGTTTAGAACTGCCCCGGAGTGAGTTCCAGCGCCTCGAAACGGTCGATGAGGTCGGTGGAGTCACCGTGGCATTGGGTTGCATAGACGACCTTCATGGCATCGCATAGGATGGAGGCGTATTGGTCGCGTTCCTGGATGGCTTCATCACGTTCCCTGATGAACCGGAGTGCGGTGTGTGCGATGGTGTCACCGAGGATGGTGTCGGGATGTTCGCGGACGGCCTTGTCGATTTCCTGCCACCATGATTCGACGGTGAGTTGTTCCTGCTTCCATCTGGCGAGTTGGTCGCGTTCCCTGCGGAGGACGCAAGCAGGGCGGTTGCAGTGCTTGTGGCATGTGTGGATTCCCGATCCGGCGTTGCGTTCGAGGACGGCGCGGATTTCTTCGGTGGTTGTGGGGGTGCGGTCGAGGTCGAAGACTTCCGCGACGAGTGATTGGATGCTTCCGAGTTGGAGCAGGGCGTCGTTGCGCTCTTTGAGGGCGCGGAGTGTGTCTGTGTCGGCCTGGGCGTGGTCTTGAGTGGCGTTTTCGAGCGAGTTCAGCACGGTGTCGATGGCGACACCGATTTCTGTGGGGTTTGGTTGCTCGATGGATTCGTCTCCGCGCCTCCACTTGTTGTAGGTTCGGAGCAGTGTGATTGCGTCGGTGGTGGTCATGGTTGTTTCCGCGCCTCCTTCCATGCGGTGAGGGCTTCGATTGACGCCCTGCATTCGTCGGTGTGCGAAGGGTGTGCGCCGTGCATTGCAAACTGCGCATCGCAGTAACACGCATTGCTTCCAGCGCCTTCGCATCGCCACATGTCGAGCGCATTCGCCAACCGATCCGCCAGCGCCCGCTCGTCTGCGAGTTGATCCTGAATTTTGTAAAACTCGATCAATTCGTTTTCCATGCGTAGATGGGTGATGGTGTCGTTTGCCTCGGCAAGTTGGCGTTCGAGGTTGCGACACGCTTTTTCGTATTGAATCCATTCGCCCTTCACTATCGCATCCGTGATCGGCGTCGGGCGTTCGGCGGGCTTCTTCAACCGTTCCTCGCGGTCGCGCTCCATCTGCCTGTCGATCATCTCGTCGCGGAGGTAGTCGCCGTGTGCTTCGAGTTCTTCCTGCCTGCGGTCGTAGGTCGGGTCAAGGTCGTCGTCGTGGTCAGTCTTCATGGTGTGGCTCCACCATACGGGGCGGTTGGCGTTTCCGCAAGCGGGAAGTGGCCGCCCCTTGCGGAAAAGTGGCGGTTGGCGGTATGGGTGAGACGCATGGCGGCATTGCAGGAACGATTCCGGGAGAACATGAGGGGGAAGAGTGACGCCGAGCTGGCGGAGATGGCGCTTGGCAGTCCTGCGGTGCATTTCGCGAGCTGCGTGACGATCCACAACAAGGACAACGAGGTGACGCGGCCAGTGCCGAACATTTTGCAGTTGCGGATGAGCGAGGTCTACGAGTTGTGCATGGCGCTGGGGGTCCCGTGCCGGATGATTGTTTGCAAGCCGCGGCAGGTCGGGTGCTCCACGTTCGCCTCGCACATCTGCTACCACCACGGGATGCGGTGGCGTAGTGCGGGGATCACGATTTCGGACAAGTCGGCAAACTCGCAGAAGCTGATGATGAAGGTGCGGGACTACGGTGTGGTGGATCGGTTTCCCTGGGGCATCCGGCAGTTGAAGGACACCAGCATGGGGCTGTCGTGGACGAACGGGACGCGGTGGGAGGTGGACTCCGCGGAGAACTGGAAAGCGGGAATCGGTGACACCCGGCAGGTGTTCCACTCGTCCGAGACGGCGAAGTGGCCGAAGACCGGGGTGAAAAACGACAAGCGGGTCATGGCGGCGGTTCTGCCGTCGATTTCGAAGGGCCGGAGTGTGGTGATCGCGGAGTCGACCCCGGAAGGCGCGAATGGCTGGTTTTACGAGACCTGGCAGGAGGCGGTGGATGTGGATGAGTTCTTGGAGCGCCGGGCGAGCGGGGTGGACTCGGGGATCGTTTGGATCAAGGTGTTTGCCGCCTGGTTCGAGTTCGTCGAGCACCAGCGGAAGGAAAAGGTGAAGGAACACGAGCGGGTCGAGATGGAGCGCTCGATCACGGAGCGGGAGGTCGCTTTGCGCGAGCGCGGGATCTCGTGGGAGCAGTTGGCGTGGCGGCGGGACATGATCCGGACGGAGTGCGGCGGAAGTGAGGATATCTTCGACGAGTATTACCCGGAAGATGATGTTCGATGCCTGAAGCACGACACGCTGGTACCGACCGCCCGCGGGATGCTGCCGATTTCATTGGTGCAGGTGGGGGACAAGCTTTCGAATGGGACGGTGGTCGCGGTTTCGAAGACTGGCTATCGTCCGGTGCACGAGGTAGAAACGAGTCGAGGCTTCCGGTTGGAATGCACCTATGACCACAGGTTGAAACTTGCTGGTGGCGGTGGGTTCGTCAGGGCCGTTGACTCAGTTGGATCGGTAGTCGAGTTGGCAGCGCCGATTTTTTCGGAGGAGGACTATGTGCATGAATGGGTTGGTCCTGCTGGCGTCCAGTGCAGACTGCCGATCACGGAGGATTGGGCACGGTTCATCGGCTACTACGAGGGCGACGGGTCGTTTTACAAGAATCAGCTTTCGCTGGTGGTTGGCAGCAAGGATGAGGACATGAAACCTCTGCTGTTGGATTTGTGGCTGCGGCTGTTTGGGACGATTCCGCAGGAGCGGAAGTTCAAGCATGCGCGTTGCCATGAGTTGCGGGCCGCGAGTTCCGACTACGCGGCGCTGTTTGATGCGCTTGGCCTCACGGATACATCCGGTGAGTGGAGGAAGCGGAAAGTTGGAGTTCCGGAGTTCATCTGGCGCTGTCCTAAGCCGGTGGTTCGAGAGTTTTTGCGCGGTCTTTTTGAAGCGGACGGGCACGTCCGGTCGCGTGGGACGGCGGTGCAGTTTTTTTCGAAGCACAAGCGCTTTTGTCAGGACGTGCTGCTTCTTCTCTTAGGGTTTGGCGTGCATGGGAAGTTGCGGCCGGTGACAGCGAAGTTGAAAGGCAAGGAGTATCCGGGGTGGCAGATCGTCATCTACAAGGGCTACGTGGGCCGTTATTTTGAAAAAATCGGCTTTTTGTCGGCGAGGAAGCAAGCAGAGGGAAATGGGCGCTTCCATGTAAAAAACAACGGTCGCAAGAGCGAGGTTTTAGGTATGGAGGATGAAGTGGTGAGATATTCCGAGCAGGCGGAAGAGCGGGAGGTGTGGGATTTGACCATGAGCAACAAGCCGGAATTCTGCGCAAACGGCATTATGGTTCACAACTGCTTCGCGGTGTCCGGGCGGCCTGCGTTCGATGTGGAGGCGCTGATGGCCATGGAGAAGCGGGCGCGGGGGATTTCGGCCTCGACGGGGCATCTGGTGATGCAAGAGAGCGGCAGCGTGTCCTGGTCGCCGCGGAGTGACGGCGGCGGCGACATTCAGGTGTGGGAGGAGCCGCGGGAAGGGTGCCGGTATCTGGTGGCGTGCGATCCGGCCACGGGGGAAGACCAGACGACCGGGAAAAATCCGGACAGGACGTCGATCGGGGTGTGGCGGCAAGGGTATTTTGATCCGGTGACCGGCATTGATCACCGGACGCGTTTGGTGGCCCGGGTTCGTTCACCGTTTTTCGGCGCCGGCGACGAGGTGGCTGGCCACATCATGCGGCTGTCGCGGTGGTATGGCGGGGCGATCGTGGTGATCGAGGTGAACATGGGAATCCATGTGGTGGACCGGTGCAAGGAGGCGGGGATTCCGCTTTATATGCGGAAGGTGCCGTCCGCGCGGATTGGAAGCGAGGTGATGCAGTATGGCTACAAGCTGCGTGATCCGGAGCAGCGCCGGCAGGCGGTGGATGCCTTGCGCGTGGCGATCCGGGAGCAAGCATTGGACATCGCGTGCATGGACTGGATCCACGAGGCGAAGATGTTTGTGGTGGCGAAGAACGGCCGGGAGGAGGCGCGCGGTGGGGAACACGATGATGATATCCTGATGTCTGCGATGGCCTGGTATTCGATGACCTCGGCGACGGAGTATCGGCGAACGGTCAGGAAACGGAAGCTGCCGAGCGACTACCATTCGTGGAAGCGGATAGGGAGCGCAAGCCGCGGGTGGTGAGCAAGTTGTGGCGTCTGCGTAGAAACGGCTTCCTTGGCAAGGGTGGGATAACTACTTGTTCTGTGAAGAGAATGAATCGGCCTCGCTCATGCAGAAGAGGCCGCAAGATATTTTCGGGTCTGCTCCCGTTGGATCGCCTGGGGGAATGTCGTAGAGCGGAACGTCGATTTTCACACCCTTTCGCGTCACGCGGTTGATCGCGTAGCCGAGTTCCTTTTCCAGCTTCGCCACCCGCTCGAATTGCGCGGGGAAGTGCTTCCTCACTCGCTTCCAGTAGTCCAGAGAGTCCCGCGCTTTCACGCACCCGATACAGTTATTGTTGCGGAAGCCGAGCTTATACATCGCCGGGATTTCGATGCCGACACGTTCCAGCATCCCGAGGCAGTCGCTTTTGTCTAGGTGTCCGTCGATCAATGGGCATTCGATGATCCTTTCGGGATTGTCCCGTTGCCAACGCGTGAGGCGATGACGCTCGTCGGCGGTGTATCCGAAGATTTCCACATCACCGAGTTTCCAGATGCCGTTCGCTGGCTCTTTCTTCATCGCTCCGGTGCATGGTGCGCCTTGGGGCGAGGAGAGATACCGTGACTTTTCACAGGCTTCCATTGCGTCCGCGTATTTGTCGCTTTTAAGGATCGTCACGCTTCGCCCGAACCATTTTTCACAGTCCGCAATGAAGCGGGGATTGTCGTCATGCTCGCTTCCAGTGTCGGTGTAGTAGATGTCCACCGTTCCATATTTCTCGATTGCCAGCTTCGTCGCTACCGCAGAGGCAGCACCGCAAGAGAACCATGCGATCACGCGACCACTCAATCGAAGAGAAGACACAGAACAATTGTCTGATCCCAACGGGGAGGGCGGCGATGTCGTTTCTGTAATCATGGTCTTTTTTCGCCCTCCCCGTGGGATAGACATCCGTTC
>Ga0315903_10002374_pt1 | contig 27766 bp, 20 predicted proteins | sample LakEriMetagenome_7_FD_203524 | JGI IMG/M metagenome (GOLD analysis project Ga0315903, IMG submission 203524) | Freshwater fungal communities from buoy surface, Lake Erie, Ohio, United States - Buoy 2 MA119 | ecosystem: Environmental > Aquatic > Freshwater > Lake | place: USA: Lake Erie, Ohio... | reverse complement strand
ACACTTTAGCGACAAGTTTGTGGTTTTCGGAAGAAAACATGATGAAAAAGTTTCCGCTGTCAAAGTTTGAGCTGCAACAGCTCAAGGGTTCAGGAAAGTTTATGGAGTTTAAACGCGTTAGTCAAGCGCTCTTTCTCAAAGTGGTTGATTCAAAACAAAAAGACGAACCTGCTCCGGCTGATTTTGTTCGCGAGCAAATACTTAAAGCAATCATTGAGAAGCGGAAGTTGGATTTAATCGAACGGGTGTATAATAAAGTCTATCAAGATGGGATTAAAGCTAAAACAGTGGAGGTGTTTTTAAAATGATGATTAAGCGCTCTATATCCATTCCTTTTCGTATCTCCACTTTAGTTGTTCTTATCTTTTTGTGTGCTACAGTTTTTGCACAAACGGAGAAAGGTCGTTTTTTGATTGGCGGAGGTGTGGATATCAATAGCTCACGTCAAAATGATGTTAGGCGATTTAATATGAATATCAATCCAACTTTCGGTGTTTTTGTGGTAAAGAATTTTGCGGTAGGGGCAAGATATTCTTTTGGTGTGGGCAGCGTGCGCAGTTTTGATAAAAAGGATAATAAATATGTTACAGTAACTTCTTTCACTACCTCAATTGGTCCTAATTTGAAGTATTACTTTGGCAAAAAAGCGTTAAAAGGATTTGTGGGTGCCAATGCCGGTTATGTCGTTTTTACACAGCTTAATCGCGGCAATGTATTTAACTACAACGGCTTTACCGCTGGAGGAAATGCCGGAATGGCTTACTTTTTAAATAACCACATAGCATTGGAGTCGGGAATGTATTTCACCGCAGCCGGCTATGAAGGGGAATTCCCTACCACCCGAATCGGGTTTTCCGTGGGTTTATTTGTATTCTTGAACAAGAAAAAGCAGGAGCAACCGTTAATTGGTCCGAACGAACAATAAAGTATGAAGAATAAATGGATTAGTTTCTTGGTGTTATTACTAACTTCCGCTTGGGTGGCAGCTCAACCGATTTTGGTAGATAAAGTAATAGCTGTGGTGGGTGACAATGTAGTTTTGCAATCGGATGTAGAAGGACAATTTCAGCAAATGAAAGTGCAAGGAGATGCTGAATTGCCACCGAATGTTCGCTGCGAGATTTTCGACAATTTGTTACTTGATAAACTCTTTTTGTCTCAAGCGCAATTGGATAGTATCGTAAACACACCCGATGAAATTGAAGCTGAGCTCAATCGAAGAATTAAATATTTCATTTCCATTTTCGGCTCACAAGAAAAACTGGAAGAGTACTACGGTAAAAGTTTGTTGGAGCTGAAAGATGATTTCAAAGATGACATCGACAAACAGTTGATAACAGACAAAATGAAGGGGAAGGTTTTTTCGGGCTTGAAAGTATCACCGGCAGAAGTGCGTGAATATTTTAATCGTATTCCCAAAGACAGTATTCCGTATTTCAATTCAGAATTAGAGTTGGGTGAAATAGTGATGTATCCCAAAATCAGTGAACTGGAGAAAGAGCGCACCAAAAAAAGGATAGATGATTTGCGTAAAGACATTTTGGAAGGAGCCGATTTTTCTCTAAAAGCTTATGCATTTTCTGAAGACCCGGGTTCTGCTACTGAGTTTGGTAAATTAGGTTGGGTAGAACGTGGCGAGTTGGTGCCGGAGTTTGAGGCCGTAGCCTTTCGTTTGAAAGAAGGTGAATTGAGCGAGCCGGTGCAGACTCCGTTTGGGTATCATTTGATTATTGTCGATGAAAAACGAGGCAACAAGCTAAACCTGCGTCACATCCTTATCAAGCCGAAAATTGCCGCTCAAGATTTGACCTTAGTGAAAAACAGAATGGATAGCATTTTACATGAGTTAACTGTAGACAGTTTGAGCTGGCGTGAGGCAGTAAACCAATACTCTGAAGAAGAACAATCGAAGAGCGTGGGCGGCATGATGACCAATCCTAAAAACGGAACAGCATTTTTTGAAAAAGCAGACATTGACGGAACATTAATCTTTACCATCGACCAAATGAAAGTAGGCCAATATTCAGCCGTGTTGCCTTATTCTACACAGAACAAGCAAACCGGAGAAATGACCAGCGGTTATCGGATTATTTGGCTAAAAAGTGAAACCAAACCTCATCAAGCTAGCTTGGAGTTAGACTATCCCAAAATTCAGAATGCAGCAAAATCTGAAAAGCAACAAAAACTTTTGGAAGAGTGGGTAGCTTTACACAAAGACCGCAACTACATTCGTATTGATGATAGCATGATGAATTGTGAGCAGGTTGGCAAATGGGTAAAAAAGAACAACAATTAATTTTTTTGTCATATTAGCTCAACTAAAAATATAAAGGAGAAAGATATATGTACACCAATGATGTTGAAGCGTTAGACGCTTTTGCTGCAAGATATAAAGAATTGCGTAAAGAAGTGGGCAAAGTGATTGTGGGCCAAGAAGAGGTAGTGAAAACCTTTTTAACTTCTGTTTTTTCTGATGGACATAGTTTGTTGATTGGTGTACCCGGTTTAGCTAAAACGTTGATGGTACACACCATTGCTGATGTATTAGACTTGTCTTTCAACCGTATTCAATTCACCCCCGATTTGATGCCGAGCGATATTGTGGGTTCAGAAATTTTGAGTGAAAGTCGTCAGTTTCAATTCAACCGCGGCCCTGTGTTTGCTAATATAGTTTTGGCCGATGAGATTAACCGTACACCTCCCAAAACACAATCTGCTTTGCTCGAAGCCATGCAAGAAAGAAGTGTAACTATTGCCGGCAAAAAACACAGCCTTGACTTACCGTTTTTTGTTCTCGCTACACAAAACCCTATCGAACAAGAAGGTACTTATCCTCTACCCGAAGCGCAACTCGATCGGTTCATGTTTTCTATTCAATTGGATTACCCAAGTTATGAAGAAGAAATCAACGTGGTGAAATCTACCACTGCTGGAAAGAAAGTTCAACTGGAGAAAAAAATGAGTGCTACTGAAATCATTTATTTTCAGCAATTGGTGCGTAGAATTCCGATTGCCGATAACGTATTGGAGTATGCAGTTCGATTAGTGAATAACACTCGTCCAAACCGTCCGGGTTCATTGCCGATGGTGAATAATTACATCAGTTGGGGAGCAGGACCTCGCGCTTCGCAATATTTAGTATTGGGAGCAAAGTGTCATGCTGCTACATTGGGTAAATACTCACCAGATATTGACGATGTAAAAGCAGTAGCTTTACCGATTTTGCGCCATCGTGTGTTTAAAAACTATAAAGCTGAAGCAGAAGGGTTGAGCATTGACAAAATCATTACAGACTTATTGTAGTTTTTAACGACTATATAAATCTCGAATGACTACGCTTGCTACCGTGCACCCAATTACAGCCGGCAAATAACTGATAGTGCCAATAACTGACTTTTTAGGAGAACCGTCCGGTGCTAAAACTACTTTTTCTTTTTCTGTAAGTTCTGTAGAATAAACCGCTTTAACTCCTTTCAGAATTCCGACTTTTCTCAATCGTTTTCGTACGTAAAAAGCGAGAGGACAGTTATACGTGTCTTCAATATCGCCTACTTTTACTTGAGTGGGATCAACGCGCCCTCCGGCTCCCATAGAACTCACAATCGGAACTCCTCTGTCGATGCTAGCTTTTATGAAGGCACATTTAGGAGAAAGTGTATCAATGCAATCCACCGCATAATCAAATCGAGTTTCATCCATGATTTTGGCAATTTTGGTGCGATTGATAAAATCAGGAATAACGGTCAGTTTTAAATCGGGATTGATATCTAACAATCGTTCCGCCATTACAGTAGTTTTAAGCACATTGTCTGTACTTACCAAAGCGGGCACTTGTCGGTTTCTATTGCTAGCCTCAACTACATCAGCATCTACAATAGTCATGCTACCCACACCTGCTCGAGCAATCATCTCTGCACATATTCCGCCTACCCCACCAAGCCCAACTACCAATACATGTGCATCCATCAGTTTCCCTATCTCTAGGTCGGATAGTAAAAGTTGTGTGCGGCTAAGCCATTGAGGAACCATTTCTTTTCGTTTTTCAAACTGCAAATAAATGAATAGTCGAGGCATAAAAAATATCGATTACCTGGTATGTTAACCAGTGATTAAAGTTATGCACCAAGTTTTAAATCTTTGGTCAACATTATTTTTAGTTGAATTTGATTCCATTACATTTGCTCACCCTTATGAGCGATGCCATAAAACACGAGTGCGGGATTGCCTTAATCCGCCTACTCAAACCTCTTGACTACTATGTAGAAAAATACCAAACGGTAGCCTATGCCCTAAACAAGCTCTACTTGTTGATGGAAAAGCAACATAACCGTGGGCAAGATGGTGCCGGTGCGGCTGTTATCAAACTAGACCCGGAGCCGGGAAGTCACTTTATCAACCGAGTGCGCAGTATCAACCAGCAACCTATTGTAGATGTTTTTCACCAGATATTTTCTACTTTTCCCAAAGACCGCGCTCCACTACCTAGTCCACAAGAGGAAGCAAAGTGGTTTAAAGAGAAAAATCCGTTCATTGGCGAGGTACTATTAGGTCATTTGCGTTATGGCACTTACGGCAGAAACTCTGATAGTTACTGTCATCCGTTTATTCGCGAAAATAATTGGATGACAAGAAATTTAGCTTTGGCCGGCAACTTCAACATGACCAATGTTGACGACCAATTCAAATTACTCATACAACTTGGTCAACACCCCGTGGAGATGAGCGATACCATCACAGTAATGGAGAAAATCGGCCACTTTTTGGATGATGAAGTACAAACCATTTTTGACCGCTATAAAGACAGAGGTCACAGTAACAAAGAGATTACAGATTATATTATTAAAGAATTGAGTGTAAGAAGAATTTTATCGCGCGCTGCTAAGGATTTTGATGGAGGGTATGCCATGGCGGGAGTATTTGGTCATGGTGATGCGTTTGTGCTTCGCGATCCGAATGGTATTCGTCCGGCTTATTATTATCAAGATGATGAACTAGTAGTAGTGGCTAGTGAACGCCCTGCTATTCAAACAACATTTAACGTGCCTTTTGAAACCATTCACGAAGTTTTGCCAGGCCATGCCATCGTGATAAAAAAAGATGGTCGAGTGAAGCATGATTTGGTACGCGACCCCGGAGAGAAAAAATCGTGCAGTTTTGAGCGAATTTATTTCAGTCGCGGTACTGACAAAGAAATTTACAATGAGCGTAAAAACTTGGGTGATTATTTAACTGAACAAGTCCTAAAAGCGGTAAATTACGATTACGAAAACACGGTTTTCTCTTTTATTCCAAACACGGCCGAAGTAGCTTTCTATGGATTGATGAAAGGCGTGGAAGACCACTTAAATCAATATAAAAAGGACCAAATTATCACAGCCAATCGGTTGACTGATGAGGAAGTGTTGCGTATTTTGAGTTTGCGTGTTCGTTGGGAGAAAATTGCAGTGAAAGATGTGAAAGCACGAACATTTATCACTGACGATTCTTCGCGAAACGAAATGGTGAGCCATGTTTATGACATCACGTATGGTTCTGTGAAGCGTGATATAGACACTTTGGTAGTGATTGATGATTCTATTGTTCGAGGCACGACTTTGGAGCGTAGTATTTTGGCTATTCTCGACAGACTTGGTCCGAAGAAAATTATTATTGTTTCGTCAGCTCCTCAAATTCGCTATCCGGATTGTTATGGCATTGACATGAGCCGTATGTATGATTTCATCGCTTTCCGCGCATTGATACAATTGTTGAAAGACACTAACCAAACGGATAAGTTGACCGAAGTTTACGAAAAGTGTAAACGTGATGATGGAAAACCGGTGGGTGGAATTGAAAATCATGTAAAAGAGTTGTATGGATTATTTACTTACGAAGAAGTGTCAGCCAAAATTTCTCAGATAGTTCGTCCAACAACCATCAATGCAGAGGTAGAAGTGATTTACCAAACTATTGATAGTTTGCACAAAGCATGTCCTCAAAATCTTGGCGATTGGTATTTTACAGGTGAGTACCCAACTCCGGGTGGTAATAGAGTAGCTAATCGTGCGTTTATCAACTACATGGAAGGCAAAAGCGAACGTGCTTACTAATTATAACTGATATTCCTTATTTCCGAACTGCTTAAATTCATTCTTTTAGTTTGAGAATGAACCTTACATTTGTCCATCTGTTGCGAAAGGGCAACTAGACGTATTTTTTAGCATTATGAAAACAGAAATTAAAGACCATGTAGTTATAAAGTTTGCAGGAGATAGTGGTGATGGCATGCAACTTACGGGCAATCAATTTACCAATAACTCTGCATTATTTGGCAATGACATTGCTACATTTCCTGATTTTCCGGCAGAGATACGTGCCCCGGCCGGTACACTTGCCGGAGTTTCCGGATTTCAGTTGCATTTTGGTTCTACCGAGATTGACACTCCGGGCGATTTCTGTGATGTTTTAGTGGCCATGAATGTGGCTGCACTCAAACTAAATTCACGTTATTTAAAACCCAACGGATTAATCATCGTTGATGTATCAGGGTTTGATTCGAAGAACATGAAGTTGGCGAAAGTAGCTGCCGAACAAAATCCTCTTACGGACGGAAGCCTCAGTAATTATTCTCTTAAAATATTCGATTTTTCTAAGCTTACACACGAATGCTTAAAGGAATCCGGTCTCACTGGCAAATCAATTGACCGCTCAAAAAACATGTTTGTGTTAGGCTTCGTATATTGGTTGTATCATCGCGACCTCACCAGTACAATTTCTTACATCACTGAACGATTTGCAAAAGATGAATTGTTGTTGAATGCAAATATTGCTACACTAAAAGCCGGGTATGCTTTTGGTGAAACGACCGAATCAATGACCGAACGCTACGAAGTAGCCCCGGCAAAATTAGCGCAGGGTCAGTATCGCAATATGATGGGCAATCAAGCCACAGCGTTGGGCTTAGTGGCCGCTTCTGTGAAGTCAGGCTTGAGTTTATTTTACGGTTCTTATCCCATCACACCCGCATCAGATATTTTGCACGATTTATCCAAGCAAAAACATTTTGGCGTGAAAACTTTTCAAGCCGAAGATGAGATTGCAGCGGTCTGCTCTGCGATTGGTGCAAGCTTTGGTGGAGCACTTGGTGTAACCGGTACTTCGGGACCTGGTTTAGCGTTGAAAAGCGAAGCTATTTCATTGGCAGTTTCCTTAGAATTGCCGTTGGTTGTAATCGATGTGCAACGAGCTGGGCCTTCTACGGGAATGCCTACCAAAACTGAGCAATCAGATTTATTGATAGCCATGTACGGCCGCCACGGTGAAGCACCTTTGCCTGTGCTAGCAGCAAAGTCGCCCAGCGATTGTTTTGACACTGTTTTCGAAGCTTGCAGAATTGCTTTACAGCACATGACTCCGGTCATCTTTTTGAGTGATGGTTACATCGCCAACGGCAGTGAGCCTTGGCAATTTCCTTCAGAAGAGAACTTACCTACTATCAATGTGAAATTTGCTGAAAAAAAAGAGACGCCTTTTTATCCCTATCAGCGCGATGAAAATTTGGTGAGAAACTGGGCTATTCCCGGCACGGCAGGTTTGGAGCATCGCATTGGCGGCATTGAGAAAGAAGACCTGACGGGGAACATTTCTTACGACCCCGCCAACCACGAAAAAATGGTGAAAATTCGTGCTGCTAAGGTGAAAAAAATTGAAGAAGATATTCCTGAGATAGCTTTAGAATTTGGAGATGAAAACGATGATATTTTACTATTGGGTTGGGGCTCCTCTTATGGCGCTATTCGCTCTGCGGTGAAACAATTGCGCGCGGATGGTTTTAAAGTAGCGCAGGCACATTTGCGTTACATTAATCCAATGCCAAAGAACACAGAGCAACTGCTCCGAAAGTTCAAAAAAGTGATTGTCCCTGAAAAAAATAATGGACAATTGGTGAAGCTCATTCGCGAACAGTTTTTAATTGATGCCATCAGCTATACGAAGGTTCAAGGATTGCCTTTTACGCAGTACGATATTGTTCAACAAGTCAAAAATTTACACTAAGCTATGATTGATACAATGAGTTATACGGCTAAAGATTTAGAAACTGATCAAGATGTTCGGTGGTGTCCGAGTTGTGGCGATTTTGCTATTCTCAAGCAAGTGCAAACCGTCATTCCAAAATTCAAAATTCCTAGAGAGAATATTGTTTTCATTTCAGGCATTGGTTGCTCATCTCGTTTTCCTTATTACATGAATACTTATGGTATGCATTCTATTCATGGTAGAGGCGCAGCTATTGCTACTGGATTAAAAGTTGCTCGACCGGAGTTGAGTGTTTGGATGGTGACGGGTGATGGTGATAGTTTGTCTATTGGCGGCAATCATTTTATTCACTTGTTGCGCAGAAACCCTGACATAAATGTGTTGTTGTTCAACAATCAAATTTATGGATTAACGAAAGGACAGTATTCACCCACCTCAGAACTGCATAAAGTAACTAAATCAACACCCTTTGGCTCTGTGGATCATCCGTTTAATCCACTAGCGCTTGCATTGGGAGCGGATGCTACTTTCATTGCACGTACCATGGATAAAGAGGCTAAACATCTACAACAGATGATAGAGCGAAGTCATGTACACAAAGGCACATCCATGCTAGAGATCTATCAAAATTGCAATATTTTTAATGACAATGCTTTTGATGAATTAAGCGCTAGAAATACTAGAAAAGCCAAAGCGATTTTTGTGGAGCATGGCCAGCCATTGATATTTGGACAAGAAGACGAGTTAGGCATCAAATTGGATGGCCACAAACCGATGGTAGTTAGCTTGAAAGATGTTTCAGCAGATGACTTGTGGGTTCACGATGAAAATGATTTGATGAAAGCACAAATTTTAGTTCGCTTCTTTGCATATAAACCCGGCATGCCTGAATTACCACGCGTTTTTGGTGTGTTATACCAAGAGGAACGCTCTACTTACGAGCAAGATGTTACTCAACAACTAGCGGAGGTAATTGGAGCAAAAGGTAAAGGCAAACTTAACGACTTGTTAAAAGGGCGAGAATTTTGGACTGTCTAGCTGTTTTTTGGCTTTTATGCTCCATTTTTTTTTCACAGTTGTTTATATATTGAGAAAAATGTTTATTTTGCTCACTCTTATCACCGCTAGTAACAAGCTGTGATGAGACTATTTAGGGCATTTTATTTAACAGTACACTATGAAAAATTTTACAAAGCTATTTACCTTGACCTTATTTTTGGCAAGTGTATCCTTAGTATTTGCACAAGCTACGGATGAAAAAGAACCAGGAAAAGTTGACGATAAAAAAGTAGCTAAAGGATCAAAAGACCGTCAAAACCAAACACAATTTTTTGGTGGAGAAATGGAAGCCCCTTTGCATAACTTCTACCGTAGAAAAGAAATTTCAACTCCATTGCAGCCTAGCTATGATGAGGATTCTGCGGTTTATCAAAAGAAAGGCAAACGCGAAAAACAACAACAATCTTACAAACAGAACCAGTACTTATTTCCTGCTCGTCCAAGAGACCAATGGGAGATAGGTGTAAATTTCGGAACGGCTTTTATAAGTGGTGATGTTAAACCATTTTTTAGTAGACCAGTTGGGTTCATTCAGAATTTTGGAGCAGGTGTCACAGTACGTAAAGCACTAGGGTATGTAGGGTCAATTCGATTTGGGTATAACTTTTTCATGATGACAGGGCGTAATTGGGAGCCGGATAAAAACATAAAATACAATGCTGCATTAACAGGACGATATAATCCTGCCGTTAATTATTGGAATAATACTGCACTTGCAGCTTCTAATACTTCAGATTCTATAAACATGAATAGATTGTTTTTTCATAATTATAGAACTTACGTGCATGATATACACTTAGCTGGGGTAGTCAATGTGGGCAATATTCGTTTTCACAAGGAAAGAAATATGGTTAATTTCTACCTAATGGCTGGTGCAAGTGCTATGATGTATGTTTCATATACGGATGCACTTGATGAAAACGGTTCTGTTTATGATTTTTCAGCCCCATACGCTGTTTTCAGAACTCCTTCAGCGAATCAAGGCAATGTCAACGCGAAGCTAGATAAACGAAAAGAAGCCAACAGATTATTGAATGGAATCTTAGATGGTAAGTATGAATCAAGAGCTGAGCATGAAAATAATGTGTTCGGGTATAAGCAATGGCAGATACTTCCAGCTTTGACGGTTGGTGCTGGCGTTCAATTTCACGTAGCTAAAATATTTACGATTGGCTTGGAGCAAAGAATTAATGTTTCAGGCAGTGATTTGTTGGATGGATACAGATGGCAACAAGATGATTATGCTGGCTTTACTCGTGACAACGATGTGATTTCCTACACTTCACTTAATTTATTGTTTCACGTAGGTGGTAAAAAGAAAACAGAACCATTATTCTGGTTAAATCCTGTTCATCATGGATATAAGAAATTGGGTGATGTAGATCCGGCTGCTTTGGCTGAAGATATTTTGAAAGATGATGATGATGATGGTGTGCCAAATAAATTGGATAAAGAACCTGAAACGAAGAAAGATTGCCCAGTGGATAGCAAAGGACGTTCTTTAGATAGTGATAAAGATGGTGTAATTGATTGTGATGATAAAGAACCTTTCTCTGCTCCGGGTTATCCTATCGACTCAAACGGTGTAGCCATTATTTCTACAAACTTATGCTGCGACACAGCCGGTATTGAATATGATAGTGAAGGCCGTCCAATTCCAGGGACTGCAGGAAACTTATTGCCGGGTGGAGCAGGCCCAGGTGGTGGAACTAACGGAGGTCCAAATGGCGGTAAAGGAAGAAAAGGTAGTGGTGGTTTTGATTGCGCTAAAATGGAACTTCCGGGTGTCATGTTTGACTTAGATAAATATTACATTGATCCACAGTACTATGGTAATTTACACCAAATAGCTGAGCGTATGCAAATGTGCCCTGATATGAAACTAGTGGTGACCGGTTTTGACGAGTCAAGAAATGACCAAAAATTTAATGAGCAGTTAGCTTGGAACAGAGCAAATGCAGCTGTAGATTATCTTGTTGAGAAATACGGTATTTCACGAGATAGATTTATCGTTAAGTACCAAGGTGGCAAAAAAGCTGCAACCGGAACGCCTTACGAGAAGAAAATGAAAAACAAAGTTGACTTTAGATATTCTAATGATGGCGAAACGGGAGATAGTAATCCTCCGGCACCACATCCTGGATTAAAAGCCGGCTCAAATAAGTAATCAAAAAGCCCCGATAACATTTTATCGGGGCTTTTTTTGAAAGTTATCTTAATCTGAGGTTTTAGAAACTGACCTTCATTTAGCTTGAACTTCGACTTTTATACCTAATGCGTTTATGCTATTCATAGCCGCATTTTGTTCAGCCGCCTTTTTGCTAAATCCTTCGCCTTGTGCTATCACTTCTCCGTTTATGAGCAATTCAATGACGAAGTAAACGCGTTTACTTTTACTTTTTTCCTCTGCGAGTCTAAATTCAATAGTTTTTCCTTCACGTTGGATATAGTGAAAAATTTGGCTTTTATAATCTGTGTTTGTTTGCGATAGCTCTTCTACATCAATCAGGTTTTGCAAAATTCGTTTTTGAATAAATTGCTTGGTGTCATTGAAGTTTGTGTCGAGATAAACTGCACCTACTAAAGCTTCGAATGTATTGCCCGCCATGTCTTTTGATATGTCGTTGGTATTTTTTCGATTGTAGTTGAGTTGGTCAGTTAAACCCAAGCGCTGTCCTACTTCATTCAAGCTTTTTCTATTCACGATTTTTGAGCGAAGCTCGGTGATAAACCCTTCTTCTTTGTAGGGATATTTCTTATAAAGATGCTCGCAGATAATCGCATCTAAAATCGAGTCGCCCAATAGTTCTAGGCGTTCATTGTTGGTTTTCGGGTCGCTAAACTTAGAACGGTGTTGAAACACTTGTTTATAGAGATACAATTTCGAAGGGGCAAAACCTGTGATGCCTTTGATGTACTGCGCGAGTTGTTTGTCGGAAGACAGATAGAGATTAAAGATTTTGCGAATCACAGTTTTTAGCTTCTATAACCTGCAAAATAACAGTTGAATAATTTTTAATTGGGTATAGTTTTCAACCGAGTGGTAACAATGGTGTAAACTCACTAAATTTTTGCTGCTTTCTTAGCTGCGTCTAATCGCTTCATGATAGCATCTTTAAGTTTTTCTACATTGTATTGAGAGGCCGCTGAGAAGAAAATGGTATCAACTTTTTCTCCGGCAGTTTTGAGTTGTGCCTTCAAATCTTTCTGAATCATTTTTTGCAATTCTTCATCTACTAGGTCGCACTTGCTGATTCCTAAAAGGCGGTCTTTGGTGAGTAATTCAGGGTTGAATTCACGCAATTCATTTAATAGAATTTGGTATTCTTTTACAATATCGTTACTATCAACAGGCACCATAAATAGTAATGTTGCATTGCGTTCAATGTGACGTAAGAAACGAACTCCAAGTCCTTTGCCGGCAGAAGCGCCTTCGATAATCCCCGGAATGTCGGCCATTACAAAACTGCGCCCACCATGATACGAAACCATGCCCAAGTTGGGTACGATGGTGGTAAATGGATAATCAGCTATCTCAGGTTTTGCATTGGAAACTACAGAGATGAGTGTTGATTTTCCAGCATTTGGAAAACCGACCAATCCAACATCCGCCAAAAGTTTTAATTCCAAAACCTTCCAAGCTTCTGTAAAAGGGATGCCGGGTTGTGAATAGACCGGTGCTTGATTAGTGGCTGTCTTGAAGTGATGATTGCCCAAGCCACCCATACCACCTTCTATCAATATATATTCTTGACCATCTTCCGTAATTTCTACTTCGACTTGTCCTGTTTCGAAATCGCGAGCTACAGTTCCCAACGGCACTTCTACAATTTGATCTTCGCCATCTTTTCCGCTACATAAGCTACCTTGTCCTTTGCCACCATCTTCAGCCATTATATGCTTGCGATATTTTAGGTGTAAAAGCGTCCAAAGTTGCGCATTACCCCGTAAAATGATGTGACCGCCACGTCCACCATCTCCACCATCCGGTCCGCCTTTGGGGATATACTTTTCCCTACGAAAATGGGAAGCACCGGGGCCACCGCTTCCACTTTTAAAGTAAATTTTTACGTAGTCAATAAAGTTTTGTGTAGCCACTTTGGTTGGGTATAAATGTTAAGCTGTCTTTTCGATAGCAGAACAAAGCATATTAAAAATATCATCAATGGCACCGACCCCATTTATGCCTACGTATTTGCCTTGTTGGCTGTAAAATTCTTTGGCAGGAGCGGTGTCGCGGTGATATACGTCAATTCGATTTTGGATAATTTCAGGATTTTGGTCGTCTGCACGTCCAGAGTCTTTGCCTCTAAGCAACAAGCGAGTTTTTAACTCATTCTCGTTTACTTCCAATGAAAGCATGAGGGTGATTAATGTGTTTCTAGATTTTAAATAGTTATCCAGCGACTCCGCCTGAAACATGGTACGCGGGAAACCATCGAATATAAATCCTTTTGCCTCCCAATATTTATTGGCTTCGCTCTCAAGCATTCCAATGGTTACTTCATCGGGCACCAACCGTCCTTTGTCCATATAGCTTTTGGCTAACTGCCCTAACTCGGTTTCACCTTTAATGTTTGCACGAAAAATATCTCCGGTGGAAAGATGAACAAGGTCATATTTTGCCACAAGTTTAGCAGCTTGTGTTCCTTTTCCGCTTCCAGGAGGGCCAAATAATACAATGTTAAGCATGGTTATATTTTTTTGAGTGAACAAAGATAGTCTTTAGAATTTTATTTCGGGCTGAATACTTGTCTTATATTGATAAAATATCATCTATCAGAAGAATCTCAAGTTACGATATTTGACGTGTGAGGTCAATTTTGTGCATTACTGTTTGTGTCCTATTTTTTACATTCGGGTCTTATGCTTCCACCTCAGATAGCACCCAACGGCAAAAGTCTTGCATCTTCAAAAAGTATCCTCCATTAAGAGATAGTGTAACACTTCAACTAGTTTTACGAAATCAAGACGCAAGATTTGGCCGCAAGTTTTTGCGAGCCAGCGGTCTTGTGTTTGGTTTTGAGGCAGCTAGTTTGGGGTTGCTTTTTGCATTACCTGAAACTGTGAGTAATTGGGATAAATCAAAAACTATAGATTGGACCGGAAATTATAAGCGGGCGTATAGAATTTTACCTGTAGTAGATAGAGATGCTTGGTTCATTAATTATTTAGGGCACCCTTATCAAGGAGCTTATGCCTATAATTCAATTCGTTCACAAGGGGCTAAAATTTGGCAATCAGCTTTATTTACCACCGGACACACTTTGTTTTGGGAGTATGGTATAGAAGCCGGTATGGAACAGCCGAGTGTTCAAGATTTAATTATTACTCCCGGTGCAGGAATGTTACTTGGTGAGTTATTTCATTTTGCAACAATTGCTATGGCTCGAAATGGCTATAAGTGGTATGAAAAAGCATTCGTAGTGGTATTCAATCCGATGTTTGCTATCAATAATGGGTTTAAGTTTGCTACACAAAAAAAGCCCCCAACAAATGTTGGAGGCTTATGAAATGTAATGCTAGAAACGATTACTGAACAATAAATCGTTTAGTAACTTTGAGCATAGGATTATTTACATCAGTGATATTGGCGAAATAAATACCCGGACTGTAGCTTTCTACATTGAAAGTAATATTATCATCAAATGTTCCATTGGTGATTACTCTACCTGCGATGTCCATAATTTGCACTGAATGCTCTCCTGGTTGGTTAACTAGAATCTGTACAAAGTCAGAAGAAGGTACAGGGAAAACTGTAGCATCTAGGGCAATTTCTTGTGGAGTATTATTGATGTTGGTGTAAACAAAGTCTTTATTAAACACTGGGAAATTAATGTTGGTAGGATGCTCTGGAGAGAAATGAACACGTTGTACAGCAACACGAGGCAACATTTCTTTGCCATCGAAAATATAGGACTGACCATCACCCGGTTTTCTACGGAAAAACTCTCCATCGTTCAATGGCAAGTTCGGGTTAGATTGGTAGCGTGTATAGTTAGAAGAACTAATTAATACTCTTAGTTTATGGCCCGGAGCAAAAGTGTAAGCAATCGGTTGAAATTTAAATACATATTCGTAAATCTGACCTACATTAATGTTTGAATAAGGGATGTTAACGTCAGCAGGATCTTCTTCTCCATCTGCATAAGTTGGAGTGCCGGCTACACCCATTTCGTCTACTAATGCACGAGCATAATCACGAGCGCGGGCATTTACACAACCTTCCTGAACAAAATACATTCTGCCATCTGGCCATTCATCTAATAAACGAACCATCCAGTCTGTGTCCGTTGGGCCATCAGTTACACCTGCGGGATTTGTTTTAGCATAAAGTGTGCAAACTGGCAAACCAACAATTGAAAACGTATCGCTTAAAACATCCGTTGCAAATTTAATTACACCATCTCTGTCCATAGTAAATGGCGCATTTGTAGGGTCAGTAATCTCCATCTGACTTTGAGAATCTCTCGTTCCGTCTGGCGAACGTACAATCATGTTATTTCCTCCTACAGTCAAGATTGGATCATCCGGATTGTGAACATACATTTTGAATCCTTCATCTTGGATTGGTGATAAGTCGTTCATTTTTCCATCTTGATGCAAATACATTTTCTTCCATTCTACATTCTTTATCGGGAACTCATCGGTTTCTAACCAATAGTTGCCATACTTATAGTTGTCAGTATAACCCAATGCAGCATCAGCAGCAGAGTCCGGACCAGGCACATAGAAGCGATAATTTTTCACATCGTTCATGAAGTCTTTGTAGCCAATTCCTTGTAGTTTGTCGCCAGTGAAAGCAGGTAAAACTGCACCCAAAGAAGGTACATCCTGAGTAATAACAAACTGCTGACCAACTTGTGGCAATTTAACTTCCATGGTTAAACCACGAAGGGTGTCTGTGCCTGCCAAAAAGTTAATTAGGTCTTGGAATGGTACAGTATAATTATTGGCAGGAACTCGAACAAAAATATCTCCGTAAAGTGGTCCGGCATTACCTAATCTTTGCCACTCTGTAGACGCATTAATGTTAAATTTGGGTTCACCGATATAGTTGCCTGGTTGATAGTTCAAATTATATCTAAACCAAGTGATCAAATCAGATTGCAATACGTCATTGATAGGCACATTGTCAATGCTGAAATCACCAATATCAATTTTTGTATAGTCAGTAACATTTTGAGGGTAATAACGGTCACCTGATTCACGAGATGCAATGGTTTGGTGTGCCCAAGGACCGATGATCATTTTTTGTTTTTGCTTATTGATACCATTCACATGCTTCATGGTATAATTCATAGTATGAATTTGACCTTCGGTGAAAATGTCCCACCAACCGGTAACGTGCATCACAGGAACATCCATGTTAGAGTAACGGTTAAATGTCAAACCGGGTAGAGGTGTTTGTGTAACTGGGTCAACAGATTCTCCATTTTGATCTACAGGAGCAACGCTTCCATCCATATCGGCACGACCGATAGAGTTGGGATAAAATCCAGCCGGAGCTAAGTTTCCGTTTAGGTCTAGATAACGCATTGCCGTAAAATGATCGATAGAAAGATTCGCAGCTTCAAATTTATTGGCTTCAAATGTTCTAGTTACACCATTAAGGGTAATCGTTTGTGGTAAGTTATAATCAGCAGATGAGTGAATAGAATTTTGTTTGTCATCATCTACAGGTATCAAGTCATCGTCAGTACCACTAAAAATTTGGCCTTTTAACCATCCTGTCACAATTCTGTCGCGGAAAACACCATTGTTGTAGCCGGTAGAAAGATAATGTTGAGTAGTAGCTACAATTGGCATCAAACATTTTAACGCAGGAATAGAGTCGGTAACTCGGTGAGCCAAAGCTAGTTGTAATTGGGTGTTTCCTAATGCAGAAGCACCAAACATACCTACGTTGCCATTAGAAATGCGTTCGTTGGTGTGTGGCAAACCATTGTATAAGCCAGGATAAGTAATATTGGTTATTGCTTTGATAGAGTTATAACCATCTTCATGACGGTTAGAATGCTTGGGATCAGTGATAGGCAAATAGTCCAAAACATGTCCAACCAATGGATGGTAGGCATTTTTGTTCCAGCTATCAGAATACATCGGGAAGTAAACACCTTCTGAAGAATAACGTCCGCGCATATCTTGATACATATAATTGTATCCGATTATGGCTAAGATTGCTCCGATATCATTGAAATCACCTTTATTGTAAGGTGTTCTTGTAAAGATGGTAGGCAATTGATATGGATTCGGATTAGGTTGACCATTCAAGGTATCATAAATCATGATTTGTGTACCGTTTGGAATAAACGTAATGGTATCTGTCACCACTTGTTGCCCCAAAAAGTCAATTGTTCCCAAGGAAACACGAAGAGAATCGCGCAAGCGAGGGATGTAAACATCCGTCATCAATTTTACGCCATCCGGCATAACCAAAGGGACAGTGATTTTTGTCGTAAATTCTTTAATGTCATCCAACTGACCGTTGGGCTGAGTTACCTGAGCGGACAGCGATGCGCTAAACAACAAAGCCGAGCCAATGAGAGAAAAAATTTTGTTCATAGTTGGGTTGTTTGAATTGACCGAAATGTATCGGAATGTGATATTAATTAATCCTGAATAAAAAAACAAATTTACATAATCATGGTTTGGCATAGATTGTTAAATTTTAGGTCAATAAAGTAAAGATTATCACCTACCGAATTGTTCTTATTTTTCGGCCATGAACGAGAAAGAGAAATTTAAGATAGGTAATCAAGTGTTTAGAGAAGAGTTGGGGGTGGTAGTGGCTGTGATGCAAAAGAATGAGTCGGAAGAGCAAACTAACGAATATTTAGATGAATTAGAGTTTTTGGCACTAACTGATGGAATAAAAGTCATCAAAAGGTTCACTCAACGTTTGGCCCATCCGGATAATGCCACCTATGTTGGCAAAGGTAAATTGGAAGAAATAAAAACTTATATAGAAACTCACGGAGTAAGTATTGTTTTGATTGATGATGAGCTTCCGCCTTCACAGCAACGAAATATGGAGAAGGAATTGCAGCGAAAAGTATTAGATAGGAGTATGCTAATTCTCGACATTTTTGCACAACGTGCTCGCACCGTGCAAGCCAAAACACAAGTAGAATTGGCACAGTTGCAATATATGTTGCCCCGCTTAAAAGGGATGTGGACTCACTTAGAGCGTCAACGAGGCGGCACAGGCACGCGTGGAGGAGCCGGTGAGAAAGAAATAGAAACCGACCGAAGAATTGCTGAGAAGAAAATTTCTAATCTTAAAGAAAAACTCAAAGAGATTGACAAGCAGAATAATGTGCGCAGAAAACACCGTGGAGATATGATACGGGTGGCGCTGGTGGGCTATACTAACGTGGGCAAAAGCACACTCATGAATTTGTTGGCTAAGGAGAATGTGTTTGCGGAAAATAAACTCTTTGCCACACTTGACACTACGGTGCGAAAAGTCACGTTCAACACCATTCCATTTTTGCTCAGTGATACAGTGGGTTTTATTCGCAAATTGCCTACGCATCTAATAGAAAGTTTTAAATCTACACTTGATGAGGCTATTGAAGCCGACATTTTAGTGCATGTGGTGGACATTTCGCACAGCGCTTTCGAAGACCAAATGAATGTGGTCAACGAAATCTTGAAAGACTTGAAATGTGACGACAAACCGCAGTTAGTTATATTCAACAAAATGGATTTGTATGAAGAAAAACAGTTTGATGAGTTTTTGCCGGCTGAGGTAAAAACAAGCCTATTGACTGAGCTCAAGGAAAGTTGGATGGCGCGCACGCATGACAATTGCATATTTATCTCAGCCGCACAAAACAGAAACACAGCAGAGCTTCGCCAACTGCTTTTTGAGAAAGTGAAAAAAATGTATCTCGAACGTTATCCATACAAAGCCGGTTATTGGACGGACTACACTGTCATGGAGGAAGATTGGGAGACAGGAACAGAATAAATTGTAGAACTTTAGCCGTGAACCTAGAAGCGAAAAAAATACCCCAAATCCGTTTATTTTAGCCCGCAATGAAATATTCGTCAAAATTGATAGCCGATGCGGTGGGGGAGTTTACGAAGCTGCCGGGCATTGGAGAGAAAACTGCGCTGCGATTGGTGTTGCATTTGCTGAAACAAGATGAAGACAAGGTGGAGGTGTTTAGCAAGGCCGTGAGCCGTATGAGAAAAGACATTAAGTTTTGCCGAGTGTGCCACAACGTAGCAGACCAAGAGGTCTGTGAGATTTGTAACAATGCGCACCGGGATGCGAGCACGGTTTGTTTGGTAGAGAGCATTCGGGATGTGATGGCGATAGAAAATACCGGCATTTATAAAGGCGTTTACCACATCTTAGGCGGCATCATTTCTCCCATAGATGGAGTGGGGCCGGAGAAACTAAACATACAATCGCTGATTGACCGTGTGAAGCAAGGCGATATTCACGAAATCATTATGGCTATTTCGCCCACCATAGAAGGGGACACGACCAGTTTTTATGTGAGCAAACGATTGAGCGGCTTGGACGTGAAGATTTCTTCGATAGCGAGAGGCATTTCGTTTGGCGGAGAGCTTGAGTACGCAGACGAAATGACGTTGGCGCGCTCTATTGCCACGCGATTGCCATATGAAAATTCGTTGATACAACATTAATTGAACTAACGCAGGGGCATGAAGCTAACGATTGTTATAGTGAACTACAACGTGAAATACTTCCTCGAGCAGTGTTTGCGGTCGGTTGCGCGCGGGATAGAAAACGTGGCGGCAGAGGTGTATGTGGTGGACAATGCTTCGAAGGATGGATCTGTAGAGTTGGTGCGCGAATCGTTCCCTTGGGTGAAGTTGATAGCGAACACACAGAACATGGGTTTTTCTGTGGCGAACAATCAAGCGATGGAGCTGGCGAAAGGCGAGTATGTGCTCTTGCTGAACCCCGATACGATTGTGGCGGAAGATACCTTTGTGAAATGTATTGCATTTATGGATGCTCACCCTGAGGCGGGTGCTTTGGGTGTACACATGGTGGACGGGCGCGGCATTTTTTTGCCGGAGTCGAAGCGTGGATTGCCAACACCTTTTGTGGCTTTTTGCAAAACGTTTGGTTTATCGGCTCTCTGGCCAAAGTCTGAGACATTTGGGCGATATCATTTGGGGTATCTGCCTGAGAAAGCGACTAATGAAGTGGAAATACTTTCGGGCGCGTATATGTTCATGCGCAAGAAAGCGCTAGATGAAGTGGGGCTGCTGGACGAGACTTTTTTTATGTATGGTGAAGATATTGATTTGAGTTACCGATTGTTGAAGGTCGGGTATAAGAACTATTATTTTGCCGATACGAGTATTACTCATTACAAAGGCGAAAGCACAAAGAAAGGCAGCTTGAATTATGTGAAAGTGTTTTACAACGCGATGATCATTTTTGCGCGCAAACACTTTAGTGGCAATCAATCGGGCTTGTTCACGTTGCTTATCAACTTTGCAATTGTGTTTCGCGGAGCGTTGACGCTTTTAGCGAGTTTGTTGTCGTCTTCCTTCTTGTTTATCATAGATGTGTTGCTGGGATTTGGCGGCATTTATTTTATCAAAACCTATTGGGAAAACATGATTAAGTACACGGATCACTATTACCCCAATCAGTTTTTATTTATAGTGGTGCCGTTCTATTTGTTGACGTGGATAGTCGCTACGTTTATGAGCGGAGGGTATGACAAACCGTTTAAAGTCGGCAATATTTTACGGGGTATGTTTTTGGGCACTTTAGCCATAGCGGTGTGTTATGCGTTTATTCCCGATGCATGGCGTTTCTCACGCGCTATGATTTTGTTGGGAGCCGTTTGGACGACCGTGGCTATGTTGGGTGTGCGGATTATTTATCAATGGATAAAACATCAATCGTGGGAGAACGAGGCCGATGAAAATAGAACGTGTATTGTAGTGGGCGATGAAGTCGAAACACGTAGAGCAGAATTGCTCTTGCGCCAGTTGGGGTACACCAAAACAGCCGTTGCAGAGCCGAACATCGAACACATCTTTAAGCAAGCAGCCATTCATCAAGCGAAAGAGTTAATTTTTTGCGCCAAAACAGTTTCTTATCAAAACATCATTGCCGCGTTGGCACAAGGCGGACCGAGATTTTATTACAAAATATTAAACCCCAACAGCACTGCACTCATTGGCAGCAACTCGAAAGACACAGCCGGAGATTTGTATGTAGTCGAAAAACAGTATGCACTTTTTCGCCCCGAAAACTTGCGCAAGAAACGAATGCTCGATTTGATATTTTGCATAACGATGTTTCCGAATCTATTCATATTAGTATGGATACAGCAAGGGGAAAACAAACTCATTCAAAATTGGATGCAAGTATTGCTTGGCAGAAAAACATGGGTAGGGTTTCGGTCAGCGAGTTTGCTTAAACAGTTTCCGAGCGCAAGGCCGGCTGTGTTGAGTGCAGACTGCATGGTTCGCGAGTTTAGTTTGAGCGAGAGTGAGCAAACCACAGTGGCCTTAAACTATGCTAAGCATTATCGCGTTATAGATGATGTGAAAATCATTTTCAAAAACTGTATTAGATTAGGCATATGAAAAAGTTAATCGTTTTACTTCTGTTGTTTGGTTCCGTTTCTGCCTTTGCTACGAATGGAGTAAAGCGATTGATGATTTTGCAAGCTTGTGGCTTCTCTACTATTAAGCCTGTTTCACAGACTTACACTTCTAATTATATTCCCTTGCAGATACCTAAAATAGAAACGCCCAAAGGGGCGGTGTTTTGCCGATTGGAAGACAAGCTTACCAAAGCTACTAAGGTTTGGATAAAGATAGGGGTGAAGTGATTAACCCAAGATAGTTTCGAGGATTTCTGGCGAACGCAAATTGAAATGTGAAATGTGAAATTGGTAATACTTTAAGATACTATTCATCAATTGCCTGCGCTCGGTACGGTTAACGGCCAATTTCTTTTCATCATAAAAACTTGTCTGCATCAACTCGGCTAATAAAGCACTTTCTTGCTTAGACAGAAAATGGAATCCTTCTTCATTATTGGCAGTAAACACACCTTCTTGCAACTCGAAGTAAGGCGTATGCGTGCTGAAGTTAGTCTGCGGGAAAAACCCCAAATGGCGTGTAAAGTGCACAAGAAATAACAAATGAAAATCGGGAGGAAGTTGAGGCGTTTCGTCTAGGTAATACAAGGCTGAATATACAAAATCAAAGAGTTCGTCATTAGCTTCGTGTTCTTGAATAGACTTGGTGACTACTTCGAGCAAGAACATGGCTACGGTAATCTTTAAAGTATCAAACGGCAGCGATAAATAAGTGCGCGCGCGGTTAAACTCTTTGATGTATAACAAGCCACGGTTTTCGTGATACTGAAATTCTAAATCCAATAAACTCAGTGGCTGCATCATGCTCGCTTTTGATTTTGATTTGGCGGAGCGAACGCCCTTTACCATAAACGACAGCAAACCAAATTTTTCGGTGTAGATGCGTGCTATGATACTCGTTTCCGAATATTTAGTCGTGTGCAATACAATTCCTCTTGATTTGTGGTACATTCGTCAGCAATTGTGAAAGAGTTTTTCCGCCATAACGGACTATCAATATTAGTCATTTTGTTGGTTCTATTGCTAGCCCTTCATCCCATCAGTTTTTTATTCTACACCATGAAGTGGGATATGATGGATCAGTTTTTTCCTTGTCGGTTTTTTATCAGCGAATGTTTGCAAAATGGACAATTGCCGCTTTGGAGTCCATTCATCAATTATGGCTATCCGTTTCACGCTGACCCACAGAGTGGAGTATTCTATCCGGTCACTTGGCTATTCTCACTCTTAGGTGGTTATAATGTTTACACCATCGCAGCAGAGTATTTGTTGCATATCTTTATTGCAGCATTAAGTTTTTATGCCTTTCTACGTCAGTTTAAAGTCTCTAGGCTTTCCGCTACAACGTTTGGAATAACCTATGCGCTTTCCGGTGTATTCATCAGCAACGCACAACATTTGACTTGGGTGGTTTCTATGGCTTGGATGCCGATGGTAGTGTTGTTGTTTTACAGATTATTGCAACAACCTCAATTGCAAAGCGCGTTAGCCTTTTCATTGACAGCCTACCTTTTTATGACGGGTGGTTATCCGGGGTTTGCTATTATTCTATTTTACTTTTTAGTAGCCTATTCCTTGCTGAATTTTATTCAATTAATCGGCAGCAGAGATAGCCAAGCAGTGAAAAATACCAGTCTCAGCTTGGCTACTGGTGCATTTGTTTTTGCTTTGATAAGTTCTGGTTTCATTTTCTCTATCGTTCAAGCAATGCCCGACATTGCACGGAGCAAGCCGGTCACTTTAGCAGAAGCAAACAGCATCGCTTTTACACCCCAAGCTGCTGTTTCGTTTTTGTTCCCCTTTGTTAATTCTAGTGTGAGCTACGCTTACACCACAGATACGGATATTTCGATGACGAATATTTATATGGGCATTTTCTTTTTTCCGCTTTTTATTGTTGGCTTATGGAAAACGAAACAAAACGGCTTTCAAGTTTTACTACTTATTTTTGGTCTAGTTTGTTTATTGGCTGCTTTGGGTGACGTAACGCCCGTTCGCTCGTGTATGTATCAGTACCTGCCCGGGATGAATGTCTTTAGACATGCAGCCATTTTTAGAGCAGTTGCTATGTTGAGTTTTTTGGGTGTGGCTGCAGCCGGTTTTGATTGGCTCATACATGCACAGACTACTTTGAAAAAACGAGTAGTTGCTTTCAGCTTATGGGTGATGTTGCTGTTCCTGATTGTAGTTCTGTTTTCCATTTCTCGACAAGAAAATAACTCCATTCAGTTACTTAACAGTCTAACGCCAAGCGCCATCGAAGCGTTCAATCGTTCTGCTTCAATAGCTAGCCACTTTATCGCACAAGCAGCTTTTCAATTGATTTTAGTATGCTGGTTTATTGTAACATTTATCTGGTTAAAAACCGAGGTAAAAAAATATGTACTAGCAGTTATTTTATTAGCAGACATTAGTGCTGCAGCTTATCTCAACTTGCCCTCTACCGCAATTAGTAATGTAAAACCCAGAACACTCCAAGCAGAGCTTGATAAATTCCCTAAGAATTTCCCCATACCAAGTTTAACGCCCATTGGCGATTTTGGTCATGTAAGTGATATCAGTACCGATCCGATGTGGTTTAATATTAGTTTCTTTAAAAAAACGCCAAGTTGGGGTGGGTTCAATAATTTTTATCCAAAAGGAATTGATGATTTGAAAGAAACACCCACTGAGAAATTTGTAAAGCAACAACCTGTGGTGTTTACCGCTGATAGCTTAACCAACACTACTTTGGCAATACAAAAGTTTAGGCCGGGATACATACAGTTGAGCTATGGGGCGAAGCAACCGGTTCCTTTAACTTTACTGCAAAGTAATTTTAAAGGGTGGGAAGCCAATTGTGATGGACAGCCATTACCTATCTCAAAAGTGTATATGAATTTCATGCAATGTGAAATTCCCGCTGGGCGTCATCAAGTCACCTACATCTACAACCCCAAATACCTTCAACTATTTATCGGGTTAGGTGTGTTTTCATTGATAATATGTTCTTTAGTATTATTGACTGTAAGCGTAAAAAAATTGAGTGATGAGTAAATCGCTTTTGTTCATACTTCTGTTTTTTATTGACATCGCTTGGTGGTTATATCGCGATACCTTTGGTGCCGGTTTGGTGACTGATCAAGTGGGTTGGTTGATGACCTATGAGCATTTTGGATGGCGAGGAATGTTTCATGCGTTTAACGATAAGTCTTTACATCTAGTTTATCATTGGTTTGGGTTTGGTTTATGGAAACTGTTCGGTTGGGATGGCATCGGTTGGGGTATTAGTTTTATTGCTCTTCATGCGGTGGTAGCCACACTTAGTTACAGTGTTTTTAGTCAACTTTTATTGCGTTTAAAAATTTCATCAGTTCATTTAATCGCTTTTTTCGGAAGTTTGATTTTCTTGGTTTCGCCCTATCACACCGAGCCGTTGGTTTGGTATGCTTGCATGCATTATTTGGTGTGTAGCATTTTACTTTTATTATCCATTCAACAGTTTTTGAATTACATACAAAATCATCTTTCGACTTACGTACTTAGGTTTTACCTATTTTTTGCGTTAGCTGTTTTTACTTTAGAAATTAGTTTCACTTTGCCACTTATCATCACAGCTTTAATCATTCTACTACCACAAACAGAAATCACAAAAAATAAGCTGCATTTATTTTTAGCCTTTGTCTTACCTTCTTTCTTATTAGTGGGCTTTTATTTTTTGATGAATTATTTTTTGAAAGGCAGCGCAGCGGGACATTACGGAGCTGCCACACACTTTAATTTCAGCATTCCATTGATAATGGGTAATCTAAGTAAGTACGCAGCCAAAGTGTTTGGTTTCACTCAATTTTTGCCTTATGAAAAGCGTAATTTGTTGTACTTATTTTTCGAGAAGAGTAAGTATGGTTACTTACTCTTCGGTGTTTTACTAGGTGTTGCAACATTAGCACTGTGGCAGCTAAACCGATTACCTAAATCTATTCGCTATTTCTTGTTTTTAGTTGCTGCTTTTGCGTTTGCTCTTGCACCTATCATCAATCTTTTTTTTAGCAGCATCGTCAATGTGGAAGGAGATAGATTGAGCTATTGGGCAAATCTATTTTCTGCACAGTTAGTCTCTTTTGCGCTCATTTCATTATTCAGCTATTTTGGTGTTGCTCTTGTGTTAGTGTATCTATTTTTTAGTGTACAATTTCTTCATGTTAACACACAAGCTTGGGCAAGTAACAAAGTAATTCAAACTAGTTTGCTGCAATCTTTTTCTGCCGAAAAAGCAGACCACATTTATTTACTCAATGTGCCTGACAATTTTAACGGCTCGTATATGTTTCGCTCATTCGCGCCTGACAATTCATTTGCTGAAACATTGTGGTTAAAAGAAGGCATGGATATTCGTCCGAAAGTCACACAGGTATTATCTTACAATATGATAAAACTTAATGATGGTGTAAGCGTAGAGGTAGTGGATAGCAATTCACTCAAAGTTACTTTCAACCAATGGGGAAATTGGTGGTGGCAAGGTGGCATTGGTGCGGCTAATTATTCTACTGCAGATTTCACTGTAGTTATTGACGAATGGAGTCATAGCTACACGATTAGTTTCAAGACAAAAAAATCAAATGCTGTTTATCTATACCAAGATGGTGGTATTTGGAAGAAAGTGGGTGGATTTTAATTCATCAGTAAAATCTTCGCCACACGTCTTTCTTTCCCTAAGTCGGTAGAGCTTATCACGGTGTAAACCCCTGAAGCTGCGCGATTGCCGTTGTAGCCTTTGCCATTCCAAATCATTTGTGAACCATTTGCTCTCCCTTGAAAAACTAACGTACCGCTAACGTCAATGATTTTTACATAAGCACCCTCTATCAATCCTTTGATGGCTATCGGTCCGTCATAATCGGGTCGTACGGGATTTGGGTAAACTAAAGCATCTTCGCAGTCGGTGCATTGCGCCACCGCATCACCTTGGTAGCTAGCCATGCCACCAAGCGTAGCAATGATAACTTCTCCGGTTTTGTCATTGATAGCAATGTCGGTCACTTGGTTGGAGGGAAGTGGAGAATTTTCTACAGTGAAACGAAGCAATTCTTCTTTGCCATCTGCCGAAACTAACCACACCCCATTAGTAGTGCCTATCCATTTTCGATTTGCAGCATCTACAGCAATGGCGCGCACCTGCTCGCTGCCAAATAAATAGCCTACAAAGCCATCACGCTCCACTTTAATCTGATCAGCATCACAACCGTTTTGTGACAGCACACTGCCCGGGCAATAGAAAACAGCAACACCGGATCCGGTGCCTACCCACACGTTTCTATCCTTGTCTTCTGCAATGGAGTAAACTACCGATTCGGGCAACCCTCCATTTCCTTTTCCAGTGTTTAATATTCTTGATTTATCATCAGTAGGGTCATCAGGGGTGTTGTTATAATCCCATACCAGCAAACCTTGGCTCACCGAGCGAATGGGTATCCACAATTGACCATACGAATCGAACATCAATTTTTTAGGTACAGCTGAACTGACTGGGATATTAAATTTTTTCCATTCTCCGGCTGTGTTTATCATTTTTACAAGGGAAGGAGCTCCGGAGTTACCTATCCAAACGTTACCATTTCTATCGGTAGTTAAGCTGCTAATTTTTGTTCGTTGTGGGTCACCTATTGGCGCTTCGAGAATACTGTTGCCTTTATCATAATAAAGTATCGTTTTGTCATTCAAATCATATTCCATCAACCCTCCCCAAAATGAGGCAATGAATAGTTTGTTTCTGGCTGGTTGCAAAGCCGTGGCTAGAATATCAAAATATTGATTCATACCTGAGTAGCCAAACTCATTGATATTTGTCCAACTGCCATCTTTGAAAATATATACTCCGCTTCGGTTGGCACCACCTGCCCATGAGTCATCTACACCACCACCGGCTACGTACAATACATCATTGTCAAAATTTACATCATAGGCATCAGTACGAAACGGCCCTTCAGGAGTAACATTTTCATAAAAACCTTGCTGATTATTTTTGAATAACCCATTCCAAAAATCGCCTTCATATTGCCAACCGTTGCTTTCAAACCATGCTAATGGGCGCACAT